>WNGB01016203.1_pt1 | contig 13001 bp, 4 predicted proteins | sample 5400681 | NCBI WGS metagenome assembly WNGB01 (sample SAMN13153367, study PRJNA577476) | soil metagenome | isolation source: 115 cm soil or saprolite under grassland replicate 2 | place: USA:California | collected 2016-06-15 | reverse complement strand
TCGGCGTGCTGCGGCTGGCGATGCCGGCGGACGACGTGGCGATCCTCAATCTGCAGGTCAACTTCGCCGGCAGCGTCGATTTCGAGCGCAGGGAGCTCACGTTCGACGCCTCGCTGTTCGATTCGCGGGTGCTCACCTTCACCCTCACCGGCGACATGGCGGTGCGGATCTACTGGGGCGACAACGCGAATTTTCTGCTCACCGTCGGCGGCTTCCACCCCGCCTTCAGCCCGCCACCGATCGGGCTCGGACCGCTGCGCCGGCTCGCCATCGTGATCTTCGACGGCAAACCCAGCCTGCGCGCCGAGGCCTACTTCGCGGTGACGTCGAACACGGTGCAGTTCGGCGCCAAGATCGAGCTGCGCGCCGGGGCTAGCATCTTCAACGTCTACGGTTTCCTCTCGCTCGACGCGCTGATCCAGTTCGATCCGTTCCACTTCATCGCCCAGATCGGCGCCATGCTGGCGGTGCGCAGCGGCTCCTCGACGCTCTTCAGCGTGCGGCTCGATCTGACCCTCGAGGGGCCGACGCCCTGGCATGCCAACGGCAAGGCCTCGTTCGAGATCGGCTTCATCTTCACCGTGACGATCTCGGTGCGTTTCGACGTCACCTTCGGCGACGCCATCTCGACTCTCCTGGCGCCGGCTCGCGTGTTCGACCTCCTGATGGAAGCACTCAACCAGCGCGGCAACTGGAGCGCGGTGGCCACCGAGGTGAGCCCGCTCGTCGCCACGCGCGACCTCGGCACCCGGAGCAGCGAAATCATCCATCCGATGGGTGCTCTCGCGGTGTCGCAGAAGGTGGTGCCGCTCAGGGTGGCGATCAACCGCTTCGGGGCCCGGCGGGTCGAGGGCGGCAACCAGTTCTCGATCGTATCGATGACGGTGGGCGCGACGATGTCGGGCGCGACGCCGATCGCCGTCGAGCCGGTCGAGGACCAGTTCGCGCCGGCGCAGTTCATCGAGTTGAGGGATGCCGAGAAGCTGTCGCGGCGCTCGTTCGAGCCATTCGAGGCGGGAGTCGAGGCGCAATCGAGCGCGGCGCCGCGGGCGGATCTCGTGCGCAACATCGCCGTCGAGCACGAGGTGATCTACCTGCGCAAGCCGCGCCTGCGCATCGTCCACCGCATCGGAAAGTTCATCTTCGACACCCTGCTGCGCGCCAGCGCGGTTGCGCTCTCCCCGCTCGGCAAGGAGCGCCTGATCGCCACCGGGCTCGGCACCGCCCCCGTCAGCATGAACACCGGCGCCTTCGTGGTCGCCAACGCCGACGATCTGCAGGTCCACGACGCCACGCTCGTCTTCCGCAGCGAGACCGCGGCGGTGCAGGCGATGAAGGCGGTCGTAGCCGGCAGGCCCGAGCTCAAGGGCAAGCTTCAGGTGGTCTCCGAATTCGAACTGGCAGCGTGATGGCAAGCGGCGAATATTCCTTCCTGCCCTGGCTGCGGCGCGGCATCGCGAACGAGATCCGACAGCCTGCCTCTGCGCGTTCACGCGCCATCGTCGACGTCATGGTCACGGCGAGCGACGGAGTAACGACCGCCACCTCCGTGCCGCAGGCCTTCGAGTTGGTCGGCCCCGGTGATGTGATCGGTGTGGATCCCCAGAACATCGTGCGCTGCGAGCCGCGCAACTGGGTCACCGATTTCGAGCCGAACTTCCTTCCGTTCGTCGAGTTCTACGACGAGGACTTTCCCTGGCGCTATTCGCCGGTCGGCCCCGAGGCGGCCACGCATCGACTGCTCCCCTGGCTCACCCTGCTGGTGCTGGAGGAGAGCGAATTCGAGCGCAACCGCGTACCGGGGCGGCCGCTGACATCGGTCAGGATCAAGGTGCCGGGTGTCGACGACCTGTTCCCGCCGCCGGACCAGATCTGGGCTTGGGCGCATGTGCAGATCGCCGAGTCGATGGGCGATGGCGTCGCGCCCAATCCCGATCAGCTCAAGAACACTCTGCAGGCCCATCCCGATCGCGGCCTCTCGCGTGTTTTTTCCGCCCGGCGACTCCGCCCCGAGACGCCCTATTTCGGCTTCATGGTGCCGACCTTCGAGGTCGGCCGCAAGGCGGGCCTCGGCGTCGCCTTCGACGATACGGCAGCGAGCGGTCTCGAGATTTCTTGGCAGTCGGGCGCGGAGTTTCCGGTCTACTTCGAATGGTACTTCCGCACCGGGAAGGTGGGTGATTTCGAGGAGCTCGCGACGCGGCTGAAGCCACGGCCGATCGATCCGCGCGTCGGCATCCGCGACATGGACATCGCCGCTCCGCGCTTCGGTATGCCGGACGTCGTGCCGCCCGTGGCGGAGGGGCATCACAAGGGTGTGGCCGGCCTCGAGGGCGCGCTGAAGTCGCCGACCATGCAGCCCAAGCCGCTCGACCCGCAGAGCACGTTCCCGGCCGATGTCGCGGCGATCGTCAACGCCAAGTCCGATGCCCAGCGGGAAGCCGAGAGCGATCCCGTCGTGGCACCGCCCTTCCATGGCGGTTGGCATGTGCTGCTTGACCGGGTCGATCCGGCACCGGCGAACGAGGGCTGGGCTCATGTGCTGAACCGCGACGCGCGCTTCCGCGCCAGTGCGGGACTCGGCAGCAAGGTCGTGCGGCAGAACCAGGACGACTACATGAAGCAGGCCTGGAGCCAGATTGGCGAGGTGCTGGCTGCCAACCGCAAGATCCATTTCCTGCAATACGCCCAGGCCGCGAGCCAGTTCCAGTTCGACAAGAGCGTCGCGGTGCTGCCGGAAGGGCGCGCCTTCGTGTTCACCGCGCCCGTGCATGCCCGCGTGCGCGGCTCGCCGCAGACGATCCGCAAACTGGTCGAGGACAGCCGGCTGCCGGCCGCGGCGCTCTCGGGGCCGATGCGCAAGCTCCTGCGCCCACGCGGCCCGCTCGCGGTTCGTGCGTTGCCCAAGGTGGTGCGCGCGGAAGGCCTCGCGCGCGTTGTCGTCGGGCTCAACGAAGGCAAGCTCTCGACCGATCCGCCGCGCCCGCCGGTTGCCGGGCCGACCCTCGAGCAGGTTGCCGATGCAGCGAAGCCGCCCAAGGGCGGGCTGCGGCTCACCGCTGCCCTGCTCTTGATCCTGCTTGCGCTGCTCGTCCTGCTGGCGGTGCTGGCCGTGCTGTTTCTCGGCGGCCTGGCCGCGATCGCGGTCGTGATCGCCGCGATCGCCGCCGGCGCGTGGCTCGTGCGCGAGGCCTTGCGACAGCGACGCAATGAGGGGATCGCTCGGGCCCTCGACGTGTCGAAACTGACACCCGATGCGGTGCTCAGCGCGACCATCCCGTCCGATTTCCGCATCACCGAGCCCGGCGCAACGCCGCCGACCACGCCGCCGCCTCCCGATCCGGTCCCGGCGACCCGCTTCCGGCAGGAGCTCGCGGGCTTCGCCGGGCTCCTTGCGGCGCAGGTGCCGCCCGCGCCGCCGCGCGCGGCGATCGACATCGCCACCGCGCGCGAGAAGACCATCACGGCCATCACGCCGGTCGTGGCCTTCCCGCGCATGGCCGCGGCGCGCATTGCTATCGGCGGCAAGCCGCTGGTCGCCTATACGCGTGACATCTTCGTGCGCCGCTTGGCCGACACGACGCACGAGCGCATCGTGCCGGTGATGGCTTATCCCGACATCAAGGAGGGCATGTACAAGCCGCTGGCCGACATGGGCGACGAGCTGCTGGTACCCAATCTCGGGCTGGTGCCGCCGAACACAATCTCGCTGATGTTGACCAACCAGCCTTTCATCGAGGCCTTTTTGGTCGGCCTCAATCACGAATTCGCCGGCGAGTTGCTCTGGCGCGAGTATCCGACCGACCAGCGCGGCTCGCCGTTCCGCCAGTTCTGGAGCGTGCAGGGCATTCCGGCCGAGGAGGGCACGACCGAGGCGCAACGCGCCGAGAAGCTGAAGGATATCCCGCCGCTGCACGAATGGCTGCCCACCTCGACCCTCGGCAGCCACAATCACCGCGTCGCGACGTCGGTGGGCGAGCGCATCGTGCTCACTATCCGCGGCGATCTCCTGAAGCGCTATCCTAACACGATCATCTATGCCCAGGCGGCGGTCTGGGGAACGGGTGATCGCCAGAACGAACTGGTTTTGTACGACGAGGATGGCGCGCGCGCAGCGGTGAACCTGAACGATCCCAACATCAAGTTTCCGATGTTCAAGGCGCAGGTGACGCCGGATCTGCATTTCATCGGTTTCGATCTGTCGCTCGAAACGGTGCGCGGGCACAAAGACCTCGAGGAAAGCGAGGAGGCGCGCACCACGATCCCGGCGGACCAGCTCGGCTGGTTCTTCGTTCTGCAGGAGATGGTCGGCGAACCGCGTTTCGGCCTCGACGAGGAACGCCCGGACGAGCCGCGTGATCGCGTCTGGGACAACCTCTCCTGGGAGAACATCGACCTCGGCGGCAAGCCGGTGATCGATCTCGCGCGTCCCTTCATTCCGCCGCTCGGCGGCACGGACACCGGCGGCTTGGCCTGGGCCAGCAACGCTGCGGACATGGCCGCGATCCTCTACCAGAAGCCGGTGATGATCGCCGTGCATGGGCGCGAGATGCTCGATCGCAAGGCCTTCCCGGAGGGCGCGCCCGATGCCGATCAATAGCGCCAGGTTTGCCGAACTGCGCCAGGGCCGCGACACGGCCGAAGCGCGCTTTCGCGCCGCCGAGGCGCGCGTTGGCGAACTGAACGAGGAGCTGACCGCCAAGACGCGCATTCTCGGCGAGCAGGGCGAGGAGACCGAGGAGATCCGCGCGCTGAAGCAGCGGATCGCCGAGGAGAAGGATCGCTCCGAGCGCCAACGTGGCGTCTGGGCCGGCCTGACCAGCGAACTCGATGTCGAGCTGCGCGCGGTCGCCGATCGCGGTCCGCAGGTCCTGGTCGGCGAGCTCGAAGACCGTCATCCGATGTTCCTGCTGCCGGTGCGCATCGAGACCCGCTTCCAGGTCAGCGGCGATCGGAACGAGTTGCGGGTGCGGATCTTTCCCGACGAGATCGCGATCACCGCACACCGCCGCGAGTTGACCGGGGCCGAACTCGCGGACGCCAAGGCCTATTGGATCGAGCGTGCCAAGGCGAGAACCGTGCCGGATCCGGCGGAGGGCGAGATCGCCGTGCGCGGCGCCGCCACGCTGCTCGCGAGCCGCTATGGCTCGAACCGCGCGCGCTGGCTGGCGCGAGAGAGCAAGCCCGTCAATTTCGATGCGACGCCGCCGCCGGGTCCCGATGACCTGCAGTTCCCGGAGATCGAGACGGTGCCGCCGGATTTTTCAGTGCCGCCGCGCTCCTATGTCCTGCCCGACCGCTTCGTCGTCATGGCGTTCGTCGGCAACACGAAGGTACACGAGGCGACCGGTGCGCCCATCGCCGCATCGATTGCCTTCGGACCCGATCCGCAGCTTCTCGCGGGCGGCATCGACCGCGATCCTGCGACCGGCAAGATCCTCACCGATCCGGCGCTGGCCTGGCTGGTCGACTACGACAAGGCCGTGGAGGCGGGCCTTGCCGTTACCATGCCGATCGACCCGCAATCGGCGAGCACGGGCTTCGACCGCGTGGTCGCCCTCGGCGTCAAATACTCGGCTTCGACGGAAGAGACCACGGCGCTCGTCGAGCGCCTGCTCGAGGATCATCATTTCACGGACGGCATCGGCGTGGCACCGCAGGGCACGCCGACCAATAACACGTCGGACGTCGCCTCGGGCTTCTCGTCCTCGCTCGCATCCGACATCGATGCCTTCCTCGCCGAGGTCGATGCCGCGGACCAGCCCGACGAGCCGGATCATTTCAAGAAGGCCGACGGCCAGCGCCTGGCCGAGGCGCTCGGCATCTCGACCGATCTCGTGCGTTCGTGGCCGAATCCGGCGTGCGCCGACGTCGCCGAGGCGCTGGCGATGAACCGCGCCCTGTGGCCGGCGACCCTTGGTGGCTACCTCCGCGAGTTCATGAAGCCGACGGTGGATGATGCTTTCGCCAACGCCATTCGCGGGCTGTTCCAGACCTTCGTCACCGGCCGCGGCCTCTTGCCGGCGCTGCGCGTCGGTCGCCAGCCCTACGGCGTGCTGCCGACCAGCGGCGTCGTGCCCTGGTCGCCCGATGAATCCCGCCTCGGCCAGCGCCAGTCCGCCTTCCCGGAGCGCCTCTTGCCGGTGCTGCAGCGGCTGACACGCGACTTCCGGGCAATGTCCGGCAACGTCGATGCGATCTTCCGCGGCGCGGATGCGTTCGATGCGCTGCTGCGCGTGATCGGCCTGCAGGCGAGCTCGGTCAGCTTCGAGAGTCGCAAGGCGGTCGGTGACCGCGTGTCGTGGAACGCGCTCGCGCTGCAGGGCGTGTCCGGTTTCGTCCTCAGCAACTGGTTCGACATCCTCCAAACCGTGCGCGATCAGGCCCTGGCCAACCTCGGCCTCACCGATGCCGCGCTCGGCCTGCGCAAGCTCACCTTCCTCGGCCATGCCGATGCGCTCGGCGGCCCGGTGGTCGACGGCGAGCCCCTCGTGCCGCTCTCGGAGACCGAGCGCATCCGGCCGTTCGACGAAAGCATGAACTATATCGGGTGGCTGCTGACCTCGTCCGAGGCCATCGTGCGGGCGCAGGAGTTCCGAGACCAAAACGGCGATCTCATCGCGGCACCTCGGGCGCTGCTCTACCAGTATCTGCGCCAAGCGCTGCTGGCCGGCCTGTCGGAAAGCGCGTTCGGGCTGATCGCCCGGCTGCGCCCCGAGATGATCGCCGAGGAAACCGCGCACGCGCTGGTCGGCTTCGACCGTTCGGGCCTGGTACCCGATGAAGCGGCGGTCCAGATCGACGGCGCGGCGATCGGATTGTCCCGGGCGCAGGTGAGTGTCGGCCAGCACCTGCTGACGGCCGTGCGTGCCCCGCCCGATTTCCTCCCGCTGCCGCCCGAGGCGCTACCGCTGCTCGCCATGAACGACGCGCTGGTGCGGCTGCGCGATTTGCCGACGGCCCGGCTCGAGCGGCTGTTCGCCGAGCACATGGATATCTGCAGCTACCGCCTCGACGCCTGGCATTCCGCTCTGTTCGCGACCCGCCTGCAGGCGATGCGCCGAAGCGACGGCGGCCAGCATGGGCTCTATCTCGGTGCCTATGGCTATGTCGAGAATCTGCGGCCGCGCGCCGCGCCGGTCCTGGTCAATCAGCAGACCTTGCCCGAGAGCCTGCGCGAGGACGGCAGGCCGGTGTTCGAGCGAACCGACAATGGCGGCTTCGTGCATGCGCCCTCGCTCGCGCAGGCGGTGAGCGCGGCCATCCTGCGCAACGGCTATCTGACGCATGCGGACGAGACCCAGCGCGAGAGCTTCACGGTCAATCTCACCTCCGCCCGTGTGCGCAATGTCATGCAGTTCGTCGAGGGCCTGCGAGCGGGCCAGGAGTTGGGCGCGTTGCTCGGCTACCAGCTCGAGCGCGGCCTGCACGAGAACCACCCCGGTGTCGAGCTCGACATCTTCATCTTTCGGCTGCGCGAACGCTTCCCCTTCGTCTCCAGGCGCCTGACCGACGTGCCCGACGGCACGCCGGCGGAAGTGATCGAGGCGCGCAACGTGATCGACGGCTACGACCTGGTCGATCACATCCGCGGCAAGACCTACCCGTTCGGTATCGCCGGTCTGCCGACCAACGAATCCGTTCCAGCCGAGGCAGCAGTGATCGCGGCGATCAAGGCAGAGTTCCTTCGCCTGCAGGATACGCTCGATGCGATCTCGGACGTGATGATGGCCGAGAGCGTCCACCAGGCCGTGCAGAACAACGCCGACCGGGCGCGCGGCGTGCTCCAGTCGGTGGTCGAGGGTGACCTGCCGCCAGTGCCGGATGTCGTGGCGACACCGCGCAGCGGCCGTGTGCTGAGCGAGCGCGTCGTGATTCACCTGCCGGACGTTCCGGTCAACTGGCCGACCGTTACCGCGCGGGCGCTGGCCAATCCGCAGCTCAACACCTGGCTGGCGGCGCAATTGCCGGATCCCGACGACATCGCGATCGGCTTCCGCCTGACCGGCGAACCGCAGCGTTTCATGACGCTCGCCACCGCCGGCATCGATGCCATCGACGCCGTGCTGATGTGCGCTGATACCATTGCCGACGGTGCTGGCGAGCTCGAACGCTGGCTCGCCGATCGCTGGCGCGCCGCCGAGGCGATCGCCGGCGACGTTCCGACCCGCTACCGCGAGCCGCCGGGCATTCCAGCCGAGGGCACGGTGCTGGCGGTCGATCCGGGTCTGGCGCCTTCCGGCAAGCAGCCGCTCGAAGCCATCGTGCCGCAGCTCGCCGCACTGCGCCGGCTGGTCACCACGGCGCGGCCGGCCAACGCGCTCGACTATCGTCCACCCTCGCAGGGCCATGTCGCCGACCCGGTCAATCCGAAGGGGTGGCTGCTCGATGCCGGCAACGATTTCGCCGAAACGCGTCTCGTCGTCACCATGGCCCAGGGTGGGATGGAGGCATTGCGTCAGACGCTCGACGGCATGGTCAACGATGCGCAGACCAAGGCCGCCTACGAGACCTTGCTGGCCGATGCCGCGAGCTTTGATCCGGCGGACTGGGCCGCGCCATTGCCGTCCATGCGCACCGCGTTGCGGGCTCTGTCTCTCCACGGGCTTCCCGAGGCGTTGCCGGCCAGTGCGGCGGGCGTCGATGCCGAGGCGGCGCGGCGCCTCTACGAGCAGTCCGTCGAGGCGGCGAAGATCGCCAAGGCGCGCGTCGAGAGTGCGAGCGGGAATCTCGAGCCGCTCCCGCCACCGCCGGCACCCGACTCCGCCGATGCGGCGCGCCAGCAGCGGCGACTGATCGACACGCGCGCCGACCGGCTGCGCAGCGCGGCCAAGTCCGTTCTCGGCGCCTCCTTCGAGGTCGTGCCGCGCTTCCGCCTCGGCGCCGACCAGGTGCCGGAGATCGCGGCGTGTCTTGCGGCGCCGGTCGAGACCGGCCGGTTGAAGATCGAGGCGTGGCTGCACTCGCTCTCGCGCGTGCGGCCGCGCATGAGCGATCTCGCGCTCACCACGTCGTGGCGAGCGCTCTCGCGTGGCCAGGAAACGCCGTATGTGCCGCTGCAGGTGCCGCGCGATGTCGCCGATCCCTGGATCGGTGCAGGATGGACCACGCCGCCGGCAAGCGGCGACATCGTCAGCGTCATGGCGGTCGAAGCGCCGGCCGCGGCCGGCGGGCCGATCGCGGCACTGCTGGTCGACGAGTTCGCCGAGACCGTGCCGACCGAGACCGAGACGACCGGACTGTCTTTCCACTACGACCGGCCGAACGCGGTGGCGCCGCATGCCCTGCTGCTCGCCGTGCCGCCGCGCCTCACCGGCGGCTGGCAGTGGGACGATCTGGTCGAGACCATCATCGACACCTTCGATCGTGCGCGCATGCGCGCGGTCGAGCCTGCGCAGATTGCCGCCACCCCGTTCTTCCACGCCACGCCGGCCTCGCTCGTCCCGTTCTCGACCGGCTGGCTGGTCTCGACGCTCCTCGTCTCCAACGCGACCGTACTGAACCAGCCCTGAGGCAGCCATGGCCATCCTGACCACCGGCAACCAGCAGCTCTTCCTCGAGAGCCGGATCTTCGAGCCGGCGATTCGCGGCTGGAACCGACTCGAGGGCCGTCCGCGCGCCGTCGAATTCGACCGCAGCCTGGGCGACGCCACGGACTTTCCGCAGACACTGCCGCTCGAGACGGTGGTCGAGCGCGAACCGGTGCCGGCGGACCTCGCGACGCACCGGCAGATCCTGCGCGCCGTGACCCTCGCTCTGGAGGCGGAAGGGCTGAACCCCACCACACGCCGGGCCGTGCTGGCCGCCTACCGCGCTGCGTACCCGCTCGATACCGCCCGGCTGGCCGGCGCGTTCGACGGCGAGACGCGCCGCCTCCTGTTGTTCGAGGGCTCGCATCTCTTCGATGGCCTGTTGTTCATCGCCGACATCCCGGTCGGCCATGACGCCAAGGTCGACGCCGATTTCGGCTTGCCGCCGGCGGACGCTGCGGCGGTGAAGCACGCTGCGCGCGTCGTCGAGGCCTGGTTCGCCGGTCTCTACAGCGTGCCCGACGCGGCCACGCCCTCCACCTGGTCCGACCCGCAACTCGAGTATCAGTTCGCCTGCGAGACTGCGCCGCTCGACGGCACGGCGGAGACCTTGCTGGCACCGAGCTACGCCCAGGGGCATCTCGAATGGTACGCCTTCGATCTCGCCCAATCGGGCGATACCGATGGTCCCGGTGCGCCTATGCCGGCATGCCCAATCCACGCTACTGGCAGTTTGAGGATCGCCATGTCGAGTTCACCGAAATCACCGCGGCGACCACCGACGTGGCCAAGCTCTTGCTCATGGAGTTCGCGCTCTCCTCTTCGAACGATTGGTGCCTGATCCCCCTCGAGCTCGACGTCAATTCGCTGTGCCGCATCGAGGGTCTCGTCGTCACCGACGTCTTCGGCGAACGCACGCTGGTCCGCGCCGCCGGCCGCGGCCCCGACTCGCTGTGGCAGCGCTGGTCGATGTTCGACCTGTCGCAGGCGGAGGGCGGGCGGGATGTTCGCACGGCGCTCCTGGTGCCGCCGACCACGCCCACCGCGATGCGGCCGCCGCCGATCGAGAAGGTCATCCTGCTGCGCGACGAGATGGCCAACCTGGCCTGGGCGGTCGAGCGCATCATGCCGTCGGCCGCCGGCCCGGGGATCGACGGTTATGCATACGCCGATGCGATCGCAGGCCCTTTGCCGCCCGAACCGGAGCCCGCGCCGGGCGCCCAGGTCCGCTACCGGCTCGGCGCCGACGTCGTGTGGAACTGGCATCCCTTCATCCCTGTCCACGTTCCCGGCAGCAACCGCAGCGTCCGCCTGCAGCGCGCGCGCCTGCCCCACGAGACGCCGCCGCAACCCTCGCGACCGATCGTCGGCCGGATCATTGCTGGACCGACACCGTTCTTCCTCAACGAGGAGGAGGTGCCGCGCGCCGGCCGCGTCGTCACGCGCGAGTTCCGCCGGACGCGATGGAAGGACGGCGCCGTAGTGCTGTGGATCGGAAGGCGCACGCTCACCGGCCGCGGCGAAGGGTCGAGCGGCTTGGTCTTCGATGATCTGAAGCCGGTTCAGAGGCAGCGCTAGCTAGACGCGCAGACACTGCCGAGACCACGCGCATCTGCACTCGCGAGCGCGGAGTTGAGGTCTTCTGTGCGTTTGTAAATCTCGCGGTCCGACAGACGGGCGCGCCCCGCTCTGGCCCGACGACGGCGGGGGCCTAGCAGCCCGATTAGAACAGGGAGGTTAATGAGGCTGCCACCGTCACCCATGCTCGTATGAATTTTCACACAGCCAGGGTCATGAGCAGACCAAGAGCTTCCCATGCTCTTCCCAACACTCGAATCGAGCAAGGCAGCTGACAAGTGACCGCTGGCACACCGATGCTGTTGAGGATCAGACCCGCTGATTAGAAAGACGCAGTTCTTGGGGATGACCCGTGATGCTTCGATCGGGACCAAATTCCGATCCGTTCGTAGGGAGTTTAGATCGGATTATCAGCTGAGCCCAGCTAACCGCCGGCATGTCGCGGTGATGTCAGCTTTCGGAGGGACTGCGGAACGAGACATGCTCGCCGCGTTGACCGGGTGTGCCTGCGCGAACTGCCGTTCGCGCCCGAACGGGTGCGGGGTGCGCTCGAAGCCTCGATCACGGGCTTCACGTAAACCAAATAGGGGGCGCCGGGCGGCGAGCTGCTAGGCTGCTCCCGGCCCGACGACGACCAAACTAACGGCGACGCCGTTGTCCCTAAACCAACCGAAATTCGGTCGCGATGTATTCCGGCTATTGCAGGGCGCCGTGGCTCACGAATCCTTCGAGAATATTAGTCTGTACATGGACGGACCCGACTCAACCTGCCGCGAAAGCGATCATCCCCGCCCCGGCAAGCGCAGCGTAAGATCGACGCACTCGAGTTTCACGTTTCATCCTGTTTCCCCTCCGCGTGTGTGACTGCGTCGCGTTTGCGCACAAGACAGCCGAAAACTGGGCCACAACCTCCTAAACGGGTACATTGTAACGGCTCACCAATGTCCGCTTTGGTGCCGTAAGCGGTCTTCGACCGACCCTCGCGACACGTCTGCTTTGTGCCAGGAGCCGACATCTCGCCCCACCGGCATCGCCGGCTGCTGCGCGTTGCGCGGCGAGCGGCCACGCCGACGGCGCGAAGGCGCAGTTTCAAGATTATTGGTGGAAGGACCTGGAAACGAGCGCCGGCGGTGTGATTTGGGAGGCGGCCACCGCGCGAGCGCTGCTAGCAGAAGCATGATTTTACCGCAACATTCCAGGGCGATCATTTCTTGGGTGTTGCCGCCGCACAACAGACTCTCCGGCCAATACGAGTAGAATACGAATTGCAGGCGGGTGGAATCCACAACACGGGGGCCTCACATGAAACAGCTAGCATTGCTTACGTTCGGCGCAGTCGCGCTGGCGTCCGGAACGGCGACGGCGGCGGATATGCCGGTCAAAGCGCCGATCGTTGCGCCCGCGCCGTGTTGCGTGGACTGGGCCGGCTTCTATCTCGGCCTCCACGGCGGTTACGGCTGGAAGCGCAACGACTTCCAGGAGGTCATTAGCACTGCTCCCCTTATTACCATCGGCGGCATCGATTCTAAGGGTTGGGTCTTCGGCGGGCAGGCCGGTTACAACTGGCAATACGGCTGGTGGGTCGTGGGTCTGGAGATCGACGTCAGCGCCACCAGGATTCGCGGGGACAGTGATCCCGTCGTTCGGACGTTCGCTGGAGGACTTACCATTACCGACATCGAGGGAGACGACGTGAAGTTGCTCGGTACGGCCCGGGCGCGCCTCGGCTTCACGCCCTTTGCCGGCCTGCTGCTCTACGGCACCGGCGGTCTCGCCTGGGAGCGCGTCAATCGGATCGACAGTGACTTTCTCGTGACCCCGGCGGTCTCGCAGACGGTTGTCACGACGGACCCCAGGAACTGGTTCGGCTGGGTGGCCGGCGTCGGTGGGGAG
>WNGB01010288.1_pt1 | contig 13001 bp, 7 predicted proteins | sample 5400681 | NCBI WGS metagenome assembly WNGB01 (sample SAMN13153367, study PRJNA577476) | soil metagenome | isolation source: 115 cm soil or saprolite under grassland replicate 2 | place: USA:California | collected 2016-06-15 | reverse complement strand
GTCTTCGCGAGATTCGGCTGACGGAAGATCTCGCCCACCTCGGGAATGACTCCCTCGGGGTAGTAGGTCTTCTTCGACCACTCCCACTTTTCCGTGGCCTTGCGCTCGCGGACGAGGTAGCCACGCAGGAAGGCGTACATCGGGAACCCGTCGGCGTACGCGATGGCCGGCGCCATGACCTCCTCCAGACGCATCGTTCCGTACTCGGCGAGCGCGATCGCGAGCGCGTCCATCACGGCGGGGACCGTCGCGGCGAGGGGACCGTTGGCATCCACCTTCCCCTTCGCCTTGAAGAGATCCGGCGTCGCCGCCTTGGGCGCCGGGCCCTGCCCGTTGACGACCACGACCTTCTTCGTCTTCGCGTCGTAGATCATCAGAGGACATTCGCCGCCGAATCCGAAATGAGAGATCTCCACCACGGACGCGGCGAAGACCGCCGCGACTCCCGCGTCCACTGCGTTTCCACCATGCTCGAGCATCCGGAGTCCCGCCGCGACGGAGTAGTTGCGCCCGCCCGCGACGATCCCGCGAGACCCCGTGATCTCCGGCCGCATCGTCTCCGCGGAAGCCCTGACCTGAGTCGGCCCCTGTTGGCCAGGCGCAAGCACAGCGAGCGCCATCAGCAGGGCGACGGCCACCGGCGCGGCGGAGGGCGGGGCTCTCATCATTGGAATCCTCCTGTTGAGGTGCGCTCGAATTGTACGCACGACCACGGCGTGACATTGAGCGCCGATATACTCCGCCGCGCAACCAGCCACGATGCAATACCTCAACCTGGGCCGAACGGGTCTCAAGGTCTCCCGCATCTGCCTCGGCATGATGACCTACGGCACGTCGAAGTGGCGGCCGTGGGTCCTCGACGAAGAGGCGAGCCGGCCGTTCGTGAAGCGCGCGCTGGAGCTCGGCATCAACTTCTTCGACACGGCCGACATGTACTCCGACGGCATGAGCGAGGAGGTTCTCGGACGCGCGATCAAGGACTTCGCGCGGCGGGAAGACGTCGTCATTGCGACCAAGGTCTACTATCCGATGGGACCGGGCGTCAACGACCGCGGGCTCTCGCGCAAACACATCCTCGACGCGATCGACGCTTCGCTCAAACGCCTCGGCATGGACCATGTGGACCTCTACCAGATCCACCGCTACGACCCCGAGACACCCATCGAGGAAACGCTCGAAGCCTTGAACGATGTCGTCCGCGCCGGCAAAGCGCACTACATCGGCGCCTCCAGCATGTTTGCCTGGCAGTTCGCGCAGGCGCTCGCCATCTCCGACCGCCGCTGCTTCGCGCGTTTCGTCTCCATGCAGAACCACTACAACCTCGCCTACCGCGAGGAGGAGCGGGAGATGCTGCCGCTCTGCCGCGCCGAGGGGATCGGGATCATCCCGTGGAGCCCGCTTGCGCGCGGCCTGCTCGCCGGAAAGCGGCGCGCGGGACAGGCGGGCGACACGACACGCGCCAAGAGCGACGCCTACTCCAGCCAGCTCTACGAGGACGCGGACCTCGTGGTCGCCGACCGCGTGGTCGAGACCGCGCGCCGGCAGGGCGTTCCTGCGGCGCGAATCGCACTCGCCTGGCTCCTTTCCCGCCCCGGCGTCACCGCCCCGATCGTGGGCGCCACCCGGATCGAGCATCTGGAAGACGCCGTCGCCTCTCTGGAAATCTCCCTCTCGGACGAGGAGACCCGCTTCCTCGAAGAGCCCTACCGCCCGCACCCGGTGCGCGGGCACGCCTAGCCCGTCTCATTGCACAAGAAAAGGACCCCCGTCACCGAGGGTCCATGCTGGATCAGAGGTGGGTAAGGACTCACCGATCGGGATCAGTCACCGTCGTCCTGATCGAGCGGTTGCAGAGCATGCGTGAACGCGAAGCCGCCGATCTTGTTCCCGAGCGCGATCCCGTCCTCGACGGCGGAACGGAAGTGAATGCCCGCATAAATGCGGGACTCGCCGTTTTCCGCGGCCGCCTGGGAAAAGCCCGTAAACGACCGTGTCAAGCCGGCGAATGGGGCGCCACTCGTCGTCGTAAACGGCACATCGTCGTCATGGAAGAACCGACGCAATACCTCCGAAGCGGCGCCGCCGAGGATGCTGTGTGTCGAGGGATAGTCGGGAATCGCCGGCGTGTTCAGCAACGATGACCAGGTCGGGTCAGCGACTGTCACATCGTTTCCGTCTGTGTCCCCGGCACGGATCGCGGTGACCGGCCGCCAGAAATTGAAGTCGTACCTCGTCTCGAACCCCGCGATGAAGCCGTCGGCCATCGCGAGATTCACCAGTGCGAGCAGGCGCGCCGTATCCCATGAATCGAGGCCATGCGACTGCGCAACGATGCGGGCGATTCGGCTCCACCCGGCCGGTGAACCTTCGTACCAGAAGCGCGCTGTGGAGGTCTGTTCCGCTGTTCGGGTCGCGCTGTTCTTCTCACCGATCACCTTCACCTCGTTGTAGTCATCTGCGTAGCGCTTGCTCGAGAGACTCGGAGGCCCATTCGGCTCGAACTGGCTGCTTCGCCGCAGCTCGAATGGGGTGACCTGCCCCCAACCGGGAAGAACCGCGGGCAGGTAGTCGGCAGCCGCTGGCGGATCGAAAGGAACAGGGTTCGGCGTTGGCTGCCACTCGCCCGGCTGTGTCCCCGGTGTGTAGGTCACCAGCGTTGTGGCGTGATCGGTGCTTCTGAGCGCGAGAATCGCCGCGGCGGCGGACTGCCCGACCGCAATACCGTCGCTCTTCGGGAGGCCATCGGGAATTCCAGCCAGCGCCGCCGCGTATGCCGCATCGATCTGCGCAACGGCATTCGCCTGAGCTGCCGGCGAACCGAAGCCGACAAACGGCAACGCTCCGACAGCGATCGCGCCGACGAGCGCATCCCGGGCGGCTGCTGCGATCGCCGCTTCGGAGGACGCCCCGACTGGCGCGTTACCGGTAAACGCGTATCGCTCGTAACGAGAGTCGATCGCGTTCAATGCGTCGTGAACCGCCACCTGGGCGATCGCGAGCGTTCGCGACGAGACGACGCCGTTCTCTCCCGCCGTCAGGGTGGCCTGAACGGCCACCGAGTTCCAGCTGCTCACCGGCTCCAAAGCGCCGGCCTCGGATCCCGGCCATAGAGTGGCGATGCCCGCTATCACTGCGATCCCTACGCCTCGAAATGTATTCTTTCGATCCATGACCCTGCTCCTTTCGTATTCGAGCTGTCCGGTATGCGTGTGGCGTCACTGTTGATGCCAGCGCGTCATCGGCGAATTGCCGTCATGGTCTCCCTCCTTTCATGATTTGACGCGCCTCTTCCGTTCCGTTGCGGACCCGATCAATTCAGATCGACTGAAGTTTGAAAGACGCCGTCGGGGGAGAGAAACCACAGAACCGCCCGGCCCTCGAAGTCCGTAAATAGGACTCGAGCCGATCCATCCTCGGCGGTAGACACGCGTCGGGCGCTCGTCCCTGCGGGCGCGGAGTAGATGGGGCCGTAGGTCGCGATCTCCCCTGCGTCGTCCGTGATCCAGAGAGACATTCGTCCGTCCGCGTGCGCCCGCAGAATTCGTGTCAACCCGTCGCCTCCGACCGCGACGTCCAAGGCCATCCAGCCGGCGACAGGTCCGTAACGGGCCGTCGTGAGGATCCCGTCGGAGGAAATGAGAGAGAGTCCTGCCCTTTCGTCAATGTTGTTCCAGAGAAGCCGGGTGAGGCCATCGGGCCCATCGGCGATGGCAGTCGCGCTCCAGCCGGTGTAAGGTCCAAAAGAAAGACTGCTGGCGATGTCGCCGAAAGCGTTTATCGTCTGGAGAAGGGTGACTCCGTCGAAACTCGTCCAGAGAATGTGTGTCGAGCCATCGGCGCCAGCCGCTACATCCAGCGCGGCCCATCCGGGGCGCGCGGGGTAGAGAAACGAGCCCTGAACTCCTTCGGGGCGCGTCAGCCAGAGAGCCGCCGAGCCGTCGTCGTTGTTCCAGAGCACCCGGGTCACGCCGTCCGGGCCGTCCGCGCCTGCTATGGGGGTCCAGCCGGCATAAGGACCGTAGGGGGAGCCGAGGACTTTTCGTCCTGAGGAGTCGACGCTGCCCAACAGGACATGTCCGCTGAGCGGGTCGAACGAGAAGAACCCCGTCGCTCCGTTGGAGTCGCCAAACAGGTCCAGCCTCTCGGTGGCCTGGTAGCTGAAGACGCCGCTCGCCGTTGCGGCGTGGAGCAGCGTTCCGGTCCTGTCTATCGCCAGAGCCGTTACGCCGAGATTGCTAAGTCCCTCGTTGAAGGGACCCCAGGTGGCTCCGCCATCGGTACTTCGGAAGACTCCCCGGCTGTAGGTTCCGGCGTAAAGCGTGTTCGAATCCCGCGGGTCAATCGCCAGGGCGCTCACACCCCAGTGGGAGATATTCAGGTCACTGCTTGCCAAGTGCCACGTCGAACTGGCATCCACGCTCTTGAAAATTCCTCGGTAGGTTCCGGCGTATAGGGTGGTCGGATGCCGCGCGTCAATCGCCAGGGTGTTCACAAAGTAGCCAGCCAGGTCGCCGCTAGCCATGCTCCAGGTCGAACCGGCATCTACGCTCTTCTGAACCCCCTCATAGTCGTAGCTTGTCGCATAAACGGTGGAAGGTTGTGTCGGATCAATGACAAGGGTGCCGGGGACAATCGAAAAACCGCTGGCGCTCCGACTCCAGGTCTCCCCGTCGTCTGTGCTCTTGTACACCGACGACGGAGCGGGGTAGTACCCGACGTCATCGAAGTCGGCTGCGTAGATCGTGGACTTCTGGGAGCCGAAGATAAGGTTGTAGATCGCGCCCGCGATGAGTCTGTTCCTCCAGCTCGCGCCGCCGTCGGCGCTCTTGAGGACGCCGCTGGATGTGCCCACATAAATGCTCGAGGGCGTCAGCAGGTCAATCGCCAGAGAATGGATGTTGATACCATCCAGTTTCCCGCTCGACGGGTCACTCCAGCTTGCACCCCCGTCGCTGCTCTTGAAGACACCTCTCCGCGTGCTGGCATAAACGACAGCGGAATCCATTGGATCGATGGCCACGCGGCTCACGCCCGCGACATCCGGCCCGTGGCTCGTCCATCGGTTGATGCCAGCGCGTGCGGGCCGAGGAGAGAAGACTGCAAGCGTGAGAACGAGCGCGGCGAGATGGGCTCCTCTGCGAATGTTCGTGATCCAGTTCATGTCACCCTCCTTTGCCGGATCCGGCCCAACGTGACGGGTCGATCCTTCCGGAGCCAGCTCTTGTCGGGGTTGGGCTCCGGCGATTAGCATGAAGAGAAAGTCCTAAGGGGCAGTTCCAGAATTTCTAGGCTTTTTCTAAGCTGAGTCGGCCCCCCGAGCGCGAGTGTGGGTAAGATTCCGGCAATGCGGATTCGCTTCGGGGAGTGCGTCTTCGACTCGGACACGCACGAGGTGTTGCGGGGAGGGCACGCCCTTTCCGTTGGGCCCAAGGCCTTTCAGATGCTCGAAATTCTGATCAGGGAGCGGCCGAAGGCGGTGAGCAAGCGCCAGCTTCACACGGAACTGTGGCCCGGAATCTTCGTGACCGAGGCGAACCTTCCCAACCTCATCGGCGAGCTGCGATCCGCATTGGGTGACCGCGCGCGTCGCCCGCGCATCATCCGAACCGTGCGCGGTTTCGGATACGCGTTCAGCGCTCCGGCTCAGGTGGTCACTTCGTCCGTGCCTCTCCCGGCTGAGGGACCCATCTACCGGCTGATCTGGGGAAACCGTGAGATTGCGCTGGCCCCGGGCGAGAACCTGATCGGGCGCGCGGTCGACTCCGTTCTCTTTATCGACCACTCTTCCGTCTCCCGCCGGCACGCTCGGATCCTGGTCAATCCGTCGGGCGCGGTCCTCGAGGATCTGGGAAGCAAGAACGGGACGTTGCTCCGTGGCAAACGGATCAACCGCGCCGAGCGGCTTTCGGACAAAGATTCCATCGAGATCGGGCCGGCCTCTATGGCCTTTCGAATTTTCAAGCACACGGAGTCTACCGCCTCGACCAGCCGCTAGGAGCACGCCCACACGCCGCAGCCGCGCGTTGGGCGTAAGCTAGGTCCGGGTATCTCGATGCCATTGGCGGCCGGCTCGCGACTCGGCCCTTATGAGGTTCTCGCCCCGATCGGAGCGGGAGGCATGGGGGAGGTGTACTGGGCGCGAGATATACGTCTTTCGCGCTCGGTTGCGTTGAAGGTCCTGCCGGAGAGTCTGTCGCTCGAGAAGGAGCGCTTGCAGCGTTTCGAGAAGGAGGCGCGGGCGGCCTCGGCCCTCAATCACCCCAACATCGTGACGATCTACGAGGTCGGAGTCTCGGATGGGACCTCCTATATCGCGATGGAGCTGGTGGAGGGCAGGACGCTGCGCGAGCTGATCCACACGGGGCCGCTAAACCTGCGCCGGCTGCTACCCCTGGCGGCGCAGTTGGCCGACGGCCTGGCGAAGGCGCATGAGGCGGGGATCGTGCACCGGGACTTGAAGCCCGAGAACGTGATGGTAACGAAGGACGGGCTGGTCAAGATTCTGGACTTCGGACTGGCGAAGCTGACGCAGGCTGGAGAGCAAGTGGCTGAGGAGAGCCAGTTGCCGACGATGACGAGAGCGACGGAGCCCGGAACGATCCTGGGGACGGTCGGATACATGTCGCCGGAGCAAGTGAGCGGTCGCGTTCTGGACTCTCGCTCGGACCAGTTTTCCTTGGGTTCAATTCTTTATGAGATGGCATCGGGCAAGAGGGCCTTCGAGCGTGGGACGAAGGTGCAGACGCTGTCGGCGATCATCGACGAGGAGCCGGAGGCGATCGGGAAGGTCAACCCCAAGCTGCCGGCGAACTTCTGCTGGATCGTGGAGCGGTGTCTAGCCAAGGAGCCGGAGGGACGCTACGCCTCGACGAAGGACCTCGCTCGGGATCTCGCCACGCTGCGCGACCATTCCTCGGAGATCTCGATCGCGGCCGATCTCCAAGCCCCGGCCCGTCGGAAGGCGAGACCACTCCGCCTCGGGGGACAAATCCTCGCCGCGTTGGCCAGTGGCGCCGCGCTCCTGTTCGTGGGAAACCGGATCGGCGAGAAGGGGGCGCTCGAAGGGCCACTTCCCGGCTTTCGTCAGCTCACGTTTCGGCGGGGCTATATCACCGGCGCGCGCTTCGGCCCCGATGGACAGACGATCGTCTATTCGGCAGCTTGGGACGGAAAACCGAGTGAGGTCTTCACATCCCGAGTCGACAGCCCCGAATGGCGCCCTCTCGGGATCTCTCCGGCGGGGATCCTAGCGATCTCGTCGACTGGCGAGATGGCAATCGCATTGGGGTGCGAGGAACGCGTGGGCACATGCCACGGTACCCTCGCTCGCGTTCCCCTGGCGGGTGGCGCTCCTCGGGAAGTGCTCGACGACGTCGGGTCCGCTGACTGGTCTCCCGACGGCAAGGAGCTCGCCGTTACCCACGTCGTCAATGGAAAGTACCGGCTGGAATACCCGATCGGCAAGGTCATCTACCAGACGAACGGATCCCTCGGCCATCTTCGTCTCTCTCCCGACGGGAAGTTTCTCGCTTTTGTCGAGCACACCGAGCGCGGTTCCACCGGAGGAACAGTATGCGTCGTGGACCGCGAGGGCCATCGGCGAACGATCACTCCGGAATTCGGGAATGTTGCGGGGCTCGCCTGGACGCCGGAAGGGGACGGCGTGGCCTTTTCAGGAGCCGTTAGCGGTGCTCGCAGGTGGCTCAACGTTGTCAAACTCTCGGGACAGGCGCGAAGTCTGGCCCGACCGCCGGGCAACACTCTGCTCAGTGACATCTCGCGCGACGGGAGGGCTCTCGTTATCGCCGGGTACGCTCGATGCGAGATCGTCGCGCCGGGGGAAGGAGACCCCCGAGGGCAGAAGATCTCGTGGTTCGACTGGTCGGAACCCGTAGACCTCTCTGCGGATGGGCGATCGCTGCTCTTCCGGGAATCCGGTGAGGGCGTTGGGGGGAAATACACCACGTTTCTGCGCCGGCTCGACGGATCCGATCCGTCGCGCCTTGGAGAAGGGAGGGCACTGGCGTTGTCTCCGGACCTGAAGTGGGCGCTAGTCGGACTGTCGCATCCGGCTCCCCACTTGGCTCTCTTGCCGACGGGTGTGGGTCAGCCGCGCGATCTCCCCGGCGGTAACGTCTCCTTGTATCACTGGGCTCTCTGGTTTCCCGACGGGCGACGAATCGTATTCGCGGGTGAGGAGAAGGATCGCCTTCCGCGAACGTACTTGCAGGATGTGGACGGAGGGCCACCCCGTCCGTTCGGCGAAGAAGGCTTGCGGATCTCAATCGTTTCTCCCGACGGAAGGCAGCTTGCTGGAACGACGCTCGACGGGCGAGCGCTTCTTTTCTCGGCCGATGGGAACGGAAGGGATGCAAGGCCGATTGCCGGTGTCGAGCCCGACGAGTTCTTCGTTCAATGGAGTGCCGACGGCAAAGCGATCTACGTCCGAGGAACGGAAGAGAATCCCCTGACGCTCTATCACGTCGACCTCCAGACCGGGAAGCGGACGCTCTGGAAGCAGCTTCGTCCAGGCGAAGAGGCCGGTTTCTTACACTTCGGTTCGGGTCCGCGATCGGGTGTCCGGATGACGCCCGACGGCCGCGCACTCGTCTATTCCTATTGGACACGGCAGGCGGACCTCTACCTGGTCGAGGGGCTCCAGTCGCGCTGGCGGTGATCGAACGATGACGCTGCGCGCCGGCGCGCGAGTGGGTCCTTACGAGGTGCAGTCTCCCCTGGGAGCGGGAGGGATGGGGGAGGTGTACCGGGCCCGGGACGTGCGGCTCGAGCGCTCGGTCGCGCTCAAGGTCCTGCCGGAGAGTCTGTCGCTCGAGAAGGAGCGGCTGCATCGTTTCGAGAAGGAGGCGCGGTCGGCCTCGGCGCTCAATCACCCCAACATCGTGACGATCTACGAGGTGGGGACCTCGGAGGGGGTCTCGTACATCGCGATGGAGCTGGTGGAGGGGAAGACCCTGCGGGATCTGCTGCACGCGGGAGGGATGTCGCTGCGCCGGCTGCTGCCTCTGGCCGCGCAGCTGGCCGACGGTCTGGCGAAGGCGCACGAAGCGGGCATCGTGCATCGGGACTTGAAGCCCGAGAACGTGATGGTCACGAAGGACGGGTTGGTGAAGATCCTGGATTTCGGGCTGGCGAAGTTGACGCAGGCAGGGGAGGACTCTGCCGGTGAGAGCGAACTTCCGACGATGACGAAGGCAACGGAGCCCGGGACGATCCTTGGCACGGTGGGCTACATGTCGCCGGAACAGGCGTCGGGGCGGGAGCTTGACGCGCGCTCGGATCAGTTCTCCTTCGGATCGATTCTGTACGAGATGGCGACGGGCAAGAGGGCGTTCGAGCGCGGGACGAAGGTGCAGACGCTGTCGGCGATCATCGACGAGGAGCCGGAGGCTGTTGGCAAGGCCAACCCGAAGCTGCCTGCGAATCTCTGCTGGATCGTGGAGCGGTGTCTGGCCAAGGAGGCGGAGGGTCGCTACGCGGCGACGCGGGACCTCGCGCGGGACCTGACGACCCTGCGCGACCACGCCTCGGAAATCTCTTCGCTGGGTGAGCTGCCGATCTCGACCCGTTCCAGGGCTCGGCGTTTTCGGCTTCTAGGCGAAATCGCCGCCTTCTCGATTCTGGGCGCGGCACTGTTCTTTCTCGGTGGCAGGCTCGGCGAAAGACGCGGGGTCCTGGGTCCTCTTCCTGTTTTCCGCGAGCTCACGTTCCGCCGCGGATTCATCACGGGTGCCCGCTTCGCGGCGGACGGACAGACCGTCGTCTACTCGGCTGCCTGGGACGGTCAGCCGAGCGAGATCTTCATCGCGCGGCTCGACAGCCCTGAGTCGCGGCCACTCGGTATTTCTCCAGCGGGCATTCTGGCGGTCTCCTCGGCAGGGGAGATGGCTCTCTCGCTCGGATGCGAGATCACCTGGGACCCCTGCTTCGGGACACTCGCGACGGCACCCCTGGCGGGAGGAACTCCACGCGAGGTCCTGGAGAACGTCGGCTCCGCGGACTGGTCTCCAGACGGAAAAGAGCTTGCGGTCATCCACGTCGTGGATGACGGAAAGTACCAGCTCGAATACCCGGTCGGGAACGTAATTTACAAGACCAGCGGATTCCTGGCCTCGGTGCGTGTCTCGCCGGACGGCTCAATGCTGGCTTTCGTCGAGCACCCCTCCCGGGACTCATTGAGAGGAATCCTGAGTGTCGTGGATCGGAAGGGCCGGAGGCGAACACTGGGACGAGAATGGAACAGTCTGGGCTTGATTGCATTCGCGCCGAGATCCGGCGGCATCGCTTTCGTGGCGAATCCCGATCGACGACATGGTTGGCTCCATCTCGCCAGGCTCTCGGGGGAAATCAGAGAACTTGCTCGGTGGCCGGGCGGGACTGCCCTTTGGGACATTGCACGCGACGGGCGGGTTCTTGTCCGAGATGGAGAGTTCCGTTCCGAGATCCTGGCGTCCCAGGAAGCCTTGCCAGTCAGGAGAGCATCCTGGTTCGACTGGTCGGCTCTGGCAGACCTCTCGGCCGACGGTCGGGCGCTACTTTTTCACGAGAGAGGCGAAGGAGTAGGCGGGCAATACACGTCTTTTTTGCGGCGGCTCGACGGATCCGACCCAAAGCGTCTCGGCGAGGGCAAGGCCCTCTCTCTGTCCCCGGATCAGAAATGGTCGCTGGTGTCGCGCTCTGAGCCCGCACCCCATCTGACGATCCTTCCAACGGGTGTCGGCCAGTCGCGTGATCTACCCGGCGGCAACATCTCTCTGTACCATTGGGCTTCCATCTTTCCCGACGGACGGCGAATCGTGCTCGCAGGCGAGGAGAAGGATCGTCCGCCGCGAACGTACATACAGGATGTGGACGGAGGTCCACCGCGTCCTTTCGGAGAGGAAGGCCTGCGGATTTCGGTCGTGTCTCCGGATGGAAAGCGGCTTGCCGGCACGAAGCGGGATGGACGGGCACTCTTGTTCTCGGCCGACGGAGGCGGAAAAGATGCCGCGCCGATCCCGGGCGTCGAGCCAGGCGAATTCATCGTCCAGTGGGGGGCTGACAACAACTCTCTATACGTTCGAGGGACGGAGGAGAATCCTCTGACGCTCTATCGTCTCGACCTCCGGACGGGAAAACGGTCGCTCTGGAAGCAGCTTCGACCCGCCGAGGAAACGGGATTCATGGAGTTCGAGTCGGGCCCGCGGGGCGTTCGGATAGCGTCCGACGGTCGGTCCCTCGCGTACTCGTATTGGACCTTTCAATCCAACCTCCACGTCGTCGACGGCCTCCAGCGTCGCTGGGAGTGATCCCAGCCGCGGCCTCAGCGGCTCGCTGGAGTAGCTACTGATTCAAACCGGGCAGACGTCATGACGCTGCGCGCTGGGGCGCAGTGGGTCCCTACGAGGTGCAGTCTTCCCTGGGTCCAGGGCCGGGCCACGGGCAGGCGTCCGGGTGACGCCCGATGGCCATAAACTCGTCTACTCCTATTGGACCCGGCAGATGGACCTCTATCTGGCCGAGGGCCTCCAATCCCGCTGGCAGTGGTCTGATGATGGCGTTGCACTCCGGGGCGCGTGTAAGTCCTTAAGAGGTAGGGTCTTCCCTGGTTACCGGAGGGACGGAGGAAGAGTACCGAGGGAGCAAAGCACGTCTTTCGCGCACGCTAGCCCTGCAGGCTCCGCTGGCGCTACCGGCCAGCCCGCTTACGAGTTTCTTAGGAAGAACTGATTTGACAGTCTTGCCCGATAGGCGTACGAGTGAGTCAGAAAGAAGGAGAACAGATCATGCGCAAGATGCCGCTCCTCCTGGCACTCGCGACCGTTTTGTTTCTGAGTGGATCTCCGGCGGTTCTCGGGTGCGGGGACAAGTTCGTGGTTCTGGGCCGCGGGATGCGCTTCGGACGAGCTTCCGCGGCGAAAATCCCAGGAGCGGTCCTCATCTACGTGAATCCGGCCTCTCACATGCCGGCCGCGATGAAGGAGTTCCGGCTCGAGACGACAATCAAGACGGCGGGGCACAGGACCCGCATAGTCGAGAGCGCCGCCGACTTCGAGCAAGCGCTCGCTTCGGGAAGGTACGACATCATCCTGGCGGACATCGTCGATAGCCCGGACGTTCAAAAGGGGGCGGCGACTGCGGCCTCGAAACCTTCAGTCATCCCGGTCCTCTACAAGCCCACGCCCGCGGAGCTCGCGGCCGTCGAGAAGAAGTACGGCTGCCTGATCGCACCGGCGTCGAGCCGGAGCGCGGACCTCTTGCCGGTTCTCGACCAGGCAATGCAAAGCCGGGCGAAGGGCCTGGGCGTCCGCTGCCTGACGGGAACCTAGCGCCGCCGGCTGATGAGTGGAGGCGGCCGTGACTCGACGGGTTGTCTTCCGGGGCGCGGGAATCGGCCTGCTCGGCTTGCTCGGTCTGCTCGTGACCGCCGGTCCTGCCCGAGCGCAGGCGTGGTTGCCGCCGGCGGGAGAGGCGTTCTTCTCGCTCGGTTACGGCAACAACTTCGTCACGAATCACTACACCTACTTGCGCGTGCCCGGGGCTCCAGCCAGCGACAACACTGAAGTTAACCTCGGACACATCCGCTCCCAGAGCGTCGGCGCCGAGATCGGGTACGCCATCACGGATCGCCTCACAGTCCAACTCGGGCTTCCCTTCGTTCAGGCCAGGTGGTATCGAACATGCTCCACCTGCGGCGCGCCGCACACGCTTCTCGACGGGATCACGCTCGACGACGGGGATTACCACGGCACTTTTCAGGACTACCGCGTCGGGGCTCTCTATCAGGTTGTCCGGAATCCCGTTGGGTTGACCCCATTCGTCGTCGCGGTCATTCCGAGCCACAACTACCAATACTTCGCCCACTCGGCTGTCGGACGGAATCTGCGCGAGTACTTGCTGGGTGTGAATTTCGGCAGCCGCCTCGATCGGATCGTCCCCGGCGGCTACGTTCAGGCGATGTATTCCTACGCCTTTGTGGAAAAGGTGTTCGTCGAGACGTTGGG
>WNGB01010285.1_pt1 | contig 13003 bp, 5 predicted proteins | sample 5400681 | NCBI WGS metagenome assembly WNGB01 (sample SAMN13153367, study PRJNA577476) | soil metagenome | isolation source: 115 cm soil or saprolite under grassland replicate 2 | place: USA:California | collected 2016-06-15 | reverse complement strand
ACGGCTGCACGACCCGCACCCGGTTGTCCCCAAACGTCGGCACGAAGAACTGCCCCGTAAGCGCGTTCACCGCCGCGGCCTTAGGCGCCGGTCCGACGATCAGCGTGGCGAAGACCACGAACCGGCCGGTCTTCGGATCCTGATGGATGAACGAGACCGTGTTCGCACCGCTGTTCGCCACGTACACCATTCCTCGGTCCGGATCGACTCCCAGACCCTCCGGCAACGCACCCACCGGGATCCGATCGAGCTCTTTCAAACCGGCCGGATCGATCACCGAGAACGTGTGCTCAGCGCGGTTCGTCGCGTATAGCAGCCGCGTCACTCCGTCCACCGCCACGCCGTAGGTGCCCGCGGCCCCCCTCTCTCCGGAGATGGGGATCGTCGTCACGTATTTGACAGTCTCAGGATCGAAGATCACGACGCCGGCGTTGGGGACGGCTACGTAGACCAGCCGATCGTCGGGGTTGAACGCGACACCGATCCCGGCGACGGCGCCCTCCGGGAACGGAATCGTCGTCAGCAGGCTGTTGTCCTTGCCGTCAATCAGCGCGAGGCCCGGGGGTTCGCCCTTCCCAGGGTCGCCCCCGACCGCGACGAACACGCGCTCTGTCCCCTCGTCGAGCGCGATCCCCTTCGGGTCGGGCCCGACGAAGATAGTCGCGATCCGAGAGTTGTCGCGACCGTCCATCACGACGATCCCCTGCGCCGTCGTGACGTAGATCCGGTTGGTCACGGTGTTCACCGCGACCCCGAACGGCACCTCGAATCCCGGAACCATCGCTAGTTGCCGCTTGCCGGGGTCGAGAACTCCCACCCCGTTGTTCAAGCCTGGGACGTATACGAAGCCCGTCACGGCGTTCACGGCCGCGGCGACGGGCTGCCACGCGTCGTACGTGACCGCGTCAATCACGCCACCGACATCAAACGGCGGTTTGCTTTCGGTGCCCGCGAGGCTGACGGACGAGGCGACGAGCGTGTAGCCCGAGCCCGCGGAATCGATCGAGAGATCGGGGAAGGCCGCGAGTCCGTTGACGGCGGCCACGTCGGTGGTGCCGAGCAGCTTAGCCGCGGGATCGGGCACCGCGCCGAGGCCTAGTGTCACGCGGTTCTTCGCCGTGAAATCGAGGTTGCCGTATTGATCCTGGATGGCCACCTGCACGACCGGCTCGATCGTGTCGCCCGCAAGGGAATGACCGGGCTGCGTGAAGAACGCGACCTGCGCGGGGGCGCTGGCTAGGCCGGTCGCGGTGAAGAAGACGGCGGATAGCCCGCCAGACGTCGCGGTGACGGTGTTGATCCCCGCGACCGTACCAAGGGACCAGCTTGCGGCGGTCGCAAGCCCGAGACCATCCGTCGTGTCCGCCGCCGCTCCAACACTGCCCGCCGGCGTCCCCGCGAACCCCACGATGACCCCGGCAACGCCGTTCCCGAACTGGTCCGTAACCTTGACCACGGGAGCAATGACCGAGGCCCCCACGGTCGCGGTTTGCGGATCCGCCGACTGCTTGACGAGCCGCGACGGCGCGCCGGCGAGCGCAGTCGCGCTGAAAACCACGGGCGAGCCCGTGAGCCCACCGACCGACGCCGTCGCGGTCTGCGTGCCGGCGACGGTGCCGAGGGTTCGAGTCGCCGTGGCGATGCCGAGCGCGTTGGTCATCGACTGCGACGGTACGATCGTGCCGCCACCCGACGTCACTGCCCAGCTCACTGGGACGTTCGCCACCGGGTTCAGGCTGTCGTCGGTCACGAGCACGGAGTACGCAGCGAGCGTCGTACCCACAACGGCGCTCTGGGTGTCACCCGCTTGGCGCACAATCCTGGTCGCCGTTGACGCGAGGCCCTCGGCTGTGAACGTCACGGTCGGCAGGCCCGTGGCGGTCGCGTTCAGTGTATTCGTACCAGCCACTGACTCGAGAGTCCAAGCGGGCGACATGGCAACGCCGCTGGTGTCGGTCACGGTGCCCCCGGGCCCGCCGAGGCTTCCATTGCCCGGCGCGACGCCGAACGTCACCGAGACTCCGGCGATCGGATTGCCGAACTGGTCCGTGACTCGCACCGCGGGATTGATAGACACCGCCGTGCCCGGGAGCGCCGCCTGGCCGTCCCCCGCGAACGCCACCATCAGGCTCGCGGCCGCGGCCGTCCCCGTGGCCGTGAACGTGACGGGGCTCCCCGTCAGACCGGTCGCCGTGGCCGTCAGCGTGTTGGCGCCCACCGCGGTCCCGATGGTCCAGGCGGGCGACCTGGCAATGCCCCCTGTGTCGGTCGCGACAGCGCTCGGCCCGCCGAGGGTCCCGCCGCCCGAATCGACGGCAAAGGTGACACTCGCCCCCGCCACGGCGTTTCCGAACTGATCGGTCACCCGCACCGCGGGTGCCGTGGCGACCGCGGTATTGACGGTAACCGTCTCGCCGCCGCCCGCGATGGCCTGGATCCGGCTGGCGGCGCCCGCCAGCGCCGTCGCGGTGAACTTGACGGGCGTGACACCGGATAGCGCGGCCGTGAGCGTGTCGGTGCCGACCGTCGTGCCGAGCGTCCAGCTCCCCACCGTCGCGACCCCGGCGCCGTTGGTGAGCTGCGCTGGGCCCGTCACGCTGCCGCCGCCCCCGCTCACGGCGAACGTGATCGAGGCGCCCGGAACCGGGTTTCCGAACTGGTCCTCAGCTCGCACCGCCGGGTCGGTGGCGACCGCGGTGCCGCCCACCGCGCTCTGCAGATCGCCGGCCGTCGCGACGAGCTGCGTCGCCCCCCCGGCGAAAGCGACCGCATTGAAGGTGACCGGACTGCCCCCGAGCCCGGTGGCGCTCGCCTCGAAGCTCTGCGCGCCGACGACGGACCCCAGAGTGACGGTGGTCCGCGCCCGGCCGGCGCCGTCGGTCACGACCACCGTGTCGGTTACCGCGCCGCCCCCCACGAGTGACCGGAACCGCACCGACACGCCGCCCACGGCCAAGCCATCCGCCCCGCGGCTCTCGACCTCGAGGGGCGTGACGAGGGGAGCGCCGACCACGGCCGTCTGCCCGCCGCCCGCGATCGCCACGAGCTGCGTGGCGGCGGGCACGAACGTGGCGGTAACCGAATCGCTCGCGCCAGACGGCGTCCGCGCACGGACGCGCACTGAGGCGCGGGCAGCCGGCCCCCGCAGCACCCCGAAATGGTTTATCCGCGCGACGGTCGTGTCGCTCGTGCTCCAGGCGACGAAGAACTGGGTCACGGCGACGCCCGCGTTGAACCCCTGCACCTGGAAACGCAGCGAGTCGTTCAAGTGAACGAAGGGGCTGCGCGGCTGGATGACGATGCTATCAGCGGTGGGACCGATGTAGGTCGCTACAGGAATCTCGGTCGGGGTCGGCGGGCCAGGCACCGGGACAGGCCGCGTGCCCGAGAACAACGGGATGGTCCCGCTCAGCGCCACGACCGACACGCTCAGCGTCTCGGGGCTCGTGACCACGGCGACGTGCAAATCGAGCGCGAGCTCGGTCGCATCGGGCGCCAAGGCAAGGGTGGTGTCGGCGAGGGTGTCGGAAGCCGGCCGGACGACCACAAACCGCACCGCGTCGATCACCAGACCGAACGCCGCCAACTCGCCTGCCGACGGCAGGATGGGGGCCACGGCAACGCGGCCGCGGATGGGATTCCCCGGACTGAAGGCGTCGCGGCACGTGGCGACCGCGAGGGCCAGCCCCAAGGCGACGAGCGCGCGCAGCAGCTGAGTCGTGACGCGATTCATGGTCGAAGATCCAAGGCCAGCGAATATGCGGTATCTTTGGCGCATGCGCACGGCCCGCCGCACGCACGGCTTCACGGAATCGGTGATCCGCGGGATGACGCGCCTGGCCAACGAGCACGGCGCCATCAACCTCGCCCAAGGCTTCCCCAACTTCCCCGCTCCCGAGGTGCTGAAAGAGGCGGCGGCCCGCGCGATCCGGGACGACGTCAACCAATACGCCATCACCTGGGGCGCGGCCCGCCTGCGGAACGCCCTGGCCCGCAAGTACCAAGATTGGTACGGCCTGGCCGTCGATCCAATGACGCAGGTCACAGTCACCTGCGGCGCGACCGAAGCGATGGCCTCGGCGTTACTTGCCATCGTGGATCCTGGCGACGAAGTCATCGTGTTGGAGCCGTTCTACGAGAATTACGGGCCCGACGCGATCCTGTGCGACGCGCGGCCGGTCTTCGTGCCCCTCGAGCCGGGCCAGGCGCTCGACCTGGACCGGCTGGCCGCGGCGTTCGGCCCGCGCACCCGCGCGATCATCGTGTGCACGCCGAACAACCCGACCGGGCGTGTCCTCAGCCGCGTCGAGCTCGAAGCGATCGCCGGGCTGTGCCGTCGCCACGAGGCGTACGCCGTCACCGACGAGATCTACGAGCACATCTATTACGAGGGGGAGCACATCCCGCTCGCCACCCTGCCCGGCATGGCCGAGTGGACGATCACGATCAGCGGGGCGTCGAAGACGTTCAGCGTGACCGGGTGGCGCATCGGGACGATCGTCGCGCCGCCCGACGTAACCGACGCGATCCGCAAGGTGCACGACTTCCTGACCGTCGGCGCGCCCGCGCCCCTACAGGAGGCGGTGGCGGTGGCGATGGAGACGTTGGGCGACGACTACTACGAAGGCCTGAAACGGGATTATCGGAAGCGGCGCGACATTCTGTGCGACGGCCTCGTCAGAGCGGGTTTCAGGTGTCAGCCGCCCGAGGGCGCCTACTACGTGATGGCCGACTTCTCGGCCCTTTCCGAGCTCCCCGACGACAAGTTCGCCGAGTGGCTCACCCGGGAGATCGGGGTCGCGCCGGTGCCCGGGTCGAGCTTCTACTCGCGCCCGGAGCTGGGGCGGAGGCTGGTGCGGTTCGCGTTCTGTAAGACGGACGACATGCTGCGGGAAGCCGTCGGACGGCTCGGCCGGGTTCGGGACTAGGGCACCGCGTCGTCCACCTCGCGGCGGCCCTCGAGCAGCGCGTCCACCTGCTCGCCGATGCGGCGGGCGGCGCCGAGGTCGGCGGTCAGGCCGTCCACGGAGCCGACGCCGCCGTGCAGCCGCAGCAGATCGAACCGGATCGTCTCGAGCGCGCCGAGCGCCTCGCCGAGCCGCGCCTCCTGCCCGTTCCCGCGGAGACCCCGCACGCGCTCCTCCAGGCCCCGCACGACCGCCGGCAGATCGCCCAGCCTGCGGCGCGTCTCGGCGGGGAGTCCCTCGAACAGCTCGAGCGCCGCCAGGCCCAACGCGACCTCGGTCGGCCGATCGGCGACGGGCGGCGCCGCGCTGCGCCGGAACCCGATCCGCGCCAGCTTGAAGAGTAAGCGACCGATCGGACCGCGCCAGAACTTGAGCCGCTGGCGCTCCTCCACGTCCAGCCGCCGCCGGCTCTCAGCCGCCGCCGCGATCCCGGTCGCGAGGGCGGTGGCGCTCGACAAGCCGAAGAGTCCGACCACCCACTGAATTGCGGGGTATGGGACGAAAAACGCCGCGGCCGCGCACGCCGCGGCGAGCGCCAGAGCGGCGCGCGACTTGGAGCGCATGAGGCGCTCGAAGCGGGTCGGACCCTTCCCGCTCATGAACTCCTGCTCCTCTTGCCGTTTTTCCACCTCACGGGTCAACCCGCGTACGAGATCGTCGCGTGTGTAGCCGGCAGCGAGCAACCGCCGCATGCGCCGGAGCTCCGCCAGGAGCGGGGTCGCGACGCCGATCGCGACGAGCGTGACTCCGACGCCGACGACACCGAGCGAGAAAATCTCGGGGACGGGTCCGGGGAATACCTCGCGCAGGAGAAACCCAAGGCCCGCAGGGACGAGCGCCGCTGCGGCGAACCAAGGCGCGACCGCGCGGCTCCGGACGCCGGGCCGGCTTTCGGCGATGAAGGCCCGCACGGGCACCGGCAGGTCGCGCTGCACGTCGAGCGCCGCACCCAGCGCGGCCGCCAGCTCCCCGCCGTTCTGGAAGCGATGAGCTGGGTCCTTCTGCAAGCAGCGCTCGACGGCGGCGACGAGGCTCCGCGGCGCGCCCGGCACCGCGAGGGCGGGCGGGGTCTTAGCGAGGTGTTGCGTCAGCAGGCCCGCGACGGTCGGGCTCGCGAACGGCAGGTGCCCGCACAGGGCGTAGTAGCCGACCACGCCGAGGGAATACAAGTCGCTGCGGCCGTCGAGCGGCGCCCCCGTCGTCTGCTCGGGGCTCATATACTCGGGCGTGCCGACGAGCTCGTGCTCACCCGACACGCCCGGCGCCTGGACCGATCGGGCGATCCCGAAGTCGGCGACGAGGCTCCGGCCGCCGGCCCGCTCCAGGAGGATGTTGTCGGGTTTGACGTCGCGATGCACCACGCCCTGGCCGTGAGCATAAGCGAGCGCCCACGCGACCTCGCGCAGGATGCGGGCGGCGTCGGCGGGTTTGAGCGCGCCCTCCCGCCGCACGCGCGCGCCCAGCGTCTCGCCGTCCACGAACGACATCACGAAGAAGACGAAGTCGCCGATCTCTTCGACCGCGTGAATCGGAATGATGTGCGGGTGAGACAGCTGCGCCGCCATGCGGGCTTCGCGCAGGAAGCGCCCGCGGGCCGCGGCGTCGCGCGCGCGGTCGGGCGGCAGGAGTTTGATTGCGACGACGCGCTCGAGCCGCAAGTCGCGCGCCAGGTACACGATCCCCATACCGCCGCGGCCCAACTCGCGCTCGAGGGAGTAGCGGCCCGCGAGGGCCGCCCCGAAGTCGAGTAACAGGCGGGCCGGGCCGTGCGTCACTTGCGCAGCTCCGCCTCGACCTCGGCCTGCCCGGCGAGCAACAGGCTGATGCCCGTCGCGACCTCCCGCGCCAGGCCGAGATCCGTCGTCAGATTCTGCACGCTCCCCGTCCCGGCGTGGAGCCGCAGGAGATTGAGCCGGATGGTCTCCAGCGCGGCGACGGCGTCGGCGAGGCGCTTCTGGACCAGGTCGCGCTCCGCCGTGAGGTCGGCGAGGATCCGGTCGTGGCGGGCACCGATCACGGGATCTGCGGAGCCGCGGCCCACATCGCCCAGCACCTCCTGCAGCTCCTCGAGGCGGCGGCGCGTGCGTTGCGCGTCGTCTTCGAGCCGGTGCACGACGTCCGGCAGGTCGCGCAGCTGCTGGCGCGTCTCCTTGGGGAGGCCCTCGTACAGCTGCTCGGCGGCCATGCCGATAGACAGCTCCGTCGGCCGGTGCGTGAGCGATGCGGGGATCGCCTTCGCCCCCGCGAACGGCCTGGCGATGCCGAAGAGCCAACGGCCCAGGCGACCCGTCCATAGCCTGCTCCAGAACTCGGAGTCGACGTCGCGCCGCCGTTGCAACAACACCAGCACGCCGAAGCCCGACCCGACACTGACGCCGAGGCTGATGGCGAACAACGCTAACAGGGCATCCGGGCCCCCCGCGAGGATGCTCAGCGCCGTGACGCTGAGGGAGACCGCCGCGATCGGCTTGAGGATCCGCTCGAGCAGCGACGGCCCGTGACCGACCCCGAAGGCGCGCTCTTCGCGGCCGCGCTCGATCTCGGCCTTGAAAGCGACGCCCAAGTCCCCGTGATCGAAGCCGGTCTTGAGCAGACCACGCGCGCGATTCAGGAGGACGCCGATGGGCACCAGCGCGTAACCCGCGAGGAGCGTCGCGAATCCGGCCGTCACGGAGCCCGCAAGCCAGCCCACGAGGGGCGCGGCGAGCAACATGGCGAACGGATAGAGCAGCACGCCGGGACCGTCGAGCCGGGCGTCGTGCTTCACGAACGCCCGCAGCGCCACCGGCAGCTCGCGGCGTAGCTCGAGCGCGCGACTGAGTTGTTCGGCGAGGGCCGCAGTGCTCTCGGGCCGGTCCGCGGGGTCTTTCGCGAGGCATCGGTCGATCGCCTGAGCGACCCGGCGCGGCACGCCGGGCGCGGCGGAGGACACAGGCGGCGCCGGTTCGGTCACCTGCTTCGCCAGGACTTCGGTCGCCTTCGGCGCCTCGAACGGCAGCGTGCCCGACAGCGCGAAGTACCCCACGATGCCGAGCGAGTAGAGGTCGCTGCGGGCATCGACCGCTTCGCCCAGCGCCTGCTCCGGGCTCATGAACTCGGGGGTCCCGACCACCTCACCCGCGGCGAGGGCGCCGGCGCCGGCCACGACGCCCGCGATCCCGAAGTCGGCGACCAGGACGCGCCCCGTCGTTTGCTCGAGCAGGATGTTGTCGGGTTTCACGTCGCGGTGGACCACTCCTTGCCCGTGCGCGTACGCCAGCGCCCAGGCGACGTCGCGCAACACGCGTGCGGCCTCCGAGGGGGGCAGCGGGCCCCGGCGGCGCACGCGCTCGGTGAGCGTCTCGCCCTCGACGAACGCCATCGCGAAAAAGACGAACTCGCCGATCTCTTCCACCGCGTGGATCGGGATGACGTTGGGATGAGACAGCTTGGCGGCGGTGCGCGCCTCGCGGAGGAACCGCTCGCGCAGCCGGGGATCGGCCGTCTTGGAGGGTGGGAGCAGCTTGATCGCCACCGGGCGGTCGAGCCGTACCTCTCGGGCGAGGTACACGACGCCCATCCCACCCCGGCCCAGCTCGCGCTCGAGCGAGTAGCGGCCCGCCAGAGCCGACTGGAAATCGACGAACAGGCGATCGAGGGCGGGGTGCGCCATGGCACCCCTATAGTAATGCGCGCCCCCCTGCTCAGGCTGGGGTTTCGAGCCGTCCCAGGATGGTGACGATCGGGGGCGGGCGCCGCCGGCCCACGCCGGCGAGGCGGAAGAGCACGCGGCCCGGCCAGCCGCGCCAGAAGCGCAGCTTACGCTCGCCGGAGGGATCGATGCGCTGCTCTGTGCGGCGGCGCGCCGCGATCGCGGCCAGGAGCGCGAGCCCGGCCGTCGCCCCGACCACGGGCGGGAGCAACGGGGCCAGCTGCGCCGGCAGGTCGGCCAAGGGGAGCACGTCGCTGACCGCCGCCGCCCCACAGAGCACGGCGATGTGTGCCAGCCACCGCAGGCCCCGCTCGAACTTCGTGGGCCCGCTGCCGTAGACGAAAGCCAGCTCCTCGCGGCGCCGCGCCCGGTTGAAGGCGAGGGCGGCGACGAGCTCCTCGCGCCGATGCCCACTGGTGACCAATCGGCGCACGCGTGCGACCGCCACCGCGAGCGGCACCAGCAGCGCGGCGGCGAGCGCGGCGGTCGCCGCCGCGCGGACCCCAGGGCCGAGTGGGTACAGCCAGCTCGCGACGGCGGCCGGCAGGAGCGCGAGCCCCGTCACGGCCGCGTGGATTCGTGCCGGCCCCGCGAGATGCTTGCTGCGCACCAGAAACGCACGGACCGCGAGCGGCGCCGGCGGGGGCTCGACCGCCTCGGCCACGGCGTGCACCAGGGCTGCGGCGTCCGGGTAGCGGGCCCAGGGGTCCTTGGCCAGGCAGCGATCCACTACGTGGGCGAGGCGCGGCGGGACGCTCGGTGCCACGGTGGCGACCGGAGGCGCGGGCTCCGCGATGTGCAGCGCCAGCACGGCCAGGTCCGTCGCCGCATGGAAGGGCAACCGACCGGACAGGGCGTAATAGGCGACGACGCCCAGCGAGTAGAGGTCGCTGCGCGCATCCACGGGTGCCCCGCGGGCCTGCTCCGGACTCATGAACGCCGCCGTGCCCAGCACGGGCCCGCTGGGAGCGGGGCCTGGGCGCCCCTCGGGGCTCACGTGGGCGATGCCGAAATCGGAAAGGAGCGCGCGGCCGCTCGCCGCGTCGAGCAGGATGTTGTCGGGTTTCACATCGCGGTGCACCACGCCGCGCGCGTGCGCGTACGCGAGCGCCTCCCCGATGTCCCGCAGCAGCCGCACGACCGCGTCGGGGGTGAGGGGCCCGCCCGCGGCCACGCGCTGCGAGAGCGTCTCGCCGGCCACAAAGGCCATCGCGAAAAAGACGAACGGACCCGCTTCGTCGACGGCGAAGATCGGAACGATGTTCGGATGAGTCAGCGCGGCCGCGGTGCGCGCCTCGCGCACGAAGCGCTGCCGCCACGTGGCGTGGACCGCGAGGTCGGGGGGCAGGACCTTGACCGCCACGCGGCGGTCGAGCCGGCGGTCGCGCGCGAGATACACGAAGCCCATGCCGCCCCGCGCGATCGGCGCCTCGATGTCGTACGCGGGGCCGAGGGCCTGTCGCAACTCGGAGAGATTCGGGTCCGTGGTCTCTGGCATAGGGCCCCGCTATACCCCGGCCCCGGGCCGCAGGTTCGCCCTCCGGCGGACTCGGCCGCCTGGACACCGGCGCGGTTTCGGGCGCAAATTCTGCGGCTTATGACCAGCCACCAGCCGTACGTTCCCGCTTCACAAACGCCGGCCGAGCTGACGCCGCGCGCGCTCACACTGGGCGTGCTGCTGGGACTGATCTTCGGCGCGTCGAACGTGTACCTCGCCCTCAAGATCGGCCTCACCGTCAGCGCGTCGATCCCCATCGCGGTCCTCTCGATCACGATTTTCCGCGCGCTCGGCCGGGCGACGATCCTCGAGAACAACATCGTCCAGACGACGGGATCGGCGGCCGATTCGGTGTCGGCCGGCGTCGTATTCACCATCCCGGCGATCCTCCTGATGGGGTACGACCTGGACATCTCGCGCGTCGCCATCCTCGCGGTGGTCGGCGGCGTGATGGGTGTCCTCATGATGATCCCGCTACGCCGGGCCCTGATCGTGAAGGAGCACGGCAACCTGCCCTACCCCGAGGGCACGGCGTGCGCCGAAGTGCTGATCGCGGGTGAGCGCGGCGGTGTGCACGCCAAGACCGTGTTCCAGGCGTTCGGCATCGCGTTCGCCTACAAGTTCCTGATGACAGCGCTGAAGCTGTGGCAGGAGTATCCAGGCCGGGTGCTCCGGTCGTATCAAAGCGCAGAGGTGCGCCTCGAGGCCAGTCCTGAGCTCCTGGGCGTCGGGTACATCATCGGGCCGCGGATCGCGGGGTATCTGTTCGCCGGCGGGTGCCTGGCGTACGTCGTGTTGATGCCCGCCATCAAGCTGTTCGGCAGCGCGATGACCGAGCCGATGTTCGGCACGACCAAGCTGATTCGCGACATGAACGCCGGCGAGGTCCGGGCTGCGTTCGTGTTCTACATCGGGGCAGGAGCGGTGGCGACCGCCGGCATCATCGCGCTGGCCCGCTCCCTCCCGACAATCGTTTCCGCCTTCCGCGCCGGCTTCGCCGACATGAAGGCGAGCCGGGTGGGCCAAGCGTTGGCGGCCCGGCTCCGCACGGACGACGATCTGCCGATCACGCTCACGGTGTTCGGCTCGGTCGGCCTGGCCGTGGTGCTCGCGTTCCTGCCCCAGATCGGCGTCAATCTGCTCGGCGCGGTGCTCATCATCATCTTCGGGTTCTTCTTCACGACCGTCTCGTCCCGCATCTGCGGGCAGGTCGGCAGCTCCGCCAACCCGATCTCGGGGATGACCATCGCGGCCCTGATTGCGATCTCCTTCATCTTCCTGCTGCTCGGCTGGACCCAGATCGACGACCGCGTGCGGGCGATCTCGGTCGCGTGCGTGATCGCGGTGGCCGTCGCGAACGGCGGCAACACGTCACAGGACTTGAAGACCGGGTTCCTGGTCGGCGCCACGCCGCGACGCCAGCAAATCGCGATCCTCGTCGGAGCGATCGGGTCGGCCCTCGCGGTCGGTTGGACGCTGACGTTCCTGAATAACGCCTATCGGTACGAAGTCCCGGAGACCCGACCGGGGTTCGTCGCGCCGGCAACGGGCAGCACGCCCGACGGCAACGTGGTCGTGCTCGACGAAACGATGTCGCGATTCGGCATCGGAGGGACCGACTCGATCGATACGAACAGCTACCAGGTCGTGCGCGTGTATGTCCCGACGCAAGGCGTGCCTCCCGGGAAGTATCTCGTCGATCCGGCATCGCACGAGATCCGCTACGTCGTCGACCCGGGTATCGGCGGACGCTTTCGCGAGTACGGCGGACACGAGCTGAAGCGCCTCGACTCTCCCAAGGCGACGCTCATGGCGTTGATCACGGATGGGATCCTCACGCACCGGCTGCCGTGGGCGCTGGTGCTGATCGGCGTGTTTCTCACCATCGCCATCGAGCTGATGGGTGTGTCGTCCCTCCCCGTGGCCGTGGGCGTCTATCTCCCGCTCACGACGTCCGCGGGGATGTTCGCCGGTGGGATCGTGCGGTGGCTGGTTGAGCGCCGCGTCAAGTCGGACAACCGCTCGATGGCCGAAGTCGAATCCGGACCGGGCGTCCTGTTCGCGAGCGGCCTGATCGCCGGCGGCGCGATCTGCGGCATCGGCGTGGCCGCGATCGCCGGCTGGGGGAGCACGCGCGGCAAGGCGGCGGACTGGCTGGCCGAGGCGGTGGGGCTGTACCACTCGCTGGGCGGGTTCGCGACCTCGAGCATCGTAGCGCTCGTGCTGTTCTTCGCGCTGGGCGCGCTGCTCTACCGGACCGGCCTGCGGAAGTAACGGCGCAATGACCGCCGCGACCTTGACCTTCCTGAAGAAGCTCCTCGACACCGCCGGCCCCTCCGGGTTCGAGCAGGCGCCGGCGCGCGTGTGGCGCGAGGAGGTACAGGGCTTCGCCGACGACGTCCAGGCCGACGTGCACGGCAACTCGATCGCCGCGGTGAACCCCAAGGGCAAGCCGCGCCTCATGCTGGCGGGCCACATCGACGAGATCGGCCTCCAGGTCACGCACATCGACGACGACGGCTTCCTGTATTTCAGCGGCATCGGCGGGTGGGACTCGCAGGTGCTGGTCGGGCAGCGCGTGCTCCTGCTGGGCCGCAGCGGGCCGGTGCGCGGCGTGATCGGCAAGAAAGCGGTGCACCAGCTCAAGAAGGAAGAGCTCGAGAAGGTGTCCAAGGCGTCGGACCTGTGGATCGACATCGGCGCGGCGAACCGGGGCGAAGCCTCCGAGCGGGTCCGGGTCGGCGACCCCGGCGTGCTGGACACGGCCGTGCAGGAGTATCCGAACGCCCGGATCGTGTCGCGCAGCATCGACAACCGCATCGGCGCCTACGTGGTGGCCGAGGCGCT
>WNGB01010284.1_pt1 | contig 13004 bp, 9 predicted proteins | sample 5400681 | NCBI WGS metagenome assembly WNGB01 (sample SAMN13153367, study PRJNA577476) | soil metagenome | isolation source: 115 cm soil or saprolite under grassland replicate 2 | place: USA:California | collected 2016-06-15 | reverse complement strand
AGAAACGAGCCGAGGCGGAGCTCGCGCATATGGCGCGTTATGACAGCCTGACCGGGCTCGCCAACCGCACGCTGTTCATGGACCGGGCATGCGCGGCCATCGAGAAGCTGCGGACCCACGGAAGGCCGTTTGCGATCCTGATGCTGGACCTCGACCGCTTCAAGACGGTGAACGATTCGCTCGGCCATGCCGTCGGCGACTCGCTCTTGAAGGTCGTTGCGCATCGGCTGCGCACGGCGATCCCGCATATCGAGACCATTGCAAGACTGGGCGGCGACGAATTCGCCATCCTGGTGTCGCTGCCTGAAGGTCGCAAGGAGGCCGCGACCAGCCTTGCCGACAGAATTCTCGCAGTCGTAACCGAACCCTATGATGTCGAGAACCGACGGTTCACGATCGAGACCAGCGTCGGCATCACATTCGCGCCGCAGGACGGAAACAATCCGGATGCGCTGCTCAAGAATGCCGATCTCGCCCTCTACCGGGCCAAATCTCTCGGAGGCAACCGCTACTGCCTGTTCGAGCCCGCCATGGAGGCGACGGCACGCGAGCGCCGCGAGCTCGAGGACGACATGCGCAGGGCGATCGCGCGCAATGAGTTCGAGCTGCACTACCAGACGATCGTCAACGCGGGCGAGCTCGACGCTTGCGGCGTCGAAGCACTGGTTCGCTGGCGTCATCCCGAGCGCGGCCTCATACCCCCTGACCAGTTCATCTCGCTGGCGGAGGAAAGCGGGCTGATCGTTCCGCTTGGCGAGTGGATCCTGCGCAAAGCCTGCGCCGACGCGGCACAGTGGCCGTCACATCTCAAGCTCGCGGTCAACATCTCACCGGCGCAATTCAAGCAGCACGATCTTCCGGGCGTCCTCAAGTCGATCCTTGAGCAGTGCCGACTGCCAGCCAGCCGGTTGGAGCTCGAAATCACCGAGACCGTGCTCCTCGACAACAACGAAGAACACCTGGCCGTGCTGCATGAGATCAAGAATCTCGGAGTCTCGATCGTGCTTGACGATTTTGGGATCGGCTATTCTTCGATGCGGTATCTGCAGATGTTCCCGTTCGATAAGATCAAGATCGACAAGACTTTCATTCAAAGCATGACCAGCGACCCTGACAGCGCTGCCATCGTGTGCGCTGTCGCGGGCCTTGGGCGCGCGCTCGACATCGAAACCGCCGCGGAAGGCGTCGAGACGACCGAGCAGCTGGCGCGTCTCCGCAGTGCCGGATGCCAATTGGCGCAGGGCTTCCTGTTCAGCCGCCCCGTTCCGCTCAGCGAGCTGACATTCAAGCGATCAGGCTCGCCGCGTGGTGCCCAAGCGGCTTAACCTCAAAATGCGGCCCGACTTTTTGTTTGAGCGTGATCTTTTCCGAAAACCGGTTCCCACCCCGGATCAAGTCCGGGGCAGGCTTTTTCGGGATCATGCTCTAAAACTGCGTGAACCCCTTCGACTTCATGATCGTTGAAGCGGCCGGCGTGGACAAAAACGCGATCAGCGCCTTGTCGACGTCCCGGTGCGCACTTGCGGCCATGACACCGGCTGCATATTCCGTATAGAACTGGATGTCCGCCGGCAGCGGCCCCACAAGTTCAAGACGGGGGTCCTGCAGAATCTCGGTGATCTGGTTGAGCCCGAAATCAGCCCCGCCGCTGGCAACGAAGTCGGCGAGCGGCTTCGACGGCGGCGTGAGCTTGGTCTTCGGCGCGATCGATCCGGTAATGTCGAGCGAGCCCATCAGGCGCCCGACGTAATTGGCGGCGGTGCCGCCGAGCTTGGGATCGGAATACGAGATGACCTTGGCGTTCATGACGGAGCGTACGAACGCCTCGCGCGTGCTGATGTCCGGCTTCGGGTCGCCGCGCCGCACGAATACGCCAACACCGACCCGCGCGATCAAGACCTTGCTTCCAGCAGTAAACTTGCCGAGCTTCATCAACTCGTCGGCAGCCGAGCTGCCCACAATAGCGACGTCGCCAGCCTCACCGCTCTTGAGCTTGTCCACCAGCGCCAGCGCCGGCGAATATTGGACTGTAACCTTGTGGCCAGAAGCCTGCTCGAATTGCGGAATAAGCTCGCGCAGCGAGCTGGCGACTGCACCCGGTGACCAGAGGGTGATCTCCGCTGCGCTCGCATGCGGATGGCTCACGCACAGCAGCAAAGCCGCCGCCGACAATGCCCGAAACATCATGACTCCCCTGCTACGACCTGCGCCTTGAAGCCCGGCCACATCCAGCAGCAACGTCCCGTGCCACCGGCCAAGCTCGATTGCTGCACCCTAGCGGTACAACCATCGGGTTGGAAGAGTTAAGGGTAATATATGGTTAACACGGCGACGGTTTGAAAAGATCATGCTCAAACAAAAAAGTTGGACTTTGGCCCGATTCAATCTGATCAAAGTCTAGCGCGCACCCGCGAGCATCTCGAATCCGCCGGCGGCCCAAGCCTCGCGCGCGCCCATCAGCACTCGCAAATACGCCGCCGCCGCATCGGGAGCAGGACTGTCGACCGACACGGCGCCCGCGAAGGTAATGTAGTTTTGCAGCTCGACAGGAAACACACCTGCCAGAGCAGCGCCCGAAGCCGGCAGGATTTCGCTGACATTGAAGAGACCGATTTCGATGTCGCCCTTCGCGACCGCTGCCGTGCCACCACTGATCGCGAACATCAGCGTAACCTTGGGCCTCACCGCGTCGGCGATCCCCAGGCGCTCGAACACCCTGTCGATATGTGCACCGGTGAAGCCGCCGCCCTTCGGATCCGGGTGCACGATCGAGCGCGCCGCAAGCAGCGTCTTGCGAAGCGCCTCCACAGTCGAGACGTCAGGCACCGCCGCGCCCTGCCGTACCGCGACACCAATTCCTACTCGCGCGAGCCCGATCCGGCTGCCCGCGCGCAGCTTCCCAGCCTTGTCCAATCTGTCGACCGTGGGCACGGGTAACACCACCGCATCGGTGGCTTCGGAGGCCAGCAGCCGGTCCTGGATCGCGCCCAGCGTTCCGGAGGTAATAACGAGCCGATGGCCGGTCGCCTCGTTGAATCTCTGCGCAAGCCCTTTTTGAATGTCAGCGGGTGCGCCGGAGGTGTAGACGCGGACATCTGAAGCCGGCGCGGGAGATGCGGCGAGACCGAGCAGCGCAATCGAAACAAAACCAGCAACAACGCGGGCACAGATCCAAGATCGGTTGGTCATGCTGTTTCCTGATGACGAACCGCCGTCATGAGCGACTGATCACCCATACCACGGTAACGCGCATCGGCAAAAACGGAAACGGCCGACGGCATCGGTTCCTGCGCCGCGCAGGCCGCAATGCCAGGGTGGCAAAGGTTCAGCCGACCTTGGAAGGCCGGATCACGGCAATCGTGCCGCTGCTGGCCTGCTCCTCACCCGGTTCCATCGGCTCGTTGCGCAAGTCTTCGAGATAATCGGCGAGATCGTTGATCTCAGCCGAAGTCCCGCCCTCACGCACATAGATGCCGCAATAGAGTTCCGGCAGCTTCGGCAGCGGCGGACCCTCCCACACAACAAGTCCCTTCTTCGATGCCCGCCCGCGCGGCATCGCCATGACGCCGAAACCGGCCTGGACGGCGGCCGCAAGGCTGACCAGGCTGCGAGACGTATAGACAAACTCGCAGGTACGCCCGGCCTGACGTAGCGCCGCAACCGCGACCCGCTGCGAGGCGCAATCCTCGCCATAGCAAACAAGGGGGATTGGGCCCTTTGGATCGATCCGAGTCGCGGGGCTCGCCACCCACACCGCCTCACGCATCCAAGTGTGTCTTGGCTCGATCACAGGTGGGGGCGTCTCGGTCACCGCCATCGCCACGTCGAGATCGCCCTGCGCCAGATCGCGCAGCAACTGCTCGGACGAGGCACTGCTCACGATGAAGTTGATCGAGGGCCAGCGCAGGCGGAAACGAGCAAGCTTTTCCGGAACACGCGACCCTGCATAATCGCCAGGAATTCCGACCCGCAGAGTCTTCGAGATGCGACCGCCGCTGGTCGAGCGCAGGATATCGTCATTGATGGACAGCAGCCGGCGGGCCTGATTGACAACGAATTCTCCGCGCGGAGTGAGGATCACGCCGGGCGCTCGCTTATCGAGCAGGTCGTATCCCAAGAGCGATTGCAAGCGCTTGATCTGGGCGCTTACCGCGGGCTGGGTGATTCCCAGCCCTTTGGCAGCCTTGGTGAAGCTGCTCAGGTCCACAACGGTGGTCAGAGTTCGTAAGAGGTCAGTCGGAATATTCAGCATTGCGCTCACGCCGTTTCAATTATCAAGCTGGTCGACATTCCAAGTTTCGAACCAGATTCCAAGATTCCAATATGCCGCAGTGTCGGCTGCCTCGCTGCGCGCGAGCAGATCATTTGCGCCGGCCACGCGAAATTCAAGCAGGTTTAACACGATTCCACCACAACGTAGCGCATTTTGCTAGCAACTACTCAACCCCGCACGTCTGACAATACTAAAATCCTTCACAATTGCACGTTTGTAGTAGGTCTTTCTCCACCTGTTTGGCGCGTCCATTCGTTGCAGGCGGTCGCCATTTCGTTAGAGTGGGATCGGGGCTCGCCAAAGATCATGAAACTCCTGCGACTCTATATCCGGGTACTAGCACTGCTGGGGTCGGAAGCACGCTTGGGCTGGGCCCTTGCGGTTGCCAATGTGGCTCTCGCCTCAGCCCAGTTTGTCGAGCCGCTCCTGTTTGGTCGGATCGTGGACGCCCTGGCGAACGCGCAGGGTGGAAGTCGGACGGTGTCATGGTCCGATGTCATCGTACTTGTAGGTATGTGGGTAGGTTTTGGTCTGTTCATTATCGGGGCCAGCACGATGGTGGCGCTTCACGCCGACCGGCTGGCGCATCGCCATACCCAGAAGGTGCGCACGGACTATTTCGAGCATGTGCTGCAACTGCCGCTGAGCTATCACGCCGGCACCCATTCCGGCCGTCTGATGAAGATCATGCTGACCGGCACCAATACGTTGTGGGCCCTGTGGCTCTCCTTCTTCCGCGAGAACCTGACAAGCTTTGTGTCGCTGCTCATCTTGATGCCGCTCACGTTGCTCATCAACTGGCGGTTCGGACTGCTGCTGATCCTGCTCTGCCTGATCTTCGCGGTTCTTATTGCATTCGTGCTGCACCACACGGAAAAGCTGCAGCGCCAGGTTGAGTCGCACTACACCGACATGGCTGAGCGGACCACCGACACGTTTGGCAATATCGCCCTGATCCAGAGCTTCGCGCGCGTCGAGTCCGAGGTGTCGCTGATGCGCACCGTCGGCGACAAGCTGCTCGGCGCCCAGATGCCGGTGCTCTCGTGGTGGGCGCTGGCGGCGGTTCTGAGCCGGACCTCCACGACCCTGACGATGCTGGCAATCCTGGTCGTCGGCATCTTTCTCTATCTGGCCGGTCTCTCGACCGTCGGCGAGATCGTCATGTTCATGAGCTTCGCCACCCTGCTGATCGGCAAGCTCGAGTCGGTGGTCTATTTCACCAATCACATAGTAATGGATGCGCCCCGGCTGCAGGAATATTTCGACGTTCTCGATACCGTCCCGGCAGTGCGTGACCGGCCCGACGCCATGGATGCCGGCCGCCTGCATGGGCTGATCGAGTTTGACAACGTCACCTATTCCTATGACGGCAAGCGCCCCGCGGTCGAAGACCTGCACTTCACTGCGTTGCCGGGAGAGACGATTGCGCTGGTGGGCGCGACCGGCGCCGGCAAATCCACCGCGCTCGGCCTCCTGCACCGCGTCTTCGACCCCCAGTCGGGCAAGATCAAGATCGACGGCATGGACATCCGCGCCCTGACGCTGTCGGCGCTCCGGCGCAATATCGGCGTCGTGTTCCAGGAAGCGCTGCTGTTCAATCGAACGATTCAGGAGAACCTGCAGGTCGGCAAGCCGGACGCGAGCGACGAGGAGATGCGCGAGGCCTGCCAGCGCGCGCAGGCGCTCGAGATCATCGAGCACAATCCCGAGGGCTTCCTGGCGCAGGTCGGCGAGCGCGGGCGCCTGCTATCGGGCGGCGAGCGCCAGCGCATCTCGATTGCGCGCGCATTGCTGAAGAACCCGCCGATCCTGATCCTCGACGAGGCGACGAGCGCGCTGGACGCACTGACCGAGGCCAAGGTACAGGCGGCGCTCGACGAGGTCATGAAGGGGCGCACCACGTTTGTGATCGCTCACCGGCTTGCCACCATCCGTAACGCCACCCGCATCCTGGTGTTCGCGGGCGGGCGCATCGTGGAATCCGGCAACTTCGACGAGCTGGTGCGCCAGGGCGGCCGCTTCGCCGAGCTCGCTCGCACCCAGTTCATGGTGGCCGAGACTGCCAAGCCCGACTCCGCCAAGTCCGACACTGCCAAGCTCGACACTGCCAAATCAGCGACTGACCTGAGCGCTCCGATGCCGGCAACCGGCTCTTGAGGCTGCGCCCGCTCGCTCAATCCGGCTCGAACTCGTCCTTGTAGTCGACCTTGAGCGCCGGATTCTGCTCGGCCTTGCGCAGCATGCAATTGCCGACCACGAGCAGCTCGATCTCGTTGCCCATGAAGCAGCGGAAGGCATCCTCGGGCGTGCACACGATCGGCTCGCTGCGCACGTTGAAGCTCGTGTTCACCAGCACCCCGCAGCCGGTCTTCTCCTTGAAGCGCGAGATCAGCGCATGGAACCGCGGGTTGGTGTCGGCGTGCACGGTCTGCACCCGCGCCGAATAGTCGACGTGAGTGACCGCCGGAATATCGGAGCGCGCCACGTTGAGCTTGTCGATGCCAAAGAGCTGCTCCTCCTCGTTGGTCATGCGCCGCCGGCGTTCCTTGTTCACGTCGGCGACCAGGAGCATGTAGGGCGAATCGGTGTCGAGCTCGAACCAGTCGGCAACGTCCTCACGCAGCACGGCGGGCGCGAACGGCCGGAAGCTCTCGCGATACTTGACCCGCAGATTGAGCGTCTTCTGCATGGTGGACGAGCGCGGATCGCCAAGCACCGAGCGGGCGCCGAGCGCGCGCGGGCCAAACTCCATGCGGCCCTGCATCCAGCCGACCGCCTCGCCACCGGCGAGCGATGTCGCGGTCTTCTCGATGACGTCATCATCAGAAACGGTCGAGAAATGCGCACCCGCATCCTTGAGCCGGCGCTCGATGTCGCCCTGTGCGAACGCAGGGCCCAGAAGCGCCCCCTGCATCAGGTCGTGCTTGCCGTCGGCGTTGCGCTCCTTCCCCAGGAACTGGTGCCAGGCCGCAAGCGCTGCGCCAACCGCGCCGCCAGCATCGCCGGCCGCCGGCTGCACCCAGATGTTCGAGAAGGCGCCATCGCGCAGGATCTTGCCGTTGGCGACGCAATTGAGCGCCACGCCGCCCGCCAGGCATAGATTGTCGAGCCCATGCTCACGCCTGAGCGAGCGCGCCAGCCGCAGCATCACCTCCTCGGTCACCTTCTGGATCGAGGCCGCGATGTCCATGTGGAACGGTGCAAGCAGCTCGGTCTTCGAGTCGCGCACCTTCGCGCCGAACAGCTCGGCGAATTTCGGGCTCGTCATGGTGAGCCCGGTGCAATAGTTGAAATAGTCGAGATCGAGCCGGAACGTCCCGTCGTCCTTGAGATCGATCAGGTTGTCGAGGATGAGGTCGACATATTTCGGCTGCCCATAGGGCGCGAGCCCCATCAGCTTGTACTCGCCCGAATTGACTTTGAAGCCCGTGTAATAGGTGAAGGCGGAGTACAGGAGCCCAAGCGAATGCGGAAAATGCAACTCGCTCACGATCGAGAGATTGTTGCCGCGTCCGACCGCCGATGAGGTCGTGCACCATTCACCGACTCCGTCGAGCGTGAGCACGGCCGCTTCCTGGAACGGCGAGGCGTAGAACGCACTCGCCGCGTGGCTCATGTGGTGCTCGGTGAACAGGAGCTTGTTCTGCCAGTCAAAATCAGGCGCGAACGCCTGCAGCTCGCGACGGATGATGTCTTTCTGAAACAGCTTCTCACGCAGCCAGAGCGGGATCGCCATCGCGAACGACTGATAGCCGCGCGGCGCAAAGCCCACATAGGTCTCCAACAGCCGCTCGAACTTCAGAAACGGCTTCTCATAGAACACCACATAATCGACGTCACTGATCGTGCAGTGGCCTTCTTCCAGGCAATACGCGATCGCGTGCGCCGGAAAGCGCGCATCCTGCTTCTTGCGCGTGAAGCGTTCTTCCTGCGCCGCCGCCACGATCCGGCCATCGGCCAGAAGCGCGGCGGCACTGTCATGATAAAACGCCGAGATGCCCAGGATTCGCACGGCTTAGAACAACGTGTAGATGAACGGTGCCACGGCGGATCCCTGGGCCAGGATGACCAGGCCGCCAAAGATCAGGAGCATGAACAGAATCGGGGCGAGCCAATACTTCTTGCGCACCCGCATGAACGACCACAACTCGTACAAGATCGACATGATGGAACCCTGAACTCCAATGAACTCTGACTATCTCGGTCGCATGGTGGGATTGTGATCTGATTTGACCGAGTTAGACTTTTTGTTTGAGCATGATCCTTTTCGAAAACCGGCCTCCACTTTTCGGGATCATGCTCTAGAATTGGTTCTTCATCGTCTCCGGCGCCGGCTGCGACCCCGCTTCGCGCCTGATCCAATAGCTCTTGAGCTCGGGCCGCCGCTTCATCGACAGGAGGTCGTGGCCGCGCAGCCGCATCACCCAGCCGGTGGGCGTCACCGCGGCGAAGAACAACATCCCCATCACCAGCGGGCTCACGATCCGGTGCAGGAGTCGCCCGAACGCCAGCCATGCCCGGTTGAGGAGATGCAACAGCTGCGGCCGAACCAGCGCCAGCACGGCGAATGCCGCCGCCACCACCAGCGCCCACCAGCGCAGCGGCTCCCCATGCACCAGTCGCCAGCAGCCCACAATGCAGAACACCACCGCGAACACCAACCCGAAGCTCCGGTCCGAGCTTTCCGGCGCCGGTCCGCGATCGATGGTTGGCTCCAGAACCGTGGCCATGTTCCCCCCCTCGTGACGTGGGGTCGGAACCTAACCAGAACCGTTGAGCGAGGCAATCATGGTGCGTCACCCTGCGCATGCCGCAGGCTGAACGCCGTCGGCTTCAGCGGAAACGGTCACGACGTTGTCGGTCGCCACACGGCACCGCGGTAGTTGACAAGCGCAGGACACACGACCGACTACCGAATGCGCTCCAGGATGCTCACGTAGTTGGCGACCGCCGCACCGCCCATATTGAAGAGGCCGCCGAGCCGCGCGTTCTTGACCTGGAAATCGCCCGCCGTTCCGGTGAGCTGCATCGCGGCAAGCGCGTGCATCGACACGCCAGTCGCACCGATCGGGTGGCCCTTGGCCTTGAGCCCACCCGATGGGTTGACCGGCAGGCGCCCGTTCATCTCGGTGAGGCCATCCTTCATCGCGCTAGCGCCGCGGCCTTCCGGCACGAGGCCCATGGCTTCGTACTCGATCAGCTCGGCGATGGTGAAACAGTCATGCGTCTCGACAAATGACAGATCGTTGAGCCCGACGTCCGCGGCCGCGAGCGCCTGCTGCCAGGCGAGCGCGCAGCCCTCGAACTTGAGAATGTCGCGCCGGGCCATGGGCAGGAAATCCTGCACGTGAGCGGCGCCACGCACCGCCACGGCCTTGCCCATGGCGCGCGCCGTCTCCTCATCCGTGAGCACCACAGCCGCGGCACCATCCGACACCAGCGAGCAGTCGGTGCGCTTGAGGGGGCCCGCCACGAATGGATTCTTGTCGCTCTCGCGACGGCAGAAATCATAGCCCAGATCCTTGCGCATCTGCGCGAATGGATTGCCAACGCCGTTCTTGTGGTTCTTGGCCGCGATGCGGGCGAGCGCCTCGGACTGATCGCCGTATTTCTGAAAATAGAGCGCCGCGATGCGACCGAAGATGCCCGCGAAACCACCTTCGATATCGGCCTCGTCGCGCACGTAGGACGCCTTGAGCAGATTCTTTCCGATCTCGGCCGGAGGCGTCGTTGTCATCTGCTCGACTCCGACGATGAGCGCAATGCGCGCACTCTTCGCCGCGATCGCGTTGAGGCCCTGATGCACCGCCGCCGAACCGGTGGCGCAGGCGTTCTCAACCCGGGTCGCTCGCTTGAAGCGCAGATCGGGCGAGGCCTGCAGCACCAGCGCGGCGGTGAAATCCTGCGCCGAGAAGCCTGCGTTGAAATGGCCGAGCACGATCTCGTCGACTTCGCCAGGCCCGACGCCGGCATCCGCCAGCGCCTCGCTCGCAACCCGCACAATCAGACTTTCGACGGTCTCACCCTCGAGCTTGCCGAAGCGGGTGTGGGCCCATCCAATGATACAGGCGGTCATGGACATCCGGCCTCCTTGCCGAGCCTTAACGTGACGAGCCTTAACGTGCCAGCCTCAACCAAGATACTTCGAGTTCATCCTCGGCAGACGCGATAATCACAAGTATAGATATATGACGCTGGGCGCATTGCGGCAGGATGGTCAGCAGCCCATATGGCGTTCTGAACACAGTCAAGCAATAAATAGAACTCATCACTGTCAATTTAGTGCGTTTTTTGAACGCCTGTTCATCGGCGATGCCGATGAGTTCCATTTTGCTTTTGACCCCCGCTTCGGTTTACATAGCCGCCCTGGTTGCTTGACCCGCGTGATTCCCGAGGCCCGCAGAAAACCGGATAACGAATGTGATGCTTTCGCGTGACAAGACCATTGCCCGGACGTTGACTTGTGCGCTCGCCCTCTGTGTGACGTTGGGCCTCTCGGTCTCGCGCGCAGCAGCAGAAGCGCAGATCCTGGTCGACGTCGAGACCGGGAAGGTGCTGCATGCCGAGAACGCCACCATGCCGTGGTACCCGGCCTCGATCACCAAGATCATGACCACCTACGCGACGTTACGCGCGGTCAAGGAAGGGCGCATCACGCTCGACAAGCTGCTCACCGTTTCGGCCAACGCGCTCGCGCAGTCGCCGGTCAAGATGGGATTTCCGGTGGGCACGACCATTACGGTCGACAACGCGCTCAAGATGCTGTTGGTGAAGTCCGCGAACGACATGGCGGTCGTGCTGGCGGAGGGCGTCGGCGGCTCGATCGAGAACTTTGCCGATATCATGAACCGGCACGCCCAGCGGCTCGGCATGACGCAGTCGCACTTCGTCAATCCGAACGGGCTGCCCGCTGACGAGCAGGTCACCTCCGCGCGCGACATGGCGATCCTGGCCCGCGCCGCGATCAAAGAATTCCCGGAATACGATTACTATTGGCACCTGCCCGGCATCCGGTTTGGCAAGAAGGTTCTGCGCAACTACAACTCGCTGATCGGCCGCTATCCGGGCGCCGACGGCATGAAGACCGGCTTCATCTGCGCCTCGGGCTTCAATCTGGTGGCGACCGCCACGCGCGACGGCAAGCGGCTGATCGCGGTCGTGCTCGGCGCGCCGTCGTCGGCCGGACGCGCCATCAAGGCGGCGCAGCTTCTGGAGCGCGGCTTCGCCTCCGACGGGCTTGGCTGGCTGACGCCTCCGCTTGGGACGGTCGAAGCGCTCACCCCGGTCAACGCCGAGCCGCCCAATCTGCGCGAGGACATGTGCGGCAAGCACCGCAAGAAACAGGCGAGCGAGGACGAGGACGATTCAGCTGCCATCGCGAGTCTGTTGTCGTCATCCGGCTCGGCCTATTCAGTGTTCCTATCGGCGCTGCGCGCGCCTGCTGGCAAGCAGGCGGTGCTGCAGCAGGAGGCTCGCCTGGGAGAGCCGGTGCCGGTACACCTTGGCCCCGCCAAGAAGCTGGCCAATGCCACGGAACCCAAGACCTTGGAGCCCAAAGGCAGCAAGGCGAAAGGCGCGATCGCCGCAACGGCCGTCGGCGGACCCGAGCTTGCCTCACGATCGGACGATGGCTCCTCAGTGCCGTTACCGCGGCCGCGACCCAAGATTGTGCGCGCGACCGCAGCTCCCTCGATCGCGGCCTCTTCCACCGCGACGCCGGCGCAGACAACCGCGGCACATGCGGCGCCCAGACCTGCTGCCGCAAAGCCAGACACCAAGACAGACGCCAAGAAGAAATGAGCTCCGGCGACGACCTGCGAAAGCCCGCCGAGCCCATTCCCCTCACCGTGCTCACCGGCTTCCTGGGCGCCGGCAAGACCACGCTCCTCAACCGCCTGCTGCAAGACGAAGCGCTCGCAGGCACGGTCGTGATCATCAATGAGTTCGGCGAGATCGGGCTCGATCACCTCCTGGTGCGGACTATCGGCGACAACATGGTGCTGCTGCAGAGCGGCTGCCTGTGCTGCACCTTGCGTGGCGACCTGGTCTCCGCGCTCGAAGGCCTGCTACGCGATCTCGATAATGGCCGCATCTCCTTTCGCCGCGTGATCCTGGAGACGACCGGGCTGGCCGATCCGGCCCCGGTGCTGCAAACCGCGATGGCACACCCCTATCTGGTCATGCGCTTCCGGATCGACGGCGTGATCACCGTAGTCGACGCCATCAATGGCGCCGCGACCCTCGACGACAACATCGAGTCGCTCAAGCAGGTCGCGGTCGCCGATCGCATCATCCTGACCAAGAGCGACCTCGCCGACACCGCTGAGCGCCGCCGTGCCAGGGACGCATTGCTCGCCAGACTTGCCGCGCTCAATCCGGCCGCCCCGGTCCTTGAAGCGGCCGCAGGCGAAGCCACCGCAGCGCGGCTCCTCGAATGCGGGCTTTACAATCCTGACCAGAAGATTCCAGACGTGAAGCGCTGGCTGGCCGAGGAGGCCTACGCGGCGGCCGCGCATCACCACGACCATCACGATCCCAATCGCCACGACGATCGCATCCGCGCCTTCACCCTCGCGACCGAAACGCCGGTCCCAGGCGCAACCTTCGAGATGTTCATCGATCTCGTGCGCTCGCTGCACGGTCCCAAGCTCCTGCGCCTCAAGGGCATCGTAAAGATCGCCGAGGAGCCGGAGCGGCCCCTGGTGATTCACGGCGTCCAGCATGTGATGCA
>WNGB01023590.1_pt1 | contig 13006 bp, 13 predicted proteins | sample 5400681 | NCBI WGS metagenome assembly WNGB01 (sample SAMN13153367, study PRJNA577476) | soil metagenome | isolation source: 115 cm soil or saprolite under grassland replicate 2 | place: USA:California | collected 2016-06-15 | reverse complement strand
GGTTTCACATGCGCACGAGGTAGGGGGTGGCTAGACTCGGGCGTCCTGCCCGGGGATGGAACGCTCGGGCGTCGGCGTCCGCCGGAGGAGCCCGTGCCCGAGCTGCCCGAGGTCGAGACCCTCCGCCACGACCTCGACAAGGAGGTCCAGGGCAGGAGGGTCAAAGGCGTCGAGGTGCGGGCCGCCCACGTCGTGCGACGTCATCGCAACCGCAAGGAGTTCGCCAAGCGGCTGCTGGGGCGCAAGCTTGGCGGCGCCCGGCGCCTTGGCGTGCTGCTCGCGATCGCCCTCGACGGGGGAGAGGCGCTGGTGGTCGACCTCGGACCGGCCGGGCGGCTGCGCAAGGAGCGCAGCTCGGCCCCGGTCGACCGGCAGACCGACGCGGTGGTCAGCTTCACCGTCGGTGGCGACCTGCGTGCGGTGGACCTCGGCCAGGCGGGCGAGCTGTTCGTGGCCGGCGACGACGAGCTGGCCGAGCTGGTCGAGCAGCGGCGAGGGCCGATCGACCCACTCACCGACGCCTTCACCTGGCCGGCCTTCAGCGCCAAGCTCGAGTCCAGGCAGGCGGAGCTGCGGGCGCTGCTCACCGACGGCTCGTTCGTGGCCGGCATCGGCCCCATCTACGCCGACGAGATCCTCTGGGTAGGCGGCCTGCGGTGGGACCGGGGCTCTGACGCCCTGTCCGCCCAGGAGGTACGCCGCCTGCACCGGGCGATCCAGGAGGTGGTGCAGGAGGCCGTCCGGCTCAGGGGCACGTCGGTGGGCGAGGCGCCCTGGCTGGACCTGCACGGCAACAAGGGCGAGTTCGAGCCCTACCTCAACGTCTACGGCCGCGCCGGCCTGCCGTGCCGGCGCTGCCGCACGCCGCTCGTTGAGGAGCGCATCAACCACACCGAAACCACGTACCATTGCCCCAAATGTCAGAGCTGAAGGCCTGGCGTTCCTGGGTTCTGAGCGCGCTGCTGGTCGCCGCCATCACCGTGGCCGGCTGTAGCCCGAGCGCCCCGGTCGCGTCCGGTCCGCCGCCCGCCACGGCCAGCCAGGCCGCCCCGCCGACCACTCCTCCGCCCGGCCCGGTCCGGCTCGGCTCCGCGCCCGCCTACGTCGCTCTTGCCACCAGGGACGTGACCGTGCGCAACCGGCCAGGTGGCGGCCGGATCGTGGCGCTGTTCCCGGCAAGGCTTCCGTGGGGGAGCCCCACCCCGTTCCTGGTCCGGGCCGCCCACCGGGACACGTCCGGCAGCACCTGGCTCAAGGTGCTGCTGCCGCGCCGGCCCAACGAGTCCACCGGCTGGGTCCGGCGCGACCAGGTCCGCCTCGTCGCGACCAGCTATCAGGTCGAGGTCGACCTGTCGGACCGGACCGCCCGCCTGCTGCGCCACCGCCGGACCGTGCGCCGCTGGCAGGTCGGCGTCGGCCGCCCGTTCACCCCAACCCCCACCGGGCAGTTCTTCGTCACCGTCAAGCTCCGGCCGCCGCAGATCTCGACCGTCTACGGCGCCTGGGCGCTCGGGCTGTCCGGCTACTCGGAGGTGCTCGAGCAGTTCGGCACCGGCGACGGCCAGATCGCCCTGCACGGCACCGGCAACGTCGGCGACCTGGGCCGCGAGGTCTCCAACGGCTGCGTCCGCATGGACAACCAGACCATCACCGACCTGGCCCAGACCCTGCCGCTCGGCACCCCGGTGACCATCCGGGCATGACCGGGACGCGCGGCGACCTGCGCCTGCGGGCGGTGGTTCGGGGCGACGTCCAGGGCGTCGGCTTCCGCTGGGCGGTGCAGCGCCAGGCCCGCCAGCTCGGGCTCACCGGCTACGCCGAGAACCTGCCTGACGGCTCCGTGCGGGTCGAGGCCGAGGGTGTCCCTGAGGGTCTCGACCAGCTGGAGGCGTTCCTGCGCGTGGGTCCCCGCTTCGCCCAGGTCGACCTGTTGGACAGCCAGCGGCTGGCCGCCACCGGCGAGTTCCGCGGCTTCGCGACCAGGTGATCTCCGGCCGGTTCGTCTCGATGGACGTACTTGGCGTCTCCCTCGGGAACGTGTTATAGTCCGCTTGTGAAATCGTCTCTCTGGGGCCGCCCTGACGCGGCAGCTGCCCCGCCCGGCTGCACCGGGTTGGGTGTTGCACACGCCAGGGGCGTTCCTCTCCCAGAGAACAAACCGTAAGTCGTCAGCCGTCGGATTTCCGCGCGGCGTTGGACGACCCATGTGGCGTGCCAACCCGGCGGACGGAGCGCAGCGGTGACCCCGAGGCCGCTGCTGATTGGAGGAGCTTCCCGGATGTCGAAGGCGCTCATGGGCTACGTAGGTCAGCCGCCCGCCTACATGATCCTGCGGGAGCTGAATGCCCTCAAGGCGCGTGTCGCCGAGCTCGAGCGAGCCCTCGCCGTAGCCGAGCGGGACCTCGCCCTTCGCGATGTCGAGGACTTCCGCACCTCGACCACCAAGGAAGCGGCCCTGGCGTAGCCGGGGTTTTCGTTCCTTCGGGGCCTTCCGTGGGGAGGCCCCGACACCTTTTCGTGAGCCTCCGCCTCCCCGGAATCGTCGGCCTCCCGTGCTAGACTGCGACCGCTTCGGGGAACGGCGAACGAGGGGGTCCTGGGTAGCCGCGTGTTCCTGAAGTCGCTGACCCTGCGTGGGTTCAAGTCGTTCGCCGAGAAGACCGTTCTGGACTTCGAACCGGCGATCACCGTCATCGTCGGCCCCAACGGCTCTGGCAAGTCGAACGTGGTCGACGCGATCGCCTGGGTGCTCGGCGAGCAGGGCCCCAAGTCACTGCGCGGCGGCAAGATGGAGGACGTCATCTTCGCCGGCAGCGGCAGCCGGGCCGCGCTCGGCCGCGCCGAGGTCACCCTCACCATCGACAACGGCGCCGGCCTGCTGCCGATCGACTACAGCGAGGTCACCGTGACCCGGCTGCTGTACCGGTCGGGGGAGAGCGAGTACGCGATGAACGGCAGCCCCTGCCGGCTGCTCGACATCCAGGAGCTGCTCTCGGACACCGGGGTGGGTCGCGAGCTGCACACCGTCCTCGGCCAGAACCGCCTCGAGGACGTGCTGCACGGCCGGCCGGAGGACCGCCGCGCCGCCATCGAGGAGGCGGCCGGGGTCTACAAGCACCGCCGGCGCAAGGAAAAGGCCATGCGCAAGCTGGCCGGCATGGAACAGCACCTGGTCCGCCTCTCCGACCTGGTCGGCGAGCTGCGCCGCCAGCTCAAGCCGCTGCAGCAGCAGGCCGAGACCGCCGCCAAGGCGGCGGAGGTGGCCGCCGAGCTGCGGGAGGTCCGGCTCACCCTGCGGGCCCGTGAGCTGCACGCCGCCCGCCAGCGCTCGGCCGCGCTCGACGCCGAGGAGGCCGCCACCGCCGAGCGCCTGGCCGAGCTGAGCCGGCACCACGACACCGCCCAGGCCGACGAGGGCCGCCTGCAGGCGGAGCTGGCCGAGGTGGAACCGCTGGCCGCCCGGTCAGGGGAGGCCAGCCACCGCCTCACCACGGTCCGCGAGCGCCTCAAGGGCACCAGGGCGCTGGCCGAGGAGCGCGCCAGGCACCTCGGCGAGCTGCTGGCCGAGGAGGCCCAGGGGCGCTCGGTGGCCGACCTGGAGCTGGAGGCGGCCGAGGTCGCCGAGGAGCTGGCCGCGGTGGAGGACGAGCTTGCCGCCACCACCGCCACCACCAGGCAGCGCGAGGAGCATCGGGGACGGGCCAGGGCCGCGCTGGCCGCCTTCGACCAGGCGGCGGCGCGGGCCGAGCGCGACCGGAACGGCGCCCACCGGCGCGAGGTGCGGCTGGCCAGCGAGGTCGCCGGCCTCGAGCGCACCATCGAGCAGATGGAGGCCGAGGCCGGCCGGCTCCGCCAGCAGGCCGCCGCCGTGCAGCGGCGCCAGACGGAGGCGGCCGGCCAGCTCCAGGGGCTCAGGGCCGAGCGGGCCGGGCTCGAAGGGGAGCAGGCGACCCAGGCGGCCGCCCTGCGGCAGGCCGAGGTGCTGCGGGACCGGCAGGCGGCCGAGGCCGGGCGCCTCGGCGTCGAGGAGCGGCGCCTGGAGGCGGAACGTGCCGCGGCCCAGGCGCGCCGCGAGGCGTTCGAGGCCACCGCCCGCGCCGCCGGGGGCGGCGCGGTCGCCTTCCTGGAAGGCGCCGGCAGGGACGGCGTGCTCGGCCCGCTCGCCCCCGCCCTGTCGGTCGAGCCCGGCTACGAGGCGGCGGTGGCCGCCGCCCTCGGCGCCGACGCCGACGCGATCGTGGTGGCCACCCACGAGGTCGCCGCCGGCGGCGCCGAGCTGCTGCGCGACGCCGGCAGCGGCCGCGCGATCCTGCTGCACCCCGGGGAGGGCCGGCGCCCCGCGCCGAGCGCCAACGGCGTGCCGCTGCTGCTCGACAAGGTGGCCACCGCCGGACCCTCAGGGGAGGTCGCGAGGACGCTGCTGGCCGGCGTGCTGCTGGCCGCCGACCTCGCCGAGGCCAGGGCGCTGCTCGCCCGCCACCCCGACCGCCGGGTCGTCACCCTCGCCGGCGAGCTGCTCGCCAGCGGCCGGGTCGAGGGCGGGGTGGTGCCACAGGCCAGCGGCCTGGCCGCCAGGCGGGCCGCCGAGGAGGCCGCCACCGCCGAGCGGGCGGCCGTCGCCGGCCTCCAGCGGCTCACCGCCGACCTGCGCGCCGCCCAGCACGACCTCGACCTGCTCCAGGCCGCCGCCGGCGACGCCGGCAGGGCCCTGCGGGACGCCCAGGCCAGCGTGCGCCGCCTGGACGACCAGCTCGCCCTGGCGGGCAAGGAGCTGCGCGGCCTTGAGGGGGAGGCGGCGGCGGCGGCCGAGCGGCTCCACGAGCTGGACCAGGGGCGGGACGGGGCGGCCGCCCGCCTCACCGACGCCGAGGCCGAGCTGGCCGCGATCAAGGACGGCGTCGGGATGTCCCGGCCTCCGGACCCTGCCGGCCGCCCGCCGCTCGCCGCGGCGCTCGACCAGGCCGAGCAGGCCGCCACCGCGGCCAGGGTGGCCGGCGCCGCCGTCGGCGAGCGCCGCCGGCTGCTCGACCGCCGTCTGGCCGAGCTGCGCGCCCAGGCCACCGCCGAGGCCGAGGCCGCCGAGCGCCGCTCCAAGGCCAGGGCCGCCCGGGTGGTGGCGGCGGCGAAGGCCGGGGAGGCGGCGCGGCTGGCCGCGGTCGCCCTCGCCCGGTTGCAGCGCTCCCTCGCCGCGGCAACCGCCGAGCAGGAGCGGCTGGCGGCGGCGGTCGGCGCCGCCAGGGCGGGCGTGGCGGCGGCGGCGGAGCGCCGCCGCCGGGCCAGCGCCGCCCTCGACGAGCACCACAGCGTCACCCGGGAGTCCGACGAGGCCCGGGTGGAGGCCCGCCTGCGGGCCGAGGAGCTCGCCAAGCGGATCGTCGAGGAGTTCGCGATCGACCCCGACGAGGCGCTCGCCGACTACCTGCCAGGCGAGGCGCGGCTTTCCGAGCTGCCAGAGGCCGACCCGCGCCGCCAGCCCACCGCCGAGCTGCGCCGCATCGCCACCGCGCTCGACCGCCGCCTGGCCCTGCTCGGCCGGGTCAACCCGCTCGCCCTCGAGGAGTTCAAGGCGCTGGAGGAGCGCTACACCTTCCTGTCCAGCCAGCTCCAGGACCTCAAGGAGAGCCGGCGGGACCTGCTCAAGGTGGTCAAGGCGGTCGACGAGCGGGTCCGCGAGGTGTTCGGCCAGGCGTTCATCGACGTCGCCCACGAGTTCGAGCGGACCTTCGGGCTGCTGTTCCCTGGTGGGGAGGGCCGGCTGGTGCTCACCGAGCCGGAGGACCTGCTGGCCACCGGGGTCGAGGTGGAGGCCCGCCCGCCGGGCAAGCGGGTGCGGCGGCTGTCGCTGCTGTCGGGCGGGGAGCGCAGCCTGGTCGCGCTCGCCTTCTACTTCGCCATCTTCCGGGCCCGCCCGAGCCCCTTCTACGTGCTCGACGAGGTCGAGGCCGCGCTCGACGACGTGAACCTCCACCGCTTCCTGGAGCTGCTGGACGACACCCGCGAGCACGCCCAGCTGCTGGTCGTCAGCCACCAGCGGCGCACGATGGAGGCGGCCGACGCCCTCTACGGCGTCTCCATGCAGGCCGACGGGGTCAGCAAGGTGGTGAGCCGCCGGCTGCGCGCCGACGCGGACCAGGTCCCGGCGGCGAGGTGAGGTAGTGGAACCGCTGGAGGTCCTGCTGGTGGCCGCGGCCACGCTGGTGATCGTGGCGCTGGTCGCGGTGGTCCCGTTGCTGGCCGGCCGCCGGCGGCGGCACGAGGCAGACCGGGCCGGCCAGGTCACCCTCGACCGCGAGCCGGCGGTGGGCGACGACCCCGGCCAGCCGCCCCAGCCCGTCCGCGAGGTCACCGACGTGGACCTGCCGGGCGAGGACGGCGGCGTGGCCACCGTCACCGAGGAGGTCATCGCTCCTCGGCGCCGCTTCCGCGACCGCCTCGGGCGCTCGCGGGCCGCCTTCGGCCGCGGCCTGTCCGGCCTGCTGGCAAGGGGCGCCGACGACGAGCAGGCGTGGGAGGAGCTGGAGGAGGCGCTGCTGGCCGCCGACGTCGGCGTGGCCACCAGCACCGAGCTGGTCGAGCGGCTCCGCAGCCGCGCACGGGCGGAACGAGCCGCCGGCGCGGAGCTGCGCCGGCTGCTCCGCGAGCTGCTGCTCGAGGCGGTCGGCACCCCCGACCGGTCGCTCGACCTGGACCTGCTGCCGGAGGGGCCGGCGATCGTGCTGGTCGTCGGCGTCAACGGCACCGGCAAGACGACCACCGTCGGCAAGCTCGCCCTCGCCCTGGCCGAGGAGGGCAAGCAGTCGGTGCTGGCCGCCGCCGACACCTTCAGGGCAGCGGCCGCCGAGCAGCTGATGATCTGGGGCGAGCGGGTCGGCGCCCCGGTCGTCCGCCAGCGGGAGGGCGCCGACCCGGCGGCGGTCGCCTTCGACGGCCTCGCCTCGGCCAGGGCGAAGGGGGCCGAGGTGCTGCTGGTCGACACGGCCGGCCGGCTGCACACCAAGACCAACCTGATGGAGGAGTTGCGCAAGCTCCGCCGCGTGCTGGAGCGCGAGGGCGGGCAGGTGCGCGAGGTGCTGCTGGTGCTGGACGCGACCACCGGCCAGAACGGCCTCGCCCAGGCGCGCCAGTTCACCGACGCGGTCGGGGTCACCGGGGTGGTGCTCACCAAGCTGGACGGCACCGCCAAGGGCGGCATCGTGATCGCCGTCCAGCGCGAGCTCGGCATCCCCGTCAAGCTGGTCGGTCTCGGCGAGGGCGCCCACGACCTCGCTCCCTTCGACCCGGAGGCGTTCGTCGACGCCCTGCTGGGCGAGGACGGCGCCTAGAGCGTCGGCCAAGTTCCCATCTAGCGAGGAGGACCCCGTGGCATTGTCGGAGAGCGCACTTCCCCGGCCCGGACGGGCGGTCCTGGCCGACCTGCTGCCCGGCGAGCGGGTCCGCGACCTGGCGCTGGTGGTCGGCTACGCCGTCTTCACGGGGCTCGCGGCCCAGCTGTCGGTGACCCTGCCCTTCACGCCGGTCCCGATCACCGGCCAGACCTTCGCCGTGCTGCTCGGGGCCGCGGCGCTCGGCTGGAGCCCGGTCCCGATCACCGGCCAGACCTTCGCCGTGCTGCTCGGGGCCGCGGCGCTCGGCTGGAGCCGCGCCGGCGCCGGCATGCTGCTGTACCTGGTCGCCGGCCTTGCCGGGGTGCCGTGGTTCGCCGACGGGCGCGGCGGTTCCGACGTCATCAGCGTGCCGTCGTTCGGCTACCTGATCGGCTTCGTGGTCGCCTCCGTGGTGGTCGGCTGGCTGGCGGCGCGCGGCCTGGACCGGACCCCACCCAGGACGGTGCTGACCATGGTCGCCGGCAACCTCGTCATCTACGCCTTCGGGTTGCCATGGCTGATGGCCAGCCTGGACATCGGACTGGCGAAGGGGCTCGAGTTGGGGGTGCGGCCGTTCCTGGCCGGTGACGCCCTCAAGATCCTGCTGGCGGCCGGGCTGCTGCCGGCCGCCTGGGCGCTCGCCGGGCGGCGGGAGGGCTAGCGCCAGCTGCAGCGGCTCGCCGCCCTGCGCTGAACGCGACCAACCGCCGGTTGACTGATGGCGGCACGACGCCGTACTTTACCTATTGTCATAGAACAATATTGTCATAGGACAGTGGAGAGGAGGTCAGGTTGATCGAGTTCCGGCTCGACGGCCGCTCCAGGCTCGCCACCTACCTGCAGCTCGTCCAGCAGGTCAGGCAGGCGCTCCGCGTCGGCCTGCTGGAGGCGGGGGACCAGCTGCCGAAGGTGCGCGAGGTCGCGGAGTCCCTGGCGATCAACCCCAACACCGTCCTCAAGGCCTACCGGGAGCTGGAGCACGAGGGGCTGGTCCAGGGCCGCCCGGGTCTTGGCACCTTCGTGGTCCGCAGCCTTGCCGGCCCGTCGCTCGCCGGCCAGGCCGCGCTGCGGCAGGAGCTGGAGGCCTGGCTCGGCCGTGCCAAGACGGCCGGACTGGACGAGGACGACGTCGTCGCGCTGGTGGAGACGACCCTGCGCGACTCGTTTCAGGAGGGCGTCGCGTGACCGGCGCACTTGAGACCACCGGGCTCGGCAAGCGCTACCGCCGCAACTGGGCCCTGCAGGACTGCACCCTGACCGTCCCGCAGGGCCGCATCGCCGCCCTGGTCGGCCCCAACGGCGCCGGCAAGACCACCCTGCTGCACCTGGCCGTCGGCCTGCTGGCGCCCACCACCGGCACCGTCCGCGTGCTCGGCCAGGCCTCCGGCACCCCAGGGCTGGCCGACCAGATCGGCTTCGTCGCCCAGGACACCCCCCTGTACCGCGACTTCACCGCCGCCGAGCACCTCACCATGGGCGCCAAGCTCAACCGCCGCTTCGACCTGGCCCCTGCCCGGAGCCGGCTGGAGCGGGTCGCCGTCCCGCTGGACCGCCGGGTCGGCAAGCTGTCCGGCGGCCAGCGCGCCCAGGTCGCCCTGGCGCTGGCCCTGGCCAAGCGGCCGCAGCTGCTGCTGCTGGACGAGCCCCTGGCCAGCCTCGACCCGCTGGCCCGCCGCGAGTTCCTCCAGGCCCTGATGGGCAGCGTCGCCGAGCAGGGCGTGACCGTGGTGCTGTCGTCGCACCTGCTGGCCGACCTGGAACGGGTCTGCGACTACCTGATCGTGCTGTCGGCCGCCCACGTGCAGGTCCTCGGCCCGGTCGAGGAGCTGCTGGAGCGGCACAAGCTGCTGGTCGGCCCGTACCGGCCGGAGCAGCCGCCGATCGCGGGGGTGGCGCAGGTGGTGCGCGCCAGCCACACCGACCGGCAGGCCACCCTGCTGGTGCGCACCGACGGCCCGGTCCACGCCCCGGCCTGGAAGGCCCACGAGGTGACCCTCGAGGACGTGGTGCTGGCCTACCTGGCCGACCCGTCGGCCGGGGCCCTGCCGGGCCCCTCGGCCCACGACCACCGTCTGGAGGTGCACCGATGATCTGGCTGGTGTGGCGCCAGCACCGCCTGCAGGCGCTGGTCGCGCTGCTGGGGCTGGCCGCGCTGGCGGCGTTCCTGGTCCCGACCGGCATCCAGATGCATAGCGCCTTCGAGCGGTCCGGCCTCGACGACTGCCTGCGCGTCGCGGCACGGGTCGAGTACGTCCAGGTCGGCGCCGACCCCAACCGGCCCGTCGACGCGGCCAGCGCGCAGGTCGCCGCCTGCGAGGAGCTGGCGGGGCAGTTCAGCAGCCGCTACGGGGGGCTTGGCCTGCTGGGGATCCTGCTGTGGTTCCTGCCGCTGTTCGTCGGCCTGTTCTGGGGTGCGCCGCTGGTGGCCCGGGAGGTCGAGCAGGGCACCCACCGGCTGGTGTGGACCCAGGGGGTGAGCCGCCTGCGCTGGGCGCTGGCCAAGTTCGGCCTGGTCGGTGGGGGCGTGGTGCTGCTGGCGGTCGGCTACTCGCTGCTGATGACCTGGTGGAGGGACCCGCTGGACCAGGCCGCCGGCCGGCAGACCGCGTCCTTCCTGTTCGACTTCGACCTGAAGGGCGCGGTGCCGGTCGGCTACGCCCTGTTCGCCCTGGCGTTGGGGATCTTCGCTGGGGTCCTGACCCGCAGGAGCCAGCCGGCGATGGCCATCACCCTGGTCGGCTTCCTGGCGCTGCGGCTCCTGGTGGACATGGCGGCGCGGCAACGCTTCCTGGCGCCGCTGCGGCGCACCTTCCCGACCACCGGCAGCGCCAGGCCCAACGAGCTCACCGGCGACTGGGTCACCAAGGCCGGGGTCTACAGCGCCCAGGGCGAGCCACTGTCCGGCGGCGCCTTCGGCAACTACTCCCAGGCGATCTGCCCGGCGCCGCCCCCCACCACCGCGGGCGGGACGGACACCGTGGACCCGTGCGTGTCCCAGTTCGGCGCCGGCTCCTACAACCTGGAGCTGTTCCAGCCCGCCGACCGCTTCTGGACCCTCCAGGCGATCGAGACCGCCCTGTTCGTCGCCCTTGCCGTGCTCCTGCTGCTGGCGTCCGTCCACTGGGTCCGCCGGCGCATCTCCTGACCCGTGAGCAATCGCACCCCGGCGCCCCGGCAGCGTGAGGGAGCTCCTCTCCGCTCAGAGCGTCAAGCCGAGGAGGGCGCCTACCAGGCGTAGGCCTCGGGGGCCTGGCCGCCAGGGCCCGGCCAGATCTGGTCGAGGCGGTCGAGCGCCTTGTCGTCCAGCGACAGTTCCAGGGCGAGCAGCGACCGCTCGAACTGCTCCATGGTGCGGGGGCCGAGGATCGGCGCGGTCACCGCCGGCTGCCGCAGCAGCCAGGCGAGCGCGACCTCGGAAGGCCGCTCGCCTAGCTCCTCGCAGAACGCCTCGTACTCCTCGACCCGGCCGCCCACCTGAGCCCGGTGCTCCTCGAGCCGTTGCCGGGCCTGCTCGCTGGCGCTGCGGCCCTCCCTCGCCTTGCGCAGGATGCCGCCGAGGATCCCGCCTCCGAGCGGGCTCCACGGGAGCACCCCGACGCCGTAAGCCTGGCAGGCAGGCAGGACCTCCAACTCGACCGTCCGGGCGGCCAGGTTGTACAGCGACTGCTCGCTGACGAGGCCGAGCGAATGGCGGGCCCTGGCCGCCTCGTTGGCCTGGGTGATCTGCCAGCCGGCGAAGTTCGAGGAGCCGACGTACAGCACTTTGCCCTGCTGGATGAGCAGGTCCATGGCCTGCCAGAGCTCGTCCCACGGCGTGTCCCGGTCGATGTGGTGCATCTGGTACAGGTCGATGTGGTCGGTCTGCAGCCGGCGCAGCGAGTCCTCACAGGCCCTGCGGATGTGCCGGGCCGACAACTTGCCCTGGTTCGGCCAGTCGCCCATGGAGCCGTAGACCTTGGTCGCGATGACGACCTTCTCGCGCCGCCCGCCGCCCCTGGCGAACCAACGGCCGACGAGCTGCTCGGTGACCCCCTCGCCCTTCCGCCAGCCGTACACGTTGGCGCTGTCGAAGAAGTTGACTCCGCGCTCCAGGGCACGGTCCATGATCGCGTGCGAGTTCTCCTCGGAGGTCTCGGGCCCGAAGTTCATCGTGCCAAGGCAGACCCGGCTGACCAGCAGTCCGGTGCGGCCGAGGTGGGTGTACTCCATCCGGTTGCCTCCTGGTTCGAGCCCGGTCGCCGAACGGCCAGGATATGCGGGCCTGTCCTGGTTCGCCGCCCGGCGTGCGGCGACTACCATCTGCCCGGGTCGCCAGGTACCGGGAGGCGGCCGAGGTGCGCTCCAGGGAGTTCGGCGCCCACCGGGACGACACCCGGCTCGACACCGAAGGGGGAGGGCCTTCCTGATGGCCGAGTGGATCTACTTAATCCATCCGCCACGCGAGGACTTCGCGGAGACGATGACCGAGCAGGAACAGGCCGTTTGGGCGGTGCACTTCGACCGCCTCGAGCGGCTGCTGGCCGAGGGGACGATGATCCTGGTCGGGCCGACGGGCGGCCGCATCAACACCGGGGTCGCCATCTTCGAGGCGCCCGACGAGGCGAGCGCGCGCAGGATCATGGAGGAGGACCCGGTGATCGCCGGCGGCTTCGCCCGCGGCGAGCTGCGCCCGTTCCGGGTCTCCCTGCTCCGCGGCCGCGACTAATTGAACGAATGAGCGTTCGTTGGTAGGTGCCGCGGCCTGGGGCGGCAACTAGGAGGCGAGCACCTCGCCGAAGGGAGCGTAGGACTTCCTGTTGGTCAGCCCGCGGAGCACGAAGTCGGAGTAGACCGAGGCGATCTGCTGCAGCGTCAGCCGTCCCCTTGGCCGGTACCAGGCCGACACCTGGGTGCCGGTGGCCACGATCGCGTAGGTGAGCAGCTTCGCGTCGGAGACATGGAACAGACCGGCCCGCGCGCCGTCCTCGAGGATCTCGCGGAACATGGCCTCGTAGCGGTCGCGCAGCGCGACCACCGCCTTGCGGCGGCGCGGTTCGAGGCTGCGCAGCTCGGAGTTGCCGACGAACACCTCGCGGGCCCGCTCGGCGTGGAACATCACGTGACACTCCACCGCCGCCCGCAGCCGTTCGATCGGCCTGGTGTGCGGTGCCAGCGCCGCCTCCAGGGTGGCCAGCAGGTCCTCCATCACCCCGGACATGATCGAGTAGAGCAGCTTCTCCTTGGACGGGATGTGGTTGTAGAGGCTGCCGACCTGGATGCCGACCGCCGCGGCGATCTCCCGCAGGGTGGTGGTCTGGTAGCCGTGCTTGAAGAACAGGTCGACGGCAGCGCTCCTGATCGCCTCCGCTGTCTTTGCTCCCGCGGGTCGCACCGCCATGTCAGCTCCCGTCTCCGTTGACCCCATGGGAACATACGACCGTTCGTCTCGTCCACGCCAGCATGCCGGCGAGCTATGCTGGAACGCAGCCGCCGATGCTATCCGCTCGCCAACAGCAAAGGAACCCCGCTCCCGTGTTCGATACCCTCTCCGACCGCCTGCAGGACGTCTTCACGAAGCTCCGCGGCCACGGCCGGCTGTCCGAGGCGCAGGTCGACGCCGCCCTCCGCGAGGTGCGCCTGGCGCTGCTGGAGGCCGACGTCAA
>WNGB01013310.1_pt1 | contig 13006 bp, 12 predicted proteins | sample 5400681 | NCBI WGS metagenome assembly WNGB01 (sample SAMN13153367, study PRJNA577476) | soil metagenome | isolation source: 115 cm soil or saprolite under grassland replicate 2 | place: USA:California | collected 2016-06-15 | reverse complement strand
CCGCCCGCGACAGCTGCTGGTGAGGGTCCGGTAAGCCTGCCCGCCCATAACGCTGCCGCCAGCCGATGTTCGTCGCCCGATGACGGGGGCCGCCGCATGACCGAGTCGAGCCCGGCTTCCCCGTCCGAGGGGAGCTCGCCCCCTGCTGGTGGGGCCGGGCGGGGCGTCCTGGCCGCGCAGGCGCGATGGCTGGAGGAGGAGCAGCCGGCCTATCTGGTCACCGCGCTGGGGCGGCCCGGGTCGCCGGCGTGGCGGGCGCTGGCGCTGGAGATCGAGCGCTACCGGCGGGCCTCGGGGATCACCAGCCGCGTTTCGACGCTGGGCGCGGCGCCGCCGGCTCACGCCAGTCAGGGGAAGGAGTGGCGGGGTCTGGCCGGCAGGATCGCCCAATATCAGGGCGTGACCGCCGTGGGCTTCGACGAGCTGTGTGTGTTCCCGGGCCAGACGCAGCGTTTGCAGGAGCAGGCGTCGCTGTCGCTNCTGGAGACCCGCCGCTGGCTGGGCGAGCTGTCACCCAGGGAGACCCAGAAGATCACCAACATGCCCACCCTGGTATTGCGCCGGCACGTGACCTTTGCCGCCTTGCTGCTCGACCAGCGGCCGAGGATCCGGCCACGTGGCCTGGCGCCGGTCCAGGCGGAGATCGCGGACCTCCAGGCCCATCAGGCGGCCCACGAAGCGGCGGTGCGTGAGGCGCGGGCGCGGTTGCGGGCGCTGCGGGGCCGGCCCGCCCGAGAGGTCGGCGCGGCGGCGGTGCGGCTGGGGGCCAGGCTCCAGGCGCACCAGGCCGCGCTGGCGCGACTGCCGGTGGTCCAACGCCAGGTGGACCGGCTCCAGGCCAACCTGCGCCGCAGCAGTGAACGGGATTCCCGCTCGAACCGACTGCACCAACTCCCGGTCGCCATCGGGCTGCACAGCGCCTATGAGCTGGCCAGGCGCGACCTGGAGGCACTGATCGCACTGGAACGCGACCCGCCCGAGTACCTGGCGCGGGCGCTGGGCGCCGTTCCTGGGGTGGCGGAGGGCCGGGCGGCGTGGCGGGAGGCCGCTCGGCTGATCGAGCGGTATCGCGCCCAGCACGGGATCGAGGATCCACACGACGCGCTGGGACCTCGCCCCAGCGGTTACGCCGGCGGCCGTGCCCGCCAGGAGATTGCTGAGCTGCTCCAAGCGCTCCAGGTGGAACTCCATCGCGGCGTCGTGCTGGGCGGCCGCGACGCGCCTGGCGAGCTGCCCGGGATCGACCTCGGACCCATGTAGCCCCAGGGCGCCCCTCCACCCGCGCCGGCTCGGGCCTCACCAGGCGGCCGGCATGCAGCCCGCCAGCAAGTCGCCGGTGAGGTCCCCGTGGTTTGTCAGGGCCAAAGAGCAGGTCCCGGCCAACCGCATGGGGGACAGCCAGCATGGTCCAGTTCAGTCTCGTCACCCCACTTGGCATCCCGGTCCAGGAAGGCGACTTCGATAGCTCGCACCGCCAACTGGAGCGGGCCGGCGGCCTCAAGGACGTCAACCGTCCCGAGGTTCGGAAGGTGATCGACTCCCTGCTCCGCGACGCTCGCCTCCAGGCAAACGGTGGGCGCTGGACCCCTGGCCGGCCAGACCCTGACCAGTTCGTCCCGGGCGACATTGCCGCGATCCGTGCCGTGTCGTCCGACAGCATCGTCCATCGCGTCGGCGCCATCAGCTTGGAGCGAGCACGAACCCTGCATCTTCGCGCCATGCCATCTGGGGACCTGGACCTTGTCAGCGACCGGGAAGGGCTGTTGGTGCAGCTCGACCCCGACCGCCTGCTGGAGCAGCCCTTCGCGGCGTCGCTGCTGGTGGACCTGTATGGCGCGGTGCCCTACTTCATCCCGACCACCGCGGCGGCGGCGGTGCTGGCCAGCCGCCCACCCAGCTACACCCTCCAGCAGGAGCTGCTTCGGGGTGGTCGGCGAGCTGATCGCCCGCGGTGGGCACCTGTCCGGGCTGGTGCTGCTGGCCGACGACCACGGCTACCTGCGGGACGACGTCATCTGGCTGGTCGCGGCCAACCCCCGCCCCCACGACCCCTGGCCAGCTTCCCTGGACCGTATCCGAGGGCTGGTCCGCGGCTATCGCAGCGCGGCGACCCTGGCGCCGCTGGTCACCAACGTCGCCGCGGCGGTGTCCTGGGCGGTCTGGCGCGACCCGCCCCCACTGCCGGACCTGCCCCCAGATCCCACGCCTCGCCAGCTCCGCAAGGCGCTCAAGCGCAACTCGGTCCGCGTCCGGGAGCGCCAGGGCGCGCTGGTCGGCGTCCGCACGCTGGACCTGGCCCGCAACACCGCCCGTGCGGCCCGGGCGGAACGCGAAGGGCCAGGCGTGCGACGCGCGTCCCCCGTCCCGCACATGCGCTCCGGCCACTTCCGCAACGTCCGCGTCGGCCCCCGCAACGATTTCCACTACGAACCACGCTGGATTCCACCGACCTGGGTCCGAGGCGACCTCGACGGCGCCGACCAGCGTCTGGTCGTCCGCCGCGTCCCCCCACCGGCCACCTGGGCCCTGCGGGAGCCGACCGCCGCGGGCCATCGTCTCGGGGGCGAGGACCCTGGACCCCGACCGCAGGCCGCAGGACCGCCACCCCCCACCGCCGCTGGACCTCCAGCGCGCGACCCTACGGCCCTTGCTCTCCCCCACGACGATCCGTTCGAGCCGGGCCTGCCGTAGGAGGCCTGTGTGGGGCAGCAGGTCCGAACGCTAAGGGCCACCCTCGACGACCTTGAGGACGGCTGGCGGCGAATCCAGCGCCTGCGCCAGCATCACGCGCTGCCGGCACCCACCCCAGCCGCCCTGGGGATGGCCGTCACCGTCCTGGAGGTCAGGGCTGGACTTCGGCCGCCACACCAGTTGGACCGCCTCTCCCACTACAGCCTCTGGCGCTTCTGGCCCCGCCTGCCCGACCCTCCAGATGGCAGCGCGGTCCCGATCGTTCCGCGCCCCCTGACAGTTACCGTTAGGGAGTTGACCCCCGGACTGGTCGACGCGACCGTGGTGATCGACTTCGCGGGCCACCCCCACGCACTCGGACTGCGCCTGGACGGCGCCCCCGGCTTCTGGCAGCTTGTCGAACTCGACTACCCAACCGGTCCAGTCGTCACCGGCCCGCCGCCCAATCACCCACTCCCCACGGTTCCTGACGGCCAGCGCGATACTCCCCTTCCTCACGACCCAGCGCACACTCCAGACCGATCATGGTTCCTCAAGGCCACTGGCCAGTTGCCGCGAAGCGATCTCCACCTGGCACCCGGGCCGGACGAGGGCCTGGGGATCGAACTCGAGTAGCTCGGCTTGCAGCCGGTAAGGTTCCAGCAAGCCCACGATGGCACGCTGATCGTCCGCGCCGCCCCCGTGAACAGTCTTCGGGGGGCCTCGCATTCTCAACATCGGCAAACTCGTGCGCGACCAGGCCGACTACTACCTCAACGCGGTCGCACGCAGCCAGGAGGAGTACTACACCGGCGCCGGGGAGGCGCCCGGCTACTGGCTCGGCCGAGCCGCAGAGGAGCTGGGGCTGGCGGGAGAGGTCAGCGACGAGGGGCTGCACCGCATGCTCAACGGCGCCCATCCGCTCACCGCTGAGCGGCTGGGCAGCCCGCCGCGCGACCAGCGCATCGCCGCCTTCGACCTCACCTTCCGGGCGCCCAAGAGCGTGAGCCTGCTCTACGGCCTGGGAGGCCTCGAGACCGCTCGGCACGTCAGGGCGGCACACGAGCAGGCGATCACCGAGGCCCTGGCCTACCTGGAGCGCCACGCCGCTCTGGTCAGCCGGGGCCACGCCCGCGCCCGCCACGAGCACGCCAGCGGCTTCGTCGCGGCCGCCTATCAGCACCGCACCAGCCGGGCCGGCGACCCGCTGCTGCACACCCACGTCCTGGTCGCCAACCTCGGCCAGGGCTCGGATCGACGGTGGACCGCGCTGGACGGCCGGCCGCTGTACTGGCACGCCAAGACCGCCGGGTACCTCTACCAGGCGGTCCTGCGTGCCGAGCTGACCCGCCGGATCGGCGTGGTGTGGGGCCCGGTCCGCAACGGCGTCGCGGACGTGCGCGGCGTGCACCGGCCGGCCATCGAGGAGTTCAGCCAGCGCCAGCAACAGATCCACCAGCAACTGGCCCGGCTTGGCCACCATTCCGCCAGGTCCGCGCAGACCGCGGCGCTTACCACGCGCCCCAGCAAGCGCGCGGGCATCAGCCAGGCGACGCTTCGAGGGTCCTGGCATCGCCGCGCCGCGGCCTTCGGCGTCACCCGGCACACCCTGGTCGCCCTGCTCGGGCAGGCAGCCGCCAGGACGCCAACCGATGCCGAAGTCCAGGCGGCCATCTTGCACCTGGCCAGCCCACACGGGCTCACCCTGCACACCAGCACGTTCACGCGACGCGATGTCCTCCAAGGTCTGTGTGACGTGCTGCCTGCCGGCGCCGACATCACGGTTGGCGACCTGGAACGGCTCGCCGACGCGTTCCTGGGGTGCGAGCTGGTCCGTCCGGTCACCACCGCTCCCCGGCCTGCCTGGCCTGGCGCTGGCACACGGCGTCCTGGGCCGGCGGGCGGCGAGTTGATCGGCGAGTGGCGCTTCACGACACAAGAGCTGCTGGACACCGAGCAGGCCGCGGTGGTGGCGGCCGTAGGGCGGCGCGGAGAGGGAGTCGGCGTCGTGCCGCCGCCGGTGGTCGAGCAGGTCATGGCCGCCCACACCCACACTGAGCCGATTCCGGCCGACGCCGGCGCCGGGGAACAACCGGCACTCAGCAACGAGCAGATCGCCTTGGTCCGCGCGCTCGTGACGAGCCCCGATGGAGTCCAAGTCGTCAACGCGAAGGCCGGCAGCGGCAAGACCTCCGTGCTGCGAGCCGCCCGCCAGGCGTGGGAAAGCGCCGGCTACCGCGTGGTCGGCGCCGCCCTCGCCGCACGCGCGGCACGAGAACTGCACCGCAACTCCGGGATCGCTGCCGACACCATCGCCAAGCTCCTCAGCGACCTCGACGACCCCGCCAGCCCTGGTCTGGCACCGGGCACGGTGCTGGTGATCGACGAAGCCGGGATGGTCGGCACCCGCCAGCTCGCACGGCTGCTGGCCCATGCCCAGCGCGCTGGCGCCAAAGTGGTCGCGGTCGGCGACGTCGGGCAACTGCCCGAGATCGAGGCTGGTGGGCTGTTCCGGAGCCTGGTCCACCGGCTCGGCGCCGCCGAGCTGCAGACCAACCAGCGCCAACGCGAACCCTGGGAGCAGCAGGCGCTCGACCTGCTCCGCTCCGGAAATGCCGTCGCCGCCATCGCCCGGTACGCCCAGCACGATCGAGTCGTGGTCCGCAGCCGCGCCGGCAGGCTGCGAAAGCGCATGGTCCAGGACTGGTGGGAAGCAGCAACGAAGCGCCCTGGCGAACGCCCGCCGATCATGATCGCGCTCCGACACAGCGACGTCGCCGACCTCAACGCCGCCGCACGCGAACTGCTCGCCAAGCAGGGCCGCATCGGTACAGAGGCCATGAGCGTCGACCAGCGGGACTTCGCCGTCGGCGACCGGATCATCACCCTGCGGAACGTTCGCCGGCTGGGCGTCCTCAACGGCACCTTCGCCACCGTCATCGGCCTTGATCACGACCGCAGAGCGCTGCTGGTGCGCACCGACGAGGGGCGCGAGCTGGTCCTGCCGCGCTGGTACCTGGACCGGCGCAGCCCATTCGACCGGCGCCGCCGCCTCGACCACGCCTACGCCATCACCTGCCACAAGGCCCAAGGCATGACCACCGAACGCGCCTTCGTGCTGGCCACCGACGACATCTACAAGGAATGGGCATACGTGGCCATGAGCCGCGGGCGACTCGAGAACCGTCTCTACCTTGCCGTCGACCAGCACCCCCTTGCGGAGGAACTCGACACGCCGCCCGAGCCCGCCGGCGATGCCGTCTTGGACCTCGCCGCAGCACTGGAGCGGCCCAGGAGCCAGTACCTCGCCCTCGACCAACTCGCTACCACCGACGGCACCATCGGAGCACCCTCATCCTGGGCCGAGGCCGGCGACACCGTGCGACCGACCACCCAGCGCCCACTCCGCCCAACCTCCCTGGCCGGCGACCCCCAGCGGGAGCTGGCCTCGCTGCGGGCCCTCCACCGGGCCTGCTCGATCGACCTGCTCCACGCTCGCGAGCAGATGGCCACACAGCGCCCCGGTTGGCACCAGCGACGCCTCCTAAACAGAGCCATCACCAGCGCCGAACGAACCCTCGCCGACCTCGACCGGCAGATCGCCCGCCTGGAGGCACCGGAGACCGGAGTCAGCGCCGACCGGTCGGCAACCTCCGAAGTCGCCAGTACGGGGACGATCCGACACGACCCGCCTCGCTACCTGCTCGCCGAGCTTGGAGGATGGCCCCGCACCCAGACCGCCCAAACCGTGTGGCGCATCGCCGCAAAGCAGATCAATGCCTACCGAGCGGCCGCCAGCGTCAGCGACCCCAAGACCGCCCTGGGCCCAGTACCCGACACCCCCGACCACCGCGCCGCCTACGACGCCATCGCCCGGTTCCTCCGAGATGCGGCGGCAGCGATCGACGCGCTCGAAGGCCCGACACCCCCAGATCCCAACGACGACTTGGCCCTCCCCGGGCCGCTGTGATGCCTCCCCCCATCCTTTGCCCGTCCCATTCGGCTCGACCATATCGGCGACTCTGCTGCGCGACGGCTCGCGACCCGTCGCGCCTGATGCCCTGGGCTGGCACGCTTGTCTGCATCCGGGCGCCGGGGTTCACCGTGTCGGGCAAGTCGGGTCTGCGGCCACTACTGATCAACCGGGGGCGCCCGTCTGAAGCGACCTGAGGACACCGGCGGTGAGCGTTTCGGCACAGCCCCATGACAGGGTGATGCCCGCTCCGCCGTGGCCATAGTTGCGCCACAAGCGCCTCCGCTGCCTGGCTCGGGTCTCGACGCGAACCTCGGGTCGCTCAGGACGGAAGCCGACCCGATCACCCAGGACCGGCGCGCCGGCCACTCGGGGGTCGAGCCTGGTACAGCGGGCCAGGATCGCTTCGGCGGTGGCTGGGTCGGGCTGGAGGTGATGGTTGTCGGGCTCGGCCGTGCCGCTGAGGATCAGCGTCTGACCGTGCGGGACGAGGAAGGTCAGGTCGCGCGCATCCTCGTCGTCCTCGGCCTCGACCAAGCCGACTCTCACGCCGGGGTTGGCGACGACAACGAGCTGACCTCGAACGGGCGGAACGGTCGGGTCGCTGGCCAGCTCGCGTGCGCCCAAGCCGGGGTTGATGACCAGCGAGGCGGCATGGCGCACCTCCTCCAGCGCCGAGACCGTTTGCTGTTGGAGGGTTCCCCCGGCTGGGCCGCGCGCCTGGAGTCAGGGGCGCCCATTCGGGTGCGGGGACGCTGCGGTGGCCGACTTCCAGCGAGACGATGGTCTGCACGCCGGAGCGGGGAATCTGAGACAGGGCGTTGAACACCGCCAAGCTGCGGCGACTCCAGGCGCTGATCCTGGCCGGGTTGCCGCCGATCCGGTACGGTGCCCACCCCGCCCCGGCCGCCGCGGAGGTCGTGGCGTCCAGCGGGTCCTGGCTGAGCACCTGCGCGCCAACGCCGGCTTCCGCAAGGCAGACCGCCGTGGTCAGCCCGATCACCCCGGCGCCGATCACCAGCACATCGCCGCGGCCCATTCGATCAGCCACGCCCAGCGCCAGCCGCCGCCGACGCATTCCGGCTCGCGTGGGCAGCCAGCACGCGCTCTAACTCGAAGGCGAACTCGCCGAGGTCAGGGTTGGTCATCCGCCCGATCCGCCACCGGCCAGGTCGTCGATCGCGTTGGTGATAACCGCACGAGCTGCACCGTCGTAGCTGGCTGCGGCAGCGAGGTGCCCGAATATCCTCGCGTATAGCTCGATCTCCTGCGGCTGGGCCAGGTTCAGCTCGGCCGAGAACGTCTCCACGATCACAAGATCACGGTCGCGCAAGGTAAACCCGTGACTGGGCCCAACCACATAGGGTGTCGCGAAGGGGATGATCCCCAGCCTGACGTTGCGCAGGGCTGACAACGCCACCAGCCGGTCGAGTTGAGCCAGCATGACGTCTACCGGACACAGTCGGTACCGCAGTGCTGCCTCCGTCAGCACGAAATGGAACCGCTTGTCCGGCCGATAGAGGATCTCCTGGCGCTGCACACGTAGACGGACGGCCTCGTCGACGTCGTCGGGGACCTTGTGCAGCCTCACACCTTGGGCGAAGCGAGCCCGCGCATACTCGGCGGTCTGGAGCAGCCCCGGGACGACGGCCGGCTCAAACGATCGCAAGGTCTTCATCTTGACGTCGAGGTCGGCCAGCTCACGCTGATGGTGGCGCAGTCCGCCGCGCAGCATTCGCTGCCACTCGGCGTGCTGCGACTCCAGGGTGTGCAGGCTGGCCAGCAGCCCTTCGGCGGCGTCCTCGGACCCGGTGGCGCGAGCCCACGCGTGGATGTCGTCATCGGTCGGGGTCTGGCGGCCAGTTTCCAGCTTGGAGATCTTCGAGGGCGGCCAGGCCAGCAGCTCGGCGAGTTGGCGGCCAGTCAGCCGGGCATGCTGGCGCAACTCACGCAACCGGAAGCCCAGCGCCTGGCGCGCTTGTTGGACGCTCGTCACGCCCGTGGCTCTACTCAAGCCTGGTCGCAAACTCATCCCGCGGAATCGCCCAATGCCAGGCAACGTCTCGCCAGTAGCAGTGTTGGACCACCGCCGCAGGGTCTTCGACGATCTCGGCACCGAGAAAGCGATCGTCGTCGTCGAAGGTCATCAGGGCCAGCTTCCGGCTGTCGAACAGCCACCAGTCGTAGTTGGGTAGGCCTTCGGATTGGGCTTGGTCGCGTGGTAGGTAGCGGATGTCTTCCCCGGCGGCGTTGGTGAACTGGGCGCTCCACAGGCCATAGCGGCTGTAGTCGGTCAGCGGCACGCTCACCACACGCACCCGCATGAAGCGCCGACCCTCTGCCGTCGCTGCCCGGACCATCTCCAGCCAGGCCCGCGGCCGATTCGACGCATCCGGCTTCCCGGCCAGGAACTCGCGCACGCGCTCACGCTCGGATGCCACGTTGTAGCGGTCGCGGACCTCCAGCCGGAAGGCCGTATGCTCAAAGGTCCGGAGCAGCCGGCTGAACTGCTCGCCGACCAGTAGGCTCAGCGGTCCACCTCTGCGAACCGCAGCAGCGCCTTGGGAATCTCCACGAACGTCTCTCCGGGCAGCACGTCACGCAGGTCGGCGAGGGCCTCTGGGTCGGTCACCGCCCACCCCTGGATCACATAGGTGTCACGGTCAGTTGCGTACAGGGTGGGGCACTCACCAGTCTCCGAGTCCGTGCCGAGAAACCTAAGCCGCATCGAGAAACCTCCTCGAAGGTTCGGGAAAGATTCGTATGAATCGTCCTCTAGGCGTCTCACTGGGTCAAGACGCGAGTCCGCCCTGGCGTCCAGAGGAAGCCTTGCGCTTGGCGGGCTGAAGGGAGGGGTCTGAGTGCCGCCGCTCACCCCACAGGAGTTCACCAAGCTGTACGACAGCTTCGAGCACACCGTCTTCAAGCTGGAGGTCCGGGACCGGTACAACCTGACCGCAGAGCAGGCATCGCTGCGGAGGTTCCTGGCGGGTCAACCCGACCCGAAGCGTGCGACCAGGCCATGGCTAGCCAAGATGAAGACCGCCACCCGCCAGGGAAAGCGGGTCGAGCGCGTCCGGGTCGGGACTGAGCCCCACTCCGACTACATCCGCTGGGAAATCGCGGGAACCCCCTACAACCTCGCCGCCGGGGAGGATATCCGCTACCTGCCCCGCGACCGGGCCGTACAGATCGGCCTGCCTGACCACGATTTCACCCTGTTCGACTCCACTCGCCTGGTACTCCTGCACTTCGATGCGGATGATCAGCCGCTCCCACATGAGCTGACCACCGATCCCGCCGTGGTGGTGCGGCACTGTTACTGGCGGGATCTCGCCTGGCATTACGCGATCCCGTACAGCCAGTACACAGCACGGTAGCGCACCGGCGTGGCGCGACTGCAAGAAGCACGGGAAGCGCTCGGCCAGCGAGTCCGAGAGCTGCGGGTCCAGCGTGGGCTCAGCGGAACCGTGCTCGCGGAGTCGCTGGGATGGGCACAGTCGAAGGTCTCGAAGATCGAGACAGGGCGCCAGACACCCACCGAGAGCGACATCCGCGCGTGGACCCGGGTCCTGGATGAGCTGTCCCGGCAATCCTGATTCCAATTCTCGGATTTTCTCAGCCGAACTCGCCAGGCAACAATATTCGAATATTTGAGAATAGTACTTGTTGGTAGATACCGGGCGCCCTACTCTGCATCCTCAAGCGGCAATTGCTTTGGACCCGCCCTGGAGCCGTGCCCGATGAATGCCACCCTCAGCCATCACAAGAAGCGGCCTCCGCCCAGCCGATAGGGCCTGGCAACAAGAGATCTGCTTGCCAGCGGCACGCTTGAGCTGCCCGCGCCACATCCGGTCTGCGTCGACTCGGCAAGGTCATGCGCGACACGGCACGAAATTAGGTTCACCAGTCCACCTTTCTCTGGAGGCCTTGGCGTTGCCGTGATCAGGGCGGCTTGGAGTGATCAGCGGGCCGCTACCGCGACAAGCACTCGGACCGACACAGAGTACCCGGCAAATCCAGGAGAGCGAATTGGGTAGCGACGCTGTCAACCCGGCCGACCCATTCCTGGTCCACAGTGATGAGCTTCCCGATCTGACCAGCGAGCAGTGGACCGCGCTTGCCGACATCGCCAAGACAGGCGGACGACTCCCCAATGGGGCGCTGTCACGGGAGACCCTCGAGGATCTCTTGCGGTTGCAGGCCATCGCGCTCGGCGGACCGGGCAGGGTGGAGATCACCAGCACCGGCCTGCGCCTGCTCGCCAGGGCCGAGCAAGGGCTGGAGCGGTCGTGAGGGCGCGGCCAGCGCTCTTGAGCGCAAGAGAGGTCGGGGTCCCGCCAGGACCGGGCCGGGGGCCTCGGCGGAAAAGGGGCCGGCGGCGGGAGGGACGGTGTTGCCCCTCCGGACCGGCCGCCGGCCCCTCATCCTGCCTTCCCCGAACAGGTGTCGGGTGCAGCCGTTCCTGGGGCGGCCCGAGCGAGGAGGTCGGCGGCAAGGCCGAGCGATCCCGAGGAGGAATCGGCTCCCCGCGCTGCGGCGACCAGCGCGACAGCTCCCTTGCCGCCGGCCAGGCACGCGGAATCACTCGCGGGACCTCTCAGCAGCCACGGGGACTGGCGGGAGCGGTTCGTGCCCGGATGCACCAGGAGCAGTGATCGCATGACAACCACAGCACCAGCACGCGAGCTGGAGGTCTGGGGGCAGGCGCGGCGGTTGCGGGTGGCGCTGATCGCCCCACCCGGCGCCGCGGTGCCCCCATCGGGTCTTGGCGGGCTGGACCAGGTCCGCTGGCTGGCCGAGGGCCTGGTCGATCGTGGTCACCAGGTCACCCTGATCGGCGCGGACCTTGGCCTCCTTGCCGGCGGCGGCTACCAGGTGGTCGACACCGACCCCGCCGGCGGCCACCGCGCCAGCCCGCAGGCCGCCGAGCGCTGGCATGCGGAGCAGGCCGGCAAGGTCCTGGAGTACCTGGCCGGGATGGACGTGGAGGTGGTCAGCGACCACACCCGCAGCGGCTGGCTGCCAGCCGGCGGCGCCAGCGTGGACCTGCCGACCGTCCAGACCCGCTACCAGCCCCTCGAGGACGAGCAAGCGCTTACCCACCGCGCGGGGCATCTGGGCTTGGTCGCGGTGTCGGTCTACCAGCGCCACCACTGGACCAGCGGCGGGCCCGGGTGGGTGGGGGTGATCCATCCCGGCATCCCGGTCGGCGAGCACCTGCTCAGCTTCGGGCACACCGGCCCCTGCCTGTACCTGGGCCCGCTGCTCGAAGAGCACGGCGCGGGGGTGGCCCTGGAGGCGGCCCAGGGGGCGGGGTGGCCGATCGTGCTGGCCGGCACCCACCCCAGCCAGCAGGCCAGCGCCTACACCGAGCTGGCGCTTCGCTCGCGGCTCGGCAGTGAGGACGGGCTGCTGGAGGCCGTCTCGGTGCTGGAGCGGTGGGAGCTGCTGGCAGGCGCGTCGTGTCTGGTCGCCCCGCTGTCGGCGGAGGTGCCGTACAGCTTGGAGGTGGTGGAGGCGATGGCCTACGGCACCCCGGTGGTGACCACCGCCGGCACGGTCGGCACCGAGCTGGTCGCCCACGGCCTATCCGGCCTGGTGGTCGAGGACCAGGCCGCCCTGCCGGAGGCGATCCTGCGGTCGGTGCGGCTGAGCCCGCGGCGGACCCGGGACTGGGCCGCCAGCCGCTACGACCTGCGCGGCATGGTCAGCGCCTACGAATGGCTGCTGACCAAGCTGGTCGCCACCGGCCCCGATGGAGAAGCGACCGGTCCGGCCAGCCGAACCGGTGGCTCGGTCCCGCAGGGGATGCCTGGCCGGACCGAACCGACCGGCGGGTGAGGTCGGGCGGCACCTACCAGCGGCCCGCCATGCAGCGACGCCCGCGCCGACGCCCGGTAGGCATGCGCTGTTCCACGCCTGTCTGTCTTCGAGATTCGGCTCGAACCAAGCATCGAAAAGGAGAGCAACGGTGACTGTCCCCAACATCCGACCGGCAAGACGCCAACACCACCGTGGCTGGTTCTTGCCCGTCGTGCTCGCCCTGGCCCTGGCCGCCGGTGCCTGCACCAGCGCCTCGGGCGGCGGCACGACAGCGGCCGCACCGGCGGCCAACGCCCAGGTCAACCTCAAGGGGGTCTGCCCTGACCCGGTGGTGGTGCAGACCAGCTGGTATCCGCAGTCCGAGCACGGCGAGCTGTACCAGCTGCTCGGCAACGACTACCGGATCGACGCGGCGCACAAGCGGGTCACCGGCACCCTCACCTACCGGGGCAAGAGCACCGGGGTGCGGTTGGAGCTGCGGGCCGGGGGGCCGGCGGTCGGCCAGCAGACCGCCCCAGCGCTGATGTACCAGGACCC
>WNGB01011615.1_pt1 | contig 13006 bp, 10 predicted proteins | sample 5400681 | NCBI WGS metagenome assembly WNGB01 (sample SAMN13153367, study PRJNA577476) | soil metagenome | isolation source: 115 cm soil or saprolite under grassland replicate 2 | place: USA:California | collected 2016-06-15 | reverse complement strand
GGCGCGGCGCGGGCTCCGCGGCCTCGGCCGGCGGAGTCGGCGACAGCATAGTTCCTCGCCCTGGGAACGCGACAGGACACTACCTGGAAACCGGATCGGCGGGCGCCGCCGGTCGCTTGAGCGGCCCGGGAGCTCAGCGGACGGTCAGCGGCGACGGAGCCTCCGCCGTCTCGTCGTCGGCGGTCTCGCGCTCGGCCGGGCCGGCGGCCGCCTCCAGCTCTCGCCAGGCCAGGGCCGACACCACCATCATCAGGTGGAGCTGGGTCGGCATCATGTCGTAGTAGAAGAACTCGAGCATGCCGACCACCAGCACCACGTGGCACCACAGCGGCGGCCCGGTCGCGCCCTTGGAGGTTCGCAGCAGCGCCCACAGCCACCAGCCGAGGAAGAACGCGATGCCGGGGATCCCGTGCGAGAACGCCACCAGGTAGACGTGGCCGTGGGTGCCGATCTCCGGCGCGTTGGGGGTCTCCTGCGACTCGCGCGGCCCGCCGTGGCCGAACAGCGGCGCGTCGAGCGTGCCCTGGATCGCCTGCTCGCCGAGGCTCTCGCGGCGCTCGTTGCTGTGCTGGTTGGCGAGCCGGTCGCTGACGTAGTGCTCCAGCGGCGTGAGAGTGACCAGGCCGTTGCGGGCCAGGTAGGAGTGGAGCATCCCCAGCCCGGCGAGCGCCATCGGGGTGAGCAGGCCGACCGCGCCGCCCCACTCGTTGGTGTAGGTGAACGGCGCCGCCGGCCGCGGCAGGTCGTAGCCGATGAAGTCCTGCACCTGGGCGAGCTTGGCGTCGAACAGGTCCTGGACGAAGGGGTTGCTGCCGATGTTCCCGGGCAGCAGCAGGGCCGCCGGGGTGGTGAAGCGGGCGTTCGGGATCACCAGGGCGACGAAGCCGAGGCAGATCACCACGGCCCAGAAGATGGTGAGCGCCAGCACCACCTTGCGGGCCGGCACCGCCGACCTCGGCAGGTTGTAGACGTACAGGAACATCACCGTCGACGCGAGGTACAGCAGGGCGCGGTAGGAGAAGGCGTACAGGCGCCTGGCCTCGTCGAGCTGGGTGCCGGACAGCAGCATCCAGAACAGGAACGCGGCCCACAGCCCGAAGCCCTTGGGGATCCGGATGCTGGAGCCGCGCAGCAGCAGCTGCACCAGCATGGGGACGGCGAGCACCACCCAGATGACCGCGGCCAGGCCGAGGAACCACCAGAGCGGGAAGAGCGCGAACAGCGCCAGCACCGGCCAGCCGGCGGGCAGCAGGGCCCGCCGGCGGGCAGGACGGGCCGCTGGCGCCGCCACCCCCGTCGAGCTCACGTCGCCTCCCCGTGCTCCGGGCACCGGACCAGGATAGGCGGTCCGGTGCCCCAGGGACAGCGCCCCGGCGCTAGTGGAGCCGGTTCAGGAAGGGGTCGAGGCCGACCTCCCGGTAGGCGGCGACCGACGAGCTGGAGCTGGTGATGCGCCAGTCGCAGGTGTGGTTGGTGTTGAAGTAGACGAGCGCCTTGATGCGGGTCCTGGTCGTCTTGAGCGTGACCAGCGCGTCGCGGAACCACTCCGCCTTGGTCGGCATCCCCGCCGGCTGCTCGCGCAGGCCGAACTCGGCGAGCATCAGCGGCTTGTTCGGGGCGTGGGCGGCCGTCCAGTCGTACATCGGCTTGGTGATCTCGGCGAACGAGCGGCCTTTGTGGCCCGACTTGCAGCCGACCCAGTTGTAGGGGTCGTAGGCGATCCAGTCGACGTAGCTGTCGCCCGGGTAGAGCTGCGGGTAGATGCCCCCGTAGCCGCCCACGTACCCCATCATGTTCCAGACGAAGATGACGTTGCCGACCCCGGCCTGCCGGAACTCGTCGACGATGCGGCGGAAGGCGCGGGCGTAGTCGCTCGCCGAGCCGAAGCTGCCGACCTGGTCCTCCGGCTCGTGGTGGGGCGACAGGAACACCTTGCGGCCAAGGGCCTTGAGCCGGCTGGCGGTGGTGGCGATCTGGGCGTCCTGGCTGCCGTTGGCAACCGACGACCAGGGGCTCGGCATCTTCCAGTTGAGCAGCAGCAGCCGGCCCTCGGCGGCGATGCTGCGCTCCTCGGCGGTCGGGAAGTTGGAGGTCCACTGGTGGTAGAAGTGGGCGATGTCGAACTTCCGCCCCATCTGGGACTCCCACGACCGGTCGAACTTGCTGGTGCCCCACAGCGAGCCGCCGCTGGGGACCATGACGCCGTTGACGCCGCCCGGCCCCGGCGAGGGCCCAGGCGACGGGGAGGTGGTGGTCGGGCCCGGCCGCGTGGTCGTGGTGGTGGGGCCCGGCCGCGTGGTCGTGGTGGGCGGCAGCGGTTGGGTCTGGAAGTGCGGGTCCTGGGCGAGCCGCTTGAACGCCTCCAGCGAGCGGGTCGAGGTGCTGACCCGGTAGTCGCAGGTCTTCTTGGCGTCGAAGTAGACGAGCGCCTGGACGTTGGGCATCTCGGTGGCGAGCTGGCGGGCGGCGTTGTCGAACCAGGCCGCCTTGCGGGCGGGGTCGGCGGGGTCTTCGGTGGTGCCGGCCTCGGCGATCATCAGCGGCTTGCCGCGGGCGCTGCCCCAGGCGTAGAAGGCGCCGAACACGTCGGCGAGCTGGCGCCAGCCACCCTGCCCGCTGCAGCCGAAGGCGTTGTAGCCGTCGGCGGCGATCCAGTCGACGTAGTCGTCGCCGGGGTAGAAGCGGTCGGCGGGCTGGTCGCCGGAGAACGCGGCCGCGGTCGGCGTCCACACCCAGGACACCGGCAGCCCAGAGAAGATCTCGTGGACGTGGCGCCAGGCGGCCACGTACGACGCGGGTGCGCCGACCCAGGAGCTCGCGCTCGCCAGGTCCATCCGGTGGGCGTAGCGGAGAAAGACCGGCTTGCCCAGCTCACGGACGGCCTCGGAGAGCTGGCGGAGGTAGACGTCGTGGCGGCCCTGGGCGATCTCGGTGGTGTTGCCGCCGTTGCCGAAGGTGATGAGCGGGATGCGGCCGAGCGACACGTCCCAGGCGGGACGCCAGCCCAGGCCGGTCCCCCACGGCACGTAGGTGTGGTCGATGGCGAGGCGGCGGCCGATCTGCCGCTCCAGCTCGAGCACGGCGGCCTGCTGGACCTGCTGGCTGAAGGAGGCGGGCTGGACCCAGGCGCCGAGCCAGGCCGCGCTGGGGGTCAGCGGCGCCTGGAGCTGCGGGCTGGCGGGCGGGAACGCCCGCGCCGACACGGTGAGGGCGCCGACCAGGCCGGCCAGCAGCAGCAGCGCGGTGACGCTGCGGGGGAGCCGCGGAAGCCGGGAGGCACCCGCTCGGGGTGGCCGCGAGTGACGGGGAGATGGGTGCAACGTTGGCTCCTCCTGGTGAACGTCTCACCTGGGCGGGAGGCAGAGCCTCGGCCAGTCGTGAGCGGTCCCTCGGGGGGATCCAGGCGTCCCTGGCGGGGCGGGGCCGCTCGGAATTCGCACTATTGGAACGACCACGCCGGGGGGGGACATGGCCTGGTCGAGCTTGGGGGAAGCTCGTCGGTATGCGCTTGGGGGACTGAAGGGCTGCGCGGATTCATACCAGTATCAGGATTCGCCAGTCAAACTCAGGCATCGGGGACTCGGCGCGATTATCCTTTACCGCGCGAATTTGCGCGCCGTTAGATGCCTTTGCCGGCGACATGGGCCAGGCGCACCACGGTGCGCGCCTTGATCAGCCGCAGGCTCACGGCCAGCGCCAGATACGCGCGACGCTCGCGGCGGTCGAGGGACAACGTCCGGCGGGCCCACCGCCTGGCGGCGCCGCGCTCGCCGAGGGCGGCGTGCGCGAACGCGATCTGGCCGTAGATGCGGGCCAGACCGGACGGCTCCTGCTCGAGCTCGCGGTGCTTGTCGACGAGGTAGGTGAGGGCGGAGATGATCGTCCGCCAGCGGTCGGCGAAGAACGAGGACTGGTGCCAGTGGACGATGACCAGCGGCTCCTGCACCGCCAGCACGGGCGCGCGCTTGGCCGCCCGCAGCAGCCACTCGTAGTCCTCGGCGAAGCTGCCGGGGATGCCCTCGTCGACCAGGCCGATGCCGTCCAGCAGCTCGCCGCGGCGCACCAGCACGGTGGAGGGGTGCAGCTCGGTCATGCGCGCCCGCAGGAGCTGGCGGTGGGTGACCACCGGGGTCGGGGCCAGCCGGGTGACGCTGCGGTCGCCGTAGCGGACCACGATGCCGGTGGTGGCCACGGCGGCGTCCGGCACGCTGGTGAGCAGCTCGACCTGGCGCTCGAGCTTCCGCGGCAGCCACTCGTCGTCGTCGTCGCAGAACGCCACCAGCTCACCGGTGGCGTGCGTCGCCCCGGCGTTGCGCGCCCCGGCCAGGCCGGGGGTTCGCTCGTTGCGGACCAGCAGCAGCCGGCGCGACCCGCCGGGGTCCTCCCATGGAAGGTCCGGGTCGCTCTGGTCGAAGACGACCACGCACTCGACCAGGCCGGGGTAGGTCTGGCCGAGGATCGCGGTCACGGCCCGGCGCAGCAGCTCCGGCCGGTCGCGGGTGGGCACCACCACGCTGACCGACGGCCAGGCCGGCTCAGCGGCCACGGTGGCGTCCACGCAGGTACCCGTAGCGGAGCAGCAGGGGCCAGGTCGAGCCGGCGGTGAGCAGGCGGTGGCGGCGGCGCATCTTGCCGCGCCACTCCTCGTCGAGCCGCAGCGGCACGCGCCCGCGCTCGAAGCGCATGGGGTTGCCGGCGAGGGCGTGGCTGCCACCGAGCTCGACCCAGCCGTCGCCGACGAAGCCGAGCTCGCCGTCGGCGGCCGGGCGGCCGGCGTGGCCGAGGACGCGGTGCAGCTCGGCGGCCGGGCGGCGTACCAACGACTCGTAGCGGAGCAGCAGGGTCGGCACGCCGAGCCCGCGCAGCAGGTGGAACAGGGAGTTGTAGGCGAGGTAGCGGGCGCTCATCCGCAGCGGGGTGGTGGTGGCCATGAGCGCCTCCGCGTCGACCACCTCCAGCCGGCGCATCAGCTTGCCCCACGAGAAGGCGACCCCGCGGCTGTCGCGCACCAGGTGGACCAGGCGTAGATCCAGCCCTGGCATGCCCCGCAGCAGGAAGGCGTGGGAGGCGTGCTTGCTGGCGTCGACCAGCAGCGGCGCGCCGGCGACCTGCCGGACCGCCCGGTACAGCCGGTCGAGCAGGTCGAGGTAGCGGCGCAGCTTGGCCCGGTAGGGCGGCCACAGGGCCGGCAGGCACATCAGCGGCACGCAACGGTTGCGGTCCACGGCCTGCTTCAGGGCGAGGATCTCGTCGACGTCGACGGCCTCCCAGCCCCCGAACGCCTCCTCGCCGACGCGCCGCCAGAAGTGGCAGTCGCGGAAGCGCCGCCCGCAGCCGCAGAGGTTGTTCTCCTTGAGTCCCCGCTGCCAGACGTGGACCAGCTCGCCGACCGACCAGACGCCGTCGAGCTGGCCGAGCATGCGGTCGAGCAGGGTGCTGCCGCTGCGCCCCAGCCCGCCGATGAACAGCACCCGCACCGGAGCGGCCTCGGCGACCCGCTCCCGCGCCGCGACCGCGACCTCCGCCGGGTTCGGGTGGGTCACCGGGGCACCTCGTTGGGGATCTCGTCGCGGGGGGCGGATCGGCCGGCCACGAGGTCGTCGACCAGGCGCTCGAAGGCGCGCACCGCCGTCGCCGTGCCGCGGTGCTCGGCGGCGGCGCGGAAGGCGGCCGGCTCGGCGGCCACCCGGTCCAGCAGCCCGTGCAGGTCGGCCTCGGCCTCGGCCAGGAACACGCTGCCCTCGGCGGCGAGGCGGCGCGAGAACGCCACCTGGTGGTCGTCGACGTGCTCGCCGAGCCGCTGCTGGCGCGGCACCACGATCGGCACCGCGCCCATGTGCCTGGCGCCGAGGATGGTGCCCGGCCCGCCGTGGCAGACCACGGCGGCGGCGTCCCGCATGGCGGCCTGCAGCGCCTCGAACTCGAGGTAGGCCTGCCACCGCGCCGCACCGGTCGGCACCGCCGAGGTGCCGGTCTGCATCAGGCAGCGCAGCCCGGCGGCGCGCCCGCCCGGCGTGCCGAGCCAGCCGTCCACCCAGCGCACCAGCCGGTCGAACGGGTGGTGGTCGGTGCCGACGGTCACCAGCAGCAGCGGACCCCCCGGGGGGGTCACAGCAGGCTCCCGATGACGACGCCCTTGGGGTAGCTGCGGCGCTGCTCCTCCCACTGCAACAGGAACAGGCTGCTGAGCGGGTAGCAGAGCCGGCCGGTCATGGTCGCCGAGTCGACCCGGTCGTAGACCTCCACGTACACGGTCTTCTTGCCGAGCAGCCTGGCGAGCAGGAAGAACGGGAAGGCCACCCCGGCGCCGCTGGACACCACCACGTCGGGCCGGTAGGAACGCAGCAGCCGCCAGGCCAGCAGCAGGTTGCGAACCAGGTTGCGCAGGTTGCGGGTGGTCGGGTGGTAGGCCCAGGCGACCCGCTCGCCCGCGAGCAGCGAGGTGCTGTCCAGCTTCTCGAAGGTCACCCACATGTGATCGTGCCGCTCCCACCATGGCTTGAGGTTGTGGAGCTGGATCAGGTGGCCGCCGGAGGAGCAGACGAGCAGGACGCGCATCGAGCTCAGTACGCTCCCCTGGCCGAGACCAGGAGCGGGATGGTCTTGGAGAGGATGAACAGGTCGTAGGCGATCGACCAGTTCTCGACGTAGAAGAGGTCCAGCCGGACGTAGTCCTCGAACGACAGCTCGCTGCGGCCGCTGACCTGCCACAGACCGGTGATGCCCGGCCGCACCTCGAGCCGGTCGTGCTGCCACTCCTCGTACAGCGCAACCTCGGAGGCCAGCGGCGGCCTCGGGCCGACCAGGCTCATCTCGCCCTTGAGGACGTTCAGGAGCTGGGGCAGCTCGTCGATGGAGTAGCGGCGCAGGAAGCGGCCGACGCTGGTGACGCGCGGGTCGCTGCGGAGCTTGAACAGCGGCCCGTCGGCCTCGTTCTGCTCGCGCAGGGTCTCGAGCATCCCGTCGGCGCCCACCACCATGGTGCGGAACTTCAGCAGCGTGAACGGCCGGCCCCGCAGCCCGATCCGCTCCTGGCGGAAGACCACCGGGCCGCGCGAGTTGAGCTTGACCGCCAGCGCGACCGCCAGCAGCAGCGGCGCCAGCAGCAGCAGGCCGAGCCCGGCGACCAGCACGTCGCAGGCCCGCTTGGCCGCCGCCTGGAAGCGGGTGAGCTGCAGCACGTTGACCGACAGGGTCATCACGCCGCCGATGGTCTGCGGCGCCAGCCGGCTGGACAGCACCGTCGGCAGGTTGGCGGTGAAGCGGACCTCGACGTCCTCCAGCCGCCTGGCCTTCATGATCTGGACGACGTCGTCGGCGGTGACCGAGCTGGAGGCGACGAACAGGCAGTCGGCCTTGGTCTGGCGGATCAGCTCGCGGATGTGGTCGACGGCGCCGAGCACGTGGCGGTCGTCCAGGCGCACGTCGTCCAGGCTGCCGGCCACGAAGCCGACGGGCATGAAGCCGAGCTCCTTGGTCTCCATGGTGGCGGCCAGCCGCTCGGCCTCGCCGTTGGCGCCGACGATCAGGGTCCGGAAGGTGAGCTGGCCCTGCAGCCGCAGCCGCCGGACCCGCCAGTGCCACAGCCGGCGCGAGGTCAGCGCGAACAGCAGCGCCAGCCCCCACGACAGCAGCATCCACAGCCGAGAGAACGACGCCTTGGACCAGAACGACACCATCGCCACGGCGGAGATGATCAGGCTGATGCTGACGATGATGCGGCGGAACTCCTCGGCGGTGGAGTACTGGTGGACGCGGTACAGCCGCATGGTGAGGTAGACCAGCGGGGTGATCAGCGGGACGGTCAGCAGCAGCAGCCAGAAGTCGAGCGTCGGCACCAGCGCGTCGAAGCGGAGCTGGTAGGCCAGCAGCAGGGCGCCGAAGACCGCCAGGCTGTCGGTCAGCGCCATCCAGACGTAGTGGGCGTCGTACTGCCGCCGGGTGCCGGTGCGGATCGCGCGGGTCAGGCGGGGCGAGAACAGCAGGCTGTGGTGGAACGGGGGTTCCAGGGGCACCGTCTCGGTAAGGGCCCGCCGCACGCTCGCCGTCCTTTCCCGTCCGCCAAATATCCGAGGTGCCGCGGAGACGGTCGGGAGCCCCACGTGGGCGGCATTTTCGATCCGTGGTGGGAGTGGCACGGCGACAACCCCCGGCTGCGTCTCTGCGGGTGCATCAGCACCAGCCGGAGCATCTCCCGGGAGGCAGGCATGGCGCATGCGGAGGTTGCGGTAATCTGCTCACGCATCTGAAGTAGGCGAGGCGTTACGACCTGGGGGAACGACGCCTAGTTGTCCTGTTGCTCGTAATAGTACGAGCTGGTGCTCGCCTGCTTCGAGCGATTCAGGACCGCGCCGACGATCCGCCCGCCGACCTGCTCGAGCTCTTCCTTGAGGCGGCTGATGTCCTCGCGGTCGCTCTCCTTGGCGTCGGCCACCACCAGCACCGCGTCGGCCAGCGGCGCCAGCGCCATGGCGTCGGCGACCACCAGCGCCGGTGGGCAGTCCAGCACGATGAAGTCGAACATGTCGCGCTGCTCCTTGAGGAACTGGCGCATCGCGTCGGAGTCCATCAGCGCCGACGGGTGGGGCGGCAGCGGCCCGGAGAGGATCACCCACAGGTTGGGGCTGACCGACCACAGCTCCGACGCCATCTGCCGCGGGTAGGCCCCAGGGGCCGCCCGCCGGTTCGGCGCCGCGCCGTCGGCGAGCAGGTTGGCCAGGCCCGACTTGTTGGGGAGGCCGAAGAACTGGTGCACCCGGGGCCGGCGCAGGTCGGCGGAGACCAGCAGCACGTCCTTGCCGGTCTCGGCGAGGACCACGGCCAGGTTCGCCGCGGTGGTGCTCTTGCCCTCCCCCACCCCGGCGCTCACGACCATGACCGAGTTGATGTCGAGCTGGCTGGCCAGCCTGGCCATACGGGTCCGCAGCGTGCGGTAGCTCTCGGCGGCCGGGCTGTTCGACTGGTCGAGGGTGACCAGGCTGGACCTGGGCCGCCGCCGCCAGAACAGCCTCCGCCGCACCCACTTCGACAGCGGCGGGATGGTGGCCAGCACCGGCCGGTCCAGCCGCTCGGCCAGGTCCTCGCGGCCGCGGAGGCGGTCGTCGGTGCGGTCGCGCACGAACGCCACCAGCACCCCCAGGAACAGCCCGACCAGCAGCCCGATGCCGACGTCGAGCCGGTGCTTGGGGCTGGCCGGCTGCTTCGGCAGGGCGGCGGCCGAGATCACCGTTCCGGGGTTGAAGTCGAGGCTGGCGAAGGCGGTGAGCTGCGCCTGCAGCGGCTGGATGCGGATGTTGAGGGCGGTGATCCTCCCCTGGGCCCCGCGGATCTGCTCGGGGGTGGAGCTGGCGTCCTCGACGGTCGCCTGGGCGCGGTCGACCTGCTTCACGAGCCGGTCGATGTCCCGCTGCAGGGACTTCTGGCTGGTCGTGGCCTGGGTGCGGGCGTCTGCTTCGCGGAAGGCGAGGTAGGCCTTGGCGAAGGCGTCGGCGCCGCGCTGGGCCGACAGCGCCACGGTGTCGCGGTAGTGGATCCTGACGATCTGCGAGTTGGCCGGCACGTCGGCGGTGACGTGCTTGACGAGCTGGTCGGGGGTGGCGGTGGTGCCGAGCTGCTTGGCGGCCACGGTGGCCACCGGCTCCGACAGCACGAGCTGACGCTGGTTGAACATGTTGAGCTGCTGGTCGACCCTCTGGCCGGAGTCGAAGGCGTTGGTGGTGATCGCCCGCACCAGCACCGAGGCGGTCGACTCGTAGATCGGCGTACGGCGGAAGGAGTAGGCGGCGGCCGCGGCGGCGCCCAGCAGGGTGACGGCGACGATCAGCACCAACTGGCGCTTGAACACCGTCAGGTAATCGCGGAACTCGACCGATCCCGTCGGCCTCGGCTCTGAGCTCACCCTATCGACCGCCTTCTCGTGACGCGTTAGGCCCCCATGAGGCGGCTCGGCCCTCTGGCGGTCAACCTTGACGTACCGAAGCGGGCCGCCGGAACGACCCGGGCGGAAGCCGGCCTCCCGACAACCACGCTAGCGGCTGGCTGTCAGCTTTGCCTCCGTCGGATTGAGCATCGTCTCCCATCGCTACGCAGTAGATACGAGTACGTAGCATGACCAGCCGCCGCCCCCACCGTCAACCGCTCGCGAACCGGGGACGCAACCGCCGGTAGGTCTCGGCGAGCAGCTCCGGCAGCACCTTGGTCTGGCCGACGATCGGCATGAAGTTGGTGTCCCCGCCCCAGCGTGGCACCAGGTGCAGGTGGAGATGGTCGGCGATGCCGGCGCCGGCGACCTGGCCGAGGTTCATGCCGAGGTTGAAGCCGTGGGCGCCCGAGTCCTCCTCGAGGGCGCCGATCGCCGTGCCGGCGAACGCCATCATCTCGGCCAGCTCGCCGGCGGCCAGCTCGCCGTACCTGCCGACGTGCCGGTACGGCGCCACCATGAGGTGGCCCGGGTTGTAGGGGAAGGCGTTGAGCAGCACGAAGGTCAGCTCGCCCCGGGCCAGCAGGTGGTTGGCCTCGTCGTGGTCGGTGCCCTGGGCCGGCAGGTCGCAGAAGATGCAGCCGTCGCCGCCGTTCCCGCCGCCGCGGACGTAGGCCATCCGCCACGGCGACCAGAGCCGTTCGGTCATTCCCCGGGGAGGGTGGCCGCGGTCGCCTTGGCCGCGACCTCCGCCTGCAGGTGGGCGACGAGCTCCTGGAGGGGTACGCCGCGCCGCTCGGCGCCGTCGAGCAGGCGCACGCTGACCGCCTCGGCCTGCTCGTCGCGGTCCCCGAGGACCAGGGTGTAGGGGACCTTGGCGAGCTGGGCGTCGCGGACCTTGGCCTGCATCCGCCCGCCGGAGTCGTCGACCTCCGGCCGCAGGCCGACCGCCTTGAGCTCCCCGGCCACCACCGCGGCGTAGCCGAGGTGGCGGTCGGCGATCGGCACCAGGCGGGCCTGCACGGGCGCCAGCCACGGCGGCAGCGCGCCGGCGTAGTGCTCGAGCACGATGCCGAGGAAGCGCTCGATGGAGCCGAACAGCGCACGGTGGATCATGAACGGCCGGTGCCGCGCGTTGTCGGCGCCGGTGTACTCCAGCTCGAAGCGCTGCGGGAGCTGGAAGTCCACCTGCAGCGTGGAGAGCTGCCAGCGCCGGCCGATCGCGTCGCGGACGTGGACGTCGACCTTGGGGGCGTAGTAGCTCGCCTCCCCCTCGGCGACCACGTAGTCCAGGCCGGCCGTCTCGACCGCCTCCCGCAGGGCCGCCTGGGCCTGCTCCCAGTCCTCCGGGCTGCCGAGGTACTTGTCCGCCTCGGCCTCCGAGCGGGTGCCCAGCTCGGCCTCGAACTCGGTCAGGCCGAAGGTCCGCAGCAGGCGCAGCACGAAGTCGAGCAGGCTCGCCAGCTCGGTGGCGAGCTGCTCGCGGGTGCAGAAGATGTGGGAGTCGTCCTGGGTGATGCCCCGGACGCGGGTGAGGCCGTGGATCACGCCCGACCGCTCCCAGCGGTACACGGTGCCGAACTCGAACAGCCGCATCGGCAGCTCCCGGTAGGAGCGGCCGCGCGACCGGTAGATCAGGATGTGGAAGGGGCAGTTCATCGGCTTGGGGTAGTAGCGGGCGCCCTCCATCTCCATGGGCGGGTACATGCTCTCGGCGTACCACCCCAGGTGCCCGGAGATCTCGAACAGGGTCGAGCGGGCCAGATGGGGGCTCCACACGAAGGAGTAGCCGGCGGCCTCGTGCTCGGCCCGCGAGTAGTCCTCCATCAGCTTGCGGACCAGGCCGCCCTTGGGATGGAACACGGGCAGGCCGCTGCCGACCTCGGGCGGGAAGTGGAACAGGTCCAGCTCCAGGCCGAGGCGGCGGTGGTCGCGGCGCTCGGCCTCCTCCAGGCGGTGCAGGTGCGCGGCCAGCGCCTCCTCGGACTCCCAGGCGGTGCCGTAGATCCGCTGGAGCTGCGGGCGGGCCTCGTCGCCGCGCCAGTAGGCACCCGCCGCCCGCTGCAGCTTGAAGGCCGGGATCGCGCCGGTGCTCGGCACGTGGGGGCCGCGGCAGAGGTCGACCCAGCCGTCGTTGCGGTACACCGAGACCTGCGGGCCGGCCCCCTCGTTCTCGTCGGTGGCCTCGATGATCTCGCGCTTGTAGGGCTGGTCCTGGAACAGCGCCAGGCCGTCGGCGCGGGACAGCTCCTCGCGCCGGAAGGGCTGGCCCTCGGCGACGATCTCGCGCATGCGGGCCTCGATCCGCTCCAGGTCGTCGGGGGTGAACGGCTCGGGCACGTCGAAGTCGTAGTAGAAGCCGTCCTCGATCGGCGGGCCGATGGCGTACTTCGCGTCCGGGTACAGGTCGGTCACGGCCTGCGCGAGCACGTGGGCGGTGGAGTGGCGCAGCACCGCGCGGCCCTGGTCGCTGGCGGCGGCCAGCGGGGCCAGGGTGATGTCGTGGTCGAGCGGGCGGTCGAGCGGGCGGTCCAGGTCCCACGGCTCGCCGTCGACCAGGGCGGCCACCGCGTCCGTGGTGTCCAGCAGCTCGGCCGGGGTCGTGCCGGCAGGGACCTGCCGCACGGTTACCTGCCGCACGGTTCCGTCGGGGAGCTTGACCTGGATCTCGGGCACGGCGGGATCTCCTTCGCGGGCGGCGGTTCGGCAGACTCGCGGGGATGATATTGCCTCTTCGAGCAACGTTCGCCTCATTTGCAGACGCTGCTTGATCCTCGCCAGTCGCAGGGTACCGCCCCAGCGGTGCTGCACGGGCGGGCGGCCACCGGCGTTCGACGCCGAGACCACGACAAACTCGTGGTGCGCTACGAAGCCACCGTCCACATCACCGCGATCAACTCACCGCGATCAACATCTGGCTCCGATCGGGCGGTGGCCTCCGGTCGGACCCGTCCGATAACCTCGAGTCGTGGCCGTCCACGAGCTCTCCCGCCTCGACGCGCGCCGCATTGCCGTGCGCGCGCAGCTCTTGGATCGCCCGCGGCCGACCGAGCTGCTTGACGTGGTGCGCCAGCTGACGCTGCTCCA
>WNGB01013026.1_pt1 | contig 13007 bp, 13 predicted proteins | sample 5400681 | NCBI WGS metagenome assembly WNGB01 (sample SAMN13153367, study PRJNA577476) | soil metagenome | isolation source: 115 cm soil or saprolite under grassland replicate 2 | place: USA:California | collected 2016-06-15 | reverse complement strand
GGCAGGGTCATGAGAAAACGGATATCGGCCATGTCCTGAAAACGGCGCGTGGGATCGTTCTTCATGGCGAGCACCTTCATGGCCGCCAGATGCTCTGGCTTGGGCACGAGAACTTCGCGTCCGGCGGGCCCTGGGAACCGTTTGGCGACCTCGAACAGACGACGGCCGGTCTTCTCGTCCACATAAATGAAATCGACCCGCGGAAGCGAAGGATCGGAGTGCACGTGGTTGGAGTAGCCCGCGGATTGGTACAGGGTTGTGTAGCCCAGTCCTTCGAGGAAGGCAACGATGTCCGGTCGCGCGGAAGCTTCGACCACGATGTCGAGATCGAGCGTGGTCCGCGGCAATCCATACGCAGCGAGCGCAAGAGCGCCTGCCAGAGCATGTCGGTGCCCCTTCGCGGCGAGAAAGGTCGAGATCGTCTCCAGCTGACGTGCGAACTCGATGGTTCTTCTCCGAAAGAAGTCTAATGCGTTCCCGCCTCCGCTGCCCAGTTGCCGACCACGGTCAGCGGAAGCGCGTCGCCCACGACCTCGGGAAACACGACGAGGAACCGCTTGCCGTCGGCGGAAACGTCGAAACCCGACGAGATGCCCCTGTCCAGGGCGCCCGTGTCGGTTCCCCCTTCGCGGAGCAGGAAGAGCGGCGTCGCGGCACCGAGCTCGAGAGTCGGAGAAGTCCGGACGGGGACGGAGATCAGATGCTGATCGGAAGAAATATAGAAGAGCTCCCCGCCGTCACGGCTCCAGCGCAGGTGACGGGCTCCTCCGGCCGAGACACGAACTCTCTCGCCCGGACCGGGGAAACTCGTCACATAGACCTCGGGGCGGCCGGACTCATTCGAGATCATCGCCAGGAACTGGCCGTCGGGCGAGAACCGCACCTCTCTCTTGTTGAAGGCGGACTCGAGGAGAGGAGTCGGCTTGCCTCCTCCCGAGAGCGGAAGCATCCAGACGTTGAAGACTCCGCCTTCGCCGATCCGCGTGTAGACGAGGAACTTCCCGTCCGGGGAAACGTCCTGCGCGAGACAGAAGGATTGGGATTCGGGAACCATCTCCTCGTCTCGACTCGTCGCGAGATCGCGTCGGAGGAGTCGCGGGCCGCGTCCCCGAGAGGCGGAGTAGGCGATGCTCTTCTCTCCGGGCAGCAGGATCGCCGAAAACTCGCTGTTCGGCTCCGAGGTGATCGGGGTCTCCGTCCCGCGCTCCAGATCGACCGACCAGACGTCGAGGGTCCCGGTGGACTCGAGCGCCCTGTCGAAGATGGCGCGCCGGCCATCGGAGGAGATCCGGACGTTCAGGTACCGGCCCGGCGGGCCGACCGTCCCGAGGCGCCGGCCGGTCCGGTCGAACCAGACCAGTCGCTTGACGTCCTCCTGGGATTGGTAAACGAGCGTGCCGCTCCGCGACAAAGCGAAGGCAGCGGCGCGGGTCGTCAGGAAGTACCGGACGTGCCCGGCGATCGAGAGCGGTTCTCCGACAGTCCGTCCGCTTCGAGGATCGAACCGCAACGCCAGAAGCGCCCCTTCGCGGGAAAACACGAGATAGCCGGGGTCGGCGTACTGCACCTTGGACCCGGTTGGCATGACGACTGTCGGGGACTTTCCGGGCTCCGCCAGCATCAGGCTCGATTCCCAGTTCAGATCTGCGCTCAAGTAGAGAAAGCGCTTCCCGTCGGCCAGGAACCAGGGCCAGTTCAATCTCGCCTCTCGCGACCGATCCGGCCGCAGGAGAACGATCGGGGCGCCACCCGCCGCGGGAACCCGATAGATCGCGTCCCCACGTTCCGGAGAACCCGATGCCCGGAGCGACGTTGCAGATCGAGACGGGAGAGCCTCCCGAAACCTCCACGCGTTTCAACGCCGTCTCCGCGAAAAACCCGATCGTCCGTCCGTCCGGAGACCAGAAAAGGGACGCGGCCCCCTCGGTTCCGAGGATCGGGCGAGCTTCGAGCGATGAGAACGGCCGCAGATAGATCCTCCGGTCGCCTCCCGGCTCCGAAGCGATGTAGGCGAGTTGCGAGCCATCCGGCGACACGGCCAGAAAAGCCCCCTCGAGCGAATACGAGAAGACTCCGTTTGGCGGCGGGGCCACCGTGAATCGGATCGGCGTCGGAGACGTCGCGGGGGGCGCCTTCCGCAATGTTGCGATCGCCGCGACCGCGAGAGCGGCGGCCAGGAGGAGCCTGGGCAGCCACCGGGACGGGGCGGGACGCGCGGCGATCCGAGTCTCCAGCGGCGCCGATGTTCCTTCGGCGATCGCGGCCAGTTGCAGTTCGATGTCGCGCGCGGTCTGCCAGCGGTCCTCGGGATCCTTGGCCAGGCACGTCTTGACCAGACGGTCGAGCGAGGGCGGGCTCATCGGCTGAACGGAGGAGACAACAGGAGGCTCGCTCGTCAGGATCGCCGACATGATCGAGACCGGGCTCGATCCCCCGAACGCCTTCCTCCCCGTCGCCATCTCGTAGAGCACCGCGCCCAGCGCGAAGATGTCGCCCCGCGCGTCGCTCTCTCGGCCCTGCAGCTGCTCAGGCGCCATGTACGGCACCGTCCCCAGAATCATCCCCGGCTGCGTCACGTCCTTCGCCGCGGTCGGGGCCGAAGTCAGGCTCTCCATCGTCGGGACAGGAACGAGAACTTTGGCCAGGCCGAAGTCGAGAAGCTTGATTCCCGACTTCGTGACCATCGCATTGGACGGCTTCAAGTCGCGGTGGATGATCCCCTTGCGGTGCGCCGCCTCGAGGGCCGAGGCGATCTGGGCTCCGAACCGCAGTGTTTGATCGAGGGGCAGCAGCCCTCGGGCGAGGCGTTCTGCAAGGGTCTCCCCCTCGAGCAGTTCCATCACGAGGTACTCGACGCCGTCCTGATTCCCGACATCGTAGAGCGCGCAGATGTGCGGATGCGAGAGCTGCGAGATCGTCTTGGCCTCCCGCTCGAACCGCTGCCGCACGTCGGGCGAGGAGGACAAGCGCTGCGGGAGCACTTTTACCGCGACGGTACGCTCGAGACGGGTGTCCCGCGCCCGGTAGACTTCTCCCATCCCTCCGGCCCCGATGGGAGAGAGAACTTCGTAGGGGCCGAGCCGGGAACCGGCCGCGAGCGTCATCCCAGATCACCAATCACATCAGAATTTCCCAATCAGAGCCCCGCGGGCATCCACGTGCGGACGACGTTGCGGCCCAGACGCCGGTAGACCTTGAAGTCGCGGTCGAGTGTCAACACGAGGGAGTCAGGCATCTGTTCGCTCATGCGGACCAGGCAGGCATCGGCGAGCGACATGGGAACATTCCCGTATCGAGCGAGAAGGCGCCGGATCGGGGCGCTCTCGGGCTCCAGGCGGAACGGGATGCGGACGAGGCCGCGATGCAGGAGGGTGATGACAGCTTCCGCTCCGCCCTTCGCTTGCCGCAGGAGGAAACACGCTTCCGAAAGAACCGCCTCGCAGGTAAAGACCGGCGCGTCCACGCCGGCGAAGACCTCTTCACTCCATGCGTGATATCGATCCCGGCCGTTCAGGAACGCGACAAGAGGGCCGGTGTCGACAAGGACCGCTTCCGTCACCGGCCGTAACCTTCGAGCCGGCGTTTGTTCGCGGAGAGGTCACGCGTCCCGGCGACGGAGCCCGCCAGATCGGAAGCGCGCGACAGGAAAGACCGCCGGGAAGAGCGCGATCGCCGGGGCAGGAACTCGGAGAGAGCCATTCGGACGACGAGCGACTTGCTCCGCCCCGTCCTGCGGGCAAGCTCCGAGAGCTCCTTCTCAAGTGCGGCCGGCATCTTCAGGCTCATCGTCTTCATGCCTGGTAATACCTCCCTGACATGTCAATATTATACTCGGCCGACGAGAACAAATGTCCTCGTCAGAAGCGCTGCGTCGTGCGTCCCGCAATACTGGTGGCGCAAGTCTGGTTGCGGGAGTCGCGCCGATCTCGAACATCGCCCTGGGAATCCAGCCTCAAAGGCGGAGCCCGCTTCCGTGATCAGCGGGCGCAGGAATCCGCTCGCCTGCTCCGACGTCGAAGGGCCACCGCGGGTTTCCGGTCGATTCGGCAAGCGGTGCGCCCGTCCACGCCGACGTCGAAGCAAGCCGCTGCTCAGTTCGGATCGACCGCCACGCTCTCGGGGAAGCTCGTGCCGGTGATGAAGCTCTGGTTCACGTTCTGCCGGTCCAGATCGGCACGGCCGATGGTCCCGGAGATGCCGCTGCCGAAGTTCTCGTTAGCCCAGTAGATGTGGCACGAATCGACTACCACTCCTCTGGGGCTGGACGCTGGGATGAAGCTTGGATCCGCGTTCTGCCCATCCAGGTCGGCACGGCCGATCGTCCCGACGAGGAGGCCATTGGTCCAGTAGATGTGGCTGGAATCGACCGTCACGCCGTAGGGGAAGGAGGCGGGCAGGCTGATGAAGCTCTGGTTCACGTTCTGCCCGTCCAGGTTGGCACGGCCGATCGTCCCGTTGAAGCCGGAGTTAGTCCAGTAGATGTGGCCGGAATCGACCGCCACGCCGGTGGGACTGGACGCGCCGGTGATGAAGCTCTGGTTCACGCCCGACCCGTCCAGGTTGGCACGGCCGATCGTGTCGGGGCCGAAGTTTGCCCAGTAGATGTGCCCGGAATCGACAGCCACGCCGCTCGGGTTGGTCGCGCCAGTGATGAAGCTCTGATTCACGCTCCCCCCGTTCAGGTCGGCACGGCCGATCGTCCCGTTGCCGAGATTCGTCCAGTAGATGTAGCTGGAATCGACCGCCACCCAGACGGCTTCGGATGGGCCGACGATGTCGATGAAGGTCTGGTTCACGTTTTGCCCGTCTATGTCGGCACGGCCGATCTCCGGCACAAACGGTGAATGTCCCCAGTAGATGTGGCGGGGCCCTCCGCCGGTTCCGGTGAGCGTGAGACTCGTGGTGGCGGCGGCCTTATTGCCGCTGGCGGCGAGCGTCGCGGTGTCACTCTGGCCGGCCGCGGTGGGGCTGTACGTGACGGTGACGCTGCACGACTTCCCGGGGCCCAGGCTGGTGGCGGTGCAGGCGTCGGCGGCCTTCGTGAACGCCGCTGAACCTGTCAGCGCGACCGTCAGCGCGGCCGTGGCCGAGCCGCCCGAGTTCGTGAGCGTGAACGTCTGTGATGCGGTCTGGCCAACGACGACTGTACAGTAGTCGTAGGCTCCGTTTGTCGAGGGCGTGAACGCGATCGCCGGTTCTCCGGCGGCCTGCCCCGCCGCCGGCACCAGCAACGCGGCCGCTGCCGCCAGTGCGCCGGCCGTCCGAATTAATCTGTGCATTGTTTGGTCCCTCCTGGTGGGCCAGCCGCGGCCGCCGAGCCCGTTCCAAGGGAAGCAGCAGTCGTAGCCGTATCAGTCTTTCATGCGCCGGAAAACCATGTCAACGGTTAGGAGGTCGTCAGGATGTTCGTGTCAGGCGAGGACGCCCCCTCCAGAAAATGTGAAGCTCCCCCGCCAGACTCCGGAATCGAAGTTCACGTTCTCTGCGATTCGAACGGGCTGGCCGGAGAACGAGAGCCGGTCAGGGTCACCAACCCCATCCGGAGTCCCTCAGCGGACGTTCTCGATCATGCCGATGTCGGCTTCCTGCTGCTCCATGGTGTGGACGGCCAGGCGGCGGCCGTCGGGACTGATGTCGAAGGTGTTGTTCGGAAAGAGCTGATAGAACAAGGTGGCCAGGGAAATCGTGAGCGGGATCTTCTCCCGGCCGGATCCGTCCGCCCGGACCCGCCAGAAAACGCCGGTCAAGTCCGATTTCCCCTCTTCGCAGACGAGCTCGTCCGGACCCGTCCAGATGAATTGCACCAGCCAGCCGGAAAAGACCTGGCGCGGGGCGCCCTGGAAGTCGTAGACCCAAAGACCCGCCTGGGCGCTTCCCTGCCGGCCAACGTAGGCGATCCTGCGGCCGTCCGGAGACCAGCGGAACGCGCTGCCGGCACAGGCCTCGAGCACTCGCGTCCGCTTCGTCTTCGGATCGTAGATGGCCCCGCGACCGTGCGGGTCGCTGCTCAGGATTCGCCCCTGCGAATCGACGTCCGCCGTGAGACCCAGTTGCTCCGGCACGACGACCTCCGGGGGCCCGCCCGAAATCGCCACGCGCCGGAACCGGTCGCCCGGGAGGCCGAGCCGGGCAAGGCTGGACCGGAACAGGAGGGCGCGTCCGTCGGCATACCAGCGGGGGAAGACGTTCTGGTATTCGTCCACGACGAGCGGCGTCGGGTTCGAGCCGTCCGCATCCATGACCCAGATGCCTTCCCGTTCGACCCCCTTGCGGTTGGAGAAGTAAGCGATTCGTTTGCCGTCGGGAGAGAAGGCGGGCCCCAGCTCCCCGCGCGCGGCGTCCGAGGTCAGCCACTTGAGAGTCGCGCTCTGTCCCTTCGCGTCCAGGTCCGCGACGCCCATGTTGATGTTCTGGCGGTATGTTGAGAAAACCATCCGTTTACCGTCGGCTGAGAGGGAGAGGTCCGCATCGTCCCCCTGGCCCGCGGTAATCTGCTCCGGCTCGCCGCCTCCTGAAGGGATCTTCCAGATGTTGACCGACCCGCCGCGGCCGGAAGCGAAGTAGAGAAACCTGTCGTCCGCCGACCAGACGGGCGAATAAGCCAGAACACTGTCCTGTGTGACGGCCCGAACCTGTCCGCCAGCGAGCTCGGCCACGGCGAGCTCTCCGTACGGGCCGCCCTGACGCTGGACAAAGACGATCCTCCGGCCGTCGTGGGAAAAAGCGGGCTGGCGGTGAAAGCGATAAATCGGGTCCGGTTGCGTGACGGCGCGGGGATTGCCGCCTGAGGCGTCGCAGGACCAGATCGTGCCGGTCGCCAGGTTGCAATACGCGAGGGAGTGCCCGTCGGGAGACCACGCGGGCTCGGCGGCGTCCACGATGACCCGCCGGGGAGCGCCGCCCAGGGCAGGAATTTCCCATACGTCCCAGAGGCCGGACTCCTTCAGTTTCGCGTAAGCGATTTTCGTTCCGTCGGGAGACCAGGCCGGGTGCGACTCCACGATCGGGTCGTTCGTGATGCGCACCAGGCGCCCGCCCGCGGCGAGCCCCACCCAGATGTCGTAGGAACCGTCGCTGTTGGAGACGAAGGCGACGGAGCGGCCGTCGGGGGAAAGCGAAGGCTGGGTTTCCAGGCCGGAGAAATTCGTGACGGTGACGAAGCGCATCGGAGGCGGTGCCGGACTACGAAGAGCGAGGACGATCAGAGCCGCGGCGGCGGCCCCCACCGCCACGCCCAGCAGAACGGCCGGAACGACGGAGCGCCGGACGGCTTGCGGAGGTTCGAGCGCCGCCGGCGCATCGCGGACGGCGCCGCTCGCCGATTCCTCGAGCGTGATCCGCGCGTCGCCGATGTCGCGCAGCCGGTGCCACGGATCCTTCTCCAGGCAACGCCGGAGCAGCTCGCGAATCGCCGAAGTCGTTGCCGGCGGCAGCGCGCTCCAGTCCGGCTCGGTCTTCAGGATCGCCGCCAGCACGTCGGAGACGGTCTCGCCGGGGAAGGCGCGCTTTCCCGTCAACATTTCGTACAGCACAGCGCCAAAGGCCCAGATGTCCGTTCGCCGGTCCACCGGCTTGCCGCGGGCCTGCTCGGGCGACATGTACGACGCGGTACCGAGAATCACGCCCGCTTCCGTTCCCGCCGTCGCCGTGGGCGAGCTCGACAGATTCGAGGCCGGCCTCTCCACCTCCAGCGCCTTGGCCAGGCCAAAGTCCAGGACCTTGACCTTCCCCTCCGGTGTCTGCTTGACGTTGGAGGGCTTCAGGTCCCTGTGCACGATCCCCTTCTCGTGGGCCGCCTCGACCGCTCCGGCGATCTGCCGGGCGATCTCCAGCGCCTCGTCCGGCGGGAGAGGTCCCGAGGCCAGCTTCTCGTCCAGCGTCTGGCCAGGCACGAGCTCGAGCACGAGCGCCTCGATCCCGCCGGATTCCTCCAGCCCGTAGATCGCGGCGATGTGCGGGTGATTCAGCGAGGCTAAGACCTGGGCCTCGCGCCGGAACCGGGAGAGCCGCTCCGTGTCGGCGGCGAACGCCCACGGCAGCACCTTGATCGCCACTTCACGACCGAGCTTGCCGTCCCGCGCCCTCCAGACCTCCCCCATCCCGCCCGCCCCGAGCGGAGCGAGGACCTCGTAGGGGCCCAGACGCGTGCCGGCGGAAACGCTCATCTCGCTGTCAGCGAGAGAGAGTACAACGGCGGCCTTGGATTCCCCCGGCTCGTGCGTCAGTATTGCCCGATTCGGAGGACTCCATGCGAAGCCGCTGGGCGCTCGCGGTTTGTCTGCTCGTCCCGAAGGTTCTGCCGGCGCAGACGCTGTCTCCCGAGGTCAAGGCTTTTGTCAGCGTGGAGGCTCCGGTGGTCGCGTTGACGCACGCGCGCATCGTGGACGGCACGGGCGGTCCGGCTCGTGAAGACCAGACCCTCGTGATCTCGGGCGGAAAGATCCAGGCCGTGGGCGCCGCCCCCGCCATCCCCGCCGGCGCGAAGGTGATGGAACTCTCCGGGTACACGGTCATCCCAGGACTCGTCGGGATGCACGACCATCTCTTCTATCCGCAGGGCGGGGGCTTCTTCGCGGAGATGGGGTTCAGCTTTCCGCGCCTCTATCTCGCTTGCGGCGTGACCACGATCCGCACGACCGGCTCGATCGAGCCCTACACCGACCTCGAGATCAAGAAGCTGATCGACGCCGGCAAGGCGATCGGCCCGAAGATGCACGTCACGGGGCCTTATCTCGAAGGCAAGGGCGCGGCCATCGTGCAGCTCCACCAACTTTCAGGGTCCGAGGACGCCCGCAAGACCGTCGCTTTCTGGACGGACCAGGGCGCGACGTCCTTCAAGGCCTACATGCACATCAGCCGGGCGGAGCTCGGCGCCGCGATCGCGGAGGCTCACGCGCGCAAGCTCAGGGTCACGGCCCACCTCTGCTCGGTAACCTGGCCCGAGGCGGCCGCGCTCGGCATCGACGACCTCGAGCACGGCCCGATGTATTACGACATGGAGTTCGCGCCGGGAAAGGAGCCGGACGTCTGCCCGTCCGCGCCGGCGATGTACGACGTCACCTCTAGGATCGAGATGTCCGATGCGCGCGTGCGCGCGCTGATCGCGGAGCTCGTCAAACGCAAGGTCGCCGTCACTTCGACGCTCCCCGTCTTCGAACTGCAGGTCCCGGGCCGCCCGCCGCTCGACCAGCGCGTCATCGCGGCGATGAGCCCGGACGCCCGGGTCAACTACCTCACGCGCCGCGCCGGAGGCGGATCGGCGTCCGGCCCGCCCCCGAACTGGGCGGCGCTGCTCAAGAAGGAGATGGAGTTCGAATATGCCTTCGCGAAGGCGGGCGGGACGCTGCTGGCCGGCTGCGATCCCACGGGAATCGGCGGCACACTCGCTGGTTACGGCGACCACCGTGAAGTCGAGCTCCTGGTCGAAGCCGGCTTCACCCCCGCCGAAGCCATCCACATCCAGACCGAGAACGGCGCGCGGTTCCTCGGCGAGGCGGATCGCATCGGCACCATCGCCCCCGGCAAACAGGCCGACCTCGTCGTGATTCACGGCGACCCCACCAAGAACATCGCCGACATCGAAAAAGTCGAGACCGTCTTCAAGGATGGAATCGGTTACGACTCGGCCAAGCTCCTCGACTCGGCCCGTTCCCTCGTCGGCCTCCGGTAACGGGGCAGGACCTGGTTACGCCAAGAACGGCTAAGCGCTGTCCATTTTCCGGAGAGTCCGCACGATCCCCACGAGAGCAACGCCAAAGCACATTCCGGAGGCAAGGAGCTCAAGCACGTCCACGTTGGCGTAGCCGGAGAAACGGGGACGGCTGATTACGGTCGTCAGGCCGGTGATCCCGACGACGAGGGAAATCACGATCATGGCGACGGCGGTTTTCCGGCGCGGCTGCTCCATTCTTCCTCCCCTTTCCAACCCAAGCCCGAGTCTACAGGCGAAGCCGGCCCGGCCCCGCGCAAGTGGTGAAAAACTCGCTCGTCGGCGCGGCATCCGGAAAGTCACGGCGGTAATTGTCCTGCCAGGCGACTCGGAAGGGCTCGGCCTGCTCTCTCGCGACGAGAGACCAGACGCTGCCGCCGAAGCCCGCTCCGAAGGCGGAGGCTGCGAGAGCGCCGAGCGCGCGGGCGGAGGCGACGAGTCCGATCGTCTCCGGGATCTGGTTGCCGAGGAAACGCTCGGCACCCGCCTGGGAGCGGGCGGCGATGTCACTGAGCGAGGCGGCGTCCCGGCTCTCGACCACAGCGGCCGCGGCCGGGACGAGGACCTCGCTCTCTTCGAGAAACTGGTCGAAGCGCGCGATCAACTCGCGCGCTTCGAACCGCGGATGCGGGCAGCGGCCCAGGACATCGCGAATCCCTTCCGCGGCCCCGGGCGCACGCGCAGCTTCGCCGAGCGTTCGGCCGCGCCCTCCCGCGGCGCGCCAGAGCTCGAAGATCGCGGTGGCGGCAAGGGCCAGCCGGTTGTAGCGGTCGCGCGCAGCCCCGGACTTCTCCGCCGTCACGCCGCTCGAAGCGACGACAAACGTCCGATCTGCCGGCAGGACGACCTCCCGCTCGAGCCGCACCGGGCAGAAGGCGTACTGCGAGAGCATCCCGGCGCGGCAGCAGAGCATCGCCGTGTGGTCCTCGCTCCCACCGAAGGTTCCGACGCCGCTGTCACCGGCCAGAGAGCCGAAGGGCAGGCCGTTCTCGACGGCACCGAGATAGCCGGCAAGGTCTCGGGGGCTTCGAATATTCGAGCGGTAGGCGGGATGTTCTTCGAGAGCGTTGACGTGGGCGAGCGCCGTGAAGATCGCGACGACGAGCGCGCTCCCGCTCGAGAGGCCGGCCGAGCGCGGCAGATCGGAGGCGATGGCGATGTCGGCGCCGCGTAGAGACCCGGGGAAGTCACGCGCGACTCGTCGGACGACCGCCGCCAGATACGCTGTCCAGCTTCCCTCTTCCGGGGCGCCGGCATCATCGGCGAGGTGCAGTCGGGCTTCGACGTCGAGGACAGCGTCGGCGACGCGCAAGACGCGATCCGGGCGCGGCCGCGCAGCGACACAGAAGCCGCGCTCGACGGCGCACAGGAGGCTCCGCCCCCCCGCGTAGTCCGTGTGCTTGCCGAGCACCTCGATGCGTCCTGGGACGAACCACTGAGCCAGGTCGGGTTCGCCGCGGGAAGGGCCTTCGAACCGTTTCTCCGCTGCGTCGAAGAGCCGGGCCTTCTTTTCGGCCTCTCCCGCGCTCAGTCCCGCCGCGAGCAGCCTCTCCGCGGCTCGAGTTGTCGAACTCACAACTCATCTCTTCCAGGCAGGAGGAAGGAGCAGATCCTTCGCTCCGCTCAGGATGACAGAGAGGCTCATCCGTTCCTAGGGCTCCGCGGAGATTCCGCGCAGGCGCTCCGCGACGGCCGCGACATCCGCGCGGCGCGAGAGATCGAGGACTCCTTCAGCGCACCGGACCACCTTGAAACGCATGCCCGCCGTGATGGCCTCGCGCACGGCCATGGGCAACTCCAGCTCCCCGCGCGGCGAGAGAGGCACGCGGCGGCAGGCGGCGAAGATGCCGGATCCGAACCGCCAGCAGTTCATGCTCACCGGCGGGTCCGGTCCGAGATCGGCGAGCGTCTTCTCATCCGGCTTCTCTACGATCGCTTCGAGATAGCCGTCCTCGCCGACCACGCAGACGGCGAAGGAAGCGATCCGCTCGGCGGGAATGTTGCTCGCGGCGATTAACGCGTCCCTCTTGAAGAGGACGATGCCCGGCTCGGAGAGATCCGCCAGTGCGACGAGTGCCGACACCGGATAGTAATTGTCGGAATTGATCGCGAGAAAATCCTCGCCTGCCGTGAACTCCTCGGCCGCGAGAACCGCGTCCGCCGTGCCGCGGGGCTCCTCCTGGATCGCGAAGGCCAAGCGCAGCCTTCGCGGCGGAGCCGTCCGCGTGTAGTACTTGCGGATCTCGCCGTGCTCGGGTCCGATCACAAGACAGACTTCCTTCAACTCCGCGTCGGCGAGCGCGGAGAGAACGTAATCGAGAAACGGGCGGCCGAAAGAGATCATGGCCTTCAGGCCACTGGCGGCGGCGGCGTCTTGAACCGGATCGAGACGAGCCATCCCGTCTGATTGCCGCATGCGCGTGCCAAGCCCCCGCGCCAGCACGACCGCTTTGCGCGTCCTTGTTGTCATCTGAGCCGGTAAGCCATGGCTTTCATCGAAGCTCAAATTGTAAGACAATCGGCGTGGAGGGTTCACTCCATGGCTCGAACCGTCGTCTCTTCCAAGTTTCAGATCGTCATCCCGAAGAACGTTCGCGAAGAAGCTGGCATCCGAACGGGACAGGTTCTTCACGTCGTCAGCAAGAAGGGCGTGATCACTCTCGTCCCGGACGAGCCTCTTGCAATGTTGAGAGGGTTCCTCAAAGGCATGGGAACAAGAGGTCTCCGAGAGAAGAAGGATCGCCTTTGAATCTCGTCGATTCTTCCGGCTGGATTGCATTCTTCGCGGGCGGCGCGTCCGCCGGGAAGTTCGAACCGTATCTGCGGAGACCTTCCGAGGTCGTGACGCCGTCGATCGTGCTGTACGAGGTCTACAAAATCATCAAGCGCGAACGGGCGGAGGAGGACGCCCTGAGGGCCGTCGCGCAGATGGTCAAGACCCGGGTCATTCCATTGACAGATACTCTCGCCCTGGAAGCTGCCGACGTCAGCCTCGAGCACGGGCTTCCAATGGCGGATTCCATTGTGTACGCGACCGCACTCGCGAACAACGCCGAGCTCGTGACGAGCGATGCGGATTTCGCAAGACTTCCCGGAGTGACGTACATCCGGCGTGAGCCGTAGAGTATCCGTCACGACGCCGTGCCCGACCAGAGGCTGGGGAGGAGGCGGACGAGGCCGGCGCCGCTGGCGACGAAGAGGATGATCCAGAAGGTTGCCAGAGCAGTCCGGCCGTAGAGGACGCTGCCAGCGCCGAAGAGCGCCGCATAGACGAAGACGCATCCGAGGATCCAGCCGA
>WNGB01010282.1_pt1 | contig 13007 bp, 15 predicted proteins | sample 5400681 | NCBI WGS metagenome assembly WNGB01 (sample SAMN13153367, study PRJNA577476) | soil metagenome | isolation source: 115 cm soil or saprolite under grassland replicate 2 | place: USA:California | collected 2016-06-15 | reverse complement strand
CGGCTCTGAAAGATCCTTCGCGCCTCTTCAACTCCAGTCTTGAGGGGAACATAAGGCGCGCCATCGATTTCCACGAGGGCGAGAAGATAGACGAGAAGGCGTTGAAGACTCTCGTTCGTGCCGCCGTGACCCTGAACAAGTCCAAAGCTGAAAGCTGATCAAGCCGCAAGGTTGCCGATCGTCTGATCGTTGCCGGCCGCTTTGCCTGACTTGCTTGACTTGCTTGACTTGCTTGACTTGCTTGGCCACGCCCGCCCCACCATGGCCTGGTACATGGCCGTCAGGACCAGACGGTCAAGCTTCGAGTCTGGTGAATTCTCCGTCAGGATGCAGAGCTTCTGAGCCTTGCCTTTGAACGGATCGACCGCGATCTCCTCGGCCGCCATGGCACGAATCTCCCCTCACTTGGTATCTAAGTCCGCGCCGGTATTGGGTTCCGGTCAATGGCAACCCTTTAAACAACCTGTGCAAAACCCCAAACGGTAAGCTCCTATTAACCAAATCTTGTGGGCGGCTGACGCAGCACCAAGACGTGTCCCGTTGCGGCACAAAATAGGCTAAGAGCGATTGCGCAGCGCCCTCATAGTCGCAGACCAAACCGCAGTGCCGCAGCAATCGAACCGCACCAATGGGCATTCGCCGCCGCCGGGCGAGGAGCCTGAGCCGCACGACGAGATCGCGCGACTTGAAGCCGAGATCGAAGAGCGATCGGCGGCGATCGAGCGCTGCCGCAAGGTCATCCTGATATCGAAGATCGCCGCCGCCGGTGGCGGGCTGACGATCATTCTCCTACTGCTCGGGATCATCCCATCTGACGCCACCCTCCTGGTCATATCGATCGCGGCAGTGCTCGGCGGCCTCGTCGTGCTCGGCTCGACCACCACCACGGCCGGCCAGCTCGCTGATGCCGTCAAGGAGGCCGAAGCGCGCCGCGCCGCGCTGATCGGAACGATCAGCCTCACTGTCGTGGGCGACGAGACCTCGCGGCACTGAACCGGCGGATATCAGGCAAGCCCAATGACGAGCGCGCAGCAGCAGGCAAACGACCGGCGCATGATGACGCACTGCATCGCGCTGTCGCAGCAATCCGGCAAGGCCGGCGAATATCCCTATGGTGCCATCGTGTGCCGCGACGGCGCAATCGTGGCCGAGTCCATCAATCGCGTCACCCATGATGGGGACGTGACGCGCCATGCCGAGGTGGTGGCGATCTCGCTGGCGCAGAAGGCGCTCGGCTCCGTCAGCCTCGACGATTGCGAGATCTTTGTGAACGCCGAGCCCTGCGCGTTCTGCTGCTATGCGATCCGCGAAAGCCGGATTCGGCGGGTGGTGTTTGGGCTGAGCTCGCCCCATATGGGCGGTTTGTCGAAGTGGAACGTGCTTGCCGACAACGATCTCAACACCGCCATGCCGGAGGTGTTCTCGCCGCCGCCGGAAATCGTCGCGGGCTTCATGGCGAAGGAAGCCGAGCAGGCGCTGGTCGCGTGGAATCCGCTCATTGCCGAGGTCATCAAGCGGCGCGGCCTGTTCGGCGCGGCGCCGCGTGTGATCAAACATTCACACGTCGCTTCGCCACTCGGACTGCGCGACAAGCTCTTGCGCTTCCTGCGCCGAAACTTCTTTGACTATTTCGGACGGCGTTAGAAAGGTGCTGAGCTGTAGGGTGGGTTAGCGTGGCCCGAAACATGAGATGGAATTGCTCATTCGATCCACGCGTAACCCACCATACCCACCATGAAGATTGAGTATGCGATTGTCGAATGGGGGGTTACGCCGCGGAGCACGCGCGCAGTTGCGATCAAGAGCACGCGGGCCGCGGCTTACCTACGGCGCCGCGACCAGCCGCGCGAGATTATCCTTCAGCCAATAGCCCGCCACGATCGTCTTGGCGTCCGCGAAGCCATGCGCCGCGAGGCGCGCCAGGAAATCGTCGAGCGTGACGGGCACGAGCCTGATGTCCTCGTGCTCGGTGGCGACACCACCGCCCGCGCCGACACGCGCACCATCCGACACGAGCGCGCAGAATAAAAAGATGCGCTCGCTCGATCCGCCCGGCGAGACGAAGAAATCGGCGATCGGCTCGATGCGCTCGACCGCAAAGCCGGCCTCCTCCAGGATCTCGCGCCGGATCGCCTCTGCCGGCGTCTCGCCCTCGTCGATCATGCCGGCCACCACCGTCTGCAGCCAGCCGCCAGCCTTCGCGAGCGTCGGATACATGAACTGCTCGATCAGATAGACAATACGCGAGCGCGCATCGAACAGCAGCGCCGCTGCGGAATCGCCGCGCTCGAAGTTGAGCCGCCGCACCGCCTCGCTCATGGTTCCGTCGTAGCGCTCGAAACGCAGCTTCGCCTCGTCGATCTTGAAGAAATCGTCGAACACGCGCCGGCGGCTGATGACCTCGACCTTTGGCATTGCAGCTCCTTTCGTGGCGGGTCCTTCCTGGTGTGGCCAGTTTACCGCAGTTGGTCCATCGCAGTATGGTCGGGTCCGGAGGGCCACCTGGACAACGCGCCCTAAAGCATAAGGAGGACGCCTATGTTGACCCGCCGCAGCTTGCTCGACGGCGCGATCGGAGCCGGATTGGCCTTGACGATGTCACGCGCGGCGTCCGCTCAGAGCGGCCAGCTCGAGCGCAACAAGGCGGTCGTGCGCCGCTTCAAGGACCTGCAGGGCAGCAAGGACGAGGCGCTGATCGAGCGCGAGGTGCTGGCGCCGAACTACAAACGCTGGCGCGGCGGTTTTGCGCATCTCGCCGCCAATGCGCAGGGACAAAGCTTTCCGAGCGCGGGCTCCTATCTGCGCGGCGCCTTTCCGGATCGCAAGGACGAGATCGTCGACATGGTCGCCGAGGGCGACATGGTTGGGATGCTGTTTCGCATCAAGGCGACGCATCAGGCAAACTTCAACGGCATTCCGGCGACCGGCAAGACCATCGACGTGTACGAGGCCGGAGTCTTCCGCCTCGCCGATGGCAGGATCACCGAAGGCTGGTTCATGGCGGACGAAGCGGGCCTGCTCAGGCAGCTCGGCGCCAAGCTGCCGGCGCGCCAGGACGGCAAGCTCATGGCGCCACCGGTCAGCGGCGAAGGCGAGGACCCGGACGTCGTCGTCAAGCGGCTCGAGGCCGGTCCGCTCGTGCGCCGCGAGGATCGCAACCGCCTGATGGTGGCGCGCTCCAAGGGCGCTGCACCATCCGCCGATCTGCGCGCGCCTGATTTCAAGCAGAGCCGCGTCGGCTTCCAGCACCTGCGCGACTACGGCAACGCCAAAGGCGTCGGCACCGAGACCATCACGACGGCGCTGCCCGACCGGCGCGACCGCATCGACGGCTTCATCGCCGAGGGCGAGACCGTGTGGATGCGTTTCAAGGTCGCGGGCACGCAGGGCGGCAAACTCTACGGCCTGCCGCCCACCGGCAAGCGCGTCGAGGTGCCGGAGATCGGCGTCATGCGCTTTGCTGACGGCAAGTGGAAGGAGGCGTGGTACTTCGCCGACGAGCTCGGGCTGATGCTGCAGCTCAATGCGCTGCACATGCTGGAAGCTTAGCCTCGATCGCGGTTGCGATCAGCGGCTGGCGCAAGCGCGCCGGCGGCGACTCACGAACTTCGGAAACGCTGACCTAGCCCTCATTGCCGGCACGAACGGCAAATTTGCCGCCCGGACATGCCCTGGGCGCCATGCCATCAGCTGCCGCAACCATGTTAGAGACGGCGCAGAAGCGCGTTGCCCTTGGCCCGCGCCCGGGAGAGCGCGTGACCGAGGCAATCCGACCCGAGGCAATCCGACCCGAGGCAATCCGAGACGATTCAAGCCGGCCGGCAACGCGGCGGGAGCATGTCCCGCTCGGCATTCTCTATATGATTGGCGCCACGAGCGTGTTCGCGATGTCGAGCGCGACCTCCAAGTGGCTGGTCGATATCTATCCGGTCGGCGAAGTGCTGTTTACGCGCTCGGGTCTCTCGCTGATCGCTTGTGCGCTGGTCATCCTGCCGCAGACCGGCCTCGCCGTGTTCCACACCAGCCGCCGGCGCGACCACGTCATGCGCACGCTGTCGCAGACGTTCTCGCAGACGTGCCTGATCATCGCGTTCAGCCTGATGCCGCTGGCGAGCGCGGTCGCGATCAACTTTTCCGCGCCACTGTTCACCACGCTGGTGGCGATCCTGCTGCTGAAGGAAAAAGTCGGCATCGTGCGCTGGTTCGCGCTGATCGTGGGCTTCTTGGGCGTCCTCATCGTCACCAACCCGGGCGCCGAGACGTTCCAGATCGGCGCGCTGTTCGCGCTCGCGAACGCGATGATCTACGGCTCGGTCACCGCCGCGGTGCGCGGCATGACGGCGACCGAATCGGCCGAGACATTGCTGATGTATCAGCTCCTCCTGATCACGATGTTCTTCTCGCTGATGCTGCCATTCGGCTTCGCGATCCCAAGCTGGTGGGATGCCGGGCTAATGCTGTTCAATGGCGTCACCAATGCGATCGGGCAATATTGGTGGACGCGCGCGCTGCACCTCGCGCCCGCCTCTGCGGTGACGCCGTTCTTCTATCTCTCGCTGTTGTGGGCGGCGCTGCTCGGATACCTGGTCTGGGGCGACCTGCCGACCCTCGGACTCATGGTGGGCTCCGCCGTCGTGGTCGGCTCCGGCCTGTTCCTGCTCTGGCGCGAGTCGATGCGGCGTTAGTCCAAGATGCGGCGTTAGTCCTAGAGCGAGATGAGGTGAGTTTGGGTCGCCTCTTAATTCCGTTCGTCCCCGCGGAAGCGGGGACCCAGACTTTGAGATGCGAAAGTGCTTGGCTTCTGGGTCCCCGCTTTCGCGGGGACGAACGGAGATTGGTTCAATGGCAGTGCAAACCTAAGCTCATCCCGCTCTAAGAGATGCGCAACAGCTCGGCGGCCGTCTTGCGCGGCTCCGGCACATAGTGCTCGCCGGTCTGAATCATCTGGCGCGGCTTGATCAGGATCGAAAGCAGACGATCGCGCAGCGCCTGCGGTGAGGTCGGCTTGACCAGGAACTCGTGCACACCGAGGCTGACGGCCTCACTGACCCGCGACTGCTGAGCGATCGCGGTCAGCATCACGATCGGCAGAAACGGTTTCGGGAACACCCCGGGGGACCGCACGATTCGAACCAGCTCCGGGCCGCTGAGCACCGGCAGATCCCATTCGATAATCGCCACATCGGGGTTGCTGTTTCGGATCAGATCAAGCGCCGTGACCCCGTCAGGCGATTCCATGATCGTCTTCGCCCCCACATTCATCAGCATCGTGCGCGTGAGCTTGCGAGAGTATTGGTTGCCATCCACGATCAGGATGCCGAGCTGCTCGATGACCTTGTCGAAATGCTTCGTGGACATGTCGAACGCCCGTGCCCGTTACACATTCGCGTCAGTGATCCGTTCTCCGACGTGACGTATCCGGATTGGATGCTGTCGCGCGTACAGCACTACCGGGAAGCGCACTCACATCCGGATAAAGAGAACGGTCAAATTGTCAGCATTTCGCGGCGGCGGTCGACTGCTCCCTATCAGAAACCAGACAATTTTAACGATCCCCGGCAAGGGATCTTAGTCGTTTGCTGGTAGCTAACGGGCATTCAAAATCGCCAGTCAATGCCCGATGATGGCATTGACCCAATAGCAGGTACCCTTGTTGTGCACGAATGGCGCCCCCCATTCGTTCTCGCTCTTCCTCTGCTGGGTCTTGAATTGAACCTTGAATTCCTGCACCTGCACAGCGCCTGCGACCAGGAACTTCTTGACGCCGGTTGACGGCGCCCACTTGTAGACGGCGCTGGACTTTTCGTCGCGCACGCTGAACTCGTATTGACTGGTCGCGATGACGAGGCTCTGGTCTGCCAGACCCTCGAGCGTGTCGCGCTGCCGCAGCAGGGTGGCGTTACCGATATCGTTGAGCGAGTGCGACTTCCAGTGCGCGTCGTCGGTGGCTGCCGACAGCATGGGAACGACCAGAAAATGCAAGGTATCCGGCGCCTTCTGGGCTTCGGCGTCGCAGTCGGTCATCGCGCCCGAAAGCCAGGCATAGTCCTGCGGGCCGGCGGTCTCCTGCCCGCGCAGGATGACGGCCACGACAAAGCCGATCGCAACCACCAGGGCAATGAGCGAGCCCACGACCGCCATCGCACCGAGCCGCGCGCGGTTGGGGGCGCCGCAGGCGCTACAGGACGAGGCAAGGACAGGAACCGCGCTACCGCAGTTAGGGCATTCGCTTTTGAGCATCTGTGATTCCGTTGCGCCGGCCCTAATTCAGCGAAAATGACCGCCCAATTCAATCACCCAGCTGGTCGCGGCGGTATTTCCGCAAGGAACGGCCCGCGCATGGAACCACAACGCGACAGAAGTGCAACACTGAAAGTGCAACATTAAAGTCCCAACATTGACGGATCATGATTGGCCGCGCGTATTGCAAGGATGCGCATCGCAAGGATTACGCCATGGCAAGGACCATCGGAAGTACACTTTTCGCTGCGGGAGTAACGCTGACCCTCGCGCTGACCGCCGGGCAGGCCCACGCGCAGGCAGCCTTCGAGGCCGCCTATACGATTGCGGTGGCGCGCATCCCGATCGGCAACGCCGCCATGACGGGCAGCATCGGCACAGACGAATACGTCATTTCCATGAGCGGCCGCACCAGCGGACTCGCGCGAGTGATTGCGGGGGGCGAGGGCAGCATGACTGCAACCGGCGCCGTCAACGCCGGCAAGTTCTTGCCGTCGCGCTACACGTCCAAGAGCACGGCCGACGACGACACGCTTGCGGTGACCATGACATTCAAGGACGGCAATGTGAACGAGCTCGAAGCCTCCGAGCCACCGCCTAGCGAAGACCGCGTGGTGCTCACCACGGAGCATCGGCGCCAGGTGCTCGATCCGCTCTCCGCGCTGCTGATCCCGGTGGGTGACGGCGGGGTTTCCGAAGCCGCCTGCCGGCGCGTGCTGCCGGTCTTCGACGGTCGTCGTCGCTACGACCTCAGCCTGTCGTTCAAGCGTATCGAGCAGGTGAAGGCGAGCCGGGGCTATGCCGGCCCGGCGGCGGTCTGCTCCGTTGCTTTTCAGCCGATCGCCGGACATCGGCGGTCGAGTCCGCTCTTGACCTTCCTCACTGACGGCCGAGACGTCGATATGGCGCTCGCCCCCATTGCGGGCACACGCATCCTGGCGCCATTTCGCATCACGGCCACGTACATGCTGGGCAATGTCGTAATGCAGGCAACGCGCTTTGAGGCGACGACAACGTCCGCACCAACTCGTGCGAGTCAACCGTAGCACCATCGCCCCCAGGTAGCGCCAAATAGCGCCAGGTAGCGCCGAGCGGCTCCCAAGCATTCCAAAGCAATCTCCATTTTTCAAAGCGCGCCCTGTGCCCGCCGGTGAGCAACCGCCCGCTTGTCCGAGCAGCAGTCCACAGCGCTGAAGTCCCGATGCCGCGATTGCGCTTGTTTCATGAACCAACGCAAGCAAGCTGGACATTCTGATTCGTTTCGCACAACGGCAGAATGGGAAGGGCCATGGCTGACTTCAGAACTCACGTTGCTGTGGCGTCGACCGTGAGTGGCGTCATCGCCATTGGCGGCATGGTTGCCGGCGTGGCGACTCCAAAGGAGGTCGTGCTTTTCTTTTGCGCTGGCACGATCGGGGGAGTGTTACCGGATATCGACTCCGATCATACGATCCCGGTCCAGATCCTGTTCAGCTTCCTTTCTGTCGCCCTGGCATTCATGAGCGTCTTCAGCAAGGCTGACGCGTATTCTGTGGTCGAGCTGTCGTGCCTGTGGATCTTGGTCCATCTCTTTGTCCGCCACGTGCTCTACAAGATATTCGCCAAATTCACCGTGCACAGAGGCATCTTTCATTCGCAGCTTGCCGCCATCTTCTTCCTGTTCCTCAGCGCCGCGGCCGCATATCACCTTTTTGGCCTCGCCACGGTTACGGCTTGGCTGGTCGGCTGCTTCGTCGCGCTTGGCTACATGATCCATCTGCTGCTCGACGAGATCTACAGCGTGGATATCACCGGCGCGAGGGTCAAGAAATCCTTTGGCACCGCGCTGAAGTTTGCGAGCTTCGACCAGTTCAAGACCAGCGTGGCCCTGAGCGTGGCCACGGTGGCCGTGTTCTTCATGGCAACGCCGGCAGTGAGTGACTTTGCGCATGCGCTCACGAACCAGAAAACCTACGCCAGCCTGCACGAACGCTTCCTTCCCAAGGACCGCTGGTTCAACATCCCCTTTCGAAGAGTGGAAAGCGCGTCCCAGGGCGGCGACGATGCATTGACCACCGGAAGTGTCACTGGCGGCAAATCGAAATGATGCCGTATCAGGATTGACCGTCGCCGTGCGTCGGCGACGGCCGCGGTCGTCACTAACGCGTGACGATGTCCTTCTTGGTCGGCGCCAGCAGTGCGACCAGCTCGCGCTGCTCACGTCCCGGCACGCGGAATTTGTTGAGCGCCTTACCCAGATCCTGCACCAGCGCATTGAAGTGGCTTGACTGGACGCCCATACCGGCGTGTGCCGACTTCATGTCGCGGCCGGTATAGACGCACGGTCCGCCTGACGCTGCGCAGATCTGGTCCGCCAGCTGGCGGCGCAGTCGCGCAATGTTGGCGCCCTTGAAGAAGCGGTTGATGCGCCGGTCGGCCGCGATGTTCTTGATCGCTTCGTCGACCACGGCCTGGATTGCGTTATAGCCGCCAAGCCGTTGATAAAGCGTCGGTTGCGCGGCGGCGCCGGTGATCGAGGCGGAATACGCAATGGCCGCCGCAATGGCAGCAGAAATGAAAGTACGTCGAGACATTGGGGTCGTCCTCCGGGTTGGTCGCTTGCACACACGCCCCCGATGGCGGGCGCCGGGAGGCCGAAGCCCCCCTCCGCAGCCAGGTACGGCCCCCACCTTGGAATGGATGCAGACACGGGATGACGATCGTGGATGACACTTCGGCGGGACTTGCAGGCGCGCCCGGATCAACCGATGATGCCGCCGAACCGTGGGGCACCATGAGACGCGCCATCGTAACATTCAGCCTATGCTGGCTCGCCTGGTGCGGAGCACCGCACTCGAACACGCTGCCGCTTGTCTTCGGCATGACGCCGACGGAAGCTTCGAACGCGCTCGGCGTCCCACTGGTTCACCTTACGGGCCGTCGCGGCGGCTCCGAGATTTTGGTCGCCACCGGCGACGCCGGCATTCCGGGCTTTTATCCATCGGATTACGGAGTCGCGTTGCAGTTCCGCAACAACCGGCTCACTGGCTGGAAGAAGGACTGGCGGCTGCGCAAGATTTATTAGGAGCCTGCCAAGCAGCCGGCTTCGGTGACACATTGTTAATGACGTCCCCCACCACGGACTCTTTGAGGGTTTCTTAACGATCAGCGCATGTCAAAGACCTGCGCATTTACAGATTCCTTTTGCATAACAGCTAGAGTTCCATTCGAGTTTTGCGCCGCGAGGGGCTCGAATGACAGCTGCTGCAAAGTCCGAGAGCGATCCGACGACGCATCGCTCCGTAAAGCATCGCCCTGTCCTGATATACGGCGCGGCGCTGGTCGCAACCCTGTTTGGGTTCGGGGCGGCGCTGGTGATCCAGACCTGGCGAAGCGAACAGATCGAGGTGCGCAAACAGCTGGCATCGACGGCAGAGCTCGGCGCGCGCGCTTTTGACAGCTATTTCGAGACGCTCGAACATTCGCTCAGCGTGCTAACCGAAACCTTGAGCCCGAAGTCCGACCCGATTGAGATCGAGTCGCAACAGTTCAAGGACCGTGCGGCCGGTCTGCTTGCTCAACTCCGTCGGCTACATCCCGAGCTGACCAACGCCATCGTGGTCAAGCCAACCGGACAGGTTGCGGTCCCGCCGGGCCCGTCAGCGGCATCGCCTCCGGTCTACATCGCTACCGGAGAATCACTCGACAAATTCCTCGCGCGGGGAAAACCCGGGATGGACATCGGACAGCCCATCCATGGCACGATCGCAAAGACCTGGATCGTACCCATCCGATATGGCGTCTATGATCCCCGTGGCAAGCTCGTTTATATCTTGGGCACCAGTCTTCCGGTCGACTTCCTGTCGGCCTTCTGGAAGGATGCGCCGATCACCAGGGTGGCATCGCTCGGCATTGTTCGCGATGACGGCTTCCTGATCAGCCGTTACCCGACATTCGTGGCGACCAGTCCTGAACAGCTCTATGGACCGCCGCGCACAGGCGCAATGATTCAATTTCTGCGCCAGGAGGGCTTTCCGGAATCCGGCGCGGTGGCGGGCTTTACGTCGTCCGAAGGCGGCGCATCGACGCTGACCGTGTTCCGGCGCTTGCCGCACTATCCGGTCACGTTCTTTGTGGCCTTGCCTGAGGCTCACCTGCTCGGGATCTGGCGGAGCAATCACAGCAACTTGCTTCTACTCACGGCCATCATGCTGGTCGGAGTGACTGCCATCGCGCTCATGTTCTCTGCCCGCCAGCGCGCTTACGAGCGCTCCTTGCGCGATGCGTTCGAGTCCCTGCAACTCGTCGCGAGCGAACGCGACGTCGCGCTCAAATCCATGCCGCAGGGGCTCTGCATGTTCGACAAGTTCCAGCGGCTGATCGTGTGCAACGAAGCCTACACGAAGATCTATGGATATAGCGCAGACGACACCAAGCCCGGGACGAGCTTCCAGTCACTTCTTGCCAAGAAGCGCGCCCTGGGACTCGATCTCCGAGATCAACGCGGTCAAGTGATCGACCCCGATGTTGGCCTTCAACGCGAATGTCAAGGCGTCTGGCAGCTGCCGGATGGGCGTTACGTCAAGGTCAATCACAGACCGCTCGAGAATGGCGGGTGGGTCTCCACGCACGAGGATATTACCGAGCAGCGCCGCCACGAGCAGCGCCTCGAGGAATCCATCGCCGAGCGCACAAAGATGGAGAAGCGGCTGGTGCAGTCGCAGAAGCTGGAAGCAGTCGGCCAGCTCACCGGCGGCATCGCGCATGATTTCAACAACCTGCTGCTCGTCATCATCGGCAATCTCGACCTGCTCAAGGACGCGGCGTCCAACGGCGGGCCGGAGATGGAGCTGATCGAGTCTTCGCTCACTGCGGCGCTGACCGGATCGGAAGTGGCGAACAGCCTGCTGGCCTTCAGCCGCCAGCACGCGGCCAAGCTCGAGACCGTGGATATCAAGTCGGTGGTGCACGATCAGGTGCAGCTGCTCAAGCACGCGGCCGGCCGGAAGGTGACGCTGGAAGAGGCGCTGGCGGACGATATCCACATGATCACCGCCGATACGGCGCAGCTGCGCTGCGCCTTGACCAACCTGATTGTCAACGCGCGCGACGCGATGCCGGATGGTGGCACGATCACGGTTCGCACCTACAACACCACGCTGGCGGAAGAAGAGACCACGGCCGAGAACGGCCTCAAGGCGGGCGACTATGTGGTGGTGGAGGTCGCCGACACTGGCGTCGGGATCTCGCCTGAAAACCTGCAACGCATCTTCGACCCGTTCTTCACCACCAAGGAGGTGGGCAAAGGGACCGGCCTCGGCCTCAGCATGGTGTACGGCTTCGTCAAGGAGATGAAGGGCACCATCAAGGTCAGGAGCGACGTCGGACAGGGAACCACGTTCAGCGTGCTCCTGCCGCGCGCCGCAGAGCTGCCGGCAGTCCAGTCGCCGACGATCGCGCCGAGCGAGGCTCCGGCCCCGGCCAGCGGGCACAAGACCATCCTCGTGGTCGACGACGACGACCTGGTGCGCAAGTCGGTGATCGCTCAGATCACCTCGCTTGGCTACAACACCATCGAGGCGAGCAACCCGGCTGCAGCGCTGGAGATCATCGGCGGCAAGCGACCGATCGACCTGTTGTTCTCCGACATTGTGATGCCGGGGCCGATCGACGGAGTCGAGCTTGCCCGCCTGGCCGGCGAGCAACGGCTCGGACTCAAGGTGCTGTTGACCTCCGGCTATCCGGATCTCAAGACCTCGCACACGTCCGAAAAGAAGGCCTGGGCTATTCTCAAGAAGCCCTATCGACGCAACGAGCTGCAACGCGTGCTCAAGGATGCTCTGAGCAGCACGCTCGGCAATCAGCTGGCGCCGGCGCTGACTTAGCCTGCTTGGGAAAGCGTCGCCGGCCTGGTCGCTTGCAGCGCGCCGCCAGCGTCCTAATTCGATTCGACGTTTTGGTGGTCAGGCAGGCGCTCGCTCTGCTCGGCCATCTGCATCCAATGCGCCGCGACGTCAATCAATGCCGCCTTGGCGTTAGGCTCGCTCATCTGGCGTGCAAATGCGAGGTACTGCTCTGCTTTGCGCCTGTATGTTTCGGCATCCATTTGTATGACTTCATGACTGAGCACTTATATAGGTAGGCCTCGGCTCTAGCTGAGTTGAGCCGAGGCCTCCTCGGCCGAGCCCTGCCCCTCGTAACGGCTTAGGGGCAGGGACTCGGCACAGTTAGAAAACGCCATTGCAGCGGTAACGTTCCGAAACTCCTCGCGCACCGTTCGATCAGTGTCGCGAAGCACAAATTGTAGAATTTCTAGTATTGCTAGCGTCACATGCTGCGATGCAGCTCGCGCCGCACCGCGTCGACAGAGTTGCCAACCTTTGCTACTGCGGCTGTAAGCGCGGCTTCCGAAACACCAAGCTCTTGCGTCCAATATCGGATCTCATGCTCTTGTTCCATGCTGATCTGGCTGCGGTCCTGCGAACCTCGCTTCGTTCGAGCGTCTGCCATTGGCGATCTCCCTGTTCGTTGGCCATCTCCTTGTTCGTTTATAGATATAAACGCGGAACCACGCGCGTCAGTTTCGGGGAACCCCATGCCCCTGCGCTTTGCAGACCTGCCCTGAGCGGCCATCAGGACACCGGGCGCGCTGTTGGCTTCCGGTGGCTAGTCCTTACCCTCCCGCTACCCCCCACCTGCTGTACCCGTGCTGTACCGCCCCGATGATCCCCCTCTCCGTTCTCGATCTCTCGCCGGTGGTCACCGGCGCCTCAGGCGCAGATTCGCTG
>WNGB01055688.1_pt1 | contig 13008 bp, 7 predicted proteins | sample 5400681 | NCBI WGS metagenome assembly WNGB01 (sample SAMN13153367, study PRJNA577476) | soil metagenome | isolation source: 115 cm soil or saprolite under grassland replicate 2 | place: USA:California | collected 2016-06-15 | reverse complement strand
CGAGATCGTCGCCTACGACGACCTGATCAAGGCCGGCGGGATGGCCGAGGCCAAGAAGGTCGGCGCCGTGCGGCTGGAGGGCAAGCAGTACGTCGTCAAGGACGGCGATGTGTGCCATTTTCTGTTCAACGTCTGAATTCAGGAGTCAGGAGTCAGGAGTCAGAAGTGCGACTCCTGACTCCTGACTCCTGACTCCTGAATGCTATGTTACGGTACTCCCGCAATCTGCGCGGCACCGAGCTCCAGCTGCTCATCACCGTGCTGCTGTTCTTCGCCGCCGGCTACCTGCTGGTGGTCGACGTGACCAGCACGCAGGATTTCATCCCCAGCGTGCGCGGCGTGGCCGACATTCTGTGGCCGTCGGTGCTGCCGTTTCTGCTGTTCCTGGGTATCTCGATCGGCATGAGCGTCCGCACGCCGAAGGCCGACCAGCTGATCCTGCCCCTGGTGGCGCTGCTGGCCGGCCTGGGCCTGCTGCTGACCGCCCGGCTGGAGCCGAGCCTGGCCGCGCTCGACCCGCAGTCCTACACCGGGATTGACGCCAAGCAGTCGCTCTGGGTGACGATCGGCGTGGTGGTGCTCTCGGTGATTCTGTTCGTGCCGTGGGACACGCTGTTCCGGCGCTACCTGCGCACCTCGCTGATGGACTGGCTGGATCACTACCGCTACGCCTGGCTCTCGCTCGGCGTCGGCCTGATCATGGCCACGTTTGCGTTCGGGTCGGACCCGAACGGCAGCGGCGTGCGCGCGTGGTTCAACCTGGGCCTGTTCTACTTCCAGCCCTCGGAGCTGCTCAAGATCATCCTGGTGATCTTCCTGGCCTCCTACCTCAACGAGCATCGCGAGGTGGTGGCGCAGGGCTACCAGCTCGGCCCGCTGACGCTGCCGCCGCTGCCGTACCTGCTGCCGCTGGTGGGCATGTGGGGCATCGCCATGGGCTTGATCGTCTTTCAGCGCGACCTCGGCGCGGCGCTGCTGCTGTTCAGCGTGTTTCTGGCCATGCTCTTCGTCGCCACCAACAGCGGCTGGTATGTGATCGCGGGCCTGAGCGCGTTTGCGGTCGGCTCGTATGTGCTGTTCAACGTGGTGTCGATCGTCAAGACGCGCGTGAACATCTGGCTCGACCCGTGGGCCACGGCGCAGGGCACCGGCTATCAGATCGTGCAGGCGATCTACGCGCTGGCATCGGGCGGCGTGCTTGGCGCGGGGCTCGGCCGCGGCTTTCCGACAGTCGTGCCGGCGGCGCACACCGATTTCATCTTCACGTCGCTCGGCGAGGAGCTGGGCCTGGCCGGGACGATCGCCGTGCTGGTCGCCTACATCCTGCTGATCTTCCGCGGCTTCCACATCGCGCTGGGCGTGCCGGGCCGCTTTCGCGGCTTCGAGCAGCTCATGGCAGTCGGCCTGACGACTATCCTGGCCCTGCAGACCTTCATCATCGTCGGCGGGAACCTGCGCCTCATCCCGCTGACCGGGATCACGCTGCCATTTATCTCCTACGGCGGCTCCTCGGTGCTGATGAACTTTCTGATCGTCGGCCTGCTGCTGCGGATCTCCGCCGGGCCGGATCGCTGAACGCTAGAACATCAGTCAAGAATCCGTGAATTACGCGAACCTTGCTACGTAGGGCGTGCGTATCACAACATCGTCATCCGGCCTTCGGTTCCTCAGCAGCGCCCGAAATGGATACACGATGCGCGCAGCGGCGAGGCGGATGGTAGCGGTTTTGCCGTTCCAATCGGCAGCTGCGTCGCCGCGCGCCCCGCGCCACGGATGGCAATGCGCGGCGACCGCGCGTTTTTGCGCGCGCGGCGGTGGTACTTTGGGACTATTGCCACGCCCCCCAGGCTGCATATACACTGTCCACGACGGCACGATCCTGGATCGGCCTCACGTAGAATACTGACGGAGGAGATCGCAAAAGGCGCCGGGAGAATGATTCTCCCAGCGCCTTTTGCGTTCCTTGGGGGGGGGTGGGGGGGGGGGGGCGCCGCCCCGCCCCCACACCCCCACCCCAGCCCAGTAGGATTGCTATAGAGCCGGATCGCTTATGCACGATCGCTCTGCAATACCCTCACGCTCCTGACTCCTGACTCCTGACGACCGCTTTAGGCGCGCGGCAGCACGATCGTAAAGACGCTGCCGGACCCCAGCGCGCTGCGCACCGTCACCTGGCCGTCGTGGGCCTCGACGACGTGCTTGACGATCGCCAGGCCAAGGCCCGCGCCGGGGTAGGGGCGCGCGAGTGAGGAGTCGACCTGGTAGAAGGGCACGAAGACCTTCTCCTGGGCCTCGGCGGGGATCCCGACGCCGCTGTCCTCGACCCGCATGATAATTCGCGAGGGGTCGTCCTCCAGCGTGACGCGGACCTGCCCGCCACCCGGCGTGAACTTGATCGCATTGTCGATCAGGTTGCGGAAGGCCTGCTCCAGCGCCATCGCGTCGCCGTGGAACACCAGCGTCGGCTGCAGCGCGATCTCCAGAGCGAGGCCGGCCTCCTGCGCGAGCGGCTGGAGCTCGACGGACAGGCGCAGCAGCATGTCGTAGACGGCGATCGGCACGCGCTTGATCTGTGAGGATCGCACCTCCTGGAGGTAGAGCAGGTTGTTGAGGTGGCGGGTCAGCGTGTGGGAGTTGCGGGTGACGACCTCGAGCGCATGGCTCTGCACGTCGGTCAGCTCGCCGAGCATCCCACGCTCGAACAGGTCCAGGTAGCCGAGGATCGAGGTCAGCGGGGTGCGCAGCTCGTGCGAGAGGGTGGCCAGAAACTGGCTCTTGAGCTGGTCCAGCTCCTGTAGCTCGGCGTTGGCGGCCATCAGGTCGCGCACCTGGCGCTCGAGCCGCTCGACCAGCTTGTGGTTGTACTCGCGCAGCAGCGGGGCCTCGACGGCCTGCGGCAGGAGCTCGCGCTTGCCGCCGATGAACTCCTGGAGCTGCTCGGGCAGCGTGCGCGGGTCGATCGGCTTGGTGATGTAGCCGTCGCAGCCGGCCACCAGCGAGCGCTCTCGCGCGCCGACGCGGCTGTCGGCCGTCACCGCGACGATCGGCGTGCCGCGCAGATGCTCCATGCTGCGCAGGCGCGTGGTCGTCTCGTAGCCGTCCAGCCCGGGGATGTTGATGTCGACCAGGATCAGCGATGGCCGCGACTCGCGCGCCAGGGCGATGCCGTCGGGGCCATCCTTGGCGAGCAGCACCGCGCAGCCGCGCGCCTCCAGGATGCGCCGGACGAGCCGCTGGTTGTCGGCGTTGTCTTCAATATAGAGGATGGTGGGTCGGTCGGCCATAGGTTACAGGTTACAGGTTACAGGTTACAGGTTACAGGTTACAGGTTACAGGTTACAGGTTACAGGTTACAGGTTACAGGTTACAGGTTACAGGTTACAGGTTACAGGTTACAGGTTACAGGTTATAGGTTACAGGTTACAGGTTATAGAACCGAGGCGGTCAGGGCCACGTCCCTGGCCCCTGGCCCCTGGCCCCTGGCCCCTGGCCCCTGGCCCCTGGCCCCTGGCTTTGGCTCGATCGTGCACGGCAGCGTAAAAGTAAACGTGCTGCCCTGGCCTGGCGTGCTCTCGACCCAGATCCGCCCGCCGTGCGCCTCGATCAGCCTGCGGCAGATCGACAGCCCCAGGCCGCTGCCCTGCTTCTCGCCGCGTCGGCCGTGGACCTGGCGGAACTCCTCGAAGAACAGCGGGAGCTGCTCCGGCGCGATTCCGATGCCGGTGTCGCGCACGCTGACGGCGATGTAGGGCGTCACCGGCCGGCCTTCGCGCGCGAGCATGGCCGGCGGCGGTTGGGCGCCGACCGTCCGCTCGGCCCCGGCCACCTCGTCCGCACCCAGCGCGGCCGGCTCGCTGGCCATGATCACGCACTGCGCCGAGACCGTGATCGAGCCCTGGTCGGTAAACTTGACCGCGTTCGAGAGCAGGTTCAGCAGGATCTGGCGCACCTTGCCGGCATCGGCGCGGGCGCGCGGCAGCGACGGCGGGAGGCTGGCGCGCAGCGCGATCGGCTTGTTGTGCAGCAGCCCGCCGACGGTTTCGATCACCTCGCCGATCACGCCGCGCAGCTCGACCGGCTGGACATTCAGGTCGAGCTTGCCGGCCTCGATCTTCGCCAGGTCGAGCAGCTCGTTGATCAGGTGCAGCAGGAAGCGCCCGTTCTGATTGATCGTCTTCAGGTCCTCGCGCTGCATTGCCGAGATCGGCCCGTCGAGCTCGTCGAGCATCACGGTCGAGAAGCCGATGATCGCGTTGAGCGGCGTGCGCAGCTCGTGCGAGATTGCCGCCAGGAACTGGCCCTTGAGCCGGTCGGCCTCCTGGGCGCGCACGAGCGCCTCGCGCAGCTCGCCGGTGCGCTGGATGACCTGGCGCTCGAGCTCGTTGTACAGCCGGATATTCTCGATCGTCAGGCCGACCATGCTGGCATAGGTCAGCAGCTGCGCCGCGTCGCGCGCGTTCACCGCGCGCCGGCTGCGATGGTAGTCGGCCGAGAGCAGGCCGATGATCTTCTCTTCGTGGCCGAAGATCGGCACCTGCACGTACGAGTCGCTGCCCGACATCCGCTGCCTGGCCTGCCCGGGGCGCGGGTGGCTCCACGGGTTGTTGACGATCACCGCCTGGCCGCTGCGCATGATGTCGGCCTCGACCGTCTCGCTGTCGAGCGCGATCGGCTCGGCCCTGGCGGCGGCGACGAACTCGGCCGCCTGCGCCTCGGCGCCCGGGCCGAACGACGCGCCGACCGCGTGCAGCGCGTCGTGCTCCAGCAGGTATAGCACCGCCCGCTCGAAGCCGAAATCCTCGCAGACCACGCGCGGAATCGCCTCGAAGATCTGCGGCAGCGAGAGAATCGCCTTGAAGCGGTTGGAGACCGCGTTCAGCATCGCGAGCTGGCGCAGGTTGTCCTCCAGCTCGGCGACCTTCTGGTTCAACGCGTTGGTCATCGCATTGAACGACAGGACCAGGTCGCCGATCTCGTCGTTGGCGGCGCGGGTCATGCGATGGCCCAGGTCGCCGGGCGCTGCTGGCCCACGGCGATCGCCGCGCCGACGTTCTGGGCCGGCTGCAAGATCTCCGACTCGGGGATGATCATCCCGACGCTCCAGCCGGCGCTCTCGATCGGAGCGTAGGCCAGGTAGACGCTCGTGCCGTGGTACATCAGCCGCTCGACGCCCTGCTGGCGCCGGGTCATGCGCTCGAAGGCCGCGCGCAGCTTCGAGTCGCCGGTCTCGAGCAGATTTTCGGCGCGGAAGGGCTCGTTCCAGCTGAGCCCGTCGGCGCGCAGGTCGGGCCGCACCAGCACCTTGCCCTGCTCGTTGATCAGGAAGGCGTAGCCCGAGCGGCCCATGTCGAGCTGGAGCAGATCCTGCTGAATCGTCTCGAGCAGCAGATCGAAGCCGACCACGCCTACGAAGTTGTGGCGCGAGTCGTAGAATGGCGTGGCGCAGGTCGTCACCAGCTTCTTGGAGTTGGCATCGATATAGGTATCGATCCAGACGGTATGGCCGGCTTCGCGCGCGGCGACGAACCACGGCCGCGTGTGAGCGTCGAACGGCTGCTCCTTGATCAGCGTATCGACGATGTCGTGGTCGAACGCGATCACGCCGCCGTCCTGCAGCGCGACGTACCCCAGGTTGATCAGCGGGTAGCGCTGAACGATCGCGCTCAGGATCGGGATGAACTGGCGCGCGCGGGCGACCGCCTTATCATACTGCTGGATGTTCGCGCCGGTCGGGCCGTCGGGCGAGATCCAGACCCTGCCGGTGCCGTTCGAGGGCGGCATGCTGGCGGCCATCAGCGAGTTCACATTGGTGGCGACGCCCTCGACCTGCCGCTGGATGTCCTCCATCGTGGCGTTGTACAGGCGCGCCTTGTCGGCCGCGCGCTTGGCCAGCGTGACCTCGGCCTGGCTGCGCAGGGCGTCGGTGACGATCTGGGTGGCCGTGTCGCGAGCGGTGTTCAGGCTGGCGAGCCCCAGCAGGCTGACGACGACGAGCGGGGGCAGCGCCAGGCCAAGCGCCAGTACAAGTACTTTGACGCGAATGCTGAGGCGGATGGCTCGTAAAAACGGCATGGATAGTCCACAGCTTATGGGAGGGATCAGGGGAGGTCCACTGACCCCTCCCACCCCGCACGAATTGTGGGCGCGCTCAAAAGTTATCGCGATATCTAATGGCGGGAGAGGAGATCAACACGTTGCCCTCAGCGGATGGTAGCACGTGCATGGATCTGGCTTCAAGAGGCAGGGATGAAGATTCTCTTACAATTTTTAACATGACGTTCATCTCGGCCGTTCGGGCGCGCTCCGGTTTGCGCCGCGCGCCCGATCCGCATATACTTGCAGCCGAGAAACGACGTTGAAACGTTTGAACGTTTGAACGTTCGAACGTTCGAACCTTCAAACGGAGAGCGTGATGGACTACGCCCTGGATCGATTCGAGCGGCAGGTGCGCGACGCGATCGTCGCGACGGGAAAAGTGCCGGCGGCGCTGGTCGAGTTGACGGCGCCAAAGCCGAATATCCCAGCCGATCTGGCCTTCCCGACGTTTCGCGCCGCAAAGGAGCTGCGCGTCGCGCCGCCGCAGCTCGCGCAGGATCTGGCCGCGTCGGTGAAGCTGGAGCCCGGCGCGCTGGTGGATGGGGTGGCGGCGGCCGGCCCGTTCCTGAACTTCACGCTCGACAGCGCCCGGCTGACCGAGGCGGTGCTGGAGGAGGTCGAGGAGCTGGGGCCGCGCTACGGCAGCGACGACGTCGGCGCCGGCAAGACGGTGGTGATCGACTACTCGGCGCCAAATATCGCCAAGCTCATGCACATCGGCCACATCCGATCGACGATCATCGGCCAGGCCCTGTACAACATCTTCAGCTTCCTCGGCTACACGACGATCGGCGACAACCACCTGGGCGACTGGGGCACGCAGTTCGGCAAGAATATCGCCGCGATCGTCAAGTGGGGCCGGCCGGAGGGCGACGACGAAGACGCGATCGCCCAGATGGACAAGCTCTACGCCGAGTACAACCGGCTGGCGAAGGACGACCCGGCGCTCGACGACGAGGCGCGGGCATGGTCGCTGAAGCTCGAGCAGGGCGACCCGACCGCGCGCGAGCTGTGGCAGTGGATGGTGGACATCACGATGCGGGCGAACCAGCGCAACTACGATCGGCTGGGCGTACATATCGATCATGCGTACGGCGAAAGCTTCTACGAGCCGATGCTGCCTGGCGTCATCCAGGAGGCTCTGGATAAGAAGGTCGCCTACCGCGACGAGAATGGCGCGGTGGTGGTCGACCTGGGCAACGACATGCCGACCTTTCTGCTGCAGCGCAGCGACGGCGGCACGCTCTACCACACCCGTGACGTCGCCACGGTCGAGTTCCGCATCGGCGAGTTTCACCCGTCGAAAATCGTGTATGTGGTGGACGCGCGGCAGGAGCTGCACTTCCGCCAGCTGTTCGCGCTGGTGCGCGCGATGGGCTACGCCGAGGGAGTCGAGCTGGAGCACGTCAAGTTCGGCACGATCTTCGACGCGCACGGCCGGCCGCTCTCGACCCGCGCCGGCAACATGATCTACCTGGCCGACCTGCTGGACGACGCGCACCGCCGCGCGCGCGCCGTCGTCGACCAGGCCAGCCGCGATCTGCCGGAGGAGGAGAAGGAGGTGGTCGCCGAGGTGGTCGGGATCGGCTCGGTGGTGTACAACGACCTGTACCAGGACCCGCGCCGCAACATCACGCTCGACTGGGATCGCATGCTCTCGATCGATGGCAACAGCGCGCCGTACATCCAGTATATGTACGCGCGGTGCCGCTCGATCCTGCGCAAAGCGGATGAGGGGCCAGGGGTCAGGGTCCAGGTGTCAGAAGCGAATTTGGCATTTCCCGATCCCCGACCCCTGATCCCTAACCCCTCGCTGCTGACTCACCCGTCGGAGATCGCGGTGGTGAAGCAGCTGGCGAAGCTGCCGCGGGCGGTGCGCGAGGCGGGGGCACGCTACGCGCCGTTCGTGGTGGCCGAGTGGTGCTACGAGACGGCGCGGGCGCTCGCGGGGTTCTACCGCGACTGCTCGGTGCTCAAGGCCGAGACGCCGGAGCTGCGCGCGGCGCGGCTGCACCTTGTCGCGGCCACCGCGCAGGCGCTGAAGAACGGCCTGGGCCTGCTGGGCATCCGGGCGCCGGAGCGGATGTGACACGGAGGGAGACACGGAGACACGGTGACATGGTGACAGGAGCTTGGGGCTTGGGGCGACTGCCCCCTGCCCCCTGCCCCCTGCCCCTGTAACCTGTAATCTGCAATCTGCAATCTGCAATCTGCAATCTGCAATCTGCAATCCGCAAGGGGGGAGGGGGGCGTGTTCGATCTCTCGCGATTTAGCGCCGTACTGATGGATATGGATGGCGTGATCTACCGGGGCAACGTGCCGCTGCCGGGCGTGAACGAGCTGCTGGCGCTGTTCGGGCGGCGCGGGATCGCCTACGCCTGCGTGACGAACAACTCGACGCTCACGCCGGCGCAGTACGAGGCCAAGCTGGACGCGATGGGCATCGCCATCCCGGCCGCGCGCGTGATCACCTCGTCGGTGGCGACGCGGCGCTACCTGGAGGGCCAGCTGCCGCGCGGCACGCCGGCCTTCTACATCGGAATGTCCGGGCTGCGCGAGGCGCTGTTCGGCGATGGCTACTTCGTCTACGACGAGGCGCACCCGCGGGTGGTGGTGTCGGGGCTGGACAGCGAGCTGACCTACGCGAAGCTCAAGATCGCCACCCTGGCGATCCGCGCCGGCGCGCGCTTCGTCGGGACCAATGCCGACGCGACTCTGCCGACCGACGAGGGATTGGTGCCGGGCGCCGGGTCGGTACAGGCGCTGCTGCGGGCCGCCACCGACGTCGAACCGGTGGTGATCGGCAAGCCGGGGCCGGCGATGTTCCAGGCGGCGATCGAGATCCTGCACGCCGAACCGCAGCGCACGCTGACGATCGGCGACCGGCTCGACACCGACATTGCCGGGGCGGCGAACGCCGGCCTGGCCTCGGTGCTGGTGCTCACCGGCGTCACCACACGCCAGGCGCTGGCGGAGAGCGATCTGCAGCCCGACGTCGTGTTCGCGGGGCTGCCCGAGCTGGTGGCCGCCTGGGGTGGCTGACCGGGAAAGACGGCGCTCGGATCCCCTGAATGAGGGCTTGCCACAGAATTACTTCGCGTCCTGGAAGATCGCCGGCCGGCTGCCGCGCCAGCTCGCGCAGCCGCTGATCCTGCGCGCGCAGCAGCTGCAAGATCTGCCCAATCATCTGCTCGACCGTCAGCTCCTCCTTCTTCCAGCGCGCGATCAGCTCGTCGATCGTGTAGTGGCTCACGATGTCCTCCTGACGGATTGCAGATTGTAGATTGTAGATTGCAGATTGAGGTAGCCAATCTACAATCTGCAATCTGCAATCTGCAATCGGCGTGGCGGTGTACGGGACGGGAAGCCAGCCAACCCGCCCCGTACGGGTGGAAGGCAACCAGGGACTCCCACGGCCCATCCAACAACAAACAGCGGCTCCCCGCGTAAGGGCACGATATATCGTGCCCATCTGGCGAAGGAGCCGCTGCCGCCGCGCAGTGTGGTACAATGCGCGGTAGCCTCGACACCTGATACACCAGGTGTGAGGTTAGCGCGCCGGTTGGTGTTGGTCGCACCAGCCGGCGCGTGCTGTTTTCAGTTGGATGAGTTGCCCGCTATCCTACTACATTTGCGTGAAAGTGTCAAGTGTTATGTGAAACCGGTGGCGATTATAATCAGCCATTTCCTGATAGATGCAAAATTTCTATTTGACACCGTTGGCGATTGTCCCGGCTCGCTATGGTTGTGTCGTCCGTCGCGCTTTTTCTGATATAATCCGGTGGTCAGACAACGTTTTACGGACGTGACGATCCGTGGTGGGAGCAGGGCCGGTCCCTACGCCCCATCGCAGGATGACTGGAAAGCCAGTTAAGGATGGCCATGGTTGCCAATGATCGATGGAAGCGCTTTGCCGTCTTAGTGCCGGCGGCGCTGTTCGTCGGCGCGCTGCTCTTGCGCTTCTGGGCGCTCGACTGGGGCCTGCCTACGGCGCAGCATATCGACGAGCCGGCGCTGCTCGAGGTGGCGGTGCGGCTGCTCCAGAGCGGGGGCCTCAATCCGCACCAGTTCGTCTACCCGTCGCTGATGTACTACCTCTTCGCCGCGGCGATCCGCCTCTCGGTCTGGTGGAGCAACCTTCACGGGAGCGCGATCGCGATCCAGGACCTTCCGCTGCAGAACTACCGCATCACCACGATGCCGCAGATGTTCGTATGGAGCCGGGCCGTCACGGCGCTGCTCGGCGCGGCGACGGTTCCGGCGCTCTGGTCGCTCGGCCGGCGCATGTTCGACTGGCGGGCCGGGCTGGTGGGCGCGCTGCTGCTGATGTTCTCGCCCTACCACATGAAGAACAGCCACTACATGACGCCCGACGCGCCGAGCGGCCTGTGGGTGGTCGTCGCGCTGATCGGGGTGTGGCTGATCGCCACCGATGGGCGCTGGCGCGGCTATCTGCTGGTGGGCGTCGCCGCGGGACTGGCCGCCGGCACCAAGTACAACGCCGGCGTGGTCGCGCTGGCGATCGTCGCCGCCCACGTCTACTTCTGGCGCCGCGAGCTGCTCGGCCCGTCGCTGCTGCGGCTGGTCGCCAGCGGCCTGCTGTCGATCCTGGCGTTTCTGGCGACGACGCCCTACGCGCTGCTCGACTGGCCGGCATTCTTCGAGTCGCTGCGCGCCTCCTCGGCCCACTATGCCCGCGGCGGCCACGGCGATTTCATCGGCCGCTGGCAGGTCGGCGGGTATGCGCGCTTCCTGTGGGGCAGCGGGCTGCTGCCGCTCGGCTGCGTCGTCGCGCTGCTGGGGCTGCCGTTCGTGATCCGGCGCTACCCGCTCGCGTCCGCACTGCTGCTGGTGGTGATCGGCGCCGAGATGACGCTGCTGATGTCCTACGCGGTCAACTTTACACGCAACATCCTGTCGATCTTCCCGCTGTTCATATTGCTGGCCGGCGCGGGCGCGGTCGTGCTGACCGACATGCTCCTGGCGTGGCTGCGCCGCCCGGCGCTGGCGCTCCAGCGCGGGGGCATGCAGCTCGCCGCGGCGCCACTGTCGGGGGGCGGAAGCACCAGCGGCGGCGCGCCCGCGCAGCGGCCCGCGGCGAACTACGATCTGAGCCGCCTGGCATGGCTGAGCCCGGTCGTGCTGGCGATCCTTACCGCGGCGCTGCTCGTGCAGCCGGTGCAGAAGACGACCTGGCAGCTGCAGTTCTGGAGCAAGCCCCACTCGATGGTCGACGCGGTCGCGCGGGTGCGCCAGCTGCCGCGCGGGATGCGGGTGGCCGCCGAGGTGTCGCAGTATATGACCAACGGCGATCCCGCCATCCTGATCGTCGATCGCCTCACCGCCCACCCGCTCGAGTGGTGGCAGGCGAACGGCTTCCGCTACCTGATCGCGAACGACGATCACCGCTCGTCGTCGGATCGCGACAGGTATGCGCGGCTGCGGGCCGGCGCGCGGGTGCTGGTCGAGTACGCCCCGCGTCGCGACGGCGTCCAGCTCGGGCCGGGCGGCGCGCTGCTCGACCTCGGCGAGCACGCGGATTCGATGCGGTTCGTGCCGCGGGCGATCGCGTTCGGCGACCAGCTGGCGCTGCTGGGGTACGAGATCCAGCCGGGGCCGCTGCGCACGCAGCTGACGCCGCTCGACGGTGCCGACGCGCGCCGGATCGAGAATGGCCAGGGCGTGCAGATGAACCTCTACTGGCGCGCGCGGGCGCAGATCGATCGCGACTACGTGCTCTACGTCCACCTGCTCGACGCGCTGGGCAACCTGGTCGCCCAGCGCGACCTGCCGCTGCGCCACGAGGACTACCCGACCTCGAAGTGGGCCCCCGGCGAGCTGGTCGCCGATCGGGCCGACTTCCTGCTCCCGCCGCTGCCGCCGGGCGACTACCGGGTCGACGTCGGAGTCTACGATCCGGCGACCCTGGCCGGCCTGCCGGCGCGCGACCCCGCGACCGGGGGTGAGGCGTCGCACCAGCTGCTGACTGCGACGATCGCCGCAAAGACAAAGTGACGGCTCCCAAGCCCGAGGGCTTGGGCGTGGGGGGGATGCCGCCCCAGCCCGTGGGGGGGATGCCGCCCCAGCCCCATGCTCTAGGTGGCCGCGCCACAAAGGCTCTGTGACGAAAGAAGGTTTCTCGCGTTGCATCCTTCCAGTAGCACGCCTGACCTGCTCGCACGCCCTAAGTGCTCGACCAACGCCACAGAGGCGGACACGGTGTTTCAAGTGCAACAACCGGCTTTGTCAACTGCAGCTAGTATACCAGAAAAGATGTGCTATTGCAACGGTTTACCGCATCAGTGAGCCATATGTGAAAGGAATGTCAGATAACGGCGGCGGCTTTGCTCTGGCGCGACAACGCCTGTTGCCTCCGAGCAGTCACCCGCAAGCGGGTACCCGCCGGTTTACAGCGGCCCGGCGGGAGATATTCCCCGCCGCGATCACACCCGCCGGCCCAGCGAAGCCACAGGATGTGCAGACAAAGGATGCCTGGGTTGTGCGGTTCTCTTTCGCACAATGCCCACAGCTCGGACAGGTGCGCGAGGTATTGCGCGGATCAACGAAGTGGACAGGCACACCCACGAGCGCAGCCTTATAGACGATAAACGCCCTGAGTTGCGCGAAGGCCCAGGAGTGGAGGGTTGCGCGCTGCGACCGGCGAGCCTTCATCCGCGTGCGAATATGCGTGAGTTCTTCAAGCGCAATCGCCCGCTTCGTGCATTCGGCCTTCGCAACACTCCGTTTGGCGAGACAGTGGTTGACGTGTGTGGCAAATCGACGCTCTTGACCGGCCAACGTCCGCAGCCGGCGGCGGCTACCAAGTGTGCCGAGCTTTTGGAGCTTGTTCCGCAAGCGCCGGTGTCGATAGCGAACGTTTCGTGGAACTGCAATACAGCATTCTTTTCGAG
>WNGB01023740.1_pt1 | contig 13008 bp, 13 predicted proteins | sample 5400681 | NCBI WGS metagenome assembly WNGB01 (sample SAMN13153367, study PRJNA577476) | soil metagenome | isolation source: 115 cm soil or saprolite under grassland replicate 2 | place: USA:California | collected 2016-06-15 | reverse complement strand
TCCTGCTGCTCGTGCTCGCCGTGCCGTTCCTGCTCGGCCGGACCCGGGTGCGCGTCGACCTGCTGCTCGAGCCGCAGCGGGTGATCGCCGGCCACAGCGTCGCCGGGAGCCTGACCGTGACCAACCTGGCGTCGGGCCGGCTGCTGCCCACGATGCTCGACCTCCCGGTCGGCGCGGCCACGCACCGCTACGCCCTGCCGTCGCTGGCCTCCGGGGCCGGCCACGAGGAGAACTTCACCGTCCGCACCGAGCGGCGAGGCGTGATCCCGGTCGGGCCTGCGGTCACCCGCCGGGGCGACCCGCTGGCGCTGTTCAGCCGCGACGTCCAGTGGACCGACGTCACCGAGATCCTGGTCCGCCCGCCGATGGTGCCGCTGGAGTCGCTGGGCGCCGGCCTCCTGCGCGACCTCGAGGGCGTGGAGACCGACGCGATCTCGCAGAGCGACCTGGCCTTCCACGCGCTGCGCGAGTACGTCCCCGGCGACGACCTGCGGCACGTGCACTGGCGCTCCTCGGCCAAGGCGATGGCGGCCGCGGGCGAGAGCCAGCTGCTGGTGCGCCAGTACCTCGACACCCGCCGTAGCCACGCCACGATCGTGGTCGACGACCGGCTCGCGTCGTACGCCGAGGGCGAGGACTTCGAGACCGCGATGTCGGTGGCCGCCTCGATCGTGATCCGGGCGACGCTCGACGAGTTCGAGACGACGTTCGCGTGCGGCCAGCAGGCCACCAGCGGCGTCAACGGCAACCTCACCCTCGACTCGATCTGCCGGTCCGACTTCGGCCGCCGCGGCCTGATCGAGGCGGCCCAGCACGCCGCCCGGCTGGCGCCGGACACCAGCCTGCTGTTCCTGGTCTCGGGGGTGCACACCGGCTACGAGTCGTTCCTGCGCGCCTCGGCGACCTTCGGCCCGGAGGTACGCCGGTTCGCGCTGATCATCGACACCTCCGACACCAGCCGGGTCTCCGAGATCTCCGGCCTGCCGGTGCTGTCGCTCGCCGACAAGGCCGACCTGGCCGGCCTGCTGCGTTGGAGCGTGCGATGACGACCACGCGGACGAGGCTCGTCGACCTGGGCGCACTGCTGGTGCTGGGGCTGGTCGCCCTGGCCGGGCTGGCGTCGACGTACACGGGCTGGGGCTATCTGCTGGTCGGCGGGGTCGGGCTGCTGCTCGGGCTGGTCGTCGCCCAGGTGACGACGATCCTGCGCTGGCCGGCGGTGGCGACCGCCGTACTCGCGGTTGCGGTGTTCTTCGTGGTCGGGGGGCCGCTCTGCCTGCGCTCGACCGGCGCCGCGGCGTACGTGCCGGGCGCCTCGACCCTGAAGACGTTGACCGACCAGCTGCTGTTCGGCTGGAAGGACCTGCTGACCACGCTGCCGCCGGTCGACGGCGCGAGCCCGCTGCTGGTGCTGCCCTGGACGCTCGGCCTGGCCACCGCCACGCTCGGCGGCCTGCTCGCGCTGCGGAGCCGGATCGGCGCGCTGCCGCTGCTCGCCCCGGTGCTGCTGCTGGTGATGGTGATCCTGCTCGGCGTTCTGGCTGACGCTGCGCGGCCGGCGTACCGCCGAGACGGTGTCGGGGCAGCACAGCGGACGGGTCTCCCGCTTCGTCACCGGAGCCGCGCTGCTGGGGGTCGCGGGGGCGCTCGCGCTGCCGGTGGCGCAGGTTGCCTTCGGCGACGACGCCGATCGCCGCGTGGTGCTCCGGACGTATGTCGAGCCGCCGTTCGACATCGGCCAGTACCCCTCGCCGCTGGCGTCGTTCCGCCGCTACGTCAAGGACCCCAAGGGCGGCCCGACCAACGTCTACGACACCCCGATGTTAACCGTCACGGGGGCGCCGGCCGGGTCGCGGCTGCGGATCGCCGCCCTGCGTGGTCTGGGGCGCCGCCAACAGCGCCATCCCCGGCGCCACCGACGACACCTTCCAGCGGGTCTCCTCGACGATCTCCAACCCCGTCGACGGCCAGCACGTCGACGCCACCGTGACCGTCGAGGAGGGCTACACCGGCGTCTGGCTGCCCACCCTGGGCGCCCTGCAGTCGATGGACTTCGAGTCCGGCGACACCGACGCCAAGGCCGAGTCGTTCCGCTACAACCTGGCCACCTCGACCGCGATCGTGCCGACCGGGATGAACCCCGGCGACACCTACGAGTTCAGCGCCGTGCTCCCCGACGACGAGCTGCGTCCCGGAGACGCGCCGTCCGGCCTGGTCACCGCGGCGTACGACGCGGCGGCGTTCCTCGACACGCAGGCGACCCAGTGGACCGCCGGCGAGAGCGCGCCGATGAAGCGGGTCTTCGCGGCCGCCGACCACCTCCGGATCGAGGGCAAGTACTCCGACGGCGTCACCGAGTCGGAGAAGATCTACCACGCCGGCCACAGCATCCACCGGCTGCTCGACGAGTTCGCGGCTGCTCGACGAGTTCGTCAACTACCCGATCATGGCCGGCGACGACGAGCAGTACGCCGCCGTGATGGCGCTGCTGGCCAACCGGATCGGCGTGCCGGCGCGCGTCGTACTCGGCGCCGTCGTACCCGAGGGCGGCGTGGTCAAGGGCAAGAACATCTCGGCCTGGGTCGAGGTCCAGGTCGCCGACGGCAGCTGGCGCACGCTGCCCACGTCGGCGTTCATGGACCTCGACAAGCCGGCCGACCTGCCGCCCCAGCAGGAGCAGCAGATGAGCGGCATCAACGTGCCGCCGCCGGCCGCGATCGCGCCCCCGTCGACGGCGGGCGAGCAGACCGACGCCGAGCTGCACTCGCGCAAGGGCCGCCGCGACGGCGACGACGGCGGCTGGCGGCTGCCGGGCTGGCTCACGCTGATCCTCGTGTACGGCGGTCTGCCCCTGCTCGTCATGCTGCTGATCGCCGGCGCGATCGTGGCCGCGAAGACCTGGCGGCGCCGGCGTCGTCGTACCAACGGACGCGCCTCGACCCGGATCATCGGCGGCTGGCGCGAGCTGGTCGACCACGCCCGCGACCTCGGCCACGACATCCCCACGCAAGTCGGCTGGACCCGCCGTGAGCAGTCCGCGCACCTGGCCACCCCGGCCGCCCGCCCGCTCGCCGAGCACGCCGACGCCCTGGTCTTCGGCCCCGACCGGCCGCAGCTGGGCGACGCCGAGGCCTACTGGGCGGCGATCGACCGGGAGCGCCAGTCGATGACCGCGGGCGTCGACCGCAAGCGCCGGCTGCTGGCGATGGTCAACCTGACCACGTTCCTGCCGACCCGGCGGACGGGGCGCACGGGACCGGTCGGGGTGTCGGTCTCCCCGGCCCCGCCTGGCAGTTGACGGATCCGTGGGCGGATGCGGGCGCATCGGCCGCGCGGTCCGGCAGCCCGCGACACGGTCGTCTGTGCGGCCGATCGGTTCGAGCAGCCTGAAGCGATAGGCCGCATTGTCCGCGTCCGCCCCCTCGTCGCCCCGCCCATCGCCCGATCTCCCGGCGCGTCGTACTCTGGTAGCGGCGGTCGAGCTCTTCGACCAAGCTGGGATCCAGGACGACACGGATGTCACTCGGGCCGATCTGGTCGAGGTGCTCTCCGAGCTGCGGTCGGCGACGGGCTAGCCCGCTCCGCGCTCGGATTCGCGATTCGGCGCGGTTGCGCACTAGACTTGTGCGTCGGCCCAACGTGGGTCTGTTTCGTGGCGCCTCGCGGCTGCCCGGATCACCTCCTGATCGGCTCGTAAGAGCGGCTCAGGCGCGTGCCCGGGAATGGGGTGCTCGAAACGGCCACACGAGGTCCACCGATCGCCGGATCGGAGGTTCCCGGGCCAACGGTAGACATCAGACAACAGATTGCGGAGGACATGCCGAAGAAAGAAGGCGTGATCGAGATCGAGGGCACCGTCGTCGAAGCTCTCCCGAACGCGATGTTCCGGGTCGAGCTGAGCAACGGGCACAAGGTCCTCGCCCATATCAGCGGCAAGATGCGTCAGCACTACATCCGGATCCTCCCCGAGGACCGGGTCGTGGTGGAGCTCTCGCCGTACGACCTCACGCGAGGCCGGATCGTCTACCGGTACAAGTAAGCAGCCGACATCTGAAAGGACCTCCTCGTGAAGGTCAAGCCAAGCGTCAAGCCGATCTGTGACAAGTGCAAGGTGATCCGTCGCCACGGCCGAGTCATGGTCATCTGCGAAAACCCGCGCCACAAGCAGCGCCAGGGCTGAGCAGCTTCAACAACTGAAAAACCCACAACGTGATCGCACGGCGAGTACGACGTACTCGCCGACACCCCCGGCCCGGAGGCTGGGGCCCGGCACCGACCGGGACGCGACACGACTGACACCTCCGGAGTAATCGAAGGGAAACCGCCAGAGTCATGGCACGCCTTGTTGGTGTCGACCTCCCGCGCGACAAGCGCATCGAGATCGCACTCACCTACATCTACGGCATCGGCCGTACCCGCGCCCAGCAGGTCCTCGAGGCCACGGGTGTCGACCCGAACCTCCGGGTCCACCAGCTGGGCGACGAGGAGCTGGTCAAGCTCCGCGACGAGATCGACGCGAACTTCAAGATCGAGGGTGACCTCCGTCGTGAGGTTCAGGCCGACATTCGTCGCAAGATCGAGATCGGCAGCTACCAGGGTCGCCGTCACCGCATGGGCCTTCCGGTCCGCGGTCAGCGCACCAAGACCAACGCTCGCACCCGCAAGGGCCCGAAGCGCACCGTCGCCGGCAAGAAGAAGGCCAAGTGATCCACGGCTGATGCCGATCACTTCGCTGCCCTCTCTGATCAACGCCGACTCGAACTCGAGCTTTCACCAGAACCCCAGGAGATACTGAATGCCTCCCAAGAGCCGCACAGCGGCCGGCGCCAAGAAGGTGCGCCGCAAGGAGAAGAAGAACATCGCTCAGGGCGAAGCCCACATCAAGAGCACGTTCAACAACACCATCGTCACGATCACCGACCCGACCGGTGCGGTGATCTCGTGGGCCTCCGCCGGCACCGTCGGCTTCAAGGGCTCCCGCAAGTCCACCCCGTTCGCCGCGCAGATGGCAGCCGAGGCTGCTGGTCGTCGGGCGATGGAGCACGGCATGAAGAAGATCGACGTCTTCGTCAAGGGTCCGGGTTCGGGCCGCGAGACGGCGATCCGGTCCCTGGGTGCGATCGGCCTCGAGGTCGGCACCATCCAGGACGTCACGCCTGCGCCTCACAACGGATGCCGGCCGCCCAAGCGCCGCCGCGTCTGACCCCCGACACCACGACTACAAGGAGCATCTGAACCATGGCCCGTTACACCGGCCCCATGACCCGGAAGTCGCGCCGTCTCGGTGTCGACCTCGTGGGCGGCGACTCGGCGTTCGAGCGTCGTCCCTACGCGCCCGGCCAGCACGGCCGCGGCCGCATCAAGGAGAGCGAGTACCTCCTCCAGCTGCGCACTTCCTGGTCAACGGTCACAAGGTCGACATCCCGTCGTTCCAGGTGAGCGCGCACGACATCATCGACGTCCGCGAGAAGTCGCTGGAGCTGACGCCGTTCATCGTGGCTCGGGAGACCCACGGGGAGCGCGTCGTCCCGGCCTGGCTCGAGGCGCTGCCGAACCGGATGCGGGTGCTCGTGCACCAGGTCCCGGTCCGGGCCCAGATCGACGTTCCGGTCCAGGAGCAGCTGATCGTGGAGTACTACTCGAAGAAGTGACCGTGCGGGGGACCGTCGTCCGATGGCCCCCCGCACAACCCCCCGGCCGCGGACGCGGTGGTCGACGACCGGGGGTTGCAGAACCGGCCGAATATCAGACCGCAAAGACTCGCGTCTTTGCTGTTTCGGGCCCGTCAAATGGTGGGCGGGCCCGGAAAGGACAGAACCAGTGCTTATCGCACAGCGCCCCACCCTGTCGGAAGATGTCGTCGACGAGTTCCGCTCGCGGTTCGTGATCGAGCCGCTGGAGCCCGGCTTCGGCTACACGCTGGGCAACTCGCTTCGGCGTACCCTGCTGAGCTCGATCCCCGGTGCCGCGGTGACGAGCATCAAGATCGACAACGTACTTCACGAGTTCTCGACCATCGAGGGCGTCAAGGAGGACGTCACCGAGGTCATCCTCAACCTCAAGGGCCTGGTCGTCTCCTCCGAGCACGACGAGCCCGTCACGATGTATCTCCGCAAGCAGGGTGCCGGCGACGTCACCGCTGCCGACATCGCGCCCCCGGCCGGTGTCGAGGTGCACAACCCCGAGCTGAAGATCGCGACCCTGAACGACAAGGGCAAGCTCGAGATGGAGCTGGTCGTCGAGCGCGGCCGCGGCTACGTCAGCGCGGTCCAGAACAAGGGCGCCGACAACGAGATCGGTCGCATGCCGGTCGACTCGATCTACAGCCCGGTGCTCAAGGTGACCTACAAGGTCGAGGCCACCCGTGTCGAGCAGCGCACGGACTTCGACAAGCTGGTCATCGACGTCGAGACCAAGGCCTCGATCCGACCCCGCGACGCGATCGCCTCGGCCGGCAAGACCCTGGTCGAGCTCTTCGGTCTGGCTCGCGAGCTGAACGTCGAGGCCGAGGGCATCGACATCGGCCCGTCGCCGGTCGACGAGCAGCTGGCTGCCGACCTCGCCCTTCCGGTCGAGGACCTGCAGCTGACCGTGCGTTCCTACAACTGCCTCAAGCGCGAGGGCATCCACACCGTGGGTGAGCTCATCTCGCGCTCGGAGCAGGACCTGCTCGACATCCGCAACTTCGGCGCGAAGTCGATCGACGAGGTCAAGGCCAAGCTGGTCGAGATGGGCCTGTCCCTCAAGGACAGCGCGCCCGGCTTCGACCCGGCGACCGCCCTGGCGGCGTACGGCGATGACGACGACGACGCCTTCGTCGAGGACGAGCAGTACTGACCCGAAACCGTCCGGACACCCGTCCGGCCGTCTACCCGAGTACCTGATACGGCTCGGGAGAAATGAGAAGAAGCAATGCCTACACCCAAGAAGGGTGCCCGCCTCGGCGGCAGCCCGGCCCACCAGAAGCTGATCATCAGCAACCTGGCGACCGCCCTGTTCGAGCACGGTCGGATCACCACGACCGAGGCGAAGGCGCGCGTGCTGCGTCCCCACGCCGAGAAGCTCATCACCAAGGCGAAGAAGGGCGACCTGCACAACCGTCGCGAGGTCCTCAAGACCATCCGCGACAAGGGCGTCGTACACACCCTCTTCACGGAGATCGCGCCGACCTTCGCGGAGCGTCCGGGCGGCTACACCCGGATCACCAAGATCGGTCCGCGCAAGGGTGACAACGCGCCCATGGCCGTCATCGAGCTGGTGACCGAGGCGTACGCGCCGAAGACGCCCGCGGCCGCCAAGAAGTCCGCCAAGAAGGCCGACGAGGCTCCGGCCGCGCCGGCTGCCGAGGAGGTCGTCGAGGAGGTCGTCGAGGAGACGGCTGACGAGACCGCTGCTCCGGCCGGCATCGCCGACCTGGAGTACGGCGACGAGGTCGCCGAGCCGCTCGAGGACGGTTCGGCTCCCGAGGGCTTCGAGATCAAGGGCAACCAGGACTCCGGCAAGTACCACACGCCGGCGTCGCAGTGGTACGACCAGACCGTTGCCGAGGTCTGGTTCAAGACCGAGGAGGCGGCCGAGAAGGCCGGCTTCGTCAAGGCCGGCTGAGTCCGACCGATTCGCTTCGTTGGCCCGTCACCCCTGTGGGTGGCGGGCCAACGTGTGTGTGGAGAAGTGGTATCCGGGGCCGGACCTGCTCGGGTCGGCCCGGCCCCGGAGTCTGATGTCCCGCCCGCGGCATCGCCGTACGACGGCCGGCGGGCGGGGTGCACCCACGAGCCTAAAGGCGGGGTGGAGCCGAGGTCCAACACTTCAAACTGAGCTGAAGCCTTGTCGATCGCGGTGCCGGTGCACCATCCTTGGACCGGCGTCTGGGAGCCGGGGGGGTTTCGTGACGGCGTCTTGGGGCAGCGTCGCCTCGAGCGCGTCACTGGGGGCGCCGCATTGTGACCGGACCCGAGGGGGCCGTGGTGACCGAGACATTTGTCAGTCTGCGCCTGAACGACCCTGCCGACACTCAGGTCGAGGTTGCCCTGGCGCCGTGGGCGTCCGCGCTCGCCGTACTCACCAGCGTGGTTGCCGGAGGCGACCGGGCGATCGTCGCCCCGCTGCGGCGCCGGGTCTCCGCTGGTCTGTCGCGGTCGTCGGTCGCGGCGATCAGCCCCATCGTCCGTCCGGGGTACTCGGTGGCGCCCGACTGCGTCGCGCCGCTGGAGTCGGTGACGGGCGGTTCGTTCGCGGGTGGCCTGGAGTACCTGCGCGCGATGGACGGCGACGAGCTGATCGCCGACCTGGTCCGCCAGTTCGGGGACGCCGAGCCGCCGGCACACTGGCGGCCGGTCTTCCGCCGGCCGAAGGCCTGGCTGCTGGCCTTCGCGCAGGCGATGGACGAGACCTGGACGCAGTTCCAGCCGTGCTGGCGGGCGATGCGGCCACTGACCGAGCGCGAGGCGGCCCGGATCGAGATGGCCTCGATGAGCGGCGCGCTGGGCGTCGTACTCACCTCGATGCATCCGGGGTCGGAGCTCTCCGGTGACACGCTGCGGCTGCCCGACCCCGAACCCGCCGACTTCGAGCTCGGCGACCGCAAGCTGGTACTCGCGCCGATGATCTCCGGCCGTCCGGCCGGCTATCTCGGCAACTTCGACCTGCCCGACCAGATCTGGATCGGCTACAACCTGCCCGGCCACCAGCGCGCGGTCGCCGGCCTCGGCCACAAGATCGACAACCAGGCCGACCCGCTGGCGATCCTGCTCGGCACGGTGCGCGCCGCGCTGCTGCGCAGCCTCGATTCCCCCGCGACGATGGGCCTGCTGGCCCGCGCCGTCTCGTGTACGCCGAGTCAGCTCACCTACCACTGCGATCGCCTCGTCGCCGCCGGCCTGATCGAGCGTCAGCGCCGTGGCCGCGCCATCCTCGTCACCCGCACCGACCGCGCCAACGATCTCCTCGACCTCTTCGTGTGAGGCGAGCGCCGGGGTAGTCCGTGACGATCTTGCTAGCCATGCAGGCGGATCGATGACAATTTTGTCACGGACTACCCCGGCGGTTGCGTCATCCAGTGCTGCTCGACCAGGCGGGTGGCTTCGGGAAGGGCGAGCCCGAGACGGCGCACGGTCGCGACGTACGCCGTGGCGGCCGACTGGGCGTCGGCGGCCGAGGAGGCGGAGGAGGTCGCCACGAAGGTCCCCCGGCGGCCCTCGGTGACCACCACGCCGTCGGCCTCGAGCTCGCGGTAGACCCGAGCGACGGTGTTGACCGCCAGCCCGACCGAGGCCGCCAGGGCCCGCACGGTGGGCAGCTTGGTGCCGGGTGCGAGGTCGCCGGAGGCCACGCGCGTGGCGATCTGCGTCCGCAGCTGCTCGTACGGCGGTGTCCCCGACCCGGGGTCGATCGGCCTGATTTCCACGGGAGCGACCCTACGCGTCTCCGGGTCTTCCCCGAACCCTCCCCGAACTCGCCGGCAATACGTTGAAGCGTGGTCACCGGCCGGTCAGGCTCGTCGACATGCGCCGTCTGCTGAAGCTGCTCCTGGTCCTCGTCGCGCTCGTCATCGTGGCGGTGATCGGGTTCGGTGGCTTCATCGCCTGGTCCTTCGTGAGCGCCAAGGAAGACACCGTGGGGATGGTCGAGTTCGACCGTCCCCTGGCCGTCCCGCCGCTCGCGGAGTCGCACGTCGACGCGCAGGGACGCCGGGTCTTCGACCTGACCCTGCAGCGCGGCGAGTCTGACTTCGGCCGGGGTGGGCCGACACCCACCTGGGGCATCAACGGCGACTATCTCGGGCCCACGTTGCGAGCTCGTCGAGGCGAGAAGGTGCTGGTCAACGTGACCAACGAGCTCGGCGAGACCTCGACCATCCACTGGCACGGCATGCACCTCCCGGCGGCGATGGACGGTGGACCGCACCAGCCGATCGAGCCCGGCGAGACCTGGTCGCCGAGCTGGCGGATCGACCAGCCGGAGGCGACGCTGTGGTACCACCCGCACCCGCACGGCGAGACCGCCCAGCACGTCTACCGCGGACTGGCCGGGCTGTTCTACGTCGACGACCCGGCGGGGCCGCGGCTGCCGTCGACGTACGGCGTGGACGACGTACCCCTGATCGTGCAGGACAAGGAGTTCGACGGGAACGACCTCGACACCAGCCACGGGCTGTTCGAGAGCACCGGCATCCTCGGCGACACGATCCTGGTCAACGGCACGCCCGGGCCGTACCTCGATGTGACCACCCAGCGAGTCCGGCTGCGGATCCTCGACGCGTCCAACGCCCGGATCTACGACTTCGCCTTCGACGACGGTCGGGAGTACGACGTGGTCGGCACCGATGGCGGGCTGCTGCCCGAGCCGGTGCCGGTCACCCACCTGGAGCTGTCTCCGGGCGAGCGGGCCGAGGTGGTGGTCGAGCTGACGCCGGGGGAGAGGGTGGTGCTGAGGAGCGGGCCGCTGACGTCGTTCGACAACCGGTTCGCGGGCACCGACGACCGGTTCGACGTACTCGAGCTGCGGGCGGCCGACACGCTGGCGCCATCACCCGCGGTGCCGGCGCACCTGGCGCCCGCGCCGGAGCTGGCCGACGACGAGATCGCGGCGACCCGCACCTTCAAGATGAGTGGCACCGCCATCAACGGCGAGGACATGGACACGGGGCGGATCGACATCGCCGCGACCCTGGATACCACCGAGCGGTGGGTGGTCCGCAACACCGACGGGTCGCCGCACAACTTCCATGTGCATGACGTGCAGTTCCAGATCGCGTCGATCGACGGTCAGGCGCCGCCGGCGTACCTCCGCGGCTGGAAGGACACGGTCTCCCTGCCCCCGGGCAGGGAGGTGGAGCTGCTGCTGCACTTCGCCGACTACGCCGACCCGGACGCGCCGTACATGTTCCACTGCCACCTGCTGCGGCACGAGGACAGCGGGATGATGGGGCAGTTCGTGGTCGTGCGGCCCGGTGCGGAGCCCGGCTCGATGGAGGGAATGGACATGGATCACTGACCGGGCTGGAGCCTCTCGAGCGCCCACGCGGTCAGGCCGCCGGCGAGCATCGGGATCCAGCCGAGCACCGCGATGACGGCGATGTAGGCGTCGAGGTTCGTGATCGGACTGGGGAGGAGGTCGAAGGCCCAGTCGCGGCCCTGGTACACGGCCGCCGCGACCACGAGCGTCACGAGCAGGCCGAGCGGCCAGAGGCTGCCGCGGCGCCGGGCGAGGCACCACGCCAGGACGACCAGCGTCGGCAGCACCAGCGAGTAGACCCAGCCGACGATCCTGACCGAGCCGGGCTCGAGGTGCTCGGTCTCGGCGAGGGCGCGGAACACCAGGCCGGGTGAGGCGGCCGCGGCGGCGTACCCGAGGGCGGCGCCGGCGGCGAGGATGCGGCGTACGGGATCGAGACCGCGTACGGCGACCACCGCGGCGTACCCGAGACCGGGGATGCAGTCGAGGGCGATCGAGTCCCAGAACGACCACCCCTCGCTGCGTGCGTAGTGCAGCAGCGCCCATGACGCGACCAGGTCGAAGACCAGGAGGCCGGCGACGACGGCCGCGGAGACCCAGACAGGGCGGGACGTGGCCGTCGGCGCAGGTTTGTCGAGAGTGGTCATGGGGTGAGGATGCCCGCTGGGTGGCGGGCGAAACCGGCTCGAGCCGACCGGGAGTACGACGCACCGGCCGCTGGTTCCGCGCATGGTCCGGCGCTCGAAAACTTCTTCGAAAAAGTTGCCCACATCCTTGGTGGAGCGGGCCTAGATGTCGGTGGGTCCGGATAGCGTTGTTTGCATGAAGACGACCCCGGTGACCGACGACGCGGATGCTTTGGCCTCCGCGTCGGACGTGCTGTCGTTCGCGCGTGAGCGCCGGGTCGCCGCGGACCGAGCCGAGGCCGAGTTGCTTCTCGCCGCGTGCGCCTGGGCGGATCTGCACCCGGCCGAGTCGGTCGACGGGGCGTCGACGTACTGGGCGGACGGCTTCGGCGACACCGGCATCGCGGTGGCGGGCGCCGGCGCGCCGCTGGTGGCGGAGTTCGCGGTGGCCGAGCTGGCCGCGGTCCTCGGGCTGACCACCGAGGCCGGCCGACGGCTGGTCGGTCACGCGCTGGAGCTGCGGCACCGGCTGCCGCGGCTGTGGGCTCGGGTGCAGGCGGTCGAGCTGCCGGCGTGGCGGGCGAGGCGGGTCGCCGAGGCCACCCTGGCGTTGTCTGTGGAGGCGGCGGCGTTCGTCGACGCCCAGGTGGCTGCGGTGGCCCACAAGACCGGGCCGGCGCAGGTCGACCGGCTGGTGGCGGAGGCGATCGCCCGGTTCATGCCCGAGACCGCGGACGCGGCGCGTGCCGCGGCCGCGGACCGGCGTCACTTCACCGTCGAACACGGCCGGGTCTCGTTCGAGGGCACCTCGTTGGTGCACGGGGAGCTCGACCTGGCCGACGCCCTCGACCTGGAGGCCGCGATCGCTCACGGTGCGGCCGTCCTCGCGGCCCTCGGGTCCACCGACACGCTCGATGTCCGTCGCGCCGCCGCGGCCGGTGATCTCGCCCGGCGTCAGCTCGCCCTCGACCTCACCGACGTCGGTGCCGATGGGAGCCCGGCCGCGACCCGCGCCGAGCCGTCCCACGCCGAGCCGACCCACACCGAGCCGACATCTGAAGCGAACAGCCCGACCGGCCCGACCGGCCGTGCGGTGCCGAGGGCGCGGCAGGTGGTGTTGTTCGTCCACCTGTCGGAGGCGGCGGTGTTCGACGACGGGGTCGAGGCCGAGATCGCGCGCGTCGAGAACACCGGTGCCGTCATCACCGCCGACACCATCCGCGACTGGTGCGGACGCCCCGGCACCCAGGTGGTGGTCAAGCCGGTGATCGACCTCAACGACCGCGTCGACACTCGTGCCTACGAGGTCCCCGACCGGATCGCGGAGCGGGTGGCGCTGCGCGACCTCACCTGCTCGTTCCCGTTCTGCCAACGACCGGCCCGCCGCTGCGATGTCGACCACGTCGTGCTGCATCCTCGTGGCCCG
>WNGB01013193.1_pt1 | contig 13010 bp, 11 predicted proteins | sample 5400681 | NCBI WGS metagenome assembly WNGB01 (sample SAMN13153367, study PRJNA577476) | soil metagenome | isolation source: 115 cm soil or saprolite under grassland replicate 2 | place: USA:California | collected 2016-06-15 | reverse complement strand
GGATCGGGCAGGTCGAGCTTCCCAATGCGGCGCAGCGCGTCGCCCACGATCGCCCGCTTCGCGGCGAGCTGCGCGTCGTAGCCCAGGTGCTGCAGCTGGCACCCGCCGCAGTGGTCCTGCTTGTAGTGCGGGCAGGGCGCCGTCACGCGGGCGGGGCCGGGACCCTCGACGGCGCCGACCGCCGCCCGACCGAAATTCCGGTGCAGCTTGAGGCTGCCGTCCTTGAGCCGGACGCGGTCCCCCGGCGCGGTGCGCGGCACGAACACGGCCCTGCCGTCGGCCAGGCGCCCCACGCCCTCGCCGCCGGCGGCGATGCTCGTGATCGTGACCAGGTCACTCACGAAGACCCTCCCTCAGCCCCGCCGACATCCAGTCGGACGGTCGGACGGTCGGACTGTCGGACGCCGACGCCGGTCGCGCGACGCCGCGTTCTTCGTCGGCGAGGAGGGCAGCGGTCACCGCCAGCGCCCGCTCAAGGCCGCCGAGCGGCGGGGCGGCGAGCAACCGTTGGCCCACACGCTCGAGGTAGGTGATGTCCACCTGCCCTTTCTGGAAGTCGGGGTCGTCCATCACGCGCAGGTGGAAGGGTTGCGCCGTGGGGAGCCCGACGATGACCAGCTCGCGCAGCGCCCGGCGCATTCGTTGAATCGCGATCTCGCGCGTCTCGCCCCAGCACACGAGTTTTCCGAGGAGCGGGTCGTAGAACAGCGTGACCTCGTTGCCCGCGTCGAGGCCGCCGTCCCAGCGCACGCCCGGCCCCGCCGGCACCCGCAGGTACTGCAGGACGCCCGTCGCGGGGAGGAAATCGTTGAAGGGATCCTCGGCCGTGATGCGACACTCGATGGCGTGGCCGCGGGGCTGCAGCACGCCGCCGTGCACGCGGATCGGCTGGCCGGCGGCGACGCGCAGCTGCTCGCGCACCAGGTCCACCCCGTACACCAACTCGGTGACCGGGTGCTCGACCTGGATCCGCGTGTTCATCTCGAGGAAGTAGAACTCACCAGTCTGCGCCAGCAGGAATTCGATCGTGCCCGCGCTCACGTAGCCGACCGCCCCGGCGGCGGCGGTGGCCGCTTCGGACAGGCGGCGACGGAGCGCCGGCGACACCACGGGCGAAGGCGCTTCTTCGATCAGCTTCTGGTGACGGCGCTGAATGCTGCATTCCCGTTCGCCCAGGGCCACCACCCGGCCACGCCCGTCGGCGAGCACCTGGATCTCGATATGGCGGGGCCGCTCCAGGTACTTCTCGATGTACAGCGCGCCGTCGCCGAACGCCTTCTGGGCCTCACTGCGCGCACCCTGGAATGCCGGCTCGATCTCCCCCTCGGCCCGCACGAGGCGCATCCCTTTGCCGCCGCCCCCGGCAACGGCCTTGATCAACAAGGGGTAGCCCATCCGCTTGGCTTCCCGCCGCGCCTCGGCCGCGTCGTGCAACGGCGCTGCCGTCCCGGGGACGACCGGCACGCCCGCCGCCTGCATCCGGCGCCGAGCCTCGGTTTTGTCGCCCATCGCGCGGATCGCAGCGGCCGGGGGTCCGACGAAAACGAGTCCCGCGTCGCCGCACGCGGTGGCGAACGCTGCCCGCTCCGACAAGAAGCCGTACCCCGGGTGGACCGCTTGGCAGCCCGTGTCCCGAGCGGCCGCGATCAGCTTGGCGCTATTGAGATAGGAGTCTGCCGCCGGGGGAGCCCCCAACAGGACCGCCGCGTCGGCGGCGCGGACGTGCGGAGCGAGCCGGTCGGCCTCCGAGTACACGGCGACGGCCTCCAGACCCTCTTCGTGGCAGGCGCGGATCACCCGCAGGGCGATCTCGCCCCGGTTGGCGACGAGGACGCGCTTGATCAGCGACACCCAACTTCAGCTGTGAGCCCGAACGTTCCCAAGGGCCGGCACAGCGCCGAGGTGATGTCGGCGGCGCGCCGGTAGAGCGCGACGGCGGGCGCGCTCCAGATGTCGTGCTGGTCGAGCGCCAGGCGTAGCGCCGCGAACACGAAATCCTGGGGTGGCACCCGGTCCTCCTTCGGCTCCCGCCCCGACACCCACACGAGCGGCCGGCTCTTCCAGTTCACTTGCGGGCGCATCTCCGGCGGCCGCTCGAACGCCATGCTGGCGCACAGGGGCCGGCGCTCGGCAAACGCCCGGAGCCCCGCATCGCCGCCGGTGCGGCGCAGCCGGGCGTCGCGCAGCACACGGCCGCGGAACACGCTGTCGGAGCGCCACGCCGCCAGCGGCAGGATCAGCAAGTCGGGTCTCAGCCCGCGCGCGTAGCGCATGTACCACGCGGCTTGCGTGTCGGCGTCCCCGGCGGTGATCAGAACGCCCTGCCGCGGGCAGGCGCGGAGCAGGTTCTCGCCCAACTCCTCGAGCACCGGCGGGGGCCGGAGCGCTTCGGGGAGGCCCTGCCAGACCATACCTGCGGCCTCCGGCCCACCGGCCTCCCAGGCGATATAGGCGCGCTGTCCCCAGGTGTACACACGGAACACCTGCGCGGAGTCGGCGGTGCGCGTGCCGGCGCTCCAGCGCGCCGCGCGGGCGAACGCCTGCTCGGCGGTGTCGAGCACTCCGCGCGCCCTCGCCGTATCGACGGCGGGGACGGAGGCGGAGGCCCGGTGCGCGTGATACCCGGCTAGCAGCTGGGTGTAGGCCCGGCCGAGCTCGAGCCAACCCGCGCCGTCAGTCGAGTCCGCCGCCACGCGAGCCCAGAGCGCCGCGCGGAGCGAGTCGGCCTGCGGGGCCTGGAGCGCCGCCGCCGCAAGCACGGCGCTAAAGAGGAATGTTGCCATGCTTCTTAGGCGGGTTGCGGTCGCGCTTGGCCGCGAGGGTCGTGAGCGCGTCGATCAAGCGCGGCCGGGTATCCCGCGGATCGATGATGTCGTCCAAGTAGCCACGCGCCGCCGCCGCGTAGGGGTGCGCGAACTTCTCGCGGTACTCGTCGGCCCGCTCTTCGGTGGCCTCGTCGCCCTTATAGAGGATCTCGACCGCGCCCTTGGGCCCCATCACCGCGATCTCGGCGGTGGGCCAGGCGACGTTGTAGTCACCCCGGATATGCTTCGAGTTCATCACGTCGTACGCGCCGCCGTACGCTTTGCGGGTGATCACGGTGAGCTTCGGCACCGTCGCCTCGCAGTAGGCGTACAGCAGCTTCGCGCCGTGTTTGATGATGCCGCCGTGCTCCTGCGCCACGCCCGGCAGGAACCCCGGGACGTCCTCGAAGGTGACCAGCGGGATGTTGAAGGCGTCGCAGAACCGGATGAACCGCGCGCCCTTGAGCGAGGCGGCAATGTCGAGCACGCCCGCCAGATTCGCCGGTTGGTTCGCGACGACGCCGACGGAGCGACCGCCCAGGCGGGCGAAGCCGACGAGCAGGTTGCCGCCGTAATCCCGCTGCACCTCGAAGAACTCGCCGCCGTCCATCACGCGCCGGATTACGTCGTGCATGTCATAGGGCTTGCTCGGCTCGTCCGGGACGACATCGAGCAGGGCCTCGTCGCGGCGGTCCGCCGGATCGTCTGACGGGCGGAGGGGCGGACCGTCCAGGTTGTTGGAGGGAAGGAACGAGAGCAGCGTGCGGATCGCCTTGAGGGCTTCGAGCTCCGAGTCGTGCACGAAGTGCGCGACGCCCGAGGTCCCGGCGTGCACGTCGGCGCCGCCCAGCTTCTCGAAGTCCACCTCCTCGTGCGTCACGGTCTTCACGACGTTCGGCCCGGTGACGAACATGTACGAGAGCCCGCGCACCATGAATACGAAATCGGTGATTGCGGGGCTGTACACCGCGCCGCCGGCGCAGGGACCGAGAATGGCGCTGATCTGCGGGACCACGCCGGAAGCGAGCGTGTTGCGCAGGAAGATGTCCGCGTAGCCGCCCAGCGAGGCGACCCCCTCCTGGATGCGCGCGCCCCCCGAGTCGTTGAGCCCGATCACCGGAGCGCCGTTCCGCACCGCGAGGTCCATGACCTTGCAGATCTTCTCGGCGTGGGCCTCGGACAACGATCCGCCGAACACCGTGAAGTCTTGCGAGAACGCGTACACCAGCCGGCCCTCGATCCGCCCCCACCCCGTCACCACCCCGTCCCCCAGCACCTTCTGCTCGGCGAGCCCGAAGTCCGTGGCACGGTGAGTGACGAAGCGGTCCAGCTCGACGAACGAGCCCGGGTCGAGCAGCACGTCGAGCCGCTCCCGCGCCGTCATCTTGCCCTTGTCGTGCTGCGTCTTGATGCGCTCGGCGCCGCCGCCCTGCTCGGACTCGGAGCGCTTCTGCTGGAGGAGTTCTAGCTTCTCTCGCATGCTCATGCGGAGAATCTAGACGCGAAAAGGGGGCAGGATAACCCTGCCCCCCTTTGCCTGTTCACCGCGGCTGGTCTACGCGTCTAGTTGTGGCATGTCCTGCTTGGCCGGCTCCTGCGGACTGTCGTCTTTCGGGAAGCCCGTCGCCGCCAGCACGATCCTATGGTGGATGGGGTCCACCTCCAGCACTTTCAGCTCGACCGCTTGCCCTTCCTTCACGGCATCGGCGGGGCTCGAGATGTCGGGAATGCCCAGCTGCGACATGGGGACGAAGCCCTCGATGTCGCTGCCCAGGTCGACGACCACGCCCTTGTCCATCAGGCGCATGACGCGGCCCCGCAGCTCCGTGCCTACGGGGTAGGTCTCGCCGATGCGGAGCCACGGATCCTCCTGGGCCTGCTTCAGCCCCAGCGAGATCCGCTTGTTCTCGGCGTCGACGTTGAGAATCAGGACGTCCACCTCATCACCCTTCTTCACGACTTCCGAGGGATGCTGGACGCGCTTGGTCCACGACATGTCGGAGACGTGGATCAGGCCGTCGATCCCCGGCTCGATCTCGACGAACGCGCCGAACGAAGTCAGGTTGCGGACCTTGCCGCGGATCCGCGTGCCCACCGGATACTTCTGGGGCAGGGCCATCCAGGGATCCTGCGCGGTCTGCTTCATGCCGAGCGACACCTTCTCCTCGGTTTCATCCACCTTGAGCACGACGGCTTCGATCGACTCGCCGATCGACACGATCTTGGAGGGGTGGCGGACGTTGCGGGTCCAGCTCATCTCGGAGATGTGCACGAGGCCTTCGATCCCCGGCTCGAGCTCGACGAACGCGCCGTAGTTGGTGATCGAGACGACCTTCCCCTGCACGCGGGTCCCGATGGGATACTTGGCGGCCACGTTCTGCCACGGATACGCCAGGAGCTGTTTCAGGCCGAGCGAGATGCGCTCCCGCTCCCAGTCGATGTCGAGGACCTTGACCTCGACCTCCTGCCCGATGTGCACCATCTCGGAGGGGTGCGACACGCGGCCGTAGCTCATGTCGGTGATGTGCAGCAGGCCGTCCACGCCGCCGAGATCGATGAACGCGCCGAAGTCGGTGATGTTCTTCACGACGCCCTTCCGCGTCTGGCCGACCGAGAGCTCCTTCATCAGGACGTCGCGCTTGGTCTTGCGCTCGGCTTCGAGCAGCACGCGGCGCGAGACCACGATGTTGCGCCGTCGCTTGTTGAGCTTGATGATCTTGAACTCGAAGCTCTGGCCCAGCAGCTCGTCGATGTTGGGCACCCGGCGCAGCGCGATCTGGCTGCCGGGGAGGAACGCGTCCACGCCCATCAGGTCCACCACCACGCCGCCCTTGATCTTCTTCACCAGGGTGCCGGCGACGGCCTCGTCGCGCTCGTGCGCTTCGCGGATCCGCTCCCAGACCCGCATGAAGTCGGCCTTCTTCTTCGAGAGGACGACCGCGCCTTCCTGGTCCTCGAGGTGCTCCAGGAAGACCTCGACCTCGTCCCCTTCCTTGAGACTCTTGGGGTCCTTGAACTCGTCGATCGGCACCGCGCCCTCCGACTTGAACCCGACGTCGAGAATGACGGCGGTGTCGGTCACGCGGAGCACCTTCGACTTGACGATTTCGCCTTCTTCGATGTTCGAGAGCGTGCCTTCGTACAGCTCGGTCATCTTGGCGATCTCGTCCGGCGAATACTCCTCGTCGAGACCGGCACGGACACGCAGCACGGAGTGAGTTGTCTTCTTGGCGGGGCCTTCGGACTCGGACTCTGTCAGGTCTTGCTCTTCTACCAACATTCAGTACACCGGCTCGGTTGTGGGTTTGGGGTTGAACCCCGGCGCCAGGCGCCGGGGATCCCGGGGACATGCCCCGGGGCGCGCCAAACCTACCCCGGGAACCGCGCCCGCGCCAGTTCGACGACCCCGGCCACCTGCTCCTCCAACGTGAGGGCCGTGGAATCGAGCAGGACGGCGTCGGCCGCCGGTCGCAGGGGGGCCACCGACCGGCTTGCGTCGGCGTGGTCGCGGGCGGCCAGGGCCTGGCTCTCGCGCTGCACCCGCTCCGCTTCCAGCGTGTCGCCCCGCTGCGACAGCCGGCGGCGCGCACGCTCGTCCGGCGTGGCCGTGAGGAACACCTTGAGCGGCGCCTCGGGGAAGACCACCGTGCCGATATCACGCCCATCCACCACCACTCCGCCCGGGGGTGGGTGACCCGCCGCCGCCCGCCGCTGCTGCGCGTTCACCCAGGCCCGTACCTCGGGAATCGCCGCTACCGCGGACACGTGCCGCGTTACCCGCTCGCTGCGGATCGCCTCCTCGACATCCACGCCCGCGACCTCGGGCCGGAACACGTCGCCCACGAGGACCAACCGCACCGGCAACGCTTCGGCCAGGGATACGATCTGTTGACCGGACCACGTATCTCGCGTCCCGCTTCCCGCTTCCCGGAGGTTGTCCAGCGCAGCAAGGGTCAGCGCTCGGTACAGGGCTCCGGAATCGAGATGCGCCCACCCCAGGCGCCGCGCGACGCGGGCGGCCGTCGAGCTCTTCCCCGACGCCGCCGGCCCGTCGATCGCAATGACGCGGATTGTCACGTTTCCCGTTTCACGTTTCCCGAACGTTCCGGAGGTCCGCGAAGAACCGTGGATAGCTTATCGCTACCGAACGGCGTTCTGAGAGCCGGACGTCGGCTCCCGGCACGGTCCCGAGCACGGCGAAGGCCATCGCGAGCCGGTGATCGCCGGCCGTCTCCACGCGGCCGCGGGGCGGACGCGCCGGTCCCTCGACGTGCAGGTCGTTGCCCCGCGCTTCGGCCCGCGCGCCGACCGCCCGCAGGTTCGTCGCCAGCAGCTCCAGCCGGTTGCTCTCCTTCACCCGCAGCTCGCCCACCTCGTGAAACACCGTTTCCCCGCGCGCCCGGCTCGCGAGCGCGGCCAGGACCGGGATCTCGTCCACCAGCGTCGGGATCTCCGGCGCCGCGACCCGGGTCGCCGCGAGGCCGGCGGGAGCGGGACGCACCAGCAGGTCCGCCACCGGCTCGCCTCCCTGGTCTCGCAGGTTCACCCGCTCGACGGACGCGCCCATGCGCTCGAGCACCACCAGGTAGCCGGTGCGCGTGGGGTTCACACCGACGTTCTCGATCAGCAGCTCGCCGCCTTCGGCCAACACCGCGGCGGCGACCAGAAACGCGGCGCTCGAGGTATCCCCGGGAATTGCCAGCTCGAAGGAGGGCACGCTGACGGCTGACGGCTGAAAGCTGACCGCGGCATGGTGCTCGTGCAGGGTCAGGCCGAGATGAAGGAAGAGCCGCTCGGTGTGGTCGCGCGAGCGATACGGCTCGCGGATCGTGACCGGGACGCCGCCCGTCAGCGCCGCGAACAGCAACGCGCTCTTGACCTGCGCGCTCGCGACCGGGCTCGTGTACACCAGACCGCGCAGCCGCCCCCCGCGAATCGTGAGCGGCAGGCCGTCGCCCTGCTGTTCGGCGATCTCGGCGCCCATGGTCCGCAGCGGCTCGGTGACGCGTCGCATCGGCCGGCGGCGTAGCGACGCGTCGCCGGTGAGCGTCACGGCGAACCGCTGCCCCGCCAGGATCCCGAGGATGAGCCGTGCGGTGGTGCCTGAGTTTCCACAGTTCATCCGGGACGCGGGACGCGTGAAGCGGGAGGCGTGCACGACGACCATCCCCTCACGGATCTGCGAGATGTCGGCGCCGAGCTGGCGCATCACGCGCGCCGTGCTCTTGACGTCCTCGCCGGTGAGGAGTCCGGTGAGCTCGCTGGTGCCGCGGCCGAGGGCCGCCAGCATCAACGCGCGATGCGAGATGCTCTTGTCGCCCGGCGGCCGGACGACACCCCGCACCTTCACGAGTCGACCCGGCGCCGCCAGTCGGCCGCGCGGGCCAGCCATGCCGTCAGCGCCGGCGCATCCCCGGCCTCGAGCGCGCGCTCCACCGCGCCGAGCGGCTCCTCGAGCGAGCGCAGCGCGGGGAGCAGCTCGTCGCGGTTCAGCAGCAGGATCTCGGTCCAGAGGGCGGGATCGCTCGCCGCGAGGCGCGTGGTGTCGCGCGCGCCGGGGCCGAGCGAGGCGCCGGGCGGGCAATGCCGGGCGAGAAAGTGCGCCAGCAAAGACGCGACGATCTGCGGGACGTGGCTGGTGGCGGCGACCTGGGCATCGTGGCCGGCGGCATCGAGGACGACCGGATGCGCCTCGAGCACCTGCGCCCAGAAGTGGGCGATCTCACGGGCGGCGTCCTCGCCGGCCGTGCAGGGCGTAACGTACACCAAGGCGCCGCGGAACAGGTCGGCGCGCGACGCCTCGAAGCCCCGGCGGTGCGTGCCGGCGAGCGGGTGGCTCCCCGCGAACCGCGCGCCCCACCCGAGCCGTTCAGCCTGGTGCACGATCGCCCGCTTCACCGACCCGACGTCGGTCACGAGCGCGCCCGCGTGCAGCTGCGGGACGAGGGCCTCGAGCTGGGCGACGTTGGCCACGGGCGGCGCGGCCAACACCAGCAGGTCGGCGGCGCGCGCGACGTCCGCGGCGCGCGGGGGCGCGTCGTCCAGCGCGCCCTCCCGCACGGCGGCGACCCGTTCCCCCGGTTCGGGGGACCACCCCAGGACGGTCGCGACGCCCGCCCGCTTCGCCTGGCGGGCGACGGAGCCGCCGATCGCGCCAAGCCCGATGAGGCCAAGAGTGTGGGGCCGCACGGCTTGGAAGCTACACGCCGCCCCCATATTATGGAGCCCCATGCGCGCGGCGCCGAGCATCACACGGTTGTTCGCGGCGACCTTCGTTGCCGTCGCCCTCGTCGGGCTGGTCACGCAAGTCGCGACGTGGCGCAGCGCGCGCGCCACTCAGGCGGCGATGGTGGAGCTGGCCCAGCGCTTCGACCGGATGCAGCGGCTCTCTCCGTCCCCCGTGCTCGCCGCGGAGGTGACCGCGCTGGAAGATCTCGCCGTGGACACGGGCGACGACGCGGTGCAGGCCGCGCTCGCCGCGTCGGTGTTGTTCCTCGCCATGGTGGTCGTGCTGGGGCTGGGCTTCTGGTACAACCGCCGCCGGCTGGTGGCGCCGTTCGGCCGGGTGGCGGCGGCGCTCGCGCGTGTCGCCGGAGGCCACTTCGGCGAGCGACTGCTCGAAGACGAGCCCGACGAATTCGGGGCGATCGCGCAGGGCGTCAACCGCATGGCCGCGGCCCTCGCGTGGCGCGAACAACTGCACGAATACCTGGCGCAGCTGCTGGCCGCGCTCAACGCCCCGCCCGACGACGCCGGCACGGGCCTGGGGCAGGCCCTCGGCGTGATCGGCGGCGCGACGCGTGCCACCGCCATCGCCCTCTACCAGCCGAGCTACGACACGAACGAGTGGGCGCCGACGGCGGCCCGCGGGATCGAGCCTCATCCCGTGTCCCGCACCACCATGCGCCCCCTGATCGGGGACGCCGGCCAGGCGATCCTGTACCACGGGGAGGCGGCGCACCCCGTCCGGTTCCAGCTGCACCTCACGACGCCGGTGCCGCACGGCCTCGTGCTCGCCCCCCTCCGTTCGGGGCGCAAGCTCGTGGGCGTGCTCTGCGTGATCCCCGGCGCCCAGTTCGGCGCCGACGAGCGGGCGGCGCTCGACCAGGCGGCCCCCAACCTGGCCATCGCCTGCGAGCGGGAGTCGGCGCACCATCACACTCGGCGGCTCGCCACCGAGATCCGGCTCACCGCCAAGCGGCTCGAAGAGCTCAACACCGAGCTCGACGTGGCGATGCGCACCAAGGACCAGTTCCTGTCGAACATCTCGCACGAGCTCCGGACGCCGCTGAACAGCATCATCGGCTTCACCGACCTCCTGCTCACGGAGGACCTCGGTTCCTTGAGCGAGCAGCAGCGCGACTTCCTCGAGACCGTCGCCCGCAACGGCCGCCACTTGCTCGAGCTCATCAACGAACTGCTCGACCTGCAACGCATCGCCGCCGGCCGCATGGAGCTCCGCCCCGAGCCGATCGCGCTTGCCGGCCTGCTCGACGAGACGGCGGGGAGCGTCCACGCCCAGGCGCAGAAACGCGGGCACGCGCTGGTGGTCGAGCCACCGCCCCCCGAGTTGCGCGTGCTCGCGGACCGGGGGCGGATACGACAAGTACTGCTCAACCTCCTCTCCAACGCGATCAAGTTCACGCCCGACGGGGGCCGGATCACCGTCGCGGCCACGGCCGTGAACGGCGCCGCGACCGCGCGGGTCGCCGTGACCGACAGCGGCATCGGGATCGCTCCCGACGATCAGGCCAAGCTCTTCCAGGAATTCGTCCAGCTCGACGCCTCGGCGAGCCGCAAGTACGAGGGCACCGGCCTCGGGCTCGCGCTGTCGCGGCGCCTCATCGAGCTGCACGGCGGGACGATCGGCGTGGACAGCGAGGTCGGCCGGGGCAGCACCTTCTGGTTCACGCTGCCCAGGGCGGGCTAGCGATGGCGACCATCGTGGTGGTGGAGGATCAGCCCGACAATCTCAAGCTGCTCACGGCGCTCCTGACCCTGAAGGGCCATCAGGTCATCGGCCTGCCGAACGGCGACCGCCTCGTCGAGGTGCTGCAGACCCACCAGCCGACGCCGGCGCTGGTGCTGCTCGACATTCAGCTCCCAGGTCGGGACGGCTTCGAAGTGATCAAGGAGCTGCTGGGGATGCCCGACCGGCGCTGGAAGGTGGTGGCGCTGACGGCCCATGCCATGCCGGAGGACCGCGCGCGCGCGGAAGCCGCCGGGTTCGACGGCTACATCACCAAGCCTATCGACGTGCGCACCCTCCCGGAGACGGTGGCGGGCTACCTCACCTAGGCCGCACAGGGCGGCGAGGGGGGCGAGTCGGACCGCCGCTGCCGATCGTGCCGCGCACGTGGCGCGCGCTGACCTTGCCCGATATCTGGAGCGGGAAGTCGGTGTCGACCCGCCCATTCAAGGTCGTGGCGTCGAGCACCGCGTTGAGGTTCCGCGGCAGCACGGCGGTGACCTGGCCGTTCACGGTCGCGAGCTCGACGTCGCCGCCCGCCAGGGCCTCCAGCGTCGCCTCGACGCTGCCGTTCACGCTCGCTGCCTTGACCGGACCCGCGGCGGTATGGAGCCGGACGCGGCCGTTGACCGTGTTCGCTACGACCGCCGCGCCGGCGCCACCGATCGCCACGTCGCCGTTCACGGTGGACACGTCGACTTTAACGGCGCGCGGCAGGTTTACGGTGAAGCGCACCGCCAGGTCGTTCCGGCGGACGCCGTCCATGTGATAGTCGCCGCCGTCGCCGCAGCGCGCCTCCCGCGCCGCCCACACCGCGCAGATCGTCACGCCCCGGGCGCTCGGAACGGCCATCATATGGACGCCGCTGCGGTCCGAATGGCGCCAGCTCTTTTCGCCGATGACCTCGACCAGGTTTCCCGTCCCGGGCAGCACCTCGACGGGGCCGTTCGTGTTGCGGACCCAAAGTTGCTGCCCGGGCTTCACCTCGCCGCGCCACTCCCACCGGTCGCCGATGGAGCGGCCCGCCCCGAACAGGTCGCTGTCGAAATCGATGTCGAACCCCTGGAAGCCGCGGAACACCTGCCACGGCACCCCAAACCCGACCCGCGCCCGGCTGACCGCCAAGCCCACCGCGACCACGACGACGAAGAGCGCTCCGCCGCGGACGATCTCACGCCGCCACGTGCGGAAAAACCGCCGCAGGGACGACGGGACAGGCGGGGAGGGCGGAAGGGGTGCCGGGGGTGGGGTGGGCGGGAGCGGCATATCCATTGGAGATGCTACGAATCCCCCAGGTGTCAAGTTTCGGCCATAAACGCAACCGCCCGCCGGTGGCGGCGGGCGGTTGCCGGCGATGCATCACGCAACGCCCTCAGAGATAGCACCGCATTGTCTCGGTGCTCTCGGCACTCACCTCGACGGTGACCGGGGGCAGCATCCCCCCATACCAAACGCGCGTCGCTGCTTCAGTCGGTGTGGGTGCCACGGGTTCGGGTGCTCCAGCGACGCGCCGGATGGTCTCGACGCGGTCGGCAGTCATGGCGGCTTGAGCGGCGAAGCCGTACCCAAAGGTCAGCGCTGTCGCCAGCAGAATCGTGTAGCCCCGCATACAGCCTCCTCGTGCGTTGCGTCCGTGCAGCAGTCATCCGATAAGACGCACGGCTGGCGGAAAAGGTTGCATGGGGCGTGGCGCCTGACGGGTCCCTGACCTAAGGAAAAACCTGGGGAAAAACCTTGAGGAAAAGGGGGAGGGCGGCGTGCCCTCCCCGTTCCCCTTCCCCTCCGCGCCGGCTCACCCGGCCATCAGTACCCCGGGTTCTGAACCAGCCCCGGCGCCACGTCCAGCTCGTTGAGCGGAATCGGATACAGCGTTTGGAATTCGCGGCCGATCAGGCCGAGCGTCGACACCGCCAAGCCGTTGCGCACGAGGTCGGGCCAGCGATCACCCTCGTAGCACAGCTCGAGGCGCCGTTCCTGGAGGATCGTCGCGATCGCGTTGGCCTGCGTCATCGTGTCCACACGCGCCGCCGTGAGTCCGGCGCGCGTCCGAAGGGCCGCGAGCGAGGCCTCAGCTTCCACGAGTTTGTTCTGCCGCGCTTCGGCTTCGGCCTGGATGAGCAGCACCTCCGCGAACCGAATCACGTGCAGGTCCTCGCCACCGATGCCGGTCGGGTACTTCGAGCCGTACCGCGTGGTGCCCTGGAACGCGACGCTCCACTGTCCGCGCTTATCGACTG
>WNGB01011597.1_pt1 | contig 13010 bp, 10 predicted proteins | sample 5400681 | NCBI WGS metagenome assembly WNGB01 (sample SAMN13153367, study PRJNA577476) | soil metagenome | isolation source: 115 cm soil or saprolite under grassland replicate 2 | place: USA:California | collected 2016-06-15 | reverse complement strand
CCGCGAGCGTCCACGTCACCAACATCCTGCGCAAGCTCGACGTCAAAAACCGCGCCCAGGCCGCCGCCCTCGCCCAACGCGCCGGCCTCCTCACCTCCCGAGCATCCTCCCGTGGACCCACAGCCCACTGATCTCGGATATCCGTCAAACCGGGTCAGGCCCAGTCCGCCTGACGTCACGGATTGACCGGCTTCGGCCCTACGGCCGCCGGGGGCCGGGGTTGAGGATGCACGCCGAGCCATACGTGCCGTAGGCCGGGTGGGGGAGGACCTCGTCCAGCCGGGTGAAGTCGATGCCTGCCCGGTGAGCGGCCAGGGTGTCGGGATTCGTGTTCCTCGCCAGCGGTAGCGGCTGACCGCGACCGAGGCGGTCTTCAAACCCCCGCCATCCGCCGAGGCCGGCGCGGTGGCCTGAGCCCCCGTCCGTGGGCTTCGATAAACTCCCTGGTCGTGCTGACGATGCAGGACGCGCTCGCCCGCCTCCGCGAGTACTGGACCGGGCGGGGCTGCCTGACCGTCCAGCCGATGAACACCGAGGTCGGCGCGGGCACCTTGAACCCGGCCACGTTCCTGCGCGTGCTGGGGCCGGAGCCGTGGCGGGTGGCGTACGTGGAGCCGTCGGTGCGTCCGGATGACTCGCGGTACGGGGAGAACCCCAACCGGATCCAGTGCCACACCCAGTACCAGGTGATCCTCAAGCCGGAGCCGGGCGAGCCGCAGCAGCTGTACCTGGGCAGCCTGGAGGCCCTGGGGATCGACGTGCGGGCACACGACGTGCGGTTCGTGGAGGACAACTGGGCCTCCCCCGCGCTGGGCGCCTGGGGCCTGGGCTGGGAGGTGTGGCTGGACGGGCTGGAGATCACCCAGTTCACCTACTTCCAGCAGGCCGGCGGGGTGAACCTCGACCCGGTCGCGGTCGAGCTGACCTACGGGATGGAACGCATCCTCATCCTACGGGGAGGTGTTCGGGCAGGCCGAATACGAGATGTCGCGGTACTACCTGGACGACGCCGACGTGGCCGCCAACCGGACGCTGCTGGAGCTGTACACGGCCGAGGCGCAGCGGATGATCGACGAACGGCTGCCGGTACCGGCGTACTCGTACGTGCTGAAGTGCTCGCAGACGTTCAACGTGCTCGACGCCCGGGGTGCCGTGTCGACGGCCGAGCGGGCGGCGGCGTTCGCGCGGATGCGGCGGCTGGCCGCCGAGGTGGCCCAGCTGTGGATGCAGCGGCGCGCCGAGCTCGGCCACCCGCTCGGCGTGGTGGCCGCTCCCGAGCCGGCCCAGCCGGCCCAGCCGGCCCAGCCCGCCCAGCCCGCCGTCCCGGCGGCCGCCGTGACCGGCGGGCCGCGCCGGTTCGTGCTGGAGGTCGGTACCGAGGAGATGGCTCCCGCCGAGGCGGCCGCGGCGCGCGAGCAGCTCGACCGGCTGGTCGGCGAGGCGCTGGCGGGTACCCGGCTGGCGCACGGTCCGGTCACCGTGCACGCGACGCCGCGGCGGCTGGTCGCGGTCGTCGACGACGTCGCCGCGCGCGAGGACGACCACATCCGGCTGGTCCGTGGGCCGCGGGTGTCGGCCGCGTTCGACGCCGCCGGCGCGCCGACCGCGGCGGCGGCCGGGTTCGCCCGCGCCAACGGGGTGGCCGTGGAGGAGCTGGAGCGGGTCGAGGTCGGCGGCAACCAACACCTCGCGCTGCGCCGCCACGAGCCGGGCCGCCCCGCGGTCGCCGCGCTCGCCGAGACCCTCGCCGGTACCGTCCCCGCGCTGCGCTCGGCCAGGAACATGCGCTGGCGGGACCCGCAGCTCTCGTTCACCCGGCCGATCCGGTGGCTGCTCGCGCTCCAGGGGGACGAGGTGGTACCGCTGCGCGCCGGTGTGCTGGCCGCCGGCCGTACCACCTGGGTCCTGCGTACCGCCGAAGACCCGGCCGTCACCGTCGACTCCGCCGAGGCGGTCCTCGACCGGCTCGCCGAGGCCGGCATCGTCGTCGACCAGGACCGCCGGCGCGCCGCAATCGTGGCAGCCGCGAAGGATCTGGCCGCGTCGGTGGACGGTACCGTCGACGTCGACGTCGACGGCGACGCCGCGCTGATCGACCAGATCACCTACCTGGTCGAGGCCCCGACCCCGCTGCTGGGCCGGTTCGACCCGGGCTACCTCGACCTGCCCGAGGCGGTACTCGCCACGGTCATGCGCAAGCACCAGCGGTACCTGCCGGTGCGCGACGCCGCCGGGGCGCTGCAACCGTGCTTCGTCGCGATCGCCAACGGGCCGGTCGACGTGGACCTGGTACGCGCGGGCAACGAGGCGGTCCTGCGCGCCCGGTACGAGGATGCCGCGTTCTTCCACCGCGCCGACCTCGGGGTACCGCTGACCGTGATGCGCGACCGCCTGGCCAAGCTCACCTTCACCGACAAGCTGGGCTCGATGCTCGAGCGCGCCGACCGGGTGGCGGCGCTCGCCGGTGACCTCGCCGACCTCGCCGACCTCGCCGCGCCGGGCCCGGAGGACGCGCTCGGCCCGGAGGACCGGCGGGTGCTCGACCGGGCGCGCGGCCTGGTCAAGTTCGACCTCGGCGCCCAGATGGTCACCGAGCTGACCAGCCTCGCCGGCATCATGGCCCGGGAGTACGCGCTGGCGGCCGGCGAACCGCCGCCGGTGGCGTCCGCCCTGTCCGAGGCCGAGCTGCCCCGCCACGCCGGCGACGCGCTGCCGGCCACCCTTCCCGGCGCGCTGCTGTCCCTGGCCGACCGCCTCGACTTCCTGACCGGGCTGGCCGCGACCGTCGGCCTGCCCACCGGAAGCAGCGACCCGTTCGCGCTGCGCCGCGCCGCGCTGGGCCTGCTCGCCGTGCACCGCCGCCATCCCGCGCTGGCCGGACTGGCGCTGTCGGAAGGGCTCCGGCTCGCCGCGCGGCGCCAGCCGGTGGCGGTGACCCCGGAGCGGCTGGACGAGGTGGGCCGGTTCCTGACCGGGCGGCTGGAGCAGGTACTGGCCGAGGAGGGCGAACCGGTGGACCGGATCCGCGCGGTGCTCGTCCACGCCGACCGGCCCGGCCGGGTCGACGCGATCCTCGCCCAGCTGCACAAGCTGGTCGACCGGCCCGAGTTCCGGCGCCTCGCCGAGACCATCCAGCGGGCCCGGCGCATCGTGCCCGCCGGTACCGCCGCCGCCGACGACCCGGCGGCGCTGACCGAGCCGGCCGAGATCCACCTGCACACCGTCCTGGTCCGCACGCGCGGGGCCGTGGGTGAGGTGGCCGACCTGGAGCGGTTCACCGACGCGACCGCGGAGCTGACCGCCGCCGTGGCGGAGTTCTTCGACCGGGTCTTCGTGATGGCCGACGATCCGGACGTGCGGGCCGCGCGGCTCGGCCTGCTCGCCGGCGTCGCCGAGCTGGGCGGCGCGATGCTCGCCTGGGACCAGCTGCGGCTGTGACCGGCGTAGGCGTTCCCTGGACGGTACGCGCGAAGGCGGTCGCGGTCGGGGCCGCGCACTGGCTGGACGAGCTGCCGTCGCTGGTCGCCGCGCTGGAGCGGGAGTGGTCGTGCTCGGTCGGGCGGGTCTACGCCGACGCGACCGAGGCGTTCGTCGCGGACGTGACCCTCGACGGGGGCGCGCCGGCGGTGCTGAAGCTGATGATCCCGCGCGACGGCGACGCCGCGGCGCACGAGATCACCGCCCTGCGGCTGGCCGGCGGTACCGGTTGCGCGAGGTTGCTGCAGTACGACCTGGCGCGCGGCGCGCTGCTCCTGGAACGGCTCGGCCCGGCACTGTCCGAGCTGGGCCTGCCGATCGCGCGCCGGCACGAGATCCTCTGCACGGTGGCCCGCCGGGTGTGGCGCCCGGCACCGGACTGCGGGCTGCCCACCGGCGCCGACAAGGGCCGGTGGCTCACCGCGTTCATCACCAAGGCGTTCAAGGATAAGCTCGGCCAACTCGCCCTCCGATCGGACGAGTCGCCGACGGGCGTCCTCGAACAGGGCTGCGAGTTCGTCGGGCCGGGGCGGGGACCACGCTGAGGCGAATACGCTGGATCGGGCGCGCATGAGGTTTGAAGCGATGACGAGTCGCTGCGGGTAGTCGCTGCTGAGTCCGGCGAGCGTGACGACTGCCTGTTCGGTGCCACGGGCACTGAGCTGTTGCAGAACGCCGTCGCGCCATTCTCGTGCCTCATCCTCGGGGCTCGCCCTGAAGCCCTCGCGGTACACGTCGCCTTCAGGCGGAAACAGTTCCGACAGCCACCGGTATAGACGGCCGAGTTGGTCCTCGTCTGCGTTAACGAATAGATGACGCTCCTCCCGGCTGGTGGCGCACGCGAGCGCTACCTCTCTGCCAAGCTCCTGGTTCTGCCCAATGACGGACAGCACCTCTGGCCAGTAGGCGTGGGCGTCGATGTGCAGTAGCACCTTTACCGCGCCGATGGCGACACGCCGGTTCGGCCCTGTCTCGGCTGCTCTTTGCAACCAGCGGTCCGCGATCACAGGGGCTCGCTCGTCTCCGCCGTCGAACAACGCGATCAGCATGCCCTCCCACAGATCCAGGGCGAGCCGCTGCGCGTCGGTCGAACCTGCGAGGATGATCCTGTCTGGAACCGTGCTCGTGCCGCTCCTTGGCGTACTTGAGCGACTCGTGGACGAGCCGGTGTTCAATGCGTTGGGCTCGCCGGTGTCAGGGCCGGGTGGAGTCTCGCTGCCGGCCGCGCTGATCCGGACGGGTCGCGCGATGGCGGCGGAAAGCTCGTCCAGCATCATGACCCACGTATCGGCGAGGCGCCGGTTCCAGGCCGGATCGATCAGCTCCACCTCCGAGGTCATCCGCCCGCCCGCGAGCTGACCGCGCAGGTACATGACGACGGCCTGAGCCAGCGCCGCTAGCGCGTGCCTTGCGGCGGATTCGAAGAGTTTCTTCTTGCGCTCTCGTTCGCCGTTGTCGCCGTGCATGGCAGGAAACCAGAGCAGCGCCCCCACCCACCCCGCCCAGGCCGCATCTGGAACGTCCTGTAGTCGTTCCTGCCGCTCCAAGAGCGCAAGCGCCAGGTAGCCAGCCCAGCCGCGTTTGTCGTAGCGGTCGGTTCCCAGCCACTCGGCGCCGTGGTCGTGCTCATGGGTCACGAAACGAATCGATGCGTCCACCAACGCCGCGGCGTAGTCGCCTTCCAGTACCGTGACGCCCGGAAAGTCCAGTAAGTCATCGTCGAAGCGCCGGGGTCCCTGCCCGGTGGACGGGTCGAGTTGCAGATTCCATGCCAGACGCCAGAAGGCGTCGACATTGCCGGCGAGGACGTCATGCAACAACTCGTTGATCCGAGCATGAAACTCGTCCGCCTCGGGTTCCGGTCTCGTCTGAGCGGCAGGGGCACTGCCGTAGGCTTGCCTCATCAACTGGGCCTGCTCGCTGTCGACCGCGACAGGCTCGAACCACCAGCTGACGTATCGCCAGACCGGATGATCCTGATGGGCGTAGACGAGTTCCGCGGACGGGATATCGGCAAGGTCGAACAGCAACGCGGCGACCTGCGCCAACGCGCTTGCCAGGGACGGATCGCCGTCGTTCTCGGCTCGTGAGGCCGCCTCGTAAAGCCACATGAAGTCCGTCGTGGACAGCAGGCCATCGCGATGGGCTCGGCGAGTTCCCGCGGCGCTCGCCGGCGGGCCGGCGGGTCGCGGTTCCCGACCGAGTCCCCATCCCCAGATGACATGCCAGGCGTCGGCCCGGTTGAACCCGCCATCACCAAGGATCAGCTTTACCAGTGAACCCGCGAGAGCACGGCGCAGATCGGTGGCTGCCGGCGGCTCGCGACCGTCTTCGTCCTCGACATCCGCAGTGGCGGGCAGGGGTGGCCGGTCGCCGCGCTGAAGGGGCGGCCGGACGATGGTCGCAACGTCGTCGACGTGATCGGTAGCGGTTGGTCCGGCAAGCGCACGCTCGACGATCCCCTCGATGACCTCAGAGTCCACTCCGCCGACCGGTCGCTCGTCAGGAGGCTCGTCCTGCGACTCGGGATCGCCGGCAGCGGCCGTCAGCTGTGACGGGCCGGCCGGGCGCACCTGTTCCTTCGCCAATTGCAGAATGACGGCGAGAGCGTCTTCAGGCAGCCGTGCAGCGAAGGTGCGTTCGAACATGTAGTACGAGCCGATGAGGTTGCGATTCCGGCGCTTGCGAAGGTGTGGAAGGAGTTGTTCAGCCGAGATGTGGTCGGGCCACAGCATGTCCAGCAGCGAGCCGCGAAATTCGTCATCGGGGTCGACGCGGGTGGAGTATTCGACGTCGTCAAAGCGTTCGAGGAGCCTGGCCAGACGAGGTACCGCCCGATCGGGATCCGTTTCGAACGCTGTCCGGGCGGCCAGCTGTCGCATAACCGCGCTCCACGTGTCGTTGTCGGCGAGGTCGAGCAGCGGTCCGGCAAGCTGTGACGCCCCAGCCTCGCGGGCCAGTCGGACCGCGAGGCGGACCCGGGCCCACGATGGCCAGTCCTCAGGTTCGGCGCCTTCTGATTCGGTCAGGACGGCCAGAAGCTGAGCGTCAAGGCCGGGATGTCGAAGGCGGCGCGGGCTGCGCGCCCACGGGTGATCGCCGAGTTCGATCTCAGGAGCGCGGCGGAGCAGTGCCTCGACGATCACCGCCCTCATCTCGGGTGAGTCAACGATCGGGCTGTGCCCGACGAGGCTCTCCGGGTCCGCTTCGACCAGCCACTGCGCATGGGTGGGATCGAGGGTGACCAACCAGGCAGCTGCCTCCCGCAGCGCCGTCGGGATGCTGCGGGTCTCGTCGCCACCGGCGACGAGGAACAACCGTTCCATCTGAGGCCGCGGAATGTCGCGATCGATGAGGTAACGCGCGGTCAGGTAGGCAGCGAACGACCCGTGTCGAAAGGCCAGTCGGTTTTCGCCGCGTCCGGTGAAGAGCCCGGTGCCGAGCGTTGTCAGCACCATCTTCTTCGTGACCAGGAACGATCCGTTGGCGCTCGTCTCGTAGCCGCCCTCGATCGTGTCGGCGTTGAGGTCCTCCTCCCGGGATTCCAACACGGATCCGCGCCAGATGGTACGCCGCCCAGTGAGCAGCAGCCGGGCGGCGATCCGTCCCGCGATCGCCGTCCGCTGGGCAACACTTGTCTCTTCCTCGACCGCGCGGCGGCTGTCGTCGTGCTCCTCGATGAGCTGAGTCACTCCTTGGGCGAACAGCTCTGTGGGCCGGGCGTTCAGCGCCCCCGTTCGGCGGTAGGTACGAACCGACAGGCCGAGGGTCAGCGGCACGCTCGCCAGCACGCTAGCGCCCGCCTCCACGGCAGCAGCGATCAGTGACTCGCCGTCCACGTGATCTGCGCTGTAAGCCAATCTGACGGCGTCGGCACGAGTCAGGGGAGCGAGGTCAGCCAGAATGCAATCACCGAACGTAGACCGCAGCACCTGTGTCAGACTGGCCGGGTAGTCCGCCGTGCGACAGGCCACCAGGAACCGGAGTTGAGACGTCTCACGGGCGGCAAGCAGCGGGCGCAGCCGGCCGGCGAGGTGCCTAATCAGAGGGCTGTCGTCGAGTTGATCGATCACAATGGTCAACATCGGACCCGCTTCACCGACGACCGATGCGGCGGAGACGTCGACTTCAACGGCGGGCGACCGATGCCGTCTGGCTGGAAGGGTCTTGAGATGGCGGCCCAGCAACTCGTTGAAAGTGGCGTCCGTTAGATCGGCCGCGTCGACCCAGACCGGGGCGCGGGTGGTCGAGGCCCCTTGTGCCTCGTCCCGGCCCAGGGCGAGTTGTTCGAACAGGGTCGTCTTGCCGACGCCAGGCTCGCCCAGCAAGACAAGGGCTCCGGCCTCGGCGGCGGCGCGCGGGTCGACTAGCGCACCGGGCATGAGCGTGTCGGCGGACGAGACCTGCAGGGTCGATGGATCGAGGAAGCCGTCGTCGCCGACCGGAAAGGGTATGTCGTCCGCATCGGTCCCTGATCGGATCCGGCACAACCGATCGACCGTGATGGCAAAGATGGAAGCTACCGGCATTTCTCTCATCCCCGCCGACTACGCTGCGACGCTGGCGCCGCCGTGGAGACGATGCTCGGGACTACTACTTCGATGTCCTCCCACAGAGGCTGCCACTGACGGTCGGCGCTCCACACGTACGAACGCTGGTACAGCGGAACGACATAGCGCACGTCGCTCTGGAACAGCTTCCGAACGGTCCTCGTGTGCGGCTTCATGACCGTCTCTCATACTCGCCACCGTCGCGCCAGTCAAACGACCTCCGCCGCCGCCGAGGCGCGGACCGGCTTGCGCACGACGACCCGAGGAAGAGTGCTCTGCTGGGGTACCGGCGCCCAACGGCACATCGGTCGGCGGGAACCACAGATCGCACTGCGCCAACTCGCCCGGCAGGTAAGTCGTGCGCGAGGCGGGTCCGGTGGGGCGAACACCGGCCGCGGCTCCCGCACCCGCTCCTTGAGCATGGTCAGACCCCGGGTCCAGCCGATCCGCTCCGCGATCACCGTCGCCGGCATCTGCGGGAACTCCTTGAGTAGCACCCGGATCTGCGGCTCCAACGCGTCGACAGCCGAGCCCTCGCCGGCCGCTGGTACTTCGGCGGCCCATCGGCGCCCAACGCCCGGCGCACCGTGTTCCGGCCCACCCGAAGCTGCTGGGCGATCGCCCTAATCGGCATCCCTCAGCCCGGTGAAGGCGACGGATCTCCGCCCAGTCCTCCACGTTCAACACCTCCTGATCATCAGGAGGGTCCGTTTTCGCCCGCCGCCACTGGGTCAGTGTTGTGGCACAAGCGACGGTGGCGCTGCCGGACAGTTGAATGTTCACAGCGGAGGTTCACGACCGGGTGCCGGCGGTCTTCCCGGGCGCCCGCACCACCCGGCGGCTACGGCAGGCGGTAGCCGATGCGGTGGGTGAAACCGGTGCATGGCCGAAGGTGGCCCGCTCGTATCGGGTGTCTTGGCCGACGGTCTGGCGGGCTGCCGGGGCCGTGGTTGCGGCGCTGCCGGCCGAGTCGGCACCCACCCCGCTGCTGGGCATCGACAAGACCCGCTTTAGGCGGCTTCGTTGGCACCAGCAACCCGACGGGCGGTGGCTGTTGGTCGAGCCGTGGGAGAGTGGCTTCGTCGACCTCACCGGCGCTCAAGGGCTGCTCGGGCAGGTCGACGGGCGCACCAGCGCCGCAGTCTCGGGCTGGCTGGCTGCCCGTAGCCCGGCCTGGCGGGCGGCGGTGCGGGTGGTGGCCATCGACCCGTCGGCGCCCTATGCCGCAGCGTTGCTGGCTGCCCCAGGCCGCCGTCGCGGTCGACCAGTTCCACCTGGTGCTGGCCGCCAACCCGGCCGTGACCAAGGTCCGCCAGCGGGTCACCCGCGAACACCTCGGCCGGCGCGGACGACGCACCGACCCGGCCTGGGTCAACCGCCGCCACCTGCTGCGCGCCGGGGAACGCTCGGCGACGTCTCAGCTCGACTCGCTGAGGCCGGCAACACGCCCGCTGCGGTAGGTCGTTGCATTGGAGGAGCTGCTCTCATAATCTGTTGCGCTGCCCAGCGTGTAGTGGCAGCGATGAGCGGGGGCTCGTCCTGAAACTACCCTGGGAGACGATCATGACGGGCGACACCGGCTCCACCGACCCGCTGCTGACCACTGTCGGCGCCGAACAGATCACGCTGCTACGGATCGTGGGCGATGTCGTCGCCGAGTCCGGCCAGTGGCCGGTCTACCAGTACGTCGAAGCCCGTATGGACGACGCCGGTCTGGACGTCGATGCGGTGCTGCGCTCGATGCCGTCCATCGCCTATGGGCAGCTGGATTACTCGCTGGTGCGACGTGGACACAGCACCTCACCGGAGACGCCCGTCAAGCTCACCATCGCCGGGTTCGCGCACTTGCCGGAGCACGCCGAGCTGGTGGACATGTTCCTGGCGGTGTTGAACGAGCTGGCGAACCGGCGCGCTGAGGCCGCCTACGAGCCGCATCAGGTCATCGAGGTGATCGTGTCAGGCAGCGAGCTGCTGGAGCAGCTCGGCATTAACAGCCACCCCTTGGCCGCGATCTTGCCGGACATCATCGACGGCGAGCCTGCCACCTGGCACGGCAGCGGAAACCTCGACTCCGGTGGCTGGAAGCACACCGTGAGCCCGTTCGTGCGCCGCTTCCGGGCTGTCGACAGCGTGGATGACTACCTGCGCCGGCTGAGGGCATTCATCGTCCCGGCGACTCCGGCGGCGGCGCCCGTGGTGGTCTCCCCGCTGGGCCTAGCCGCCGCATTCGACTACCTAAACGTGGTCTGGCAGCTGCGGTTCGGCGTCGGCCTGCTCACGATCCCCAGCGCGGAACGGTCCGCCCGGCTCGCGTTCGACGCGGCGACAGCCGAGGAGTTCGACAACCGGCTCAGCGCCATGGGCGAGATGTTCAAGGGGTTCGACCCGCCCGGCGACGACCACCAGGGCAGCCTCCAGCGGCTACGCACCTTCCTCCGCGAAAACCTACCGACGGAGGCCATGGCCCGGGTCGAACCCGCCCTGGCCACACTGCGCAGCTCCACACATGTCCGCAACGCCAGCCAGCACATCGACGCGGCGACCGACGCCGCGATGGCGCTGCCCTCACTCGGCCTGACCTACCCGATCACCGACTTCACCCACGCCTGGCAAACGGTTCAGCTGCACGTGACGTGGGCGCTGGACACCGTCCGGCAGGAGATCCAGGCCACACTATCGCCAGCAGGGCGCAGGTCTTCAGCGCGTAGCGGACGTCGCCAGCCCAGATCCGGCCGGCCACGCGGCGAAGCGACCCTGCGCCAGCCCACCTCCGACGGCAGGGCGAGGTCGGCCCGTGGCGAGTCTGCGCCGACCGCCAGCTAGGTCAACGTCCTGCGTCCAGGGCCTCGTCGCGAGCTGCTGCCGGTCGAATAGAACAGATCAACTCCTGCTGGGCACACACCACCGATCGCGGCGACCGCTGTCGCCGTCAGCCGTCGACGACCACGGCCGACTGCTTGGCGGTGTAGTCGATGTCGACCGGCACGAACCCCTCGTGGAAAGCGAATCCTGGTCCCCGGTCGGCCTTACCCCCATCGGGTGGCGTGGTCACCGGGTGCCGGATGCCGACTACAGAGTCCCGAAGGAGCTGATCTGGCGTCGGTCCCAGCGGCACGTCCGGATACCCAGGGAATTGCACCTCGGCGCACGCGCCGAAATGCCGCGCCGCGGCGACGTGGAACATCGCCCCGTACGTCAGCGCCATCATCCACGTCTCAGCGAGCAGCGTCGCGGGCGACAACCGGAGGGTGGCTACTTCCATGCCCTGCTTGCGGCCGTTGCGGGCGCGTGGGCGCGACAGATAGTCCAGACTGACGGAGTCGATGAGATCGACGGCGTCCGGAGACGTGAACGCGCTCAAAGGCACTGTCCCGTCTTCGGGTGCCTGGCGGATGAAGGCGACCCGCAGATCGTCACGCGAGCGCACCGCCAGGCCGTGCTTGAGCTTGTTGTGCGCGGCGTTGACGTCGATGTCATCTCGTGCCAGCAGCCGCAGGGCGTGCCCCAGCCAATCCGCCATGAGCTGCACCCTGGTCATCGCGCCTTCGGCTATCGGGCTACTTGTCGGTACGCCGCCGGGAACGACCAAGGCCCAGAATGTCGCGCGCCCCGCGTCGCTGAGAAGATACGTCCTCGTCGCGGTCACGAGGTCGGCAGTCTGATGCGGACCGTCGCATACCGATGCCCAGAGGCATCCGGTGCCCGATGCATTGCTCCGAGCACGCGGCCCGATGGCCAATGCGTGGTAGAGGCGAACCAGAGCCTCGGCCGCATGATGCCGAACCGCAAGCGAGTCGATTGCGACCTGGATCTCACGATCACCCTGCTCGCCCCCGAGGACATCCGACGCGTCAGCGAGGCCGAGAACGGCTGCGAAGCCTGATCCCAGGCTGCCCGTCGTGCCCGCTGAAACCACCTCCGATGACGCGATGAGCGACGCTATGCGCGACGCGAAGTACTCGAACGGCCGCGACGTGAAGAAGTCATCGTCCAACTCATGCGCCTGCGCGGCCGTAAGCTCTGTTCCGTGCGGTTCGGTGAACACCCACAGATTGTGACCGTCCCTCAGCTAGGGAGTACAGCGGTTTGACGCCGGCCCAGCATCAACGGCGCGCTCCTACGGACGGTCAAATCGGAGGGCCAGCACCCACGATCTGATCTCGTGCCGGGTCATCGTCCGGGTCCGCGGAACCGGGGAAATCGGGCCTGGCTCGCGAGCGCTATCGCGGGAGGGCGACCTCGGCGTACCGCCAATCATCGCCCTCAGACCAGCGCAGCACCTCGACACCGTTACCGGCGGGCAGTCCGAGCCAGATCTCGGTGATCCGGGGATCGACGACCGGATGGGTGGTGGGCATACCGTCGCCGAGGGCACGGCCGATATCCAGCCGGGTCAGCGGGTCGACCCAGAGGAACAGATGCCGGACGTCCGCGCCCGAGGCGTCGAGCTTCTCGGCGTCCTTGACGTGCTTGGGCAGGGCGAGCGCCATCGTGACGGCTGTGCTGACGTGGTTGGGGTCACCGGCCGGCCGCGACGGGATCCCGGTCACATACCCGAACATCACCATGCCTGGCGGCGGGCCCGTGACCGACGAGGCGATCATTACGCCCGTGGTGGCCATCGCCGTGGTCACGGGGTGGACCCCCGAGCCGGGCGCTGTCCCAGCGGCCGGTCTCGACGATCTGGTCGCGTTCGAGCGCCTGCAGCCACTCACCCAACCCGTTGGTGAGCGCCTTGGCGTTGAACTGCGGGTCAACCATGATCGTCCACGCCTGGGCAAGCCCAGGGATCATGACGTCGTGCCCAGGCCCGACCTTCTGCCAGTGCATCAGGTCAGTCATCACTGACCCTCGGCGACGGCTCGCAGCACGACCTGGTCAAGGGCAACGTCGTCACCGACACGTCCGGCAGCGGCATCCAGATCGGCAACGTGGACATGCCGACCGCGACCGGTTCGGCACAGACGAGCAACAACACCATCA
>WNGB01010278.1_pt1 | contig 13010 bp, 9 predicted proteins | sample 5400681 | NCBI WGS metagenome assembly WNGB01 (sample SAMN13153367, study PRJNA577476) | soil metagenome | isolation source: 115 cm soil or saprolite under grassland replicate 2 | place: USA:California | collected 2016-06-15 | reverse complement strand
AAGAAGAACTGGACGTCGGACTTGGCGGGAATGCCGACCTTGCCGATCACGCTGACCAGCACCGCACCGACGCCCGCGCCCAGGCCGCCGAAGATGAATCCGACCACAAGCGACTCGATGACGAGCATCGCGAGGATGAACCGGCGCTGGGCGCCGATGGCGCGCAGGGTGCCGATTTCGCGCACGCGCTCCAGCGTCGCCATCACCAGCGCGTTGTTGATGATGACCAGCGCGATGAGGAAGATGATGAGGATCGCGACGTACAGCACCATCCGCACGACGTTGATGAACTGGCCGATGAGGCCGGCGGCGGTCTGCCAGCTGATCGCCTTGAGCGGCAGGCCGTCGGCTTTACCCTGCGCCTCGATCGCCGCCATGGTCTCGGGCACCAGCTTCGGGTCCTTGAGGATGACTGCGGCGTTGAGCACGACGCCGCGCTCGACCTCGTCGCGCGGGAACACGCGGCTGCGGGCCTCCTCTCGCACCAGCTTGCTGCCCAGCGACTCGCCGAGATCGTGCATCACCGGCGCGACCCCGGGGGTGGTGGTCGCTTCGATACGCCTGGGAGCCTTGTTTCCGGCCCCGCCGGCGGAGCCGGCGCGGCCGGTCTCGGCGGCGCCCGCGGTCTCGGCAGAGCCGGCGGCCGGTGCGCCGCCGAACAGCTCGGCCTCCGCGTTCTCGCGGCTGACATCGTGGGCGCCCGCCGCTTTTTGCAGTGCCTGGATCTCGGCCAGCTTCTCGCCGCTCATGAAACCGTAGAGCTCGCGGAACGACACCAGGTCCATGATGTTGAGCGCGCCCGCGAGGGTGGACTTCTCGAGTCCCTGGAACTGGAACGTGCCGTAGACCGGCACGTTGACCGACTGCACGTAGCCCGAGCGGGTGAACGCCTTGATCGTGAGCACGTCACCGATGCGGACCCGGTAGAGCTCGAGCGACGGCGCCAGCTGCTTGTAGAAGAACGCGTGGCGGGCCTGCAGGTTATCGTCGGTGGTCTGGAAGAACGCGGCGAGCAGCTTGCCGACGTCGTTCTCCTGGCTGCCGAGCAGGCGCTGCAGCTTGGCGCGGAAGTCCGCGGTCTTGGGCGCATCCAGCTGGAGCAGGATCTCGCGCACCTGGCTGACGTTCTCCCGCACCATGCGCGACAGGTCGGGGTGGGTCGCGATGTGCTCGCCGCGCGACTCGAGGCCTTCCTTGATCTGGTCGAGCCGTCGCGCCGCCTTGAGCTTGATCTGCTCCTCGTAGACGTGTTTGGCGAACAGAAAGCCGCGCTTGCCGGGCGGGATGGTCGTGCCCTCGACGATCTTCATGCGGTCGAACGACTTCTCGAACGAACTCACGTCGGTGCCGACGTAGTTCAGGAACAAGAGGTCGGCGTCCGCCGCCTGGCTGGCGATGCGGTTCTCGAGAAACTCGAGCCCCCCGAGGGGATCGTTGTCGAAGTCGGCCCAAAACGCGTCGGAAGCCGCGCGGGTGACCGCCTCGGTGTCGGCCTTGTCGATCGCCTTCTCGTCCAGGATGTTGCGCGCGTTCTTGAGATCGTTCTGCAGCACCTGAACGATCTGTTTGACGTGGCCTTTTTCGCTCGCGACCTGTCCGTCGAGCTTGGCCCGCTCCACCGCGGATTTGGCAGTCCGCCGCGCCTTGACCGCGTTGCGCAGCTTCTCGAGCGCGAGGTCGATGGTGTTGCCCGAGGTGACGAGCGCGCCGCTGATGCCCATCGGAACCACCGATTTGACGTTCGGCACCTTGAGCAGCGACTCGCGCACCTTCGCGAAGTCGTCGAGCTGCGCCATGTCTGGATCGCCCATCATCATCCGGCCCATGACCTCGAGTGGGTCCTTGGACTTGGCGTTGTAGACCTGGATGTGGCCGGCGACGCTGCCGATCACGCTGCGGCTCATGGACGCGACCAGGCTGTCGAGCGCCGAATTGCCGACGACGACCAGCAGGCCGCCGAAGAAGATGATCCCGCCGACGATGATGGTCTTGAGCCGGCTCGCGAACAGGTTTCGGAACGCGATCTGCGCGACGACGCCGAAGGTGTCGAGCCAGGATTTCATGCCCGCACGTCCCGGGTGGGTGCGATCGCCTCGGCTGGCGTGACGCGGTCGAGGACCTTGCCGTCGGCCAGACGCACGACCGCGTTGGCGTGCGCCATCACCGACTGATCGTGGGTCGAGAAGATGAACGTCGTCTTCTCGGTCCGGTTCATCTCGCGCATCAGGTCGAGGATGTGGGCGCCGGTGACCGAGTCGAGGTTGGCGGTCGGCTCGTCCGCGAGCACGAGCTGTGGCCGCGTGACCAACGCGCGCGCGATCGCGACCCGCTGCCGCTGTCCGCCCGAAAGCTCGCTCGGCCGGTGGCTGGCGTGCTCGTGGAGCCCCACCTTGTCGAGCAGCGCCGCCACCCGGTTCGCGCGTTCGCTGGCGGATAGCCGCCGCTGCAGGAGCAGCGGCAGCTCGACGTTCTGGAACAGGGTGAGCACCGAGACCAGGTTGAAGCTCTGGAAGATGAAGCCGATGGTGTCGAGCCGTAGCCGCGTCAGCTCCCGCTCGCTCAGCTTGAGAGTGTCGTTGCCCGCCACCTCGACCGTGCCCGACGTGGGCGTGTCGACGCAGCCGATCAGGTTGAGCAACGTGGTCTTGCCGCTGCCCGACGGGCCCGCGATGGCGAGGAAGTCGCCCTCGACGACGTCGAGCGTGACCCCCCGGAGCGCCTGCACCTCGACTTTGCCCAGGGAATACGTCTTGACGGCGTCCCGAACCGAAACGATCGCCTTCATGTCACCACCTCGTGTTTGTGCTTTTGCTGCTCTCGTTTTCGAAGCTCTTTACCGACGATCTCGCGGACCTCGTCACGGTCGGGCAGCCCCTTCAGCTCCGCGACCACCCGCGCCAGCACCTTGCCGAACTGGCCTTTGATCTCGGGCGACAGTCCGGCGAGCACCCGCGTGAACTCGCGCGAGCGCTGCTCCTGCGTGCTCTCGATCAGCTCGCGCCCGCTGGGCGTGATCGCGATGCGCTTCTGGCGACGATCGACCGGGTCCTCCGATCGGCCCACGAGACCGGCGACGACCATGCGGTCCAAGAGGTGGCTGGCCGCCGGCCGGGACAGCTTGAGGCAAACCGCGATCGCCGACACCGACACCGGCCCGAGGTGCGTGAGCAGGTGCAGCGCCACCATCTGCGCCATGGTGAGACCCGCTTCGTTCATGACGGCGAGGGTGTCGTCCGCCGAGCGCCGGTGGATGTGGCTCATCATCTCCTCGATCAGGTTCGCGAGGTCCGAGGGCCGCCCGGCGGACCGACTGCTGCGGGAACGGGGCGAGCGCATGAATTAGTTCCAGGTATCGAACTAATTCACCCATGAGCCAATGTCAAGCAGCGGAAGTGTGAAGAAGTGTTCGGCTCGCCACCGACGCGGGCGATGGATTAGAGTCCTCGGGCAGGCGTTGGTTCCCCGAACCTGTTACCGCGAGGAAATTTCGATGCAACCTCCGTCGATGGCGTCAGTCGGCCTACAGCTTCTGAGCGCAAGAAGCGAAAGCGCAACGTGACCGACCTGGTGTTGACCCTGCTCGGTCCCGATCGTCCCGGGCTGGTCGAGCTCGTCGCCGGCATCGTCGCCGCCCACGGCGGCAACTGGCTGGAAAGCCGGATGACGCGACTCGGGGGCCAGTTCGCCGGAATCCTCCGCGCCGAGCTGCCCGAGGCTCAGCTGAAGTCCGCGCTCGCCGCGCTCGCCGCGCTCGAGCAACGCGGGCTCAAGGTCGTCGCGACCAGCGCCCCCGACGACGGCGTGTCCACCACCGCGGCGGCGTCTCGACCGCGGGTCATGGATCTCGAGCTGGTGGGACTCGACCGCCCCGGAATCGTCCGCGAGATCTCGCAGCTCTTGGCCGCGAGCGGCGTCAACGTCGAGGAGCTCGTCACCGAGCGCAAGAGCGCGCCGATGTCGGCCGAGATGTTGTTCGAGGCCCGCGCGCACGTCCGCGTGCCGCCCGGCACCGATGTCGCCTCGCTGCGCGCCTCCCTCGAGCGGCTCGCGAGCGACCTGATGGTCGAGATCCGCCTCGAGGAACGCCGCTAGTCCGCCGTCCGCTCTCAGCCCCGACGACCTGTCACCAGATAATCCGCTCCTCCCGCGATGAGCTCAGGTCAGCAAAAACTGACCTCCCGCTCGACGCGAATGATCCACTTCGGAACCCTGGGAGGGTTCCGCTCCTCCCGCGATGAGCTCAGGTCAGCAAAAGCTGACCTGAGCTCGACGCGATCTACGCGTCCTGTTACGTGCGGCTACGGTCGCGCGGAACAAACCGCGTCGACCAGGTAGCGCCCGCAGGTTCCCGTTCGGGTCTGCGTGCGCGGGCCGGGCCAGCTCGCCTCGACGCTCTTCGACCGGCAGTCAGCGACCGCCGTGTAGATAGCGTCTTCGGCGTCGGGCATCGTCCCGCGCGGCGCGGACCAGCGGAACAGGGTTCCGTTGCCGAGCTCGCGGACCGATTCGCGATCGAAGACCAGCTGGTTGCCGCGCTTGCGCGTGCATGCCACATCCCAGTCTCCGGGCGCCACCAGCGACATCTCGGCGTCGTCCGCCAAGCCGTGGTCGCCGATCCCGTTCACCGTCCCGATTGGGGGGCCGGCCACGACCGTCACCGCCGCCTCTTGCTCTTGCGTCTCGGCTTCAGGCGCCGACCTCTGCGCCTCCCGCCTCCACGCCATGTCGTCTACTCCGCTTCCCTGCTCTCTGACCACCGACCCCGCCAGCATCATCAACCCCGTCACCACGTTCCTCATAACTCGAACCCACTCCTCTCTCAGTCTTCAATTTTCAGTTAACTAACGGCGGCTCGACCATCGAACCACCGGCGCGATATTGGGACACCGCCCTCCCCTGCGCAAGCGAAGGCGCGTTTATTTACGAGCTTTGATCCCGAGCGTTACCGCGTGTTCACAAAACCAGTGACGCGCGGCACCACCTCGCGTCGCTGCGTCACGAAACGCTGATGTCGACGCTCGGGCGGAGCTCGGCACAGACCGCGAGCACGCCGTGAATCACGTTGTTCTTGAACGCGGTGACGAGCGCCGGATCTCCGGCTTTGCCCTCGTCGAGGTTCACGTAGGCGATCTGCGTCAGCAGGTAGTCGAACCGGGGCGCCCACTTGCGCGCGCCGAGGCGCGCGGTCGTCGAGCAGTTGTCGATCATGTAAGCCACGCCACGGGCGTGCATGTACGGGTTCAACGAGTCCACCGACTCGATCACCGACTCGTTCGCGGCCTCCGAGTACGGGTGGTCGTGCGCGAGCAAGATGTCGATCTGCGCTGTCATCGTGGCGATGTACACGCCCGCCGTGAACGGGTGTACGGGGATCTCCTTCTCGACGCGTTTGGCGCGCACGCCCGCGCCGACTTTCCACGTCTCCGTGCCGTCGATCTTGCCCATCGGCCGGTGCTTGAGACGCTCACCCGCCAACACGACGCCGCGGATCTCGTTGCCGCTCGAGACCTCGTCGTAGATCTCGTCGAGGACCTCCTTCGCCGCCGGATACGCCGCGGTGTACGCGCGCTCGAACTCCGCCTTGCCGGCGGTGTCGAGCCCCTCGTATACGGCGAGGATGCCGCGCTTCGAGATCGTCTTCGAGATAGGACCGGTAATCGACTCGGCCGAGTTGAGAAATGCCGCCTCCTTGCTCATCCCCTGCCCCACGAACCGGCGGTAGAGGCTCTCGATGATGCCGTGCACGGCGCCGAGCAAGATGCCGCGCTCGCCGTAGATGTCCGACTTGAACTCGGACTCGAGCGTGGTCTCGAACGTGTAGGGCGAGCCGAGCGCCACCGACCAGCCGAGCGCGTAGTCGGTCGCGCGGCCGTCGATGTCCTGGTGGATCGCGATGCTGGCGTTGATGCCGGCGCCGTTGACCTCTTTGCCCTGCACGTAAAGCCGGCGCACCGACGGGCCCATGCCCTTGGGGCACACGGCGATGACGTTGATGTTGGCGGGCAGCTTGGCGCCCACGTTCCTGAGGTGGCCGATCAGGAAGCCGTGCGACAGCCCCAGCGTCGAGCCCGGACGCAGGCTCTCGAACACGCGCGGGAAAAGCTCGCCCTGCGCGGCGTCGGAGATCAGGAGCAGCGCGATGTCCGACTCGCGGATGGTCGCGAACATCTCCCCCAGCGTTCCGTCCTGCTCGGAGAACCCGGCCTTGCGCGCCTCGTCCATCGACGAGCTGCCGGCGCGAAGCCCGACCTTCACCTTGATTCCGGTGCCGGCGAGCGAGTCGCGCAGGTTCTGGGCCTGCGCCGGTCCTTGCGAGCCCCAGCCGATGACGCCGATCTGCTTGACGCCCGCGAACGCCTTGGCCAGCAGCGGAAACAGGTGCCGCCCGCCTTTGACGATCTGCTCGCTGCGATCGCCCATCTTGACCGTGTCGACGCTGAACAACTTGGACGAAAAGCTCATGACGACCTCCAAGCACTGAAGACGTTGCCTGACGTTTGAACGGCATTCAGGATACGGCACCGCTGTCATTGCGTAAAATGCATTGTTGGCACATCACTGTTGCGTCTCGTGCAATACTGGGAACCGCCCGCGATGGACTACGACGCGCTCCGGCTGTTCGCACATTTGGCGCAAAGCTTGCGGTTTTCCCGCACCAGCCGCGAGTGCCACGTCAGCCCCTCAGCGCTGTCACGCACCGTGCAGCGGCTCGAGCGCGAGACCGGCTGGCCGCTGCTCGAGCGCGATCGGCGCACGGTGCGGCTGACCGCGGAGGGGACCCGGTTCGCCGAGCACGCGCGCGACACGCTCGGGCGCTGGCAGCGGCTCAAGGGCGATCTCGCGGACCGGCGCGAGCACCTGGCGGGTGAGATCTCGATCTTCGCGTCGGTGACCGCGTGCCAGAGCTTCCTGCCCGAGCTGTTGTCCGATTTCCGCCAGCGCCACCCCGGCATCCACATCCAGCTCGAAACCGGCTACGCGGCGGACGCGCTCGAACGCCTGACCGAAGGCCGCGCCGACGTCAGCGTCGCCGCGCTGCCGCCCACGTTACCGCGCGCGCTGGTCGCGCGGCCGCTGTTGCGGACGCCCCTCGTGTTCGCGGCGCCGCGCGCCGCGTGTGAGGTCGAGCGGCTGTGCCACCGCCGGCCGCTGCCGTGGGTCGAGCTGCCGGTGGTGCTGCCCGCGTCAGGCCAGGCGCGCGCCGACGCCGATCGCTGGTTCCGCCGTCGTCGGATCGCCCCCGACGTCTACGGCGAGCTACCGGGCAGCGAGGCCATCCTCGCGCTCGTGAGCCTGGGCTGCGGCGTGGGTGTGGTGCCGCGTCTCGTGCTCGACGAGAGCCCGCTCGCGAGCAAGGTCCGGGTGCTCGACGTCGACGACGGCGGCGATCCGCTGGGCGAGTTCCGGGTTGGCGTCTGCACGCAACGCAAGAAGCTCACCTCGCCGCTCGTTCGCGCGTTCTGGGAGTCGATCGCGGCTACTTCATCGGGGGACGTCGCTCGCTGAAGCTCCCGAAGGTCGGCGGCAGGTTCGGACAGCCGCCGTGCGCCGCGCGTGGAGAGGCGGCGCGTCAGGTGGACACCGGCGAGGTCACCGCGCCGGTCGCCGATGACGACACCGCGGCGGCGTACTTGGCCATCACGCCGGTCTTGTAGCGGGGCCCCGGCGGCTTCCAACCCGGTTTGCGCGACTCGAGGTCGGCGGCGACGTCGAGCCGGCGCGCGTCGACGTCGAGCGTGATCGAATCGCCGTCGCGCACGAACGCGATCGGGCCGCCCACCTGCGCCTCGGGCGCGACGTGGCCGACCATGAAGCCGTGGGTGGCGCCCGAGAACCGGCCGTCGGTCAGCAGCACGACGCTGTCGTCCAGCTTCTGGCCGACGAGCGCGCCGGTGACGCCCAGCATCTCGCGCATGCCGGGCCCGCCCTTCGGGCCCTCGTACCGGATGACGACCACGTCGCCCGGCTTGATCTCGCGCTTCTGGACCGCGGCGAAACACGCCTCCTCGCAGTCGAACACGCGGGCCGGGCCGGTGTGCTTGCGGCGGGTGTGGCCCGCGAGCTTGACGACGCCGCCCTCGGGCGCGAGCGAGCCGCGGACGATCGCAAACCCGCCGGTCGCGCTGATCGGCTTGTCGAGCGGACGAACCACCTGCTGCCCCGCGGTCTCCTCGGCGTTCTTCACCTCGACGGTAATGCTGCGGCCGCTCACGGTCAGGCTCTCCTTGAGCAAGCCCGCCTCGAGCAGCCGGCGCGCGACCAGCCGCACGCCACCCGCGCGGTCGAGGTCCGCGGCCATGAACCGGCCACCCGGCACGAGATCCGTGAGCGTCGGCGTCTTGGCGGCGATCAGGTCGAAGTCGTCGAGCGTGAGCGCGACGCCCGCCTCGCGCGCGATCGCCATCAGGTGCAACACCGCGTTGGTCGAGCCCGCGGTCGCGGCGACCGCCGTGATGGCGTTGTCGAACGCGGCGCGGGTGAGGATCTGGCTCGGGCGCAGGTCCTCGGCGACGAGGCGCATGACGATCTCGCCCGCGCGCACCGCGGCGGCGCCCTTGCGCACGTCGACGGCGGGCACGTCGTTGAGGCCCATCGCCGACAGCCCCAGCATCTCCCCCGCCATCGACATCGTGTTGGCGGTGAACTGGCCGCCGCACGCGCCCGCGCCCGGGCACGCGACGTCCTCGAGCGCGCGCAGCTCGCTCTCGGTGATACGCCCTGCCGAGCACGCGCCCACCGCCTCGAACACGTCCTGGATCGTGACCGCCTTGCCGCGGAAGTTGCCCGGCATGATGGTGCCGCCGTACAGCATCAGCCCCGGTACGTCGAGGCGCGCCAGCGCCATCAGCGTTCCCGGGATGGTCTTGTCGCAACCCGACAGCGCGACCACGCCGTCGCACATCGCGCCGCGCACGGCCAGCTCGATGGAGTCCGCGATCACCTCGCGCGACACCAGCGACGCGCGCATGCCCTCGGTGCCCATGCTGATGCCGTCGGAGACGACGACGGTGTTGAACTCGATCGGCGTGCCGCCGGCGGCGCGCACGCCCTCCTTCACCTTGGCTGCCAGCTCGCGCAGGTGGAGATTGCACGGCGTCGCGTCGGTCCAGGTGTTGGCGATCGCGATGAGCGGCCGTTCCAAATCAGCGTCGTTGAGCCCGGTTGCCTTCAGCATCGCGCGCGCGGGAGCGCGGTCGATGCCCTTCTTGATGGCGTCACTTCGCAAAACGCGACGCTTATACCACGCGATCCGCGCGTCGACTTCACGCGCCGGTAGCCGCTCTCGCGCGAAGCGCGCGTGTGCGGCTACCACCTGCAACAATCTCCTGCCTAGTAGCTGACGGAAGGAAACCCGCGTGCGGGCCGCGCGAACAGGTATCCCTGAAGCGCGTGCGCGCCCAGCGCATCCACGCAGTCGCGTTCGGCCGCGGTCTCGACTCCCTCGGCCACGAACTGCATCCCAAGATCGGCGGACAGCTCGGCGATAGCGCGTACCAGCTTCTGCTTGACGGCGGAGACGTCGACGCCCCGGACGAGCGACATGTCCGCTTTGACGACATCGGGCTCGATGACCGCGAGGCTCGACAGACCGGCGTACCCCGCGCCTAGGTCGTCCACCGCGATTCGATACCCGAGCTGGCGCAGGCGTCCCACCCGTTCCGTGAGCCCACCCACGGCCTCAAGCGCCGTCCGCTCGGTGATTTCGAGGACGATGCGGTGCGCGAACTCGGCGAGCGGCGCGCGCTCGTCGAACAGTCCGTCGTCGGCGAGCTCGGCGGGATGCAGGTTCACGAACACCAGCGCCGAGCTGGGAGCCATGGGGATCATGGCCGCGACCAGACGGCGAACCGCGCGTCCCAGCTCCGCGACGCGTCCGAGCCGCTCCGCCGCGTCGAATAGATCCGTAGGATTGCGGAGCGTCGGTTCGTCTGTCCGAACCAAGGTCTCATAGGCGAGGACGGTTCGATCCCGCCAAGAAACGATCGGTTGAGTCGCAATCCACAGCTGCTCCAGCGCTAGCGCGTATCGCGCTTCGAGCCCCGCCCGATCGCCGATCGGCCGCGCGCCCAATTCAGGCGCCGCGTCCCGGCGAGCGACCGCCAATCGGTGCCACCCGACCGCCCGCTTGAGCACATCCAGCAACTCGACCGAATCGACGGGCTTGACCAGGTATCGGAAGGCTCCGTATTCCACCGCGTCGATCGCGCTGGCGAGGTCGGGACTGCCGGTCAAGAACACGAACGGCACGTCCAAATCCTTCGCGCGAATGGCGCGAAGCAGTCCGCGCCCATCCATGCCCGGCATCCGGAGGTCGCTGATGATCGCGTCGAACGGCGTGGTGAGAGCCTTCTCGATCGCCTCACCACCGCCACTGGCGCGGGTCACCAGGTATCCCTGCCGCGACAGGATCCGTTCTGTCGCGCGCGCAACCAGCACCTCGTCGTCGACCACGAGCACGGCTGGACCTTCCGGTCGGACCTCACGCTGCACGATGACGCTGTCCACGCGTTCATCGTTTCACACCGCGCACCTTTGCACAACGACGACAGCTCGCGCGGATTGCGCAACCGTTTGATGGCGCAATCCGCGAGTTTCAAAGCGAGTTACTAATGTGCTTTGAAACTCGCGTTGCGCGGAGGTATCGCGTTATTCGTTTACGGAGTGACCGCGCCCGACATACCGTCCTCGCGATACCCGTGCGTGGTGCAGTATTGCATCTGATCGGCATGCGTCTCGCAGCTGCGCGGAACGTCGAACTGTGACGTATAGGAGATCATGGGGATGACCGGCGAGCCCTCTAGCGTCACCCCGGCCGCGTCGGTGACGCGGACGTCGATCGCCAAGTTGCCGCCGAAGGGATGCCGGGTGGCCAACGTGGTGCTGGTGTCGTTGTTCCAGGTGAACCCGGCGACGCAGTCACGATAAGACGTCGTCTGTAAACAGGCACCCACCGAATGGTAGGTGACCTCTCCCGCAAATACCGACACGTTGATGCTGGTGGCGCCGTCATCGTTCGTGCCGGCCGTGCACACCGTAATCCAGTTGAACCCGGTCGCGTCGCTGCGCGCTGCGCAGCTGCCCACGCTCGGATCAACTGAATCAGCAGTCACGTCGCGAACGTCGGCGATCGACCAGGCGCTGCTCCCGGAGGCTGCAGATGCCGACACCCGGGCCAGCGGAAACGTCAGGGCCTTGCCCCAACTTCCGCTCACCGAGGCCGACTGCATGCCCCCCGACCAGGTTGCGTCCTCGCGATAGAGCACGTTGCCCGCGCTGTCGAGCACCTCGCTCGCGTCCGACCCGGTGTAGGCCGAATCGAAGGCGTCGCCGGTGAACGCAAACGCAGACTCGACCATGACCGTCGCATCGCCGGCGTTGTTCCGCACGTCGAAGTCGCCCGGCCGCACGTTCCCAACGTCGACGTGGATCGCGTGTTGCCCGATCGCGCCGAACGTGTGTGTGAAGTGACAGGTGACGACGCTACCCGCGTCGACCCACATGTCCACGGCCCGGTCGACGACCTGACCGTCGACCGACAGCACGCAATCCGCCTGGGCGCCGAGATCGCCCCGGATCTCGCTCACGGTCGCGGCGATGGACACCGGCAGCCCGTTCGGAGCGCTGCGCGGCAACTCGATGTGACTGACCGTGAGGTCGGGGCGGTATTGCACGACATCGTCGACGACGATACGATCCATGCCGCGGTCGATTCCGCTAATCGTCGCGTCCACGCGGATCGCTTGGCCGTGGACGAGATTGCCGAGCGCGGCGGAAAAGTACCCGCCCGAGCGCGGCTTGAACTTCAACTCGTCGTGGCGCTTCCGGTTCAGGCCGGTGATGTCCACGCCCAACTTCTCGAGGGTGCCCGGTGGTGTCGACCCGTCGTCGAACGTGCCGGTGGTTACCTCGAGCAGTGCGGTGCGATTGGCATCCAGCAAGGTTCGGACTTCGAGCCGCGCGTTCCCGGCTCGGTTGCGACGGTAACGATGCTGGTGCCGATAGTGCCGGCAGCGCTTTTCGAAGCCACGGCCTCGATCCCGATTGGGATCGAGCGCGGGCGCGCACTCGCCGTCCTCGGCCGCGCTCAAAGCAGCGTCCTCTTGCAGCGCTGCGCCGTCGTCGGCCATCTCGCCGCAGCCCACCAGCGCCGCGGCCATGAGAATCGAGAGCGTTCGCCAGCCGCGCCGACGTTGCCCGTTGGTCCCTACCCCTGAAGTCACTTTCCCTGCCGTGCCCATGTGCGTTTTCTCCTTTGCGGTAACCCGGCCGACTCGAAGAGTCCCGTTGGCTTTGCGTCCCCCGATCGCTCGGGGTTTGCCGTTGTCACAAGCTGGTCCACACCAGTCGCGCAAATAATATGCAGTAAGCGAGCCAACGTAATTTTTTAAGACATATGTTTCGAAATGCGACCTTAGCTGGAGCGTTGGTGGCGTTAGTTGCCGCGTTGGCAACGAATGTGCTGTGCCACAAACAACGGCTCTGTTTCATTTACCAATTTGAAACATCTATTTTTGATTAGTCACACGTTGTTTCGAAACATCTTTATGTATCAGTAAATCGTGCCGAAGCGATGGCATGTAACTCATCTGCAATGTTTCGAAGCTCGTGGAGACGCGAGTGCGGCCTCAATTGATCGACGGGCGCTCCGATTCCTATGGCAGGATTGGCGACACTCGTAATGGCCGACAAGCCGCAATCAAGGAAGACCGACAAGAAGCGGAAGACGCGCTGGGTGCGGCCGGCGGTGCGAAGCGGGCGGCTGTTCGAATCGAACAGTCTTTCGTGCGGCAAAAGTTCTCCCGGTTTGCCCGAGTGCCAGGAACAGAATGCGACCTCGTCGTGAACGGTTGCTAGGCTGACGTCAGCCGTCCCGAACCGGTCAAGTATCGTGCGGCACAGGCCGATGCTTCATAGCGAAGCGCCGCGCGAACAATGAACACCGATCGCATTCGATTGATTGGTTCGAGCGGGGCTTGCGTCGTTGCGCGCGTCGACCCAGCAAGGCCGCA
>WNGB01010277.1_pt1 | contig 13010 bp, 13 predicted proteins | sample 5400681 | NCBI WGS metagenome assembly WNGB01 (sample SAMN13153367, study PRJNA577476) | soil metagenome | isolation source: 115 cm soil or saprolite under grassland replicate 2 | place: USA:California | collected 2016-06-15 | reverse complement strand
TCGAGGACTACCTCGTCGTGCCGCGCGTGCTGGGAGACGCCGTCGGCCTCTCTCCGCTGCTCGTCCTCTTCTCTGTCACCGCGGTCGGCATCCTCTTCGGTGGATTCGCGGTCGTGCTGGCGGTCCCACTCGTCGCGGTGCTCGTGACGGTGATCGACGTCGTCGTCCGCGACAAGGACCCGGCCGAGGAGGACGTTCCGACCGTCCTCTTCCCCGCTAAGGAAGCAGAAACCTAGGCCGCGAGGAGCGCGTGCGAGACGGCGGCCTCGAGGTCGCCGAGCCGGAAAGGCTTCACCAGATAGGCCACAGGCCCGAGCGCCTTCGTCAGCGCATTCGGGGGCTCGATGCTCGTGCAGATGATGGGCAGATCCTCGAACCGGCGCCGGAGCTTGGCTGCCGCTGCCAGGCCCCCCGCAGAGGCCGGTTCGAGGATCATCAACTCGGGCGCGTCGTCGACGGTCAGCTCGCCATGACCGACCGGCTCGTGACCGGCTCTCCGGACGACTGCCTCGAGGAGGACCCTGACGTCAGGGTGAGGCTCGTGGATCAGGATCCGTGCCATGTCCTGACCTTCGGCGGCTGCGGTAGCAAAGCCGCGTGCGGCACGGTATGAAAGCGGTATGAACTCCCCCCGGGTCCTCGTGATCGACGATGACGACGACATCCGCGGCCTCGTCGCGGAGCTCCTCCAGCGGGCGGGCCTCGAAGTCGAGCAAGCAAGCGACGGGCGGGCGGGCCTCCGCGCGTTCCACCAGTCGTCTCCGGACCTCGTGCTGCTGGATGTCTCGATGCCCGAGCTCGACGGCTGGGAGACGCTCGAGCGGATCCGGGACCTCTCGGACGTTCCCGTGATGATGCTGACCGCCCGCGGCGCCGAGCTCGAGCGAGTGCGCGGGCTGCAGGCGGGTGCGGACGACTACATGGTCAAGCCGTTCGGCCGCCAGGAGTTCGTCGCCCGCGTGCAGGCGCTGCTGCGACGCGCGCGCACGAGCGGCGAAGAGCGGCAGGAGAGCTACGCGGACACTCGGATCACGATCGACTTCGCCCAGCGAGCCGTCGCCTACGACGGACGCGACGTCTCGCTCACCCCGCTCGAGTTCAAGCTGCTGTCCGCCTTAGTTCGGCATCCCCGACAGGTCCTCTCACGCGAGCAGCTGCTCGAGCTCGTCTGGGGGGACGCGTACGGCGTCTCAGGCGACCAGGTGAAGCTGTATGTCGGCTACCTCCGTCGCAAGCTCGATCCCGAGCAGCCGGAGCGGGTGCCGATCGAGACGGTGCGCGGCTTCGGCTACCGCTACCAGACGCGCTAGACGGCCGGCCAGGCGGAGCCTGGCCGGCCTTTCTGCGGCGCCGCCGAGTCGGCGCCTAGACCCGTACCGCCACCCGCGCGGGCGCGAGGGGCAGCTCGAGCCGGAACGTGCTTCCACGCCCCAGCTCGCTGCGCACCGACAGCGATCCCTGGTGCGCCTCGGTTATTACGCGCGAGATGTACAGCCCGAGGCCGGTCCCCGGCAGGTGGCGCTCCACGGCGCTCTCGGCACGGAAGAAGCGCTGGAAGAGCCGGCGCTGATCGTCCGCACTGATGCCGATGCCGCTGTCCGCGACCTCCAGGCGGACGAAACCGTCACGCTCCGCCAGCGACACGTGGACGACGCCGCCCTCCGGCGTGAACTTGACCGCGTTCGACACGAGGTTGTCGAGCACCTGCTGTACGCGACCGCGGTCTGCGTGCACCGCCGGGACTGCATCGAGGACACAGGTGAGGGTGATCGACTTGGCGGCGGCCCTCGGCTCGAGCGCCGTCACCGCGTCGCGCACGACCTCGGCAAGGTCGACGTCGTCCCGCTCGAGGGTCAGCTCACCCGCCTGCAGGCTTGCGACGAAGAGCAGATCGTTCACCAGCACCAGAAGCCGTTCGGAGTTTCGCTCGACGACCTCGAGGAACCCGCGCACGTCATCGGTGAGCTCTTCCTCGAACGCCAGCTCGACGTAGCCCGTGATCGACGTCAGCGGCGTCCGGAGGTCATGCGAGATCAGTGCGACGAACTCGTCCTTGAGGCGGTCTGCTTCGCGCAGCCGCTCGTTCTGCTCCGTCAGCAGCCGCTGAGCCGTTTCGGCCTCGGCTCGTGCGAGCCGTTCTGTCTCGCGCAGTCTGTCGAGAGCGTGGATCATGTTCGTCAGGCGCAGCAGCACGAGCCCGCAGAGCACCCCCGCACCAAGTGCAATCGGAACGGCGTCGACGCCCGAGCCCGTCGCCGACTGGATCAGCAGAACGGCCGGAGCGGTCGCCAGTGCGACGGCGAACATCGTGAAGCGGCGCGTCGACAGCCGCATGCCCCCGTGGGCGGGCTCGGACAGCTCGCGCATCGACGGATGCAGCGCCGCCGCGCCCCAGAGGACGTAGGAGAGCAGCCACGCCGAGTCGAGCCAGGTCGCGCTCGCGTACGAGGCAGGCGACACGCCGTAGACCTCGTCGGCCACGATCAGCAGCACGATGCTCCCGCCGAGGTAGCGATACGCGACCGCGCTCGACGTCGGCGACAGCGCGAGGAAGACGAGTGCCGACAGGAGCACGATGTCCATCGCCGGATACGAGATCGCGACGACACGCTCCGCCACCGACCCGTGCTGCAAGCGGTCCTGCATCAGGAAGATCCACTGGCACAGCGCGAGGGCCGCGATCAGCATCGCTGCGTCGACGCGTCCCTTGCGCCGCTCGTCCGACCGCAGGCAACGCACGAGCAAAGCCAGCCCGGCCGTCAGGAGGGGATAGCCCGCGAGGTAGAAGACGTCGGCGATCGACGGAACGGGCGGTTCCCGGTCCCAGACGAACGCGTAGAGGTTGAAGAGGACGTCCCCGACGGTGAATGCGAGCAGCCCTGCGCCGAAGAGGTACCAGGGGAGGCGAAGCGACGGGCGGAAGAGAGGCGCTCCGAGCACGGACGCGGCGGCCGCAGAGGCACCGATCGCGTCGTAGACCATCGTCTGACCGAAGCTGTCCCACGGCAAGACGAAGTAGAGCGCGGTCGCCGCCAGACCGGCGGCGAGGTACACGCGAGAGATGATGTGTGAACGGACTCCGGCGACGTTCATGGCCCTCAATGTTGCCTATCGGCAGCGACGATGGCTGATCTGAGTCCTCAGCGGGTGTCGTTGTAGTTCAGGGTCGTGGCGCCGCTTGTGTTGCCGGCGGCATCGCGGGCGGTGACCGTGTAGATCACGGGGATCGAAGGGTTGGGCTTGCCGTTCACGGTCGCGACGAGGACGCTGTAGGCGCCGGCCCCGTCGGCTGTCGTGGTGTACGTCGGCCCAGACGCCTTCGTGACGGTGATGAACGCGTTCGCCTCTGCCGAGCCGGAAACCTGGTCGGCGGCGTTGTTGTTGTCGGTGTAGTTGGCCGTCGGCGCTCCCGGCGCGACGGTGTCCTTGGTGACCGAGGCCGTCCCGCTGCCCGAGACGTTCCCCGCGAGATCTGTCGACATGGCGCTCAGGGTGAGCCCGCCGTCGCCGAGGCCGGCGACGTTCAGGCCGGTGAAGGTGATCGTCCCCGCTCCGGCGCTGCCGGCATGCGTGGCGACGACGCTGTTGCCGCCGCTGGAGACGGTCAGCTCCACGACGTCGGTGGTCACTGACCCGGCCGGCAGCGAGACCGAGACCGAGAGGCCGCCGGCGTTACCTGCATTGACGAAGGCGTTGCCGTTGCCGCCGCCGTTCGCGAGCACTAGTGAGGACGGTGTCCCGGGCGCAGTCGCGTCGGCGGTTGCCGTGACGGTCGCACTGTCCAGGCTGTCGAGCACGGGCGTGCCGCTCGAGACGGCGTGCACCTTGTACGTGTACGTCGTTCCGTCGGTCGTGGCCGTGTCGCTGTAGGTCAGAACGGAGAGCGGCGTCGCGTTCAGCTTCGTGTAGGCGCCGCCGCTCGAGCGGTAGACGTCGTAGCCGGCGAGGTTGGTGACGGTCGAGGACGCCGTCCAGGCGAGGTCGAGGCGGCCCGCGGGCTTCTGGAGGGCCGTCGGCGCGCCGGGTGCCTCGGGTGCCTCGTCGATCCGCACCGAGTAGTCCCGATAGAGCCAGCTGACACCGGAGAGCCCGAGCCGCAGGGTTCCGACTCCGCGCCCGGCGACGGTTGAGGACGTCGTGATCGATACCGTGGTCGACCCGCCTGCAGCAAGCGTGATCGAGGTCGAGCCGATCGAAGAAATCTGAGGAACGTTCGTCAGCGACAGCGTCGCCGTGCGCGTCGCGCCGCTCACGTTCGTGAGGCGGAAGACCGAGGCGAAAGTGCGCGCCGACGCGACCATCCCGAAGTCGAGCGAAAGGCTGTCCACGTTGCCACTCGCCACCGTGGTGTCGAGCGGCGTGACCGAGAAGTAGTTCGCGAGCTTGTCCACAGTCACGGCGTTGGAGGGGATCGCGGTCGAGCCGGTGAAGGCGGCCGCGCTCAGATGCGCGAAGAGCCCCGCGGCGGCGAGACCCACACAGGCGATCACGACGAGGCGCTTCACGCCTGCGCCTCCTTCGGCGCGGCGATGTCCGAGCGCCAGATCCGCCGCAGCGCCGCAATGAGCAGGAGCACCGCGACGATCGCGATCAGCGCACCGCGCACCTCACGCGTGTGCGCGTAGTACAGGACGTACCCTGCGAGCGGGACGTGGAAGGCGACCCGACCGACGTGCCCGGTGAGCTGGATGGCCCACGGATCGCGGGCCGCGTTCGCGTCGCCCTTCGTCCGGTAGGCGAGGCCGTGCTTCGTGGGGACGATCTGGGCGACCCGGTGCGTCACCAGGCGTCCCCTGACGTAAGGATCGTTGAAGGTGATCACATCGCCGACGCGCACCGTGCGCGCGGGGACGACGCGATCGACCGCGAGCGAGCCGACGCCGAGCGTCGGCCGCATCGAACCGGAGTAGACGGCAACCGGCTTGTACCCGGCCACCAGCAGTGCGGCGTAGCCGGCCACGAGAGTGACGACCGCCCCGGCCAGCAGGGCGGTCGTCACGCGCGCGATCTTCCGGAGGGAACGCCGCATCGTCCGTCTTAGGCCTGCGTCGCCGACCAGGTGAAGTCTTCGTCCGCCGACAGGCCCTGGAGGGCGTTGTCGCCGGCGTCCGACCCGGTCGTGGGCAGGCTGACATGGAAGTAGAAGGTGTGCGCGCCGCCGCTTGCAGCGAACGTGCCCAGTGACACCGAGAAGCTGCCGAGCGAACCGTCGTAGATCGCCGTGCCGCTGTCGACGTCCTTGTAGAGCGTCAGGTGAAGCTGAGCCGCGAGCGCCGCGCTGCCCGAGCTGGCGCCCGTCAGCGTGTACGCACCGGCCAGCGTGCCCGTGTTGGTGATGGTGACCGAGCCGGTTGCGGTGTCGCCGATCTTCATCGCCGCAGAGCTGAAGATGGCGCCCGAGCCGGAGCGGCTCATCGTGAGCGAGCCCGAGGCGAACGCGTTGGACGCGATCGTGGTCGGGGTCGCCGTGAAGTTCGCGAAGGTCCCTCCCACCGCCGCGACCGCGACAACCGCAACCGCCGCGAGGCTGAGGAGGAGCTTCGAGAGTGGGAGGTTCTTGAACATGGTGCGTGTCAGTCCTTTCAGTGGTTGACACGCCCTTCATCGGAACCGCCCGAATGGACACGAGGTGCCCTTTGGGATGAATTCGGTAGGAGTCTCAAGCCGGCGCCAGCCGGCCGAGCGCGAGCAAGCCCGAGGCCGGAGCGTAAGCCAGGCGAAGCCGGCTTACGCGGAGGCGAACTGATGCGAGGCGGCCACGCGAAGCCTGGCCGCGCCGCACGGTTGACGACAGACGCCTACCCGCCCTGAAGCGCGCGGGCCGAGCCCGCGCGCGTTAACGCGCGAAGCGCCGTACCCCTCCCCCGAGCGAAAGCGAAGCTTTCGCTCGGCTGCTGGCCGTCAGGCTTTGCGCCAACGGCCGAAGATTAGGCCGCCGAGGGTGAAACCGAGGCCGAACGTGCCGATCGAGAAGCCCCCGATCGCCAGGGCCTTGCGCCAGGTCGAGAGGCGCTGCCAGCGCCCGAGCGCATCCCGTTCCTCCTGGGTCAGCGGCTCGCCGCGCCGCTGCTTTCGGATGGCGCCGCCGGCCCGCAAACCGAGATACAGGTCGTCGAAGATCTCGGCGGATTCTTCCGTCACGCGACTCAGAATATAGCCTCCTCAGGTCGTGCCGACACGCGTTCTCCACCTGTCCGATCTCCATTTCGGCTCAGGTGACGACGAGGCGATCGAGCGCGGCACACCCGTCCTGATCGAGCGGTTCGAGCCCGAGTTGGTGATCGCGAGCGGGGATCTCAGCCACCGTGGCCGCCGGCAACAGCTCGCGAGCGCCTCGGGGTTTCTCCGCTCGCTCGGCCGCCCGGTCCTGGCTATCCCGGGGAATCACGACATCCCCTACACGTTCCCCGGCCGGTTCACGCGGTCGTTTCGCGAGTTCGAGCGGCAGTGGGAGACGACGGAGCCGACGTACTCCTCAGAGAGCCTGCACGTGATCGGGCTCAACTCCGTGCGGCCCTGGCGCCACCAGTCCGGAGGGATCCGGACCCGCCAGCTCACCGCGGCGGAGGAGCGGCTGCAGCAGGCCGAGCCGGCCGCATTCAAGATCGTGGCCCTCCATCACCACCTGATCGGTGCGCCGTGGCGCTCGCGCAAGAAGCCGGTCGCCCGCCGAAACCACGTGCTCGCCTCACTCGTCGCGGCCGGCGCGGATCTGATCCTGGCCGGACACATCCACCAGGCGGCCGTGAGCGAGCGTCACGAGTTCGAGATCTCCCGCGGCGGCGAGCGCGGCGTCGTCGTCTCGGTTGCGCCGGGGCTCGGCCAGCCGCGGCCGAAGCGCCAGGGCGAGGCGCGAGGCCTGCACGTCTACGAGGTCGAGGAGCGGTGCCTGCGCGTGCGCACGTTCGTCTGGCAGGACGGCGACTGGGGCCTCACGGCCGAGCGCCAGTTTCCGCGCGGCCGTGAGCCCCTGGATTCGGTCTAAACCCTTGCGGGCAGGCCGCGGCGGCCCGAGAAGCGGCCGACGAGCCAAACGAGGATGACGGCAACGATGACGCCGAGAATGAACGCCAGCCAGCCGCTCGAGATGAGCGCCGCGATCAGCAGCGAGACGACGCCGATCGCGATGGTCAGCAGCAGTCCCATTGGGTCGCTGCCTGGATGGAAGAGACGGCCGAGCGCTCCGACGACCGCTCCGACTATGAGGAACCAGATGAAGTGCATGGACCTGGGATTCCCCCGCCGGAAGGCCGGAAACCTTCAGCGTCCCTGCAGCTGAGCCTTCTTCGCCTCGAACTCCTCGTCCGTGAGGACGCCGGCCTCGTGCAGGTCCTGGAGCTTCTGGAGCATCGAGTCGCTGTTCGCCGCCGGCCCCTGCTCGAACCGCGCTTTCCGAGCCATGTCCTCCAGCTGCTGGCGCTGCTCCTTGAACCGCGCAATCCCTACCCCCCGCTCCGGGAACTTCAACGCCTCAGGACCGACGATCGGCCGCCTCTGGACGAACCGGCGGTAGCCGACCACCAGCAGGACGGCGCCGATGAACGAGAAGATGCCGATCCCCTGCGTCCCTTTGCCCCAGATGGCGATGGCCAGCCCGCCGCCGGCGGCGGAGCCGACGAGGCCGATCGCGATCGTCAGCCACACGGGCATCGGATCGGGCCCCGGCACGGCCAGGCGCGCCAGGCTGCCCGTGATGAAGCCGAACAGCATGATCATCAGGATTGAGCCGAGCACCGCTCGTTGAGTCTAAGCCGGTGTCTGCGCCGTGGCGGCGACGAGCTCGCGACGGAGGTCCTTGATCTCATCGCGGAGCTTCGCCGCGTATTCGAAGCGGAGCTCCTCCGCCGCCGCGAACATCTCCTCCTCGAGCTCGATGATCAGCTTCTCGAGCTCGGTCGGCGCCATGCCCTCGACGTCCTTGCGCCCGCGGCGGCGCTTCGACCTCGGAACCGTCGGCGACTCGAGCGACAGGAACTCGGCGATGTCGGAGACGCCCTTGATGATCGTCTCCGGGGTGATCCCGTGCTCCTCGTTGTACGCGAGCTGGATCGCCCGGCGGCGGTTCGTCTCGTCCATCGCCTCCTGGATCGCCTGCGTCACCTTGTCGGCGTAGAGCAGCACCTTCCCGTTCACGTTCCGGGCTGCGCGGCCGATCGTCTGGATCAGCGACGTCCGTCCACGGAGGAAGCCTTCCTTGTCGGCGTCGAGCACCGCCACGAGCGAGACCTCCGGCAGGTCGAGCCCCTCCCGCAGGAGGTTCACGCCGACGAGCACGTCGTACTCGCCGAGCCGGAGCTCACGGATGATCTGGATGCGCTCGAGCGTGTCGATCTCGGAGTGGAGGTATCGCGCCTTGACGCCGGACTCGAGCAGGTAGTCGGTCAGGTCCTCCGCCATCTTCTTCGTGAGGGTCGTCACCAACACGCGCTCGCCGACCTCCTCGCGCCGGCGGACCTCGTTGAGCAGGTCGTCGATCTGGTTCTTCGTCGCGCGCAGCTCGACCTCGGGATCGACGATCCCCGTCGGCCGAATCAGCTGCTCGGCCAGCCGGGTCGAATGCCGGAGCTCGAACGGTCCGGGTGTCGCCGAGACGAAGACGAGCTGCGGAACCTTGTCGAGGAACTCATCGAACCGCAGCGGCCGGTTGTCCAGGGCCGACGGCAGCCGGAACCCGTAGTCCACGAGCGTCTGCTTGCGCGAGCGGTCGCCCTCGTGCATGCCGCCGATCTGGGGAACGGTCTGATGCGACTCGTCGACATAGACCACGAAGTCCTGCGGGAAATAGTCGAGCAGCGTGAAGGGATGGGTGCCGGGGCCACGACCCTCGAGGATGCGCGAGTAGTTCTCGATCCCGTTGCAGAAGCCGAGCTCCTGCATCATCTCGAGGTCGTATTCGGTGCGCTGCCTGAGCCGGTGCGCCTCGAGCATCTTCCCCTCGAGCTCCAGCTCCTTGAGCCTCTCCTCCAGCTCGTGGCGGATCTCTCCCACGGCACGCTCGATCGTCGGCCGCGACGTCACATACTCGGTCGCGGGCCAGATCGCGATGTTGTCGAGCTTCGCCAGGACCTCGCCGGAGATCGGATCGAAGTGCGTGACGGCCTCGACCTCGTCGCCGAAGAACGAGATCCGGTACGCGGTCTCCTGGTTCGCGGGCTGCACCTCGACGACGTCGCCCTTGACGCGGAAGCGCCCGCGTCCGAGCACCGCGTCGTTGCGCACGTACTGCGAGTCGATCAGCTTGCGCAGCATCAGGTCGCGGTCCTGTTCCTCGCCGACCTCGAGGATGATCACGCGCTCGCGCCATTCCTCCGGGGAGCCGAGGCCGTAGATGCAGGAGACCGAGGCGACGACCACGACGTCGCGACGGGTGAAGAGCGCCGAGGTCGCCGCGAGCCGCAGGCGCGCGATGTCGTCGTTCTGAGACGAGTCCTTCTCGATGTAGAGGTCGGCCTGAGGGACGTACGCCTCGGGCTGGTAGTAGTCGTAGTAGGAGACGAAGTACTCGACCGCGTTGTACGGGAAGAACTCCCGGAACTCGTTGCAGAGCTGCGCGGCGAGCGTCTTGTTGTGGGCGATCACAAGCGCGGGCTTGCCGACCTGCTCGATCGTCCACGCCATCGTGGCGGTCTTGCCGGTCCCGGTGGCGCCGATCAGCGTCTGATAGCGGTCGCCTCCGTTCAGGCCTTCCGCGAGGGTTGCGATCGCGGTCGGCTGGTCGCCTGTCGGCCGGTAGGCGTCCTGTGTCTTGAACTCCCGCACCCGTCAAGCGTAGCCGCGGCGCTGGTTGGCTCAGAGCAAGCGTTCGATCAGGCTGATCCAGTCGTTCGCGTCGATCCGGGCGCTGTCTTGACCCGCACCGCCGTCAATGCCTTCACGGACTCCGTCGCGGGCGAGCAGCAAGTCGTTGCCAGCACCGCCGAGGAGTAGGTCGGACCCGCCGCCGCCGTCGATGCGGTCGTCGCCTGTCCCGCCGTCGAGCGTGTCCTCGCCGCCGAGGCCGTGCAGGACGTCAGCGCCGCCGAGGCCGCAGATCACATCCGCGCGCGCAGTCCCGACCAGGACGTCGCGTCTTGGAGTGCCGACGATCGTGCAGCGCTCGTGCGTGGATGTGAAGGCGCGCTTGACCCCCGTCAGCCGGCGCGGCCGGCCGCCGTCCGCGCTGACGACGTAAATCTGGGAGGTGCCGTCGGCGGTGCTGGAGAACGCGAGCCGACGGCCGTCGTGCGACCAGGCCGGGTCGTGCTCCTCCGCCGTGGTGCCCTCGACGATCCTGAGGTCGGAGCCGTCGGGCTTGATCGTCGCAATGTCGTCCGACTCTCCACGCCAGGTCGTGAAAGCGATCCGGCTCCCGTCCGGGGACCAGGTCGGGTCGCCGTCCTGTCCTGTCCCGGTCAGGCGGGTGCGCCCGGAGCCGTCGACCGACACGACGTCGATGTAGGAGTCGTCGGCACCGCCTCCCTCGAAGGCGATCTTCGTGCCGTCGGGCGACCATTCGGGCCGGATGTCGTAGTCGGAGTCGGTCACGAGTCGATGCTGTCCGCTTCCGTCCGCGTTCATCACGTAGATCTGTGACCGTTCGTTGTCCTCGCTGTCACGCCAACTGGCGAAGATGATCGAACGTCCGTCGGGCGACCAGTCCGGCGCACGGTCGGCCGCAGGATCCGTGGTCAGGCGAACGAGATGCGTGCCATCCGCGTCCATGACGTAGATGTCGGAGCCCCGGTCGGTATTGCTGACGAAGGCGATCTTCGTCCCGTCCGGCGACCAGTCGGGCTGGTAGCTCTCGACCCGTGAGTTGTGAGTGAGCGGCCGGAGTCCGGTCCCGTCCCGCTTCATGACGTAGATCTGGGCCGTCAGATCGGTTCGAGTGAAGGCGATCTTGGCGCCGTTGGGCGACCACACGGGGTCGCGGCCACTCGGGATCGAGGGGCTGTCGCTGTCGTCGCAACTGCAGAGACGCCCGGCGCCGGCCGCACCCTGGAGGGACACGGCTCCGAATGTCGCGAGCGACGCGAGGACGAGCAAGCAAAGTCGTTGCTTCATGACCCGCCCAGCATCCAGGCGGCCTCTAACCAGCCGCCAATCGCGGCGCGGAGGTTTGGCACCGCGGTCGAGGCGCAACGGTGTAGCCATGGTTAGCGAGAGGCCGCCCTACGAGGCGTACGCGGCGATCACGGGCGTCTTCGTCGGCGGACTGGCCGTCGCCGGCGTGGCTGCGCGCGTCCTGGATCGCAACCCTGCCTGCCAGACGCCGCTCGACTTCGTCGTCCTGTCGATCGCCTCGTTCAAGGCCGCGCGGACGCTTGCGCGGGCCGAGGTGACGAGCTTCCTCCGTGAGCCATTCGTCCAGGGCGACGCGCACGAGGGGGACGAGGACCCCGTCGAGTCGGGTGACTACCGGCAGGCGATCGGCGAGCTCGTCACCTGCAGCCGCTGCGGCGGCACCTGGGCAGCTGCAGGGCTGGCGACTACGCAGATCCTCGCGCCGCGTTCGGCCGCCTGCTGAACCTGGTCGCTGGCGGCTGCGGGGATCAACGACTGGTTGCAGGCCGGGTTCACAGGGTTGACTAAGAAGGTGGAGCGGGCTAGGTCGGCCGCTTCGGTCGCGCGATCTCGCTCAGGCGCTGCTTTGCGATCGCCTGCAGCTGCGGGATCCCGCCGCACGCGCTGCAGTTGAAGAAGCGCACCGCGCCGTTGCGCCAGCCCGTCAGCAGCCGCCACCCTGTCGGCGAGAACGCAACGTGGTCGAGACGAGGCGTACCGATCCGAGGCGGCGGGTCGCCGTAGACGTAATAGAGCGGGACGTCGTGCCACGACCCTCCCTTGCTCGTCTCCCAGATCGCCGCCGCCAGCGGGCCCGCGCTCGCCAGCCAGCGCCCGTCCGCGCTGAACGCGAGGTCGTTGACTTGCCCGGAGTGCCCGCGCAGAACTGTGATTTCGGCGCCCGTACGGCCGTTCCAGATTCGTACGTCGGTGTCGGTGCCCGTCGTCGCGAGGCGCGAGCCGTCCTTGTTGAACGCGAGCGCCGTGAGCCCCGCAGTGTGTCCAATGAGCGGCTCGCTGCTGGCTCCGGTGCGCGCGTCCCAGATCCGTGCCGTGGCGTCCTGGGATGCGGTTGCGACGCGTTTGCCGTCGGGCGAGAAGGCCGCAGCGACTACGTCGTCGGTGTGCCCTTTCAGGATCAGCTCTCGGTCGGCCGCGATCCCGAAGATCGCTGCCGTCCAGTTCGACGAGGCCGCGACTACGAACTTCCCGTCACTACTCAGCTCGGCATCGTTGATCGTGCCGCCGAGCTCGTAGCTCCTCGCGCTGCTCGCTGTCGCAACGTTCCAGACACGCACGAACCCGTCGCGCCCCGCCGTCACAGCGAAGCGACCGTTCGGCGTCAGCCTCGCGGCGGTGACCGCCGCGCCGTGTTGCAGCGAGGCGATGAGGTGACCGTCCGAGACACGCCACACGCGTGCGGTTCCATCGTCGCTGCCCGTGATCACACTCTTGCTGTTCCGGCTGAAGGACGCGGTGTTCACCGGTCCGGCGTGGGAGAGGATGCGGAGCGGCGCGCGCGAACCCCAGAGGTGTGCCGTTCCGTCGGCGCCGGCGCTCAGCATGTACCGGCCGTTAGGACTGAACCCAACGACAGGGCCCTGCTTGGCTGCCGGCGGCAGGTCGTGCTTGTCGACGTTGCGGGGATAGGCTCCAACGCGCGCGTTCCACACGCGCGCCGTGCCGTCCTCGCTCCATGTCGCAATCAGACCCCCGTCGTGGCTGACCTCTGCACCCTCAACCGGACGCGTATGTCCCGCGAGCGAGGCTTGCTGGATGCCTGCGGCGACGCCGGACAGGAGCACTTTGCCGTCCCGACCCGTCGTGACCAGCGACTGTCCATCGGGAGTGAAGACCACGGACTCGATCCCACTCCGATGGGCGGTGATCGTCGCGACAGCGCTCTCCTTCTCCAGGTTCCAGATACGACCGACCGTGTCGTTGCTCCCTGCAGTCGCGACCAGGCT
>WNGB01016761.1_pt1 | contig 13011 bp, 9 predicted proteins | sample 5400681 | NCBI WGS metagenome assembly WNGB01 (sample SAMN13153367, study PRJNA577476) | soil metagenome | isolation source: 115 cm soil or saprolite under grassland replicate 2 | place: USA:California | collected 2016-06-15 | reverse complement strand
CGGCGAACTCCTGCTTGGCGAGCAGCGAGATCACCAGGTTGTCCTCGTCGTCGCCGGTGGCGGCGACCATCACGTCGGCGTGGGCGATCCCCGCCATGACCAGCGAGAGCACCTCGCAGGCGTCGAACGGGAACCACTCCGCCTCCTCCAGCGAGCCGCGGGCCGACTCGAGCACCGCCGGGTCCTTCTCCAGCATGGTCACCTGGTGCCCGGCGACCAGCAGGTCGGCCGCGATGAACTGGCCCACGTTGCCCGCCCCGGCGATCGCGACCCTCATGAGCGCACCTCGCGCGAGCCGGACTCGGCGCCGTCGGCCTGCGCGCCGCCGGCCTCGGGAGCGTCGCCGGCCTCGCCGGTGGCGTGACCGCCCTCCTGCTGGCCGCGGCGCGCCGCCATGATCATCGGCCGCAGCTCGTCGAGGCCGTCGTCGTCGACGGCCAGGTGCACCTGGTCGCCCTCCTGCAGGATGAACGAGGGCGTCACGATGCGGGCGTGGCCGACGCGGGTGACCGCGACCACCCGCCGGTGACCGTCGCTCTCGACGTCCTCGATGCGCCAGCCCGCCCAGCTCGGCGGGAGCACCATGGTGACCAGCGAGATGCCTTCGCTCGGGTCCTTCCAGTCGGAGGCGACCTGGTCGGGGATGAGCAGGCGCATGATCTGGTCGGTGGTCCACTTCACCGTCGCCACCGTGGGGATGCCGAGCCGCTGGTAGATCTCGGCCCGGCGGGGGTCGTAGATGCGCGCGACCACGGTGGGGACCTCGAAGCGCTCGCGGGTCAGGCGGGCGGCGACGATGTTGGAGTTGTCGCCGTTGGACACCGCGACGAACGCGCCGGCCTTGCGCACGCCCGCCTCGTCCAGCACCGCCTCGTCGAAGCCGTAGCCGTGCACCTGCTGCGCGTCGGAGCCGTAGCGCAGGTTGCGGAAGGCGTTGCGGTTCTTGTCGATCACCGCGATGGTGTGGCCTCGGGCCGAGAGCCGCGCCGCCAGCTCCGAGCCCACCCGTCCGCAACCCATGATGATGACGTGCACGGCGCTCCTTTCGTGGGTCCGCGTCATCTTGTGCGTGCCCGCTGCGCGGTGCAACCGAACGCAACTGGTTGCCGGAAGGACGATACTGGGGGAACGACGCCTGGGACGACCAGGATCGCAGTGCGACGAGGAGCAACGGTGCCCACCGAGGCAGAGCGCCAGACCGAGCAGGTCAAGCCGGCCGGCGAGCGCGAGTCCAGCCGCTACCAGTCGGTCGGCTACCGCGCCAAGCGGATCATGCTCGGCCCGGCCCTGAAGACCTCCCAGCTCGTCCACGAGCGCATCACCAAGCGCGTGGCCCTGGCCGTGTTCTCCTCCGACCCGATCTCCTCGACCGCGTACGCCACCGAGGAGATCCTGATCGTCCTGGTCGCGGCCGCCGCCACCCAGCTCACGTTGCCGGTCTCGCTGGCCATCGCGATCCTGCTGCTGCTGCTGGTCACCTCCTACCGGCAGGTGATCGAGGCCTACCCCTCGGCCGGCGGGGCGTACGTGGTCGCGCGCGACAACTTCGGCAACTTCCTCGCCTCGATCGCCGGCGCCGCGCTGCTGGTCGACTACGTGCTCACCGTCGCGGTGAGCGTCTCGGGCGGGGTGGCGGCGATGGTCAGCGTCTACCATCAGCTCGAGCCCTGGGTCGTGGAGATCTCCGTCGCCCTCGTCGTGATGCTGGCCTGGGGCAACCTGCGCGGCCTCAAGGAGGCGGGCCGCATCTTCGCCCTCCCGACCTACGTCTACGTCGCCAGCGTCGGCGTGATGATCCTGGTCGGGATCTGGCGGATCGCCTCCGGCGACCTCGACGCCATCGACTACACCCCCGAGGAGGCCGCCCGGCTGCACCACGCCGGCGAGGCGGCCGGCTCGGTCACGCTGTTCCTGCTGCTGCGCGCGTTCGCGTCGGGCACCACCGCGCTCACCGGCGTGGAGGCGATCTCCAACGGCGTCTCGGCCTTCCGCCGCCCCGAAGCGCGCAACGCCAAGACCACCCTGCTGACCATGGCCCTGATCATGGGCTCGCTGTTCCTCGGCATCAGCTACCTGGCCGGCCATCTCGGCGTGCGCCCCTACACCTCGGGCTTCCCGACGGTCCTCTCGCAGCTGTCCAGCTACGTGCTCGCGGCCGAGTCGAGCCCCATCGGCCACCTTGCCTTCCTGCTGGTCCAGGCGGCCACCCTGTTGATCCTGGTGCTGGCCGCCAACACCTCGTTCTCGGGCTTCCCGCTGCTGGCCTCGTTCGCGGCCGAGGACGCCCTGCTGCCGCGGCAGCTCCGCAAGCGTGGCCACCGGCTGGTCTACTCCAACGGCATCATCGTGCTCTCGGCGGTGGCGATCACCCTGATCGTCGCCTTCCAGGCCAAGGTGTCGGCGCTGATCCCGCTGTACGCCATCGGCGTGGTGACCTCGTTCACCCTGGCCCAGGCGGGCATGACACGGCGCCACCTGCGCCTCAGGGAGAGCGGCTGGCGCTACGGCCTGGCCGTGAACGGCATCGGCGGGCTGATCACCCTGATGGTGCTGTGCGTCATCGTGGTCAGCAAGTTCACCCAGGGCGCCTGGATGGTGGTGGTCGCGATCCCCGCGATCGTGCTGGTGCTGCTGCGCATCCAGCAGGCCTACCGGGAGGAGGTCTCAGAGCTGAAGGTCGAGGCCTCGCAGGGGCTCGCCCCGCCCAAGCCCCGGCACGAGGTGGTGGTGCTGATCGAGGACCTCGACCAGGCGACCATCGGCGCGCTGCAGTACGCCCGCCAGCTCAACCCGCTGAGCATCACCGCGGTGCACATCGCCATCGACCCGGACCACGCCCGCAGGCTCTGCCAACTCTGGTCGAAGGTGCACATCCCCATCCCGCTCGAGGTGGTCGACAGCCCCGACCGCAACCTGCTCGCGGCCGTCGAGGAGACCGTGGCCGAGCTGGTGCGGCCGGACACCGAGGTGACCGTGCTGATCCCCAAGCGCGGCTACGCCAAGTTCTGGCACCGCATCCTGCACGACCGCACCGCCCTGGGTGTCTTCAAGGTGCTCGGCGAGATGGACAACGTCAACGTCACCATCGTGCCGTTCCGCCTCGGCAGGCGGCCCAGCCTCGCCCCCGTCGGCCGCGAGGACCTGCGCCGCTACGTCCGTGGCTAGGAGGTGGCCCCGTGGCCGCATCGAGCGGCGGAGGGCCACCGACCGTTTCTGTCAGGGCGAGCGGATCGCGAGGAACTCGCTGGTGTCCTCGTCGCCGCGGCCGCTCTCGCCGTCGACGCGCTGCTCGCCCAGGCGGCGGGTGCGGCCGGTCTCCGCGAAGCGCCGCACCAGGTACGGCTTGAGCCGGCTGAACACCTCCAAATAGGACTCGATGCGCTCCTCGGCTTCGTCGGCGGCCGCCGTCCGGACCTCCTCGACGAAGGTGGCCGTGCGCGCGAAGTACAGCGGGATGAGCGAGGCGAGCAGCTCGTCCTGGCCGATCACCTGGGTGTTGTAGGCGAGCAGGTAGTCGTAGCAGATGCGCGCCCACAGCTCGATCGGTAGCACGAAGCCCTCCGGCCGTTCGCTGGCCGCGCGGATCGCCTCCTGCACGGCGGCCCAGTTCTCCTCGGTGAGCACCTGGGTCCAGATGCTCTCCCAGGTGACGTAGCCCTCGATGAAGCGCCACACCAGCCGGTTGGTGTCGACCTTGATCTCCTCGGTGGAGGTGGCCGAGCGGAAGCCGAAGGTGGGCACCGGCCGGATCGAGCCGCTCCCCATCCAGTTGTCCACGTAGCGCCCTGCCAGCGCGAACAGGCTGCCGACCACCTGGCGGAACATGGGCCCGAGATCACGCCCCGGGTCCTTGGCCTGGTGCAGCTTGGCCCCGAGGTGGGCCTGGCAGACGTTGAACCCCTCGCACAGCGCCACCGTGGTCATCCAGATGTCGACGCCGAAGCGGGCCACGTCGGTGTGCCAGACGTGCTTGGCTGCCCAGTGCCCCGCCAGGCGGCCCGAGAAGCCGAAGTCGCCGCCGATGGGCTGGCGCAGGCGCCGGCCGTAGAGCGCGGCGGTGATGGGGAAGGCGATCGAGTTGGTGATGGTGCCGTCGAACTTGTGCCTGGCGTAGACCGGCGCGACCAGGTCGTAGTCGTGGTAGAGGACCGGGCCGACGAGCCGGTCGACCCAGGCCGGGCTGACCGAGCGCAGGTCGGCGTCGAACACCGCGCAGGCCCGCGCGTCGAGGTGCTGCGCCACCGCGAAGATGGCGCGGAACGCCGAGCCCTTGCCGGACGTCCCCGTGTAGTTGAAGGCCACCTTGTCGGGCACGTCGGTCTTGGGGTCGAGCAGGAGCCGCTCCTCGTCGCCGGCGGTGGTCGCCTCGGTCGCGGCCTGCTTGGTCCCGTCGCTGGAGTCGCCGTCGGAGATGACGATCAGGCAGCGACGGTCGGGGAAGTACTTGCGCAGGCCCGCCTCGACCGCCAGGACCACGTGGCCGATGGTGGCCGCGTTCTGGTACGAGGGGATGCCTACGAGCACGTCCACCGTCTCGTAGGCGTCGAAGAGCTTGCTGCCGTCCTCCTTCATGACCTCGGACAACGCGACTGTCAACGGGTGTCCCCCCTCGTGGCAGTTCTCGACACGTCGATTTTCCACCGTCAGGCAAGGCCCCGGGCGGTGGAGAGTGAGGTCCTAGTCTGGTCATTCGTGACCACATGCGAACCACCCAGATGGACTATCCGCCGCTGGGCTGGAAGGACGATGCAACCACCGTGCGGCGCCCGGGCTGAGGGCAGGTGCGGAAGGGAGCGGCGGCCCCGATGCACCCCCTCGCCCGGGCGCTGTTCTTCGCCCAGGGCCGCCCCGACGGAACTGGTCGTCGCCTACCGCCCGTGGCCACCCGGGAACCCGCGCGGCGAAGTCGTGGCCTCGGCCCGCGAGGTGGGTACCGGGGGATGGAGATCCCCCCTCTCCGCGGCGGCGGGGACGAGGGTGAGCAGGCTCGCCTCGGGCCTGCAGGCGAACCGGAACGGCGCGAACTTGCTGGTGCCGAGGCCCGCGCTCACGTGCAGCCAGCTCGACCCCCAGCGCGACAGCCCGCGGGCCTGGTCCAGCGGGAGGTCGCAGTTGTCGACCAGGGCGCCGATCCCCGGCAGGCGCACCTGGCCGCCGTGGGTGTGGCCGGCGAGCACGAGCTGGTAGCCGTTGCGCTCGAAGGCGTCGAGGGCGCGGCGATAGGGGCTGTGCACCACGCCGATGCGCAGGCCATCCGAGCCGGCGGCCGGCGGCACCGGCACGCTCAGGTCCTCGCGGCGGATGTGCGGGTCGTCCATGCCGGCCAGCTCCAGCTCGCCGAGGCGCCCGCGCGCGTTCGACAGCACCAGCCAGCCCAGCTCCCTGAGGCCGTCGACCAGCTCCTCGTGCGGGTTGCGGTCGCGCCCGACGCGCAGCTTGCGGCCACGCTGGAAGTAGGCCAGGTAGTTCTTGGGCCGCGGCGCCCAGTAGTCGTTGGAGCCGAGCACGGCGACGGCGCCGAGGCGGGGTTGGAGCGCGCCGAGGCTGTCGAGCACGGGCCCGAGCGAGTCGGGCTCCCCGAGCAGGTCGCCGGTGAGCACCACGAGGTCGGTCGGGACGCCGGCCAGCCGTGCAAGGAAGCCGCGCTTGACCTGGTCGCCGGTGACCATGTGCAGGTCGCTCAGGTGCAGCAGGGTGAGCGGCTCGTGCCCTTGCGGCAGCACCGGCACGCGCTCGGTGCGCAGCCGGAACCACCTGCGCTCCACCACCACGCCGTAGGCCACGCAGGCGGCGCCGGCGGCGGCGAGCGTGCCGAGTGCCTGGACGGCCATGGGCGTGCGCACGGAAGGCACCCCTCCTTCTGACGGACCGGTGAGGCGCGCGGTTGGCCAACGGGTGCCGTCCGAGTGGGCCGAGCGGCCGGGACGGCGCGGTGCGCACCTCGTCGCTGCTGCTGAGCGATGGATTGTACGCGTCCGACGGACTGCTCGCTCCGGTCGCCCGGGCCGCGACCAGCCGGGTGGTTCCGGTAGGCTCACCGAGCGTTTTAGCAAAGGAGGCCCCGATCCCGATGCTCACCGGCGACGTCCAGGCGGCGATGTACGCGGCGATGAAACAGCGCCGCGGCGACGAGGTGGCCGCCCTGCGACTGGCCCTGTCCGCGCTCAAGTCGGCCGCGATCGAAGCCCGCCACGACCTCTCCGACGAAGAGGCGGTGGCCGTGCTGCAGCGCGAGGCGCGCAAGCGCCGCGAGGCCGAGCAGGCCTACCGCGACGCGGGCCGGACCGAGCGGGCCGACCAGGAGGCGTTCGAGCTGGCGGTGATCGGCCGCTTCCTGCCCACGGACCTCGACCCGGCCGAGCTGGCCCGCCTGGTCGACGACGCCGTCGCCGCCAGCGGCGCCAGCAGCCCCAAGGAGCTCGGCAAGGTCATGGGCCAGGTGATGCCGAAGGTCAAGGGCCGCGCCGACGGCAACGAGGTGCGCCGGCTGGTGCTCGAGCGCCTGCAGGGCGGCGCCTGAAGGTCCCCCGCACCGGGCGGGGCGCCGCTAGATGCCGATGCGCCTGCCGACGACCAGGATGACCTCGCTGCCGCGGGGGACGTGGCTGCCGCCGCCCGGGCTCTGGCTCATCACCCTGCCGACCTGGCCGCGGTTGGTGGTGAACGCGTAGACGGTCCGGGGCCGCAGCCCGGCCCGGCGGATCTCCCCGGCCGCGTCGCTGGCGCTGTGCCCGACCACCGCGGGCACGACCACGTTGCCCCCGGGGCCGCCGCCACCGCCTCGCGAGACCATCAGGGTCACGGTCGTGCCCTTGGCGGCGTCCGAGCCGCCGCGCGGGCTCTGCCCGACCACCTGGTCCTTGGGGGCGGAGTTGTTGACCTGGGTGACCGAGACGCCGTAGCCGGCCCTGGCGAGGATCTGGGTCGCCTCGCCGAGCTTCTTGCCCACCACGTTGGGGACCTTGTCGGCCCTGGGAGCCTGCGGGCGTCCCTCCGGCGGCGGCGGGAAGTTCACCACCGGCATGTTCCTCAGGGCCTCGGCCATGAAGTCGTGGAAGATCTCGGCCGGGAAGGTGCCACCGTAGACAGGCCCGCCGTTGTGGTCGTTGTACATCGGGATCGAGCCGCTGCGGTGGCCGACCCAGACCGAGGTGGCGAGCTGCGGCGTGAAGCCGGTGAACATGGCGCTGGTGAAGGACTGGGCGGTGCCGGTCTTGCCGGCCAGCGGCCGGCCCAGGTACGCGGCGTGGCCGGTGCCGCCCTGGATCACGGTGCGCAGCATGTCCACCACCTGGCGGGACACGCCCTGGCTGATGACCCGCTCGCAGCTCGACTTGCCGTTGCGGTCCAGCAGCACCTTGCCGTCCCGGTCGCGGACCTCGGCGATGGAGTACGGCTTGCAGCGGACGCCGTCGTTGGCCAGCACCCCGAAGGCGCTGGCCATGTCGAGCACGCTGATGTTGCCGGTGCCGAGCACCGAGGAGCAGATGTTCCAGTGGTTGGCGTAGTCGGCGGTGCCCGCCTTGGCGACCTGGATGCCCATGCGGCGCGCCGTCTCGACCGCGTTGCGCGGGCGCACCTTCGTCATGAGCTGGGCGAAGTAGGTGTTCACGGACTTCTGCACGCCCGTGTACATGTTGAAGACGCCGCCCTCGCGCGCCTCGGCGTTGCCGACGTTCCAGCCCCCCGGGCAGGACGGGTCGTGGATGGTCATCCGCGGCGGGGCGTGGAAGGTGAGGCTCGGCTTGAGGCCCTGTTCCAGGGCGCTCACCAGGTAGAACACCTTGAACGTCGAGCCGGAGTCGTAGCCGAGGCCGCCCTGCCCCAGCACCGCGAGGTTGACCTGGTTCTGCTTGAAGTTCTTGCCGCTGACCATCGCGATGATCTTGCCGGTGTTGGGCTCCACCGACGCGAGCGCGCCGTCGGGGCTCTTGCCGGCGAGCTTGTTCCTGACGACCCGCTCGGCCGTCGACTGGGCGACCGGCTGCAGGGTGGTGTAGATCGACAGGCCGCCCTCGAACACGGCCCTGCGCCTGGCCGACGTGCCGGCGCGGCCGAGCGAGCGGTCGTAGGCCGGGTCGTGCAGGAGCTGCTGCTTGATGAACTCCACGAAGTACGGCTGGCGGGTCTGCAGCTTCTTGATGCGGATCTTGGGCCGCTGGTGCTTGGCGAGGTTGACCTCGCGCTGGTTGGCGTAGCCGAGCTGCAGCATGCGGTCGAGCACCAGCTTGCGCCGGGGCCCGTTCTCCTTCTCGTTGGTCGGCTTGTAGCGCTCGGGCGCCGCGATGGCGGCGGCCAGGGCCGCCGCCTCGGAGAAGCTGAGCTTCTTCAGCGACTTGGAGAAGTAGTGCTCCGCCGCCGCCGCCACCCCATAGGCCCCCTCGCCGAAGTACGCCTGGTTGAGGTAGGCCTCGAGGATCTCGCTCTTGCTCATGCGCTTCTCGAGCTGGACCGCGTAGATCGCCTCGCGGATCTTGCGGTCCATGGTCTTGGCGTTCCCGGTCAGCACGTTCTTGATGTACTGCTGGGTGAGCGTGCTGCCCCCCTGGCGGACGTCGCCCCGGCGCAGGTCCTCGATCAGGGCGCGGCCGATGCCGCGGTAGTCGATGCCGCTGTGCTCGTAGAAGCGGTAGTCCTCGATGGCGATGACCGCCCGGCGGATGCGCATGCCCATGTCGCGCAACTTGACGACCTTGCGGTTCTCGTCGCCGAAGAGGGTGGCGAGCTGGGTCTTGCGGTCGGCGGCGTAGACCACGGAGCGGGCGGCGGGCTTGGGCAGCGCGTCGGCCAGGGGAGGCACGTCGCCGAGCTGGGTGCTGGTGTCGCGCACCAGCGCCCCGGCGGGGACCACCAGCGGCAGGATCACCAGGGTCGACAGCAGCGCGAGCGCGGTGATCAACGCGGCGAACACCACGAAGCGGCTGCCGACCAGGCCAGCCAGCCGCACGGGGGTGAGGCGCGGGAAGCGTGGGTGCGGAGCTGAGACATCAGCCATGGGCATCACAGGCCACGATAGCGGGACGGTCCTGCCCGGCCGGACCAGCAGGGATGATAGGTTCGGCGGTGGCGAGGGGCAACTCGGGCATCTCACCGGTCATTCGTTTCGTGGTGATCACGATCCTCGTCCAGGAGCCCCCGTGCACGAAAGGTAATTCGATCGTTACCCGGCGAGGCGCCCTTCACCCACGCGCGGCCGCCTACGCGAACAGCTGGGCGCCGAGGCGGCGCAGGCCAGGCAGGTCGTGGACGTCGTCGGCCAGCAGCGGCACCTGCACGGTGGGCAGCGACGGGACCGAGGCCGTCAGCTCGCGCACGCGGCGCTGCTCCGCCGCCGCCAGCGCCTCGAGCGTCTGGTGCTGGGTGAGCAGGTCGGCGAGGAGGGCCGGCGGCGAGCTTGGCGACGACCTCGGGTGGCACCTCCGGCACCGGCCCGGCCCGGTGCACCCGGTTGACCACCAGGGCGCCGAGTGGCATGCGGTCGGAGGCCAGCCGGCCGGCCAGGTAGGCCGCCTCGCGCAGGGCTGGCGCGTCGGGCGTCGCCACCACCACGAACTGCGTGCCCGGGTCCTTGAGCAGGTCGTAGACGTGCTGCGCGCGGCTGCGGAAGCCCTCGTACATGCCCTCGAAGGCGGCGAAGAACTCGCCCACCTCGGCCAGCAGCTCCGAGCCGGTGAGGCGCCGCACCATCCTGGCCATGGCGGTGGTGGCCAGGTTGAGCCCGCGCAGGTAGCCGCGGCCGATGCGCTGCGCCGGGGCGATCAGCAGGCGGAACATGCGCGCGTCGAGCAGCTCGTTGAGGTTGTCGGGGGCGTCGAGGAAGTCGAGCGCCGAGCGGGTCGGCGGCGTGTCCACCACCAGCAGCTCCCAGCGGCGCGACTCGTGCAGCTCGTAGAGCTTCTCCATGGCCATGTACTCCTGGGTACCGGCCAGGGTGGAGGAGACCCGCTGGTAGAAGCGGTTGGCGAGGATGCGGTCGGCCTGCTGCTGGTCGCGCGCGTAGCGCTCGATCAGCTCGTCGAAGGTGCGCCGCATGTCCAGCATCATGGCGTCGAGGCTGCCCGAGCCGCGCAGCCCCTTGGAGACCGGGCTCGGCGAGTTGGAGAGCAGGTCGAGCCCGAGCGCCTGGGCGAGCCGGCGTGCCGGGTCGATGGTCAGCACGCAGGTGCGCCGGCCCTGCTCGGCCGCGCGCACGGCCAGCGCGGCGGCGGTCGAGGTCTTGCCGACCCCGCCGGAGCCGCAGCAGACCACGATGCGGGCGGTGCGGACGACCTCGTCCAGGCGGGAGCCGCCGGCGACCTTGCTCCCCGCCCTGCCGCGCGCCTTGCGCGCCCTGGCGGGGGTCATGCCGGCGCCGGGTCGGCGCGCCCGGTCGGGCCGTCCGACGTCAGCCGCTCGGCCAGCGTGGCGACCTCGGCCGCGCCGGTGACGCCGTCCAGCAGCAGGGGCAGCTCGACCACGGGCAGGCCGGCCAGGCCGGCGCGTAGCTCCCGCAGCATGCGGCGCTCGGCCTCGACCCGGCGCCGCTGGTCGCGCGCCTCGCCGACCAGCACCGCGAGGGCCTTCGTGTCCAGCTCGGCGCCTGCCTGCGTGGCGGCCTCGGCAAGGGGCCCGGGCTCGCGGGCCAGGGCGGCGAGCCGCCCGCCGCGGTCGCCGAGGTGGTCGGCGCTGACCCGGTTGACCACCACCGGGCCGAGCGGCAGGCGCGCCGCCCGCAGCAGCGAGGCGCCCTCGAGCGTCTCGGTCACCGGCAGCTCCTCCGGCAGGCAGACGAGCACCATGCGGGTCAGCTCCGGGTCGTCGAGCAGCTCCCTGACCCGCTCGGCCTGGTGGCGGATGGGCCCGACCCTGGCCAGCTCGGCAACCGTCTCCGGGGCGCGCAGGAAGGGCACGATCCGCCCTGTCGGCGGCGCGTCGAGCACCACCAGGTCGTAGAAGCGGGCGCCCTGTCGCGGACGCCGCGTGGTGGCTTCCCAGACCTTGCCGACCAGGAGGATGTCGCCGAGACCGGGTGCCGCCGCGGTGATGAAGCGGGTCAGCCGCGCCCAGGAGAGCAGGCGCGCCAGCGGGGCCGCGCCGTAGCGGCCGAGGTACTCGCGCAGCGACTCCTCGGGGTCGACCGCGAGGCCCATGACCCCGTCGGCGACCCTGGTCTCCTGGTGGCCGAGGGGCGGCCGGCCGAACAGGGCCGCCAGGCCCTGGCGGCCCTCCACCTCCACCACCAGGGTGCGCCTGCCGCGCCGGGCCGCGGCCGTGGCCAGCGCACCGGCCACCGTCGTCTTGCCGGTGCCGCCCTTGCCGGTCACCACCAGCAGCCGCGCCCGGTCCAGCAGCTCAGTCAGCATCACGCCATCCTAGTAGGAGGGTCATCGCCGCCGTCTTGGCGGCCGTGCGCCGGCGTGGTGAAGAATGGCCCGCGCCATGCGACGTTCCTTCTCCATGCTGCTGCTCATCGCCCTTGGCGTGCTCGTGCTCGGCGGGGTCGCGCCGGCGGGAGCCGGCGCCGCCCAGAGCGCTCCCCGGGTCGAGGTCTTCGAGGCCTCGGGCGTGATCGACGCGAGCGTGCTCGGCGCGCTCCGGCGCGACCTGGCCGGGGCGGAGCGTCGCGGGGCGGCGGTGCTGCTGATCCAGCTCGACAGCTTCGGCAGCCTCGGCGTCGACCCGGCCGACCTGGTCGGCACCGTGGAGGCCGCGCGGGTGCCGGTGGCGGTCTGGGTCGGACCGCGGAGCGCCCGTGCCGCCGGTGCCGCCACCTTCCTGCTCGCCGGCGCCGACGTGGTCGCGGTCAGCCGCGACGCCCGGGTCGGGCCGGCGCTCCCCGCCGAGCTGGGACGCGGCCGCCGGCCGCAGGCGGAGGAGCGCCTGGTCGCGGAGACCAAGCTGCCCGCGCAGGTGGAGCGGGCCGGCGCCGGCGGGGCACAGGCCGAGGCGCTGGGGCTGGCCGACTACCAGGCCGAGTCCCTGCCTGACGCGGTGGCCCGGCTGGACGGCCGCCGCGTGGACGGCGGCCGCACCCTCGAGGTCTCGCGCTTCCAGGTGCGCTTCCTGTCCCGCTCGCTGCTCGACCGGGTGCGCCACGGCCTCGCCAACCCGAGCCTTGCCTACCTGCTGCTGCTGGCCGCCGCGGCCTGCCTGGCGTTCGAGTGGTTCCAGCCGGGCTTCGGGGTGGCCGGCATCTGCGGCCTGGCGGTCGCGCTGCTGGCCGCGTACGCGCTGGTGGTGCTCCCCACCAACTGGCTGGCGCTGGGCGTGCTGCTGGCCGGTTTCGGGCTGTTCTCGATCGACGCCGCGGTCGGCGGGCTCGGCCTGGGCACCGCCGCCGCGACCGCGCTGACCGCGGCCGGCTCCTGGTGGCTGTTCTCCAGCCCCAGCCCGCTGCTGCGGCTCGACGGGCGCCTCGCGGCGGCCGGGGTGGCCTGGTCGGTGCTCTGGTTCGTGGTGCTCCTGACCGTGCTGCTGCGCTCCCAGCGCCAGCTGCCGCTCGGCACCGAGGCCCTGGTGGGGGCGCGTGGGGTGGTGCGGAGCATGCTCAACCCGGGCGGCATCGTCACCGTCGAGGGCGCCATGTGGCGTGCCGACCTGATCGGCGGCGGCTCGCTCGCCACCGGCCAGCGGGTCGCCGTCGAGGCGGTCCGCGAGGGCATCCTGCAGGTCGGGGCGGAGGACCCCGGCGCCGTCCGCCCGTCGCGCCGGCGCGGTCGCCACCGCCGCCGCCCGCCGGCCACCGGGGCTCCTCCCGCATCCGACGGTTCTTCGGCGGAGGCGGAGCCGGCCCGCCCGGGGAAGGACTGAGCGCCCTCACGGCACGTGGGCGCGAATGAGACACTGGGCCCACACACCGTCGGGGGGCGTCTCGGCGCTCTCCGCAGCCACGACGGACGAGGAGTTCACGTGAGCGGCATCGTCTTCGGCCTCCTGGTCATCCTGGTCATCCTGGTCCTGATCGCGCTGCTGTCAGGCGTCCGGGTGGTCCAGGAGTACGAGCGCGGCATCGTCTTCCGGCTCGGCCGGGTG
>WNGB01029282.1_pt1 | contig 13012 bp, 14 predicted proteins | sample 5400681 | NCBI WGS metagenome assembly WNGB01 (sample SAMN13153367, study PRJNA577476) | soil metagenome | isolation source: 115 cm soil or saprolite under grassland replicate 2 | place: USA:California | collected 2016-06-15 | reverse complement strand
AGTAGTTCTCCTTATAGGTATTGCGGTGCGCCCAGTTTGGCGCACGTCGCGTATGTGGACTCTAGCGACAAGAAATTACCATGAACTTTCGGATTGCTGAACAAAATAGATCGCGATCGTTTTCAAATTCTGCTTGGTCACGGTGGTCGCGGTCACGTATCTCTCCTTTCTGGCCATAGCGGCCTCGGTTGTGACGAACCGTGTCGCGGTGTGTTGCCCCGTGGTCGGGCTGCCCTGGTTATACTACGGGGCGCACTCGCTGACTGTTTGCCGGACAACAGTTCCTCTACGTCAGCTGCGACTTCCACTTCGGGCAGGTCGAATTCCACCAGAGGTGGCGGCGGATTTCATGCGTGGCTGCAGAGTGTAACGATTTGCGCTCGCCCAGGACTATACCAAGATGTCGTGAATCGATTCCACGCAGATCAGGAGAAGCCACAAATGTTACCCACTATGTCCGTGACCGCGCCTCGGCCCGCGCCAGCGCTGTTCGCGCGTCTGACCGACGACGAGCGCAAGGCGCTTGCGCCATATCTGCACACGCGGCACTATCGCCGCGGCGCGTTCCTGTTCCATGTCGGCGAGGTCGCGGACCAACTATTCTGGATGTATCAGGGGATCGTGAAAGTCAGCGCGCTGACTCCGGAGGGCGGCGAGCGACTGCTGAACATCTTCTGGCCCGGCGATATCTTCGGAATGATCTGTGTCAATGGCGATCAGCGGCGCCTTGGTGTCGCGCAGGCGATCGCGCCCGTGAACGTACTGACGACCACCAGCGCCGGGCTCTCCCAGCTTTTGCGATTACGACCCGATCTGGCTGCCGACCTGATGCAAGATCTGCTCGATCAGCAGCGCCGGATCACGCTGCGGGTTGAAGCGCTGCTCAGTGCGGACACCGGCGAGCGCGTGCTGGCGCTCCTGCTCGATCTCGGCCAGCGCTACGGAGCGCCGATTCCGGATGGATATCGGCTGGCAGCGGATCTGACGCAGGAGGATATCGCGCATCTGGTTGGGCTAAATCGCAGCACCACCAGTCTGCGGTCTATGCCTACCCCGCGGAGCACTACGCATACTGGCGGCAGGAGCTGCCCGGCCTGGCGCTGCCGTGGGGCATGTTCGGTGAGAACCTGACGACAGCAGGGCTACTGGAAGATGCCGTGAACGTCGGCGACCGGTTCCGGGTTGGGGCGGCGATCCTGCAAGCGACACAGCCGCGCCTGCCGTGCTATAAGCTCGGTCTCAAGTTTGGCCGCGAGGATATGGTCAGGCGCTTTTTGAAGAGCGGGCGGTACGGGTGGTACTTCGCGGTTGTCGAGGAGGGCGAGGTGGGCGCGGGCGATACGATCGAGCGGGTCCACCGCGATGCGCACGACATCACGGTGGCGGACATCGCACGATTGTATATCGATGAGCGGCACCATATCGCGTTGATGCAACGAGCCATTGAGCACGAGGGTCTTCCTGAGGGGTGGCGTGCGTACTTTCAGGAGCGGCTGGAGAAGCGAGCACACTGAACACCGATGCCCTCACTATCTACCGTAAGAGGAAAAGGAATAGAGCTATGAGCCTGACGATCCGCGAAGCCGGCGCCGACGAGCTCGAGGCGCTGATCCCAATCCTGCGCCAGGCCGAAGAGGCCGAAGGCGCGCTGCGCTGGAGCCTGGCCAACCTGAGCGATGCAGTCTACCGTATGGACGACGACGGGCAACTGGTTGGGGCGGCCACGATGCAGTGGCGTGGCGATCCGTGCGAGATGATGGAGCTGGCAATTGCACCAGGGCGCCAGGGGCAGGGGCTCGGGAAACATCTGGTCGCCTGGCTGATCGAAGAGGCGCGGCGGCGTGGCAAGCGCCAGATGCTGGTGGGAACCGCAAACAGCAGCATCGACACGATCGTATTCTATCAAAAGTGTGAGTTTCGTATGGATCAGATTCGCAAGGACCACTTCTCGTATTACGGCGAGCCGCATTATGAAGATGGCATTCAAGTGCGCGATATGCTGGTCTTTCGCTATGAGTTGGCGAGCACCGAGTGATAAACAGTGCTCATGTCGTGCAAGTCGGAACCATTCCGAACACCCACGGAGTTTGAGATGACACGGCAGGTCGCCGACGAGCTGGCGACTTGCGACGCCGCCTCGAACTGAAACCACCTAAAAACGGACCAGTCCTGCGAGACCACGACATTCACAGGGAAAGGTCTATGGACATTCAACCGTTCACAACACCTGTTCTGCTTTTCCGTCAGCGAGAGTCTTTCTAGGCGATCATATCGCACATTATGGAACGTGACACGCCCCAAATGTAAGCCCTTTTAGCTTTACAAAGCCCAAAAACAGGAATGGCCGTTGTGATCGGTGCCTGGGTACGCATAACTCCCCCTTTCCGTCCTCGAGTGCCTTACCTCCCAGGCCGCCGGCGTGCTGCTACGCCACAGTCAGCGTCACCTAGAGCTGCTGCACCGCGCGATTGCGGCGGCTACTTTTCCGCATTGTACGATTGTCAACAATCCACCACTGATACCCGATAGTAGCATCAAGATTTACACCATCGAGTGCAAGAAGCTGTGGAATTGTCATGAAACACTTTGCTGATTTTATCACGCGGTTACGCAACCCCTCGCGCTCCCAGCTTTGACGCAGCCCTGAACACAGACGCGTTAGGCTTGACATCTGCACTCATGAGTGGTATATTTGCACAGCCGATTGTCAACAATCTATAGAAGGTGGTCGTGGGGAGTACAATTGTGGATCTGAGCGGGAAGATAGCGATCGTTACCGGCGCCGCCCATGGGTTCGGCCGGGCGATCAGCCTGACGCTCGGCCGCTGCGGCGCGGCGATCTGGGCAGTCGATCAGCTGGCCGACGAGCTGGCTGAGACGGTTGAGCTGGCGCGGCAGGCCGGCGTACACTGCACAGCGGCGGCCTGCGATGTGACTGACTCTATTGCAGTGCAGGCGCTGATCGGGCAGGCGCTGAGCGTCGATGGGCGAGTCGATATGCTCGTCAACAATGCCGGCGGGGTATGTGGGCAGGCGGGTCGCCCGGTCGAGGAGGTGGCCGATGACGATTGGGATGTGGTCGTACGAACAAACCTCTACGCAGCTTTTTACTGCATCCGCGCTGTGGCCCCAACGATGAAACAACAGCGCTTTGGGCGCATCGTCAATATCTCGTCCGGCGCTGGGCGCTCATTCAGCCTGACTGGTATTCAATCCTACGCCAGCGCCAAGGCCGGCCAGATTGGGCTGACGCGCCAGATGGCGAAGGAACTCGGATCCTGGAATATTACAGTCAATAACATCGCCCCCGGCTTCGTACGCTCCAACCCGACGACCGAGCGTCAGTGGCAGGCGATGGGTGAAGACGGTCAGCAGCGCTTGGTCGAGGGGCTGGCGCTCAAGCGCCTGGGGGCACCCGAGGATATCGCCAATGGGGTGCTGTTTTTCGTCTCGGATCTTGCCGGTTGGATCACCGGGCAAACCCTGAGTATCGACGGTGGAAGCCATATGGTCTAATAGGTGACATCGATGAGCGACACATTGATGGTCGGATCGCTCGCTGCCGAGCGCGGCCAGAAGCTGCGCGGCTGGCTACCGGTGCCCGGCACTTCGATCCAGCTGCCGCTAACGCTGATCCACGGCGCACGGCCTGGCCTGACACTGCTCGTGACCGGCGGCATCCACGGCGGCGAGTACCCCGGCATTGAGTCGGTGATCCAGCTTGCCCGCGCGCTCGATCCGGCGACGATGAGCGGCAGCGCGATTGTGGTGTCGATCGCCAGCCCGACTGCTTTCCAGGCTCGGATGCAATACCGTGTGCCGGAAGATGGCCTCAACCTGAACCGCCAGTTCCCTGGCCGCGCCACCGGCACAGTCTCGCAACGGCTAGCAGCCTGCGTGATGGCAGAGCTTGCAGCGCGCGCCAATGCCTGGATCGATCTGCATGGTGGCGATATTCACGAGGAGCTGGAGCCGTTCACGATCTACTCTGCCAGCGCGGCCCCAGCAGTGCGCGGCGAGTCGGCCAGGCTGGCGGCGGCCTATGGCATTCGCTACCTGGTCGAGTCCGACTCAGTGCGCGGCGGAACATATGGCGCGGCGGCAGCCATCGATCTGCCGTGTATCTTGACCGAAGCCGGTGGGGTTGGGCAGCTGGATCCGGCGGAGCAGGCAGTCCATAGCCGTGGATTGCAGAACGTGCTGCGCGCGCTGGCGATTCTGCCAGGTGCGCCGGAATCGGTCGAGCCGGTCACGCTGCTGCGCACATTTAAGGTTGTGGCGAGCGAGCACGCCGCCTGCTGGTATCCAGCCGTGCGCGCCGGCGATACGGTTCGCCAGGGCCAGCCGCTCGGTGAGCTGCGCGACTACTTCGGCGATACCCTGGCTCAGATCTCCGCACCGCTGGGTGGGGTCGTGCTGTATCGTGTCACATCGCTCGCCGTCGATCCCGGCGATCCGCTGGTGGGGATCGGTGCTGAAGCGGGAGACGACAGATGACCGCACTCGATCCCACCCTCGACGCGCCGGAGGCTGAGCTGCTGAGCGCGGTCTCAGCTGATGAGCTGATCGAACTGACCGCGCAGGTATCCGCCGAAGTGCGGCTTTCAGGTTCGCCCCAGGAGCTGCGAGCGCTACGGTTGGCCGAATCCCAGCTTGCCGGCTGGGGCTTTCATACGCGGTTGCTGGCGCATGACGGTTATATCAGCCTACCCGGCCCGGCGCGGCTAGAGGTGGCAGGCCTGGGTGAGCTAGAGTGTATCACGCACTCGTTCGCCGTCAGCACCCCGCCCAGCGGCCTTGTCGCCGAGCTGATCGATGTTGGCGCGGGCGCGGAGGCCGATTGGGCGCAGCCAATGGTGCGCGGCCGGATCGCGCTGGTGGATGGGCTGGCGACGCCCGAAATGGCCCGGCGTGCCAATCTCGCCGGTTCGGCGGCGCAGATCTTCATCAACGACGATCAGCTTCACGAGATGATCCTCTCGCCAGTGTGGGGCAGCCCGACACCCGATCAGCTCTCGCTCTACCCACATACTCCGGCCGTCTCGGTGCTGCGGGACGATGGTGCGCGCATCCGCGACACGCTGGCCGGCAGCATTCGTACCGCCACGATTACTGCCGCCGTCGCGACTGGCTGGCGCACGTTGCCGCTGCTGGAGGCCAGCCTAGCGGGGGGCGCCGAGCCGGAGACCTTCGTACTATTCGCCGGCCACATCGACTCATGGCATTACGGCGCGATGGACAACGGCAGCGCCAACGCCACCATGCTGCACCTGGCGCAGCTGCTGGCCGAGCGGCGCTCGCTGTTGCGCCGGGGATTGCGGGTTTGCTTCTGGTCAGGCCACTCGCACGGGCGCTACGCCGGCAGCGCCTGGTATGTCGACCATCACTGGGATGAGCTGCGGCGGCACTGCGCGGCGTATGTCAACATTGACTCGGTCGGCGGCCAGGGGGCCATGCTGCTGGCCGAGGGCTATTGTATGGCCGAGACCTTCGACCTGGGGCGCGACGTGATTCGCCACTATGGTGGCCAGGAGTTCGCCGGCGCCCGCGTCGGCCGGGCCGGCGACGAGTCGCTAGTTGGCGTTGGCGTCCCGGCATTGCTGATGACGGTCTCCGAGCAGCCGGTGGTAGGCGGCGCAACGGGAGCGGCGGCGGTGATCGGTGGGCGCTCGGGCGGCCTGGGCTGGTGGTGGCACACGCCCGCTGACACGCTCGACAAGCTCGACCCGGCGCTGCTGGCGCGCGACGCGCGGCTCTACGCAGCAACACTGTTTCGATTGTGCGCCGAGCCGATCCTGCCGTTTAACTACGCCGCCGCCGCCGCCGAGCTGGATGCGCTTGTGGCAGATTATCAGCAGCTGCTCGGCGACCGTTTCAGGCTCGATCCCGCCCGCGAGCGCACGCAAGCGCTGAGTCAGGATGCGGCAAAGCTTCACGATGCGCTGGAGCGACTGCGCGTGCGGCTAGCTGCCGGAGATACGGCTCCAGCGAATATTGCGGCGATCAACGCCGCGCTCATGGCGCTGGGGCGAGCGATCATTCCGCTCAACTACACCGCGGCCGGCCCGTTCGGCCACGACCCGGCGCTGGCAGTGCCGCCGCTGCCGCTGCTGGATGCAGCGCGGCAGCTGGCCGTCGCGCCGGTGGACTCCGACGCCGCGAAGTTCTCCTCAGTTGCATTACAGCGCGGGCTGAATCAGGTTGTGCATGGCCTGGATGCGGCGCTGGCGGCCGTCGCCCAGGCGCGTGCGGTCGTCGGAGGCTAGGCTCTGGAGATTGGGACTGAGGACGAGATGACAAGATGATAAGGTGACAAGGTGACAAGGCATTGACTGCAATCTGCAATTGGCTGGGGATTGGAATCAAGCATCATGAACGATCAGGGGATCACCATCCGCGGCTGGGCCGAGCAGTTCACGGTACATGTGCCGGCCGTCCGGCCGGACGAGCTGCGCGAACCGCTCGGCCTGGTGCTGCTGGCGGTCAAGGCGCAGCACACTGCCCAAGCGATGCAGATGATCGCGCCGCTGCTGGCCGCCGATGGCGTGGTGGTTTCCATGCAAAACGGCCTGAATGAGCAGGTGATCGCCACAGCGGTCGGCGACGAGCGCACGATCGGCTGCCTGGTCAACTTCTCGGCCGACTACCTGGAGCCGGGAGTGATCCACTACGGCGGGCCAGGGACAATCAAGGTCGGCGAGCTGGATGGGCGGATCACGCCGCGACTGGAGCAGCTGCGCGACCTGCTCGCGGAGATGGGCCCAGTTGAGACCACCGCGAATGTCTGGGGCTATATGTGGGGCAAGCTGGGCTACGGCAACATGCTCTACGCCACCGCGCTGGCCGACGCCAGCATGGCCGATGTGATCGATCGTTACCGTCCACTCATGGTCGAGCTAGCCGCCGAAATCTACGAGGTCGCCGACCGGCTGGGGGTGCGGCCCGAGCCGTTCGATGGCGTCGAGCCTGCGCTGTACTACCCGCGCGTGGGCCGCGATTGGGCGGCGATCCAGCAATCGCTCGACGCGCTGGTCGCGCGGCGGCGGCGCGATCAGAAACAGCGCAGCGGGATCTGGCGCGACCTGATGGTGCGGCGGCGCGGCACCGAGGTCGGCGAACACCTTGGGCCAATTATGCGCCACGCCGATGCGCTTGGGCTGCCGCTGCAGCTCACGCGCCGTGTGGCCCAGCTGATCGGTGATCTGGAGGCCGGCCGCGCCAAACCTGCCTGGGGGCATCTCGATGCGCTGGAGGCGCTGCGGCGCGGCGAGTAGCTGGCCCTCACCCCGCCACCCCCAAAGGCACCCGGGCGGCGCCCCTCGCCCTTCGCAACGGGCGAGGGGCCGGGGGTGAGGGCCGGCTCTATAGCTTGACGTGTTGGCATTATCCATATATACTCATCGCATCCATTGTTGACAATCCTGCGACGCTGCTGATCTGAGAGATGCCGCCGCTGCTTACGAGCTACCGTGCGGTTGATATAATCAGGCCCCATGGGCAGCGCTACATGCCGCTTTACGCCTCTACAATCGTCCTGGAATAGCCTGAACAAGGGTCACTGCGCGCAAAAAAGGTCATTCTTCACAGCGCCCAGAGTGGGCGTAGAAGATAGCTATCCAGCAGCTAGATATATTGTTAACAATAGTGCTGTGCCACGAAAGGAGTGCGATTCTACAGCACAGTATCGGGCGCGGGATGACGCAGTGCGGCGAGCGCCGTCGGGCAAGCGATGCTTGCTTGGTGAGCTAGTTGCTGGCTGTTTGGCCTTTCCTTCAAACCTTTCGCATCAGGAGGGCGACCACAATGGACACGTTTCCCGAGCAGACAGATGCCCCACGTCGACTAAGCCGCCGGCACTTCCTCCGTATCGTCGCGGGTGTTGGCGCGGCAGGCGCGGTTGGACAGCTACTCGCCGCGTGTGGCACAGCAGCGCCCAGCACGCCTGCCGCGCCAGCCGCCACCAGCGGCCCGATGTGCTATGATGTGTGAGCCTGTATAAATCCTGATACAGAGAAGGAGCTGCGGTGGGCCACTATATCGCGCGCCGGCTGGTGCAGCTGATCCCGGTGGTATTTGGAATCACGCTGATCCTGTTCTTCATGCTACGCCTGATCCCGGGCGACCCGGCCAGCGTTATGCTTGGCGAGCGGGCGACCGATGCGGCGGTGGCGCGGATCAACCACGAGCTGGGACTCGACCAGCCGATCTACGTCCAGTACGGCTACTTCTTGCGCGAGCTGGTCACTCTGAATCTGGGCACATCGATCAAATATCAGGTGCCGGTGGTGACCTTGCTCGGCCAGCGCTTGTTGGTCTCGCTATCCGTCGTGGGCGTCACACTGGTGCTGACGATCGTGATGGCATTCCCGCTTGGCGTCCTCGCGGCGCTGAAGAAAGACAGCCTGATCGACAACGTGGTGCGTTCACTCTTCGTGGTGCTGATGCTCATGCCGTCGTTCTGGGTTGGCATCCTGCTGATTATCTTCTTCAGCGTGCAGCTGGGGCTGTTCCCGGTTTCGGGGTATGGCAGCGGCCTGCTCGATACCCTGCATCACCTGTTCCTGCCGGCGCTCACGATCGCGCTGGCGATTACGCCGGTGCTGGTGCGCGCGCTGCGAGCGAGCATCCTGGATGCGCTCAGCGCCGACTATGTCCGCACCGCGCGGGCCAAGGGGTTGCGCGAGCGCGCGGTGATCACCGCGCATGTGCTGCGTAACGCGCTGATCCCCGCCATAACCCTACTCGGCCTGAGCATCGGCAGCTTGATGGGCGGCACCGTCATATTGGAGAAGGTCTTTGCGCTGCCGGGCGCCGGGGCGCTGCTGATCGACTCGATCGGCGCGCGCGATTACCCGGTGGTTCAGGCCGCAACCATGGTCTTCGCCACGATGGTGATCCTGGTGAACCTGCTGACGGATATTGTTTACTCCTTCCTCGACCCGCGCGTGCGATTCGGGTAGTGTCGGGAGGCAGCTCGGAATGGCGACCACACAGACACAGATCGCGCCCACGCTTACTGCTGCTGCGAGCCCGGCCCGGCGCAGGCTGTTGCGCTGGGTGCGCAGCCGCAATTTGCTGCTTGGGCTGGGAATCATGCTTGCGCTGGTGCTAATCGCCGCCTTCGCGCCGCTGCTGACGCCATATCAGCCGCAAGAGCAAAACTACGACATCACGTTGCAGAGCTCCAGCCTCCAGCATCCCTTTGGAACCGATAACTTTGGCCGCGATATCCTGACCCGCGTGATCTACGGCGCGCGGATCGATCTGCGCGTTGGGGTGATCGCGGTGATCGCGCCGTTTATCATTGGCCTGCTGCTGGGCTCCGCAGCCGGGTATTTTGGCGGCTTAATCGATACGATCGTCATGCGCTGCGTCGATATCGTGCAGGCATTTCCGTTTATTGTGATCGTCGTCGCAATCGTCGCGGTGCTCGGGCCGGGTCTCAACAATATGTTTATCGCCGTCGCGCTGACGGCATGGATCGTCTATGCCCGGCTGATTCGCGGCGAGATCCTGGCCGTGAAGCACAAGGAATATATCGAAGCCGCCCGCCTGGTTGGGATGACCGATCTGCGGATCATCTGGCGCTACGTGCTCCCGAATGTGATCACCTCGTCGATCGTCTACGCCATGGCCGACATCGCGCTCTACATCGGCCTGGCGGCGGCGCTGAGCTTCCTGGGGCTGGGCGCTAAGCCGCCCGAGCCTGAGTGGGGCGCGATGATCACCGAGGGGCAGGCGTATATCACCACCGCATGGTGGATGAGCGTCTTCCCTGGCCTGGCCATGGTCATCACCGGCATCGGACTCAGCCTGATTGGCGATGGCCTGGCCGATGTGCTGCGGCCCGGCGGCTAGTGCAGGTTTCAACTTAACAGCTGGGAGGTTTGGAGGGGACGCAGTCCCTCCAAGAATCTATCCTTCTAACAGGTGGGAGGTTTGGAGGGACGCAGTCCCTCCAAGAATCTATCCTTGTGGGCCGCACACGGCGGCATTGCCGCCGTGTGCGGCCCACAAAAGGAGATTTCGGGGAGGCGAAGCCTCCCCGAACCCCACCAGTGCGTAAGTGCTGGATATGTAAGGTGCAACAGTATGGACGCGACGCGTCAGGATCTCGTGACAGCGCATGTGCGGCGGGCGATCATGACTGGCCACCTGCATCCTGGTGACCGGCTGATCGAGCAGACGCTGGCGGCTGAGCTGCGGATGAGCCGCGGGCCGGTGCGCGATGCCCTACGGCTGCTCGAGCAGGAAGGCCTCGTACAGATCTACCGCAATCGCGGTGCGATCGTGTCGATGCTCGGGCTGCGTGATGCCTATGAGTTTTATCTTGTGCGCGGCCACCTTGAGAGCCTGGCCGTGCGGCTGGCGCGCGACCATATGCAGCTGGCGGATATCGCCTATTTGCAAAGTCTGGTGGGTAAAATGGCCGATCTCGAAGGCGCGGAGGAGGACTGGCTGGTGGCTGCGGATCTTGATCTCGCGTTTCACCGGCGGATCGTCGCTTGTTCCCAGAACCGCAGCCTGATCCAATCCTATGGCGCGATGGATGTGAAAATTAACGCCCTGTTTATCACGGTGAAGCAGTATCTACCGGCGCGCTTCGCTAAAATGCCGGAGCGCCACCAGAAGGTTGTCGATGTCTTTCGCGCTGGGGAATGGTGGCGCGCCGAGCCGGTAGTGGCAGATCATTGGTTCGAGACCGCCGCACAATTCAAGCAGTTGCTGAACGCCCTACCAGCTGAGGGCAATGGAGCAAGCGCGCATGGATGAGCAAGCGCTGTGCTACACCGATATCGCCACGCTCGGCCGGCTCTATCGCACGCGTGTGATCTCCCCCACCGAGGCGACGCGCGCCGTGCTTGATCGCATTCGCCGGCTTGATCAGCGGCTCAACAGCTTTATTACGGTGCTGGAGCAGCCGGCGCTGGAACAGGCGCGCCGCGCCGAGGCCGAACTGGCCGACGGGTACGATCGTGGGCCGTTGCACGGCGTGCCGATCTCGCTCAAGGATCTGATCGACACGGCCGGCACGCGCACGACTGCGGCATCGCGGCTGTGGCGCGACCGTGTGCCGGCGACGAGCGCGACTGTCGCTCGGCGGCTGGAGCAGGCCGGGGCGATACTGATCGGCAAGTGCAACCTGCTGGAGTTTGCCTACGGAATCGTTCACCCCGACTACGGCCAGTGCAACAACCCTTGGGATATCCAGCGCACGAGCGGCGGGTCGAGCAGTGGATCGGCGGCGTCGGTGGCGGCCGGGATGGGCTGGGGCTCGGTCGGCACCGACACCGGCGGCTCGATTCGTATTCCGGCGGCCTACTGCGGCGTCGTGGGGCTGAAGCCGACATATGGGCGCGTGAGTCTCCACGGCATCTGCCCGCTGTCTGTATCGCTTGATCATGCTGGCCCACTGGCGCGCAGCGTCGCGGATGCGGCGATCTTGTTCGCGGCGCTGGCCGGGTACGACCCGCTCGATCCGTTTAGTCTGATCGACTCAGTGGCCGACGACGCGGTCGTGATCACAGATGAGGTGCGTGGATTACGCCTGGGCATTGTTGCCGAGCATATGGGCACTGATTTACAACCAGGCGTGACCGAGGCGACCTGGGCGGCCGTGCGCGTGCTTGAACAGGCGGGCATGGACGTGCGCGAGATCCACATCCTGAGCCTGCATGCTGCCGACGATGCGCTGCTGGCGGCGATCATGCCCGAGGCCACACTGGTTCACGCGGACTGGCTGCGCGATCATTCGGCAGACTATGCCGCGCTGACCCGCGCGCAGCTTGAGCAGGGCGCGCAGATATCGGCGGTTGATTACCTGCGCGCACAAGCCTATCGCCAGCTACTGCGGGCCGATATGCTCGATTCCCTGCGCACTGTCGATGTGCTAATGGGCCCGACCGTGGCATGGGCGGCGCCCGTGGAAGACCCGCCGGTTGGTGAAGGCCAGGGCGCGATCGAAGCGCGCCGTACCGGCCCGTATAATCTGACGGGCTTGCCTGCGATATCGGTGCCCTGCGGCTTTAGTCCGCAAGGGCTGCCGCTCGGCCTTCAGATCGCCGCCGCGCCGCTGGCCGAGCAGTTGCTGTTGCGGATTGCGCATACGTACGAGCAGCGCGCCGGCTGGTTTCGGCAGCACCCTCTATCTCTTTGATCGATCAGTGTCTTAGACACACGGTTCTCTCTCGATCATTGGGGTGCCGATCATCCGCCCGCAGCATGGCTGCCGGACTCCAAAGGATCAACTCCTGTGCTCGCCGTTGTAGGATGACATATCCTGAAAGACCGGCATGACCAGATCCCCAGCCCATGATCTACTGACGACAGCGATCGCCGCTGTCAGCGTATCGATGATCAGCTTGGCATCCTCCAATGCGACCGCAATTGCCGCGACGATGGTATCCGTCTGCTCTTGCGTCAGCTGCACATCCTGCGGAAACGAGCTGGGACGGGTGGGATCGCGGACAGCGTACCGGTTCACATGGATAAGTCACGCGCGGGGTGCAGGTGTACCGTGTCGCGTCGCCCGAACATTTTGATCAGGCACTGCTCACGCCACAGCGCTTCGGGCACATCCGTACGCGTGATACTCTGGAGCCGCAGCCCGATCGACACTCGGCAGCTGGCAAGATCTGGGCGTGCGCGCCGCACATGGCACCAACGACGTTGATTGGCCGTGTGTCCGACAGCAGGGCGGAAAGCGTCTAGCGCTCGAGCCGTCAGGCCCAGATCGCGGCCCACGATTCATGCTGACTCCTCTCGGCGCGAAGGTGTGTAGTATTTTACCAGATTGCGACGAAGCTCCTGGATCTCCATCGGTACGACAGGGCTAACGCTCTATAATGTGCGCTTGTATATTGGACTCATACAGGAACTCCACGGCTGGATTGGCAGGTCACCGCTGGTGGGGCTACACTATCGCCTGGGAGGGCCGGAGCCGGCTGAATGTGTACTGTTCCCCGTGCTTGACACCTCCCGATTTATCTACCTCGTAGCCAGTCCCCCCATC
>WNGB01010275.1_pt1 | contig 13012 bp, 9 predicted proteins | sample 5400681 | NCBI WGS metagenome assembly WNGB01 (sample SAMN13153367, study PRJNA577476) | soil metagenome | isolation source: 115 cm soil or saprolite under grassland replicate 2 | place: USA:California | collected 2016-06-15 | reverse complement strand
TTTTGGTAACTCCGGACTACTTCCCCAGCGCGTTCATGGCGCGCCGGTAGTACGAGAGGTCGATGTACTTCTCCGGGGGTGGCGCCGACTTCGATAATTCAACGAAATGGTGGATGCAGCCGGCTACTTCTGCGCAAGCGCCGAAGCGTCCCAGCCGCCACCCGCCGGCCTCATGCAGATGATCGGTGACACGGGATGGCAACTCTCCCACGGCGAACGCAGCCGCCTGTTCATGGCGCGGGCGCTGCTCCAGGAGCCCGATCTCCTGATTGTCGATGAGGGGCTCGGTGCGCTTGATTCGGAGACACAGGCGCAGTGCTTGGACGTCCTCCTCGAGGAGGCGCGAGCCCTCATCCTCATCTCCCACCTGTAAAGAGGGCGCGGCGTCCCAGCTTGACAGTTTCCCCGCTTGGGGCGTAGCGTCGCATCGCTAAGTGCAGCATCGCTCCAACAACTGTCGTAGCGCCGCAACGCCAGGGAGGGAGGTGAGAAACGTGAAGGTCAAGACCAACCTGAAGGCCGGTCAGGCCAGCGTCGCCGTACTCGACTGAACCTAGGCCAGTCCCTTTGTAGCATAGCTCCAACAACTGTCGTAGCGCCGCAGGAGGTCATAAGCGATGAAGGTGACCACGAATGTGAAGGCCGGGAGTGACTACGCGATCGCGTGGTAGGGTCGGTTCGCCGTAACAGAGAAGGATAGGAAATTCCTTCGCGTCCGTGCCGCGAAATGCGGGCGGTTGCGGCGTGTTTCGGGTCGGTGAGCGGTGCAAATAACCTGCGAACGATCAATTTGTCCTTCGCAGAAAGGAGAGGTCCATGAAGATCAAGTCGGGATTGAAGGCCGGTTCGTACCGCGACGACGGAGGCGGCGGCGACTTCTAGATTAGTCGCCGATCATCGCGGGACCACGAATGTGAAGGCCGGGAGTGACTACGCGATCGCGTGGTAGGTCAGTGCCTTTGTAGCATCGCTCCAACAACTGTCGAAGCACCGCACACCAAGGAGGTGATAACCGATGAAGGTAACCACGAATGTGAGGGCCGGGAGTGTCGCGTGGGACTAACTACGCGCTGTCGTGGTAGGGTTGGTTCGTCGTAACAGAGTCGCGTTGTCAAAAAATAAAGGCAGGTGCAAACCTGCCTTTATTTTTGGTAACTCCGGTGGGCATCTTCGACGCTCGGGGGGAATGCAGGAGCTTGCGCGCCGCGTCATCGAGGCGCTCCAGGAAGGTCCTGCCTGCGGCGGTCGCCATGCGCGGGAAAGTCTACTCCGGCGGCAGGAACATCAGGTTCAGCCGCGCCTTCGCATGGCGCGGCTCGAAGACGAGCGCCGTTTCATATTCCCGCCGCGCATCTTGGCCGCGCCCGGCGAGCTGGTAGGCGTAGCCCAGGTTGTTGTGCGCACGCGCGTTCCACGGCGCGAGGGCGACGCTCGACTCCCACAGCGCGATCTCGCTGCGATACTCGAGCTGACGGAAAATACTGGTCGCCAGGAACACAGTCAGCACAACGCCGGCGCTTGCGACGATTTTTCTTGTCGATAGATTTATTTTGGAGAACTGAACAGAAAGAGCGAGAAACAGGCCCCAGCACGCGAGGTACAGCTGCCGCTCGTTTGCCACGTCCAGGCGCGGCACGACCGAGTTGGTGGGCGCGAGCTGCAGGAAGAACCACAGCACGCCGAAGGCGATCCACGGCCGCGAGCGCAGGTTGGCGATGCCCAGGATGAACAGCATTACAAAGAGAACGGCTTGGAATCCGAGCGCCGGCGTCCATTGCGTGAGCGTCGGGAGCGCGGGATCGATGTTGTACCCGTGCAGCGAGACGAGGCGCAGCACGAGATAGGACACGCCGCCGACCTGGGTGAGGAGATTGTCCGCCAGGCTGCGCTCGGTATAGCCGTGGGCGACGAGGTCGAAATAGCGCTGGTTCGCGACCAGGAAGAGGCCGCCCGCGAGGAGCAGTGCCCAGTGCGGCCCCTGACGTCGCAGGATCTCCTTCCAGCCGGGCCGCTCCGTGCGGCACAGCTCGCAAAGCAGCAGCGCGGCGGGCAGCGTGACCGCGGTCTCCCGAGTCGCCATGGCGAAGAGGAAGAGAAGCGAAGAGACCGACCAGTGCGCGCCGCGCAGGTACGCGAGCAGCGCTCCAAGGTAGAAGAGCGCCATCAGCGACGAGGAACGGCCGCTGATGTAGGTGACGGCCTCGGTTTGCGCAGGATGGAGGGCGAAGAGCAGCGCGGCAACCAAAGCTGCACTTTGATTCTTGAACAGATCTTTCCCGACGAGGTACAGCAATACGGCGTTCACGGCATGAATCAAGATATTCAAAAAACTGAAACCAAAGCCAAGAGTCCAGTTCAGCGTGTAGCTCGCTTTCAGCAGCGGCCGCACGCCGTCCCCGGCGCGCTCGAAAAGCGCCTGCCAGGAATGCACCGTCAGGTAGTTGACGATGACGTTGTAGTCGTCGAAATGGAACACGCCGGCGAGCGACGGCAGGTAGGCCGCCGCCGCGAGCGCCGCGACGGCGAGCGCCGGCCTCATCGCGGCGCGGCGAACGCCCGGTCGAGCAGCCCCACCGCGTTCCACCAGCGGTTGGGCGCGTTCAGCAGCACCGCCAGCACGCGCACGCCGTCGCGCTCTGCGAGCGCCACCAGGCAGTTGCCGGCGCCCTCGCTGTAGCCGGTCTTCAGGCCGATGGCGCCGGGATAGCGCCCGATCAGCGCGTTGGTGTTGCGCAGCGCAAAGCTGCGGCTCCGGTCGAGCGTGCGTACCGTGAGGCGCTCGAGGCGCGCGAGGCGCAGGTATTCGTCGTGGCGCATCAGCTGCTCGGCGAGGACCATCAGGTCGGCGGCGCTGGCGTACTGGCCTTCGCGGTCGTGGCCGCAGGGATCGGCGAAGTGCGTGTTGGCGAGGCCGAGCGCCGCGGCGCGCTGATTCATTCCCAGAACGAAATTAGCTACAGTCTTGCCCAGATGCTCGGCGAGCGCGCGGCAGGCGTCGTTCGCCGAGCGCACCACGGTTGCGGCAAGCAGGTCGCCCGCGCGCAGCTTCTCCCCCGGCTTGAGGCCCATGCGCGTGCCGCTCGCTTGCAGCACGCCGCGGCCGACCTCGACCGCCTCGTCCAGGCCGCCGCGCTCGAGCGCGAGGAGCGCGGTCATGAGCTTGGCGAGGCTCGCCGGCGCTAAACGCCGGTCAGCCGATCCTGACCATAGCAGCGCGCCGTCGCGCTTCACCACGTAGGCAGCGGCAATCCAGGGGTAGGGATCGTCGGCAGCTCGCGCTGCGCCCGCGACGAGCGACGCCGCAAGGACCAGGACGAGCCCCAGCCGCATCTCTCCGCCGCTAGCGGCCGAAGAGGCCCTTCAGCTTGTCCAGACCCTTATTGATGCCCTGCTTCACCTGATCGGACCCCGACGGGGGAGTCTCGGGCGGCGACCCGGACGGGGGCGTTGCGGGCTGCGACCTGGACGGGGAAGCCCCCTGCCGCGCCGCGGGCTGTGATTCGTCTTTTTCGAAATCGGCGTTCGCGAGGTAGCTCTGGCAGAACACGGCATACTTGCCGCCCGTCTTCGAGGTGTAGTCGCGCCCCGCGCAGTGCTCCTGGGCGATCGGCTTCGCCTCCACCGGGCAGAACGCGCCCAGGAAAGCCAGCGATCCGCTCTGCGCCGCGCGCGGGCATTGCGCCGCCTTGATCGAGGCGGTGCTCACGCCGCATCCCTTCGCCGCGGCCTCGTCGCCCTTCGCCTTCAGAAAGCCTTCCTGCGTCTGGAAGCGCTTGCAGTATTCGGCCGCCTTGGCGGTGCAGCCTTTTACCAGCTCCGGGCTCACCTGGCTAAGCCCGTCCACCATCCCCTTGCAATCCTTGTCGCCCTTCCTGTAGCACCGGCCATAGATTCCGAGCCTGGCGAATTCCATGGAGTCGGCACCGGTCGCGCATTCCTTGAGCTGCCGGTCGGTGTCCCCCTTCTGCTGGGCCCTCGCCTGCGCGATGTTGGCCTCGGCCTGCTTCTTCATCGCACCGACTTTCTCCTCGCGCTCGCGCTTCGCCTCCTGCACGTTGCAGGTGCCGACCTTGCGGCCGACGGTGCTGATCGTCATCTCGCCGTCCTTGCCGGTCATCTTCATGCTGCCCTTGAACTCGGTGCGGGCGGCGTTGTACTGCTGGTCGACGGTCATCGTGCCGTCCTTGCAGCTCATGGTGACGGTGGTGCGCGTCGCGGTCTGCTTCTTGTCCTTGACCTTGCAGTTCTGGCGGTCCTTGCTCTGCGCGGCGCTGCGCTCCGGGTCGTCGCCCTGGCAGACGCGCTGCGTCTGCGCCCCCATGCCGGCGGGCATGCCGGGGATGTTCATCTGCGAGCGGATCTCCCACAGCTCGCCCGTGGTCTGCGCCGCAGCATGGTTGGAAAGAAGCGTCGGCAGCGCGGCGAGCGCGCAGGCGAACAGGCCCATTCTCATTTCGAATCTCCCTTTGAACTGCGAGTGTACACTCGGCCCTCGAACTATGACCGACGCTTCACAGCGGTCAATTTTTCGAATGGAGTAACGACTTAAGCGCGACAGCGAGCTCTCGTCGCTCAAGCGGCGACAACGTTTTCAATCACCTGAATAAATAATAAATTAATAAATAGGGACAGACCCTATTTTTCTCATCTAGCCGCGGCGTATAGTTCGCTGAACCAATTGCCTTGGGGAGGGCAACTTGGATCGTCGCCAGGTTCTAATCGCGTTGCTCGCCGCACCGTTCACGGCCGGTGCGCAGCAGGCCAGGGTATGGCGCGTCGGGCACCTGCACCTGCGCTCCCACATGAGCGACCGCGATTATGCGTTCGTCAACGCGATGCGCAAGCTCGGCTATGTCGAAGGCAAGAACCTCATCATCGACTATCGGTGGACGCGCGGAACCACCGAACCTCTAGTGCGCATGGCGCGCGAGCTGGTCGACCTCAAAGTCGACGCGATAGTGACCTCGTCGGTAGCAGCGACTGCAGCGTCGCGGGAGGTGTCCAAGACGACACCGATTGTGATGGCGGCAGTCGCGGATCCGGTCGCCGCCGGCCTGGTCAATAGCCTCGCCGCGCCGGGTGGAAACATCACCGGCCTGAGTCAAATGGTCGCGGAGCTCACCACCAAACGGCTGGAGCTATTGCACGAACTGGTGCCGAAGGCGACGCGCATCGGATATCTCACGAGCGGCACCGCTCCTGCGGATGCACAGCGAAGGCTGCAGTCTATGCAGGCGTTCGCGCAGCAAATGGGCATCGAGATCGTTGCCGATACGCCCAAAGTGCCGGCCGATTTGTCCCGCATACTATCTGCGTTCAAGCGAGAGGGGGTGCAGGCACTCATGGTGCAGGCCATCGCTGTCGGCATCGACAATCAAAAGGAGCTCGCGGACCTGGCCTCGACTCTGCGGCTGCCGGCCATTTACGAAACGCGGGACCACGTCCAGGCGGGCGGCCTCGTGTCCTATGGCTATAACGTGAGCGAGATGTTCGGGCGCGCCGCCTTCTATCTGGACCGGATCTTCAAGGGTGCAGACCCCGGCAAACTGGCGATCGAGCAACCAACCAAGTTCGAGCTCGTCATCAACATGGCTGCGGCGAAGGCGATCGGCCTGACGATTCCCAAATCCGTGCTGCTGCGCGCTGACGAGATCATCGATCAGACGCGCTAAGCTTCGGCTGAGGAGGAACCGATGAACGATCAGCGCCGCACCATCCTTAAAGGAATGACCGCCATGGCCGCCGCGAGCGTTTCTGGCATTGCCACCGCTAAAGAAGGGAAACACGCGGGCTATGACCCGAAGGCGAAGTTCGAGCTGAAGGTGAGCGAAGTGCCGTTCCGCAAGAACGAGAAAGGCCGGAGCCTCATGGCGCGCATCTACCAGCCGGTCGGTACGGGACCGTTCCCCGTTGTGCTCGACCTCCACGGCGGCGCCTGGCAGCGCAAGGACCGCACGGCGGAAGAGCCGATGGACCGCGCCATCGCCGCGAGCGGCGTGCTGGTCGTGGCGATCGACATGACGATCTCGGGCGAAGCGCCCTACCCGGCCTGCATCCAGGACGCGAGCTACGGCATCCGCTGGCTGAAAGTCCGCGTGGCGGAATGGAAAGGCGATCCCTCGACGCTCGGCCTCTACGGCAGCTCGAGCGGCGGCCACGTCGCCGAGATGCTGATGCTGCGGCCGAACGATGCGCGCTACAACGCGATAGCCCTCGAGGGAGCGCCGAAGGTCGATACGAGCGTCGCGTACGTTGCGACGCGCTCGCCGATCAGCGACACGTTCGCGCGCTATGAGCAGGCGCTGCGCAAACCGAACGAGAACCTGCAGAAGGCGAGCAAGACCTTCTTCAACCCGTGGGAAACAATCCACGAGGGCAATCCCCAGGAGATCCTCGAGCGGAAAGAGAAGGTGTCGATGCGGCCGCTCCTGATCATGCAGGGCGCCCTCGATGACAATGTGCTGCCCTCCGTGCAGGAGAAATTCGCCAAGACCTTCAAGGCGGCGGGTGGCAACGTCGAGTTCCACGTCTTCGAGAACAGCGTGCACGAGTGGGTGGCGGAACCCGGCCCGCAGACCACCCGCGCGCACGAAATGGCGAAGGCCTTCATCGCCCGACAACTCGGCGCCTGAGCGATAAATGGGGACAGTCCCCATTTATTTGCCATAAGGCCGCTTGTGTGCCGGGCTCGCAGCCGCGGCCAGGATCGAGCATAGCGAGAAGCACCGCTCACCGACCCGAAGCAGCCGCAACCGCGCGCATTTCGCGGCACGGACGCGAAGGAATTTCCTATCCTTTTGCGTTACCTTCTACCTTATGGGCCGCCGCGTTCATCTTCTGGTCTCCTTCTTTGGTTGAGAAAGCCACCAGAGACTAACTCGCGCGGCCCTACATAGCATCTATCGAATGGCGATACCCTTCACCCGCACAGTCCGGTCACTCGAGTCGGACCGAGCCGGACTCGTGGTCGTCGGACTCTCGTCAGGAGCAGTTCTCCTGGCCGCCTGGACGAGCTGGTTCTTCCTCGCGAAGGTACCGGTCTACGCGGTCAGCGAAACCGCCAGTCTCGCAGCGGTGCGGGAGCCGCATCCCGTGGACGCTGGAGTGTCCGGCCAGGTAGTCGCAGCAGGCTTGACGCCGGGTCGGCAAGTTCTCGCAGGGGATGTCCTCGTACAGCTGGACGACACGCCGCTGCGGCTTGAACTCGAGGGAGAACAACGCCGGGTTGAATCGCTCGCCCGGGAAAGGAGTGCGCTCGGGGCAGAGCTCCGAACGGCGCACAGCGCAGTCGCCGCAGCGAGTGGAGCGGGGCGCGCCACCGTCGCTGAGGCGCAGGCGCGCTACCAGGAGGCTCAAACCTCGGCCGGATTTGCTCTGAAACAAGCCGAGCGGGTCGCACAACTGCGACCCGGCGGATATGTGACGGAAGGGGAGAACCAGCGAGTTCAGGCCGAGGCGGCACAGCGCGAGAGAGCTGCAACCGCACTGCGGCTCGCCGTCGACCGGCTGCAGTGGGAGCAGCACAAGGAGCTGGCCGATCGCCGGGCACGCGTGCAGGAACTGGAAAGTAAAGAAGTAAACCTCGCAGCCCAGCTCGACGCCACCAACACGCGCATCGCGCGTCTTCAACAGCAGATCGGCCTGCGCCGTGTCGTCGCGCCCATTGACGGCCGTTTGGGCCAGATCCGCTCGGTCCAGCCCGGCACGGCGGTTCAGGAAGGGCAGCGACTCGCCACCGTAGTCCCGGCGGGGTCGGTGAAGATCGCGGCCGACTTTACTCCCTCGAGCGCGGCCGGCCGCATTCGGACCGGCCAGAGGGCTCAAGTGCGACTGGCGGCGCTCCCGTGGACGCAGTACGGCAGCATTGCCGCTGCGGTCACCCATGTGAGCGCCGAGCCCTCGGACGGCAGGCTGCGGGTGGAACTCGCCGCTCACCCGCGCCCGCAGCAGGTCGCGCGCCTCGAGCACGGAATGAGGGGTGTAGCAGAGGTCGAGGTCGAACAGGTTGCCCCCGCCGTGCTGGTCCTTCGCGCGATCGGCTGGCTCCGCGACGACGCGAACGATCGGTGAGCCCGGGCGGGCGCGAGCCGTGAGGAACCCTGACTCCGGCATGGGGCGCCGGCTGCTGGCGCCGGAAGTCGTCCAGACGTCCGCGATGGACTGTGGCCCTGCCTCGCTCCAGTGTCTCCTCGACGGCTATGGAATTCCGGTGAGCTACGGCCGGTTGCGCGAAGCCTGTCAGATCGACCTCGACGGCACCTCGATCGACACCGTCGAGCAGGTCGCATGCGAGCTTGGTCTTGAGGCGGAGCAGATCATGCTCCCTCCAGATCACCTGCTGCTCCCAGGCGCCCAGGCTTTGCCGGCGGTCGTGGTCGTTCGCCGGCCGAACGGTGCGACGCACTTTGTGCTGTGCTGGCGTCGCCACGGGCAGTTCGTTCAGGTCATGGATCCCGCGCGCGGCCGGCGGTGGCTGCCGGGCGCTCGCTTTCTGGAGGAGCTGTATGAGCATGTCCTCCCCGTTTCGATCGGGATGTGGTGTGAGTGGGCCGGCTCTCCGGAGTTTGGTGAAGCGCTGCGCGATCGGTTAGGGCTGCTGGGGATTCCTCGGGAAACGGCGGCGCGGTTGCTCAGCTTCGGACCGGCCGAGCCCGCATGGCGGCCGCCGGCGGCGCTCGACGCGGCCATACGGATGATCCACCGGGTCGTGCGTGCAGGTGGGCTGAACCGAGGCCGGGAAGCGGGGCGTGTGCTCGAACACCTGTACGAGGCTAGCCTCGCTGCGCCGGAGCCTGGACCCATTCCCGCAGCCTACTGGTCAATTCATCCTACGAGGTCTTCACCGGACAAGGAGAAGCCTCTCCTGTTTCGCGGCGCCGTCTTGGTGCGGGTCCGCGGACGCCGACGCGTCTCGACGGACCGCTCGGGCGACGACCGAGGCACGGGCGCGCTCTCTCGAGAGCTGGCCGCCGCCGTTTCAGAGCCGCCCGCCCGTCCGGTCGCGGAGCTGCTGCGCCTGGTCGGGCACCAGGGATCGTGGCTTCCGCTCGCCCTCGGAGGGGCCATCGCGCTGGCGGCAGGTGGAACGGTGGTGGAAGCGTTGCTGTTTTTAGGGCTGTTCGACCTTCCGGAGCGCCTGGTCGTCGGTGCGCACCGCCTCGGGGCGCTGGGCGCTCTGCTCGCATTCGTCTTCGTCTTGCTGGTCCTGGACGCGTCGATTCTCGCGGGCGCCCTGCGGCTGGGGCGCCACCTTGAGACGCGCCTGCGTATCTCGTTCCTGCGAAAGATCCCGCTGTTGGGCGACCGGTACTTCAGCAGTCGCCCGAAGTCGGACATGGCCGAACGAGGCCATAACGTCCACCGGCTCCGAGGGGTCCCGGAAACGGGCGAGTGGCTCGCTCGGTCGAGCCTCGAGCTCGGCTTCACGGTGGCGGCCATCGCCTGGCTCGATCCCGCGGCTGCCGCGGGGGCGGCGCTGGCGGCGCTGACAGCCATTTGCATTCCCCTTGCTTCGCTCCCCCTGCTGCAAGAATGGGATCTGCGGGTCCGCACGCATGTCGGCGCGCTGAGCCAGGTGTACCTCGACGCGCTGCTCGGGATCGTGCCGTTGCGCTCGCACGGCGCCGAATCGGCGATCCGCAGCGAGCACGAGAGCTTGCTGGCGGACTGGGCTCGCGCGCGACTGAGGCTGCAGCAAGCCCTGGCGCTCGCCGAGGCCCTGATGAGCGCCGTGATCGTGGGCCTGCTGGCCTGGTTGGTCTTGGGCCAGCGCCTGGAGGCGAGCGCGTCGCTTGTCCTGCTGGTGTTTTGGGGCCTCAACCTGTTGACCCTGGGCCATAGCGTGACGCTGCTCCTCGGGCAGCAGTACCCGCAATACCGGAGCTTGATTCTCCGTTTGCTCGAGCCGCTGCGAAGCCAGACCAACGGGGACGAGTCGGGCGCCGGTGGCGTGCAGGACCGGTCCCCTCCCGCGGTCTCCGGGCTGCCCCAGGGGACTGAGATCGAGTTCCGGGGCGTGAGCGTGCACATCGGCGGGCACACCGTGCTTCACGACATCGACCTCCGGATCCCCTCGGGGGGTCAGGTGGTCATCGTAGGACCCTCCGGCGCGGGCAAGTCCAGTTTGGTCGGACTATTGCTCGGCTGGCACCGCGCGGCCGCCGGTCACGTGCTCGTGGACGGTAGCGAGCTCAGCGCCGCGGGATTGGAAAAGCTTCGCGGCCACACCGCGTGGGTTGACCCTGCCGTGCAACTGTGGAATCGCTCGTTGCTCGACAACCTGACGTATGGGTCGTCCAGGAGCGCCGCCAGTGACGTCGGCGCAGTGATTGAACGAGCGAACCTGGTCGATATCGCAGAGCGGCTGAGCGAGGGATTGCAAACGCCCCTTGGGGAAGGCGGCGCTCTCGTTTCGGGTGGGGAAGGCCAGCGAGTGCGGCTGGGACGAGCGATGCTCAGGCACCCGGTCCGGCTCGTCATTCTCGACGAGCCGTTCAGCGGACTCGACCGGCAACAGCAAAGTCAGCTCCTTGCGCGCGTGCGCGCCCTGTGGCCCCAGGCGACACTCCTGTACGTAACGCACGACGTCGGCGAAATCGATTCTTTCGACCGTGTGCTCGTGATGGAAGGCGGCCGCATTGCGGAGGATGGGCCGCCCGGGCTGCTGCGCGAGCGGCCCGGACCGCGAATGAGCCGGCTCCTCGATGCGCATCGGGCCGTGCGAGCGAAGCTGTCATCCCCGGCTGGATGGCGACGCTGGTGCCTGGCTGACGGGCGGTTGTCTGAGCAGGAGCCGATGGAAGCGCATGACCGCTGACGGCACGCACGCCGCCTGGCCGGCATCCCGGCTCGAGGAGGCTCTCGAGGCGCTGGCGCGGCTGCACCGACTGCCGACTCGGGGAGGAAAGAACGGGGGAAGAGGGGGCGGGTCGGACCCATCCCCCGAAGCCGACGGCTGCACTGTCGGCGTCCAAGAGGCAGCAGCTCGGCTGGGCGTCGAGGCTCAACGCGTGGGGGTCGCGCATGCGGACTTGAGCCGGTTTCTCCGCTCCAGCGCACCGGCTCTGGTGGAGCTACCGGGAGGAACCGGGCCGCATTTCCTGCCGATATGTGGCCGTCGCGGGCGTGACATTCTCGTCGTGGGACAAGACTTGTCCGTCTATCCGCTTCGGACCGAGACCCTGTGCTCAATGCTGCGGCAACCCCTCGTCGAGAATCTGGCAACCGGCGTGGAACGGTTGCTGGAGCACGCCAGCGTGCCCGCCGGCCGGCGGCTCAAGGTCCGCGCGGCGCTGCTGGAAGGACAGCTCCGTTCGCTTCCCATCGGCGGCTGCTGGCTGCTCCGCGCTTCCGACGCCGAGGCGCTCTCCGCGCGCGCGCGCCGTGACCGGCTGCTCGCTCCCGTGGCCCTCGTAGCGGGGGCTCATGCCGCCCAGCACATCCTCTTGGTGCTCTCATGGTGGGTATTGGGCACCGGGCTCTTGCAGGGGCGTTCGGACGCGGGGTGGCTGCTTGCATGGGCCCTACTCCTGCTGTCCATGATCCCGTTCCGGGCGCTGGAGCAGTGGTCGTTGGGCTGGGTCGCGGCCAGGCTCGGGGTGGTGATGAGGCAGCAGTTGCTGGAACGGATCCTTCATCTGCAACTCGACGTGGTCCGGCGACAGGGCGCAGGCCAGTTGCTCGGTCGCGTGATGGACGCCGAAGCTCTTGAGTCGCTCGTGTTGAGCGGTGGCCACGTCGGGTTGGTCGCGGGCGTCGAGCTGCTCATCGCGGTGCCGGTACTGCTCGCCGGCGCCGGAGGCGCGCTCCACGCGGCGCTGCTTGGGTCGTGGGTCATCGTATCGCTGCTCATGTCGAGACGGTACTGGCGGCTCCGTCGAGAGTGGGCCGCCGCGCGGCTCGCCATCACGGAACAACTGGTGGAATCCATGGTGGGGTACCGCACGCGGCTGGCCCAAGAGGAGCCTGCGCGTTGGCACGGCGGTGAGGACCGAGCGTTGGCGGACTACGCAGCCCTGGCCAAGCCCATGGATCGAAGCGCCGTGTGGCTGAAGGCGCTGCTACCTCGAGGGTGGCTCATCGCGGGCCTTGCCGGCCTTGCTCCGGCCCTGGTGAGCGGGCAAGCCACAGTCGGTTCCGTCGCAGTCGCGGTGGGGGGCGTGTTGCTCGCCTACCGCGCGCTTTGGAAGGCGGTGCGGGGCCTCTCCGACCTGGTGGACGCGAACATCGCCTGGAGCCGAGTCGCGCCCATTCTGCACGGGACGGACCGGGCCGCGAGCGACGTCTCGAGGGCACCTCTCGGCGGCGCGCCCCTCCCGTCCGGCGAGAGCGTGCTGGTGCAAGCGCGCGGCCTCGCGTTCCGGTATCCGAGTCGGTCCATGCCTGTGCTTCAAGGTTGTGATCTCCGAATCCGGGGCGGCGACAGGATTGTGCTCGAAGGAACATCCGGGGCCGGTAAGTCGACGCTCGCGGCGCTGCTCGCCGCGCTTCGCGTGCCCGACTCCGGACTCCTGCTGCTCGGCGGACTGGACCGCTATACGCTGGGGTCGACAGCCTGGCGCCGACGCGTCGTGACCGCCCCGCAGTTTCACGAGAACCACGTTCTCACGGGGACGTTCGCCTATAACGTTCTCATGGGGCGGCGCTGGCCTCCGGAGCCCGAGGATCTCGCGGCTGCCGAGGCGGTCTGCTGCAAGCTCGGTCTCGGCGACTTGCTGAAGAAGATGCCCGCCGGCCTCATGCAGATGATCGGTGACACGGGATGGCAACTCTCCCACGGCGAACGCAGCCGCCTGTTCATGGCGCGGGCGCTGCTCCAGGAGCCCGATCTCCTGATTGTCGATGAGGGGCTCGGTGCGCTTGACTCGGAGACACAGGCGCAGTGCTTGGACGTCCTCCTCGAGGAGGCGCGAGCCCTCATCCTCATCTCCCATCTGTAAAGAGGGCGCGGCCTCCCAGCTTGACAGTTTCCCCGCTTGGGGCGTAGCGTCGCATCGCTAAGTGCAGCATCTCT
>WNGB01067668.1_pt1 | contig 13013 bp, 15 predicted proteins | sample 5400681 | NCBI WGS metagenome assembly WNGB01 (sample SAMN13153367, study PRJNA577476) | soil metagenome | isolation source: 115 cm soil or saprolite under grassland replicate 2 | place: USA:California | collected 2016-06-15 | reverse complement strand
ATCGCGCAGCCCCCGGATGATCTCGGCGCTCCGGTCCTCGCTGCCGTCGTCCACGAAGATGACCTCGAAGCGCAGGGCCAGCCCCTCGAGGACGCCGCGCAGCTCGGCCCACAGCGGAGGGAGATTCTCTTCTTCGTTGTAGACGGGGATGACGACCGAGAGATCGAGCGCGGGCCCGCCGGCGGCGCCCTCAGCCACCGAGCGTGCCGCTCCGTTCGCGGGGACGGGTGCCCTGCCATTCCCCCACGAGACTCTGGGGGAAGTCGAGGCGGTCCAGGACACGCGCGATCGTGTGGTTCACGATGTCGTCGAGCTCCTTCGGCCGGTTGTAGAACGCGGGCATCGGGGGGAGCACGATGGCGCCCATCTCGGCCAGGGCCAGCATCATCTTCAGGTGACCGACGTGCAGCGGGGTCTCGCGGATGAGCATGATGAGCGGCCGACCTTCCTTCAGCGTCACGTCGGCCGCGCGGGAGATCAGCGTGTCGGCGTAGCACGCGGCCACCGCCGCCGCCGTCTTGATGCTGCACGGCGCGATCACCATGCCCGCGGTGCGGAACGAGCCGGACGCCAGGGTGGCGCCGATGTCGGCGTTGTCGTATCGGTGGTGCGCGAGGGCCTCGACCTCCGCGACCGTCCAGTCGGTCTCCGCGACGAGGGTGCGCTTGCCGGAGCGCGAGAGCACGAGATGGAGCTCGACGTCGGCGTACCGCTGCAGGATCTCGAGCAGCCGGATGCCGTAGACCGAGCCGCTGGCGCCGGTGATGCCGACCACGACCCGCTTCACAGCCGCAGCCTACGCTTGAACACTTCCTCGCGGGTCTTCTGGTACATGATCTCCCACTCGCGGCTGCCTTCGGGCACCGGGCGCGAGTAGGAAGACAGCGTGCGGCGGACCTCGGTGTCGACCGATTCCTCGAGCTTGGCCTCCTCGGTCAGGCTCCGCATCACCTCGACGCGCAGGTCCTCGGGGGCCCGCACGTGCAGGCCGTCCACGGAGCCGAGCTCCTTCACGATGAGGTCGGCCAGGAAGAACAGTCGCTCGCGGCTCATCCGCATCAGAGGATGAATCCCCGGTCGCGGGCGAGCTTCTCGCGGACCTTGCCGAAGAGCTGTCGATAGTCGGCCGACGAGTCCTTGATGGCCTTGGCGTGGGTCAGCAGGAGCTGGCGCGCATCGGCCTCGAGCTTCTCTTCGGCGAGGAGATTTTCCACGACCACGTGCCGGATGGCGGCGCGCGCCGCGGCGTCGTCCTTGACCTCGATGATCTTCTTCGTCGTCAGGCGCTTGACAACCGCGTCGGCCATCCGCTCGGCGATCTGATCGCGCCTGGGCATAGCCGTAACACCCTACAGGCCGCGCCGGAGGGTGTCAAGAAGCGGCCGGTAAAATGAACGTCACGCGCGTGCCCTCACCGGGCGCGCTCTCGAGCTGCACGCTGCCGCCGTGCGCGTCGATGAGCGACTTCACGACGGCGAGACCGAGCCCCGCGCCGCGCGCGCTGCCGACGCCGGGCGCGCGGTAATAGGGCTCGAACACGCGCGGCAGCGCCTCGGCCGGAATGCCCCGCCCGGCGTCGCGCACCGAGAACTCCACCGCGTGGTCGGTCGCGCGCGCGGCCACGTGCACGTCGCTGCCCACCGGCGAGTACTTCATCGCGTTGGCGACGAGATTCTTGAGGATCCGGTCGAGCGCGTCGGCGTCGGCGTCGATGGCCGGCAACATCTGCTCGCACTCGACCACCAGGCGATGCGAGCCGTTGCGACGGAACACCTCGACGGCGGCGCTGACGGCCGGCGCCACCTCGACCGGCCCGCGCGAGAGGCGCGGTTCCAGGCCCCGCTCGAGGCGCGACAGATCGAGGAAGTCGTCCACGATCCGGACGAGCCGCTCGGTCTCGTGCTGCATCACCTCCGCCATGCGCCGGACCTCGGCCGGCTCGAAGCGGCGCTGCGCCAGGAGCTCGCTGAAGCCCAGCAGCGCGGTCAACGGCGTCCGCAGCTCGTGCGAGGCGATGGCCACGAACGCCGATTTCGTCGCCGTGGCGCTGGCGATCCGCTCCGCCAGCTCCTCGGCGAAGCGGCGCTGGCGGGACGCGAGCCGGGCGTTCTCGAGGGCCAGGCCGCAGTGCGCGGCCAGCGCCGAGAGCGCCGCCCGCTCGGGAGCGGACATCTCGCCCTCGTGCTCCACGGCGAGGACGCCGATCGAATCGCCACCGACGAGCAGCGGGGCCACGAAGGCCCGTCGCGGGCGCGGGCCGCCGCCCGCGTCGGGGACGAAGCGTGGGATGCCCGTGGCGAGGACCTCGGCGGCCAGCGATCCCGCGGCGACCGCGGTACCGCCCGCCACCACCAGCCGCTCGTCCTGGCGGACGACCAGCGCGACGTCGTCGACGGCGAGCCGAGCGGCGAGACATGCGCGCAGGCGGCCGAGCGCCAGCTCCAGCGACGCCTCCTGCGCGAGCGCCTGCTGCACCGCCAGCAGGGTCTCCGTCCGTCGTCGCTGCGCCTGCGCGTACGATGCGAGCCGTCCCACGAGCGTGCCCGCGAGCAGCAGGGCGAGACCGGTGACCAGGTGCTCGGCGGCCGCTGACGTGAGGCCGCCGCGCTCGATCGCGGCAAAGACGCGCGGCGTCTGGAGCAGCACGGCGGTGACCGCGGCCGCCCCGCCGCCGACGACGCCGAAGCGGAGCGCGGCCGCGATGACGGGAACGAAGTAGAGATGGCGCAGCAGCGACGTCGCCTCCACCTCCGCGCGGCTGCCGAGGACCGACACCGCGACGATCGAGACCGCGAGGGCGACGATCTCTCTCATCCGATGGCCAGGAGCCGGTAGGCGAGGAAGAAGAGCCAGGAGGCGGCCAGCCCGGGCAGCAGGCTGCCGGACCACCACAAGAGCCAGCAGTCGAGGGCACCGAGGATCGTCAGATAGAACAGCGCGCCCGCCATGACCTCCACTTGCTTCGGCAACAGCGGATCGACCACGTAGCGCAGCAGAGCCGCGCCGGTCGCGACGCTCGCCGCGGCGGCGAACGACCAGCGTCGCTGGAGCCGATTGAAGAGCGCGCCCCGGAAGAAGCATTCGGCCGAGATCAGGTTCGCGCCGACGTCGTAGGCCCACAGCGGGAGGATGGCCGTCCCGCCGCCGCGGAGCGCATAGCCGAGGGTCTGCGACGCGGACAGGAGCAGATGCCCGCCGAGCAACGCCCCGAGGGCGGCGCCGACGAGGAGCGGACGGAGGGCAACGCGGGGCGCGAGGCCGAGGCCGCCGAGCCGTCCGCGGACCATCAGCACGGCGAGCCACCCGGGCGCCGCCAGGTACATCACCGTCGCTCGCGGGTCGAGAACGGCGGCGATCGCGCCCGCGCCGATCAGCGCCACCGTGACGAGCAGGCTCCCACGTGGCAGACGCGCGCCGCCGTCCACCGCGCCCCAGGCCAGGGCGGCGGCGAGGAGGCCGCCATGCGCGGCCGTGAGCGCCGTGACCCGCAGCACGGCCGGCGTGATCCACCGCGGCGTGTTCGCGAGGAGGCTCCGCCGCGGCGTGGCCCCCCCTTCAAGCGCCCACATCGCGCAACACCCCGAGCGCGACGGCGACGACATCCTCGTCGAGCGTGCCGGCCGCCCCGCCCGCGAGGTACTCGAGCGCCGCCTCGCGGGACAGCGCGGCCCGGTACGGGCGGTCGGAGGTCAGCGCGTCGAAGATATCGGCGGCAGCCACGATGCGGGCACCGAGAGGAATCGCGTCGCCGGCGAGACCATCGGGATACCCGCTGCCGTCGTGACGCTCGTGATGGTGCCGGATCACCACGGCGACGCCGGCCAGGCACTCGAAGGGCGCCACGATCTGCGAGCCGATCACGGGATGGCGGCGCATGAGCACCCACTCGTGCTCGTCGAGCGCGCCCGCCTTGCGGAGGACCGCCTCGGGCACGCCGATCTTGCCGATGTCGTGAAGCAACCCCGCCTGCGCGATGGTCTGCACGGTCTCGGCCGGCAGACCCATGCCCACCGCGATCCGCCGACTCCACCGGCCCACGCGCTCGGAGTGGCCGCGCGTGTACGGGTCCTTGGCTTCGAGCGCGTTGGCCAGACCGAGCAGCGACTGCCCGATCGAGCGCTGCAGCCGCAGGTAGAGATCGCGGACGTCCTCGGCGTAGCGCATCGTCTGCTCGTAGGCCGCGCTGAGCCGGCGGTACGCCACGGCCAGCTCGTCGGAGACCGCTACTCGGGTCGCCATCGGATCGTGTGGGGCATGAGCTGCTCGACGAGCGAGAGCAGGCGAACGGGCGAGAATGGTTTGGTGAGGTACTCGTCGGCGCCGGCGGCGAGCCCCCGCGCGACATCGTCACGCTGCGCCGCCGCCGTCAGCATGACGATCTTCGTCTTCGCCAGCTCGGCATCCTCCCTGAGCCGGCGGCAGACCTCGAGCCCGCTCACGTCGGGCAGGTCGATGTCGAGCAGGACGAGATCCGGCCGGAAGGCGGCGGCGCGGTCGAGCGCCGTCGTGCCGTCCGCCGCCTCGAGGACCTGCACCCGGCTGTCCTCCAGGGTGATCCGTACGAGCTGGACGATGTTCGGCTCGTCGTCGACGATGAGCACCGTTGTCATGGCGCCTCGGTGCTGCGATGCCGATGCCACGCGAAGGCTCGTGATGTCTCGACCACTTACGGTGCACGAGAGGGACCGAGTGCTGTGGACGGCGGGCGCGGTGCCCGCGCGTCGGGGCAGTGGCAAGGAGTGTGTCTACGTATTTCGCGACGAACGTCGGGGGGCTTGGGGGGCCCGGCTAGGCCCCCATGCGGTCAGTAGCCTAGGGAATCAGTGCGGGCGGCCGGCGACCTGCAAGCGGATGAGGGCGCGCTCGAGCGCCGCCTGGGCGCGGGCGTAGTCGACCTCGGGCTCCCGGCCGCTGAGCAGCCGCTCCGCCCGCTCCTTGGCGCGCTGCGCGCGCTCCCGGTCGATCTCGTCGGGCCGCTCGGCGTTCTCGGCCAGGACGATGACCTTGTCGTTGCGGACCTCGGCGAAGCCGCCCGTCAGGGCGAGATGGTACTGGGCGGTGTCCTTGCGATACATCAGCTCGCCGATCCCGAGCGTCGCGAGCAGCGGCGCGTGGCCCGGCAGGACGCCGAAGTACCCCTCGCTGCCGGGCACCACGACCTCGTCCACGGTCTCGGCGACGACCAGCCGCGTCGGCGTCGCGACCTCGAGGGTCAGCGCCAACTACGCGACCTCGCGTAGTTTTTTGGCCTTGTCCATGGCCTCGCCAATGTCGCCGACCATGTAGAAGGCCTGCTCCGGCAGCTCGTCGTGCTTGCCGTCGACGATCTCGCGGAAGCTCTTCACGGTGTCGGCGAGCTTGACGTAGCGCCCGGGCGTGCCCGTGAACGCCTCGGCGACGTGAAACGGCTGCGACAGGAAGCGCTGGATCTTCCGCGCGCGTCCGACGACCTGCTTGTCCTCGTCCGACAGCTCCTCCATGCCCAGGATGGCGATGATGTCCTGCAGGTCCCTGTAGCGCTGCAGGATCGATTGCACCGCGCGCGCCGCCTGGTAATGCTCCTCGCCGAGGACGTTCGGGTCGAGGATGCGCGAGGTCGAGGCGAGCGGGTCGACCGCCGGGTAAATGCCGAGCTCGGCGATCTGCCGCGACAGGACCGAGGTGGCGTCAAGGTGGGCGAAGGCCGTGGCCGGAGCCGGGTCGGTGATGTCGTCGGCCGGTACGTAAATCGCCTGGACGGAGGTGATCGACCCCTTCTTGGTGGACGTGATGCGTTCCTGCAGTTGCCCCATCTCGGTGCCGAGGGTCGGCTGGTAGCCGACGGCCGAGGGCATGCGCCCGAGGAGGGCCGAGACCTCGGAGCCCGCCTGGGTGAAGCGGAAAATGTTGTCGATGAAGAGCAGCACGTCCTGCCCTTCCTCGTCGCGGAAGTACTCGGCCGCGGTGAGCCCCGTCAGCGCGACGCGAAGCCGCGAGCCCGGCGGCTCGGTCATCTGGCCGAAGATCAGCGCCGTCTTCTCGAGAACGCCAGACTCCTTCATCTCGTGGTAGAGGTCATTGCCCTCGCGCGTCCGCTCCCCCACCCCCGCGAAGACAGAAATGCCGCCGTGCTGCTTGGCGATGTTGTTGATCAATTCCTGGATCAAAACCGTCTTGCCGACTCCCGCTCCTCCGAACAGCCCCGTCTTGCCGCCCTTGGTGTACGGCTCCAGGAAGTCGACGACCTTGATCCCGGTCTCGAACATCTCGACCTTCGTCGACTGGTCCTCGAAGGACGGTGCCGGGCGATGGATCGGATACATCTTCTTGGCGTTGATCGCCGGCCCCTTGTCGACGGGTTCGCCGATGATGTTCATGATGCGGCCCAGCGTCTCGCGTCCGACGGGCACGGTGATGGGCCCGCCGGTGTCGTCGACCCGCATGCCCCGCGAGAGGCCGTCGGTCGCGGCCATGGCGACGGCGCGCACCGTGCCCTCGCCCAGGTGCTGGGCGACCTCGAGGACGAGCTTGGTCGAGTACGAGAAGATGTCCTTGTTCTCGACGCTCTCCACCACGAGGGCGTTGTAGATCGACGGCAGCCCGCCCGGCTCGAACTCCACGTCGACGACCGGCCCGATGACCTGAACGATCTTCCCCTGGCTCATGCCTCGGCTCCTTCTATAAGCTCGCCTGCGGCTCGCACTACCCTTGTTTCAGCGCTTCGGCGCCGCCGACGATGTCGAGCAGCTCCTTGGTGATCTTCTCCTGGCGGGCCTTGTTGTACTGGATCGTGAGGACCTCGATCATCTCCTTGGCGTTCGTGGTCGCGGCCTCCATGGCCGTCATGCGCGCGCCGTACTCCCCCGCCAGCGACTCCATGAGCGCCCGGTAGACCTGCATCCGCACGTGGCGCGGCAGGAGCTCGCCGAGGATCTCCTCGGGCCCGGGCTCGTAGATGTAGTCGACGCCCTCCGCCGCATCGCCCTCGGTGCGCGGGATGGGCAGGAGCTGCACGCGGACCGGACGCTGCACCGCGACGGACCGGAACTCGTTGTAGAGCAGCCAGACCTCGTCGACCTCGCCGGCGAGATATTCCTGCATGAAGAAGTCGGCCAGCTCACAGGCGTGGCTGTACGCGAGCTGGTCCCAGAAGCCCACCATGTCGCGCTTGATCGTGTAGGGCCGGCGCCGGTAGAAGTCGCGCGCCTTAAGGCCCCGGCCAGCCCCTTGTCGGCCGTGATGACGACGATCTGCCGCCGGGGCCCCTCGCGCTGCTCGAGGAGCGGATGCACCGCTTCCTCCGATCCGCTCACGAGGTTGCCCAGGAGCTCGCTCATCTTCGTCGCGTACGGCCGCGCGGCGAGGATCCGCTCCTGGGCGCGGCGCAGCTTGGCCGCCGCCACCAGCTTCATGGCGCGAGTGATCTTCTGCGTCGACTGGACGGAGCGGATCCGCCGCTGGATGTCGCGGAGCGTCGCCATGGGGCCCTACACCGCCTCGATGATCTCGATCATTGAAGGGCTCAGCTCGCCGCCCGAGCGCGGCTCACCTCGCACTACCGCGCACTGCGCGCCGCCATGAACTCGGTCTTGGCGTCGTTGACGGCCTTGGTGAGCGCGTCGCGGAGCGTGTCCGAGACTTCCTTTTTGTCGCGGATCTCGGCGAGCATCTGGGCCTGCTTGCGCTCGAGCCAGCCGTAGAAGAACTCCTCGAAGGCGCGGACCTGGTCGACCGGCACGTCGTCGAGGAGGCCCTGGGTGCCCGCAAAGATGATCGCGACCTGCTTCTCGATCGACAGCGGCTGGTACTGCCCCTGCTTGAGCACCTCGACCATCCGCTGGCCGCGCGCGAGCTGCATCTGGGTGGCGCGGTCGAGATCGGAGCCGAACTGCGCGAACGCGGCCAGCTCGCGGTACTGCGCGAGGTCGAGTCGCAGCTTGCCCGCCACCTGCCGCATGGCCCGCACCTGCGCCGAGCCGCCGACCCGGGAGACCGAGAGTCCGACGTTCACGGCGGGGCGGATGCCGCCGTAGAAGAGATCGGACTCGAGGTAGATCTGGCCGTCGGTGATGGAGATGACGTTGGTCGGGATGTACGCCGACACGTCGCCGAGCTGGGTCTCGATGATCGGCAGCGCGGTGAGCGAGCCGCCGCCCAGCTGATCGTTGAGCTTGGCCGCGCGCTCGAGCAGCCGCGAATGCAGGTAGAAGACGTCACCGGGGTAGGCCTCGCGTCCCGGCGGTCGACGGAGCAGCAGCGAGAGCTGACGATACGCGGTGGCGTGCTTGGACAGGTCGTCGTAGATGCAGAGCGCATGACGCCCGGAGTCGCGGAAGTACTCGCCCATGGTGACGCCGGTGTAGGGCGCGATGTACTGGAGCGGCGCGGACTCCGACGCGGACGCCACCACGACCGTGGTGTAGGCCATCGCCCCGGCGTCCGTCAGGATTTTCACGACCTGGGCCACGGTCGACAGCTTCTGTCCGATGGCCACGTAGAAGCAGAAGACGTCCTGCCCCTTCTGGTTGATGATCGTGTCCACGCCGATCGCCGTCTTGCCCGTGCCGCGGTCGCCGATGATGAGCTCGCGCTGGCCGCGGCCGATCGGGATCATCGCGTCGATGGCCTTGAGCCCCGTCTGCAGCGGCTCCTTGACGGACCGGCGGTCCACCACGCCGGGGGCGTAGCGCTCGATCGGCCGGGACTCCGTGCTGGCGATGGGCCCCTTGTCGTCGACGGGCTGACCGAGGGCGTTGACGACGCGGCCCACGACGCCCTCCCCCACCGGGACCTGGGCGATCCGGGTCGTGCGCTTGACGACGTCGCCTTCCTTGATCGCCGTGTCCTCGCCGAAGAGGACGGCGCCGATCTGATCCTGCTCGAGGTTCAGCACCATGCCCACGACGTCGTGCGGGAACGCGAGGAGCTCGCCCGCCATGGCCTTCTCGAGGCCGTACACCCGGGCGATGCCGTCGCCGACCTCGATGACCCGGCCCACCTCCTGGAGGTCGACCTCGGCCTCGTAGCCCGCGAGCTGGCGCTTGATGATTTCGCTGATCTCTCCGGCGTTGATCATGGGTTCTCCGATTTAGATCATTTCACAGCTCGCACGAGCCGTTCTTCGATGCGGGCGAGCTGGCCGTCGAGGCTGCCGTCGACGATGTAGGTGCCGATCTCGGCGACGAAGCCGCCGAGCAGATTCCGGTCGAGCTCTTCCTCCAGGATCACTTCGCGAGCGCCCATCCGCTCTCCCAGCCGCGCGCGCAGTGCGTCACGCTCGGCCTCCGTGAGCGGCACGGCCGTCCGCACGCGGGCGCGGACGCGGCCGGCGTCCGCGTCGACGAGATCGCGGTAGGCCTGCGCGATGGCGCCCAGGTGAGCCGCGCGCCCCTGCCGGGCGACCAGGCCCACGAAGTCACGGACGAGCGGCGAGAGCCCGAGACGCGTGGCGACGTCGAGAGCGGCGGCGCGCTTGGCCCCCCGGGAGACCCAGGGCCGGTCGAAGAAATCTCGAAGCTCCGCGTCGCGGTCGATGACCTCCACCATGGCGCCGAGGTCGCGACCGACGGCGTCGGCCTGCCCGCGCTCCTTGGCGAGATCATGCAGCGCGCGCGCGTACGGCTTGACGACGGCCGCGGAGATCCTCATCCGCGACGGATGCTGGCGATGGCGTCGTCGACGATGCGGCGATGGTCCTCGTCACGCAGGCTCTTGCGGATCAGCTTCTCGGCGACGGCCACGGCCAGGTCACTCACCTCACGCCGGAGCTCCTCGCGCGCCTTGCGGACGTCCGCGTCCAGCTGGACCTTGGCGGCTTCGATCATCCGCTGCGACTCCGCCCGCGCGGCCTCGACCAGGCGTCGTTGCTCCTCGGCCGCCTCCTTGAGTGCCTGCTCGCGGATCGACGCGGCCTCGGCGTAGGCCGCCTTCAAGCGGCCGGCGTTCTCTTCCTGCTGGCGCGCCGCCTCGGCACGTGCGGCCTGGGCCTCGTCGAGCGATCTCTTGATCGCGCCCGAGCGCTCCTCCATCTTGGCGAGCAACGGCTTGTAGAGGAACCGATGGAGCACGATGAGCAGGAGGATGAAGTTGACCGCCTGGATGATCAGCGACTTGTCGATGCTGATCAGCCCGCCGCCCCCGTGCTCCTCCACGGCCCACGCGAGCCACGGGGCCCCGACGACGACGACCGCGCACACGAGGACGACGATCCAGCGTCTTGCCTGATCCATGAGGAGATCTCCCGGTCGCTTGCCCCAGTTCGAGCCGGAACAGTTTGTGAAAACTATCACGCGAGTCGGCTGCGGTCAACCGCACCCGTGATTGGCGAAACCGGCGCCGGCCGATCAAAAAGGCCCAGATGCTAGGCGGCCGCAGTGCGAGCTGAGTCGCGCCGGCCAACGACGCAGATGGCCTCTTTCATCGGCCTGCTATCGGGAGATGACGCCTCCGCCGACCACGCAGTCGCCCCGATACCAGACCACCGACTGGCCCGGCGTCACCGCGCGCTGAGGAGTATCGAAGAGGACCTCCGCCCGCCCGTCGGCGAGGCCATGCACCGTGGCCGGCGCCGGCGCGTGGTTGTGCCGGATCCGGGCCTCGACGCGGATCGGCTCGACGAGCGCCTCGGCGGCGACGACGTTGACGTCCCGCGCCACCAGCCGCGTCCCCTCGAGGTCGCTCGGCTCGCCGACCGTCAGGGTGTTGGTGTCGGCGTCGAGGTCCACGACATGCATCGCGCGCCCCGTGGACAGCCCGAGGCCCTTGCGCTGGCCGACCGTGTACGCGGCGAGCCCGGCATGCGTGCCCAGGCGGCGGCCGCGTGTGTCCACGATCGGGCCCGGCCGGAAGATCGCCGGATCGCGACGCCGGAGGAAGCCGCGATAGTCGTCGTCGGGAATGAAGCAGATCTCCTGACTCTCGGGCTTGTCGGCCGTGACGAGGCCGAGCCGTCGCGCGTGGTCACGCACCTGCGCCTTCGAGAGCTCACCGACGGGAAACCGCGCGCGCGCCAGCTGCGCCTGGGTCAGCGGCCACAGGAAGTCCGACTGATCCTTGTGACGGTCACGCGCGCGCCACAGGAGATTCCGTCCGGTCGCCTCGTCGCGCGTCACGCGCGCGTAGTGGCCCGTGGCCACCGCGGTGGCGTCCCAGGCCGCCGCCCGGGCCAGGAGCGACCCGAACTTCAGGTCACGATTGCACGCGACGCACGGAACCGGCGTCGTGCCCGCGGCATAGGCCGCCGCGAACGGATCGATGACCGCGCGTGTGAACTCGGCCTCGCTGTTGAGCAGATAGTGGGGGATGCCGAGCGTGCGCGCGACCTTCCGCGCGTCGTCCGCCGACTCCATCGAGCAGCAGCTCCCGAAGCGCTTGGCCGGGTCGTCCGCCTCCCGCCACGGCCAGACCCGCAGCGTGACGCCGACGACGTCGTACCCCTGCTCGACGAGCAGCGCCGCCGCGACGGAAGAGTCGACGCCGCCACTCATGCCCACCACGATCCGCTCCATGGCCATCGATCTTACCGCGACCTCGTCAGGCGCGGCCGGCGCCGAGGAGCTCCGCGATGCGCTCGAGCTCGTCGGCCGTGGCGTAGACGACCTCGATCTTCCCTCGGCGCTCGTTGCCGCTGATCACGACGCGCGTCATCAAGGCGCGCTGGAGCGATTGCTCGAGCGCGGCCATCTCCGGGGAGTGCCCGCGGCGACGTCTCGGCGTGCGCCGTGGCGGTGCCGCGCTCTCGGTCGCGCGGATCGAATCCTCGGTCGCGCGCACGGACCAGTCGTGAGCCAGGATCTCGTCGCGGAGCTTCAGCTGCTCGGCCGTCGTCGTCAGCGCGAGCAGGGCGCGTGCGTGACCCATCGTGAGACGCCCGCCGCGCAGGTCGGCCTGGATCTCGTCCGGCAGCCTGAGCAGCCGCAGGGCGTTCGCGATGGAGGTCCGGTCGCGCCCGATCCGTTGCGCGAGCTGCTCCTGGGTCCAGCTGAATTGGGCCAGGAGGTTCCGGTAGGCCTCGGCTTCCTCCATGGGGTTCAGGTCTTCGCGGAGCAGGTTCTCGATCAGCGCCAGCTCGAGGCTCTCGGCATCGGTCGCTTCCCGCACGATCGCGGGGATCCGCTCGAGTCCGGCCTGACGTGCCGCCCGCCAGCGACGCTCTCCGGCAATGAGCTGATAACCGCTGGCGAGCCGTCGCACGACGACCGGCTGGATCAGCCCGGAGCTTCTGATCGAGGCCGCGAGGTCATCTAAACTACTGGATTCAAATGATTTTCTTGGTTGATTCGGGTTGGGCTCGATCTGATCGATTGCGACCTCGACCAGCGAATCTTCCTCGCCCGGAGTCGCCGAAAGGAGCGCACCAAGCCCGCGGCCGAGTCCTCGCTTATTCATGCATCAATACCTCCCGCGTCAATTCGAGATACGCGATCGCCCCCTGGGATCGTAAGTCATGAAGCATGACCGGCTTGCCATGACTGGGCGCTTCGGTGAGCCTCACGTTCCTATCCCATCGACCCGGAGGCCGGCATTGAGCCGCTCCCGAACCAGTTTCACGGTCTTGAGCAGGTGGGTGAGCCCTTCGAGCGCATAGAACTCGCACTGAAGCGGAACGATCACCCGATCGGCGGCGACCAGGGCATTGATGGTCAGGAGCCCGAGGGACGGCGGGCAATCGATGATGACATGGTCGTAACCGCCGGTGACCGCGACAAGCGCCAGCCGCAAGCGACGCTCTCGCTGCTCCAGGCCGACGAGCTCGATCTCGGCCCCGACCAGATCGATATCCGAGGGCAACAGCTTGAGGTGCGCCAGCGCTGTGTCACGGATCGCCTTCTCGGGAGGCTCGCTGGCGATGAGGACGTGATAGACGGTCGGATAGAGGCCGTTCTTGTCGATGCCGAGGGCGGTCGTGGCATTGCCCTGGGGGTCCAGGTCCACCAGGAGGGTCGGTCTTTCGGCGAGGGCGAGCCCCGCCGCGAGATTCACTGCGGTGGTCGTCTTGCCGACACCGCCCTTCTGGTTGACAACCGCGATGGTCT
>WNGB01021650.1_pt1 | contig 13014 bp, 10 predicted proteins | sample 5400681 | NCBI WGS metagenome assembly WNGB01 (sample SAMN13153367, study PRJNA577476) | soil metagenome | isolation source: 115 cm soil or saprolite under grassland replicate 2 | place: USA:California | collected 2016-06-15 | reverse complement strand
CGACCAGAAAACCGCGCGATCCCCACATGATTGCCGAATGCGTCCTGAACGAAGCGCAGGCTCCTGGGCTCCGGGCTGATCTCGAGGCTCGCCTCGATCACTCTTTGATCGTGGGAGTCGCGGGGGCGGAGCATCATCCAGTGCTCGCCAAAGGCGACCGCCCGCCGGTAGCGATAGGTCGTGACGTGCCGGATGGTCAGTGTCGGCATGATGTCTCTGTGCCACCACAGCGAAAATCATGCATGATTCGCGCCAATTCGACATCTGCCGATGCCTTCGGGGTCTCGTCATGGGGGGCACTTGGGGCTCGTTCTCCCCAGTAAGATGGATTTGCTGGCGTCCGTTCGGTGGAATTGGCCTGTCCTTTCCGAAAATTGCATCCGGCCTGGGTTCGCATCGTTTGGCAGAATCAGCGCATGATTGGGGGCGATGCTTGCAATCCTGAACTCACTTGGAATGTTCATCGTCGCCTTGTTCAAGTCGCGGTGCCGGCTTGAAGCCGAGAACCTGTTTCTCCGTCATCAAATCAGCATCGCCTTGAGGCAGAGGCGCCTGGTAATTCCGGATGGCACGCAGTTTTATCGGCACGCCCAATGACTATCTCGGCATGACAGTTGATGTATCGGTGGTTTCGGAAAACCGCGGAAATTCAGGCGCCCACCCTCGCTAATTGGCCTCCTCCTCCCTATATCCGTTCATCACCGACTTACAATCAGAACCAAAAGCGCCGGTGACTGAGAGACCGATCGAATTCCCTCTTCGCGGGAAAAGGCTTGTCCCATGTTCACAGCAAAGCAATATCGTGCGAAAGCGGCCGAATACACAGAACTGCTGAAAACGACTAGTTTGCCTGCCGAAATCCGCGAATTTCGGAAGCTTGAACAAAGCTACCTCACGCTGGCCGAAAATGAAGAATGGATGGCGGACAATCGCGAAAAAATAAACAGTCCGGGTGCAGACGAAAATTGGTATGGCGACGCCATCATCGCGCAGCAAGGGAAGGGCACGCTCGGATGCCATGGGGCCGACGTCGCAAGGCAGTCGGCTGCGATCCCAACAAAGATTCAGCAGCTCTTCGATGACGCCGGTGCCATGGGCGGCCTATTGCAAACAGCGACGCTACGGGGACAGATCGCCCGCTTCCTACACAAGCATAAGGTCGACGACTTTTGCTGATTGCTCCCGGCGCTTCTCACACGAAATGCGCTTGAGCGATTTCACAACCTAGTCGACATGTTCCAGCACCGCACGCATTATCCGCAAAATTTCGGAAAACTTTTTTGCTTCGTGGTCGACGCTCAAGACAGCAGCGTCGCTGGCAATCGCTGCACTTGCATCGCCTCGACGTCGGCGATGGAGTGCAAGCGGGCGCTAGAGCCTAGCGGTTTCTATAGGGAGCTTTGCCCGCGATGACGACTGACCATCCAGCTACCGCTGTCGCGTCCCTCGCCATCGCTCCCACCACGTTATCGTACTCGGTGCGCCAGAGGATTTTCCTCTATCTGGGCGTCTTGATCGTCCTGCTGGCCTTCGGTGCCCCTTCTGGAGGCCTGATCGATATTCCGATCAGCTTTTTTCTTAAAAACAAACTCCAATTGAAGGCGCACGAGGTCGCCGAGTTCAGGCTCGTGGCCGCCATCCCGCTTTACGTGTCCTTTATTTTCGGATTCATCCGCGACATGTGGAATCCATTTGGGATGAGAGACCGAGGATTCATGCTGTTGTTCGGCACCATCACCGCCGGCCTCTACGTCTTCTTTGCTTTCACACCCATTACCTATGCGACACTCCTCGTTGCCGTCGTGCTGTTGACAACTTCATTCCTTTTTGTCGCAAGCGCTCAAAACGGACTGACTTCGACGATCGGCCAGCAACATGCGATGACCGGTCAGATCAGCGCCGTGTGGAACATCTTCGCGTCGATTCCCACCGTCGGGGCTCTACTCATCGGCGGTACTCTCAGCGATGTGCTCGAAGGCAGGAACGCCGACGAGGCCGCCCGCATCCTATTTCTCGTCGGCGCCGCGATCATGGCCACGGTAGCCGTTTACGCCGCGTGGAAGCCTAGAAGCGTGTATGACAACGTCCGCGCTGAACACGCGACCACCGCGTATCCGCTGAAGAACGTCCAAAGGTTGGTGCGGCATTGGCCGATCTACCCGGCTCTGTTGATCTGGCTCTTGTGGAACTTCGCGCCTGGTTCAACCACGCCGCTTCAGTACTACCTTCAAAATACCCTTCATGCCGAGGACGCTCAGTGGGGTCAGTGGAACGCCATCTTCGCAGCTTCTTTCATTCCGACTTTCATGGTGTTCGGCCTTCTCTGCCGGAGGTTTGCCCTGAAGACCTTGCTCTTCTGGGGAACGGTCATCGCAGTTCCACAGATGGTTCCGTTACTCTTCATTCATTCGATGACAGGGGCTTTGATCGCGGCGGTGCCCATCGGCCTCATGGGCGGTGTTGCCACTGCCGCTTATTTGGACCTGATCATTCGGTCCTGTCCCCAGGGCCTACAGGGGACGACGCTCATGATGTCCAGCAGTCTTTTTTTCATCGCATCGCGATTTGGCGATGTTCTAGGGACGAACCTTTATGATCATTACGGCGGTTTTTCCGCTTGCGTGATCGCGATCACGGTTGTGTACGCCCTGATCCTCCCGACACTCCTGCTGGTGCCCCACCACCTGACTGCCACCACCGACGGGCAAACGCCCGAGCCTGGGTTCGCGGCGGATTAAGGCTCGGACGAAGGTAATCGGATCGAGCGTGCGCATTTCCGCCAAATTCCGAAGACTTTTTTCGGCTCGTGGGTCCTTCCTGCGCAACAAAAGCCGTGCGGGGGGCAGCCGCGCGTGGGCCCGCTAGCTGCAGCTGATCAAAATTAAGCTTGACGCCTTGACAGGTTGACAAGTTGTCAACTTGTCAACCGCGGTTGACATACAGTTCGCGGAGCTAAGCGGGCGGGCGGAAACTGTTCGGGGATCTTATGCTGCCTAAATCACGTCTGATCTTGGGACCATTCCGGACATGGGCGAATGGGTCAAGTCCGAGTATTGCTGGATAAACGAGTTGGGGATGCGGTGACGTTTGCGTTCACGACGGGGGCGATTCGTTCGGCGTGAGCGCGGTCGAGCTCGTTGCGAATAGCGATCAGCTGTCGGCGTTCGAATTCGGTCATGCGCAAGCCGCGCCAGCGTTCAGCCGCGCGGATCAGTGCGGCACGCTTCTCGCCTTTCCCTTCATTGACGACTAGCCGTCCAGCCCGTCCAGCCCGTCCAGAAGCTCGCTACGATGCGGGTTTGTGAAACCTCGCGGCGTTGTCCGCCACCGTCCACTGCGCCGTTAAGCAGTGGTCGGAGATTGGAAGGAAGGCCGCGACTATGCGATGGGCAAAGAAGCCGAAGCGCGGCAAACGGGGGACATAAAAAGCGGATTGCGGCCTGACAGGGCTGAGGCGTATATTGCGATTTCCTAGGAGGCTGATCATGAAGCTTGCTCTGATCGCCGGTGGGTTGCTTGCGACAACCGGCGTCGTCTACGCAGCCTGCATCTTCTGCTGAGAAATCGGTGAGGCGCCAAAGGGCCCGGCTTCACGGCCGGGCTTTTTGCTGCCCGAAATTCAAACTGACGCATTACCTGCACTGCATAGGTAGTGTCCTAATTCCGAGCGTTCTGTCCTAATTTTGATTCGGTGACTCAGTGCCATGGTCGATGTTCTCTATTTTGAATAGTATTTCGCATCCTGTGCCTCGGGGAGGACTGGTACTTGAGACGGCGCGATTTCATCAAAGCAATCGGCGGCGCCGCGGCTTGGCCGCTCGCGGCGCGCGCGCAGCAGCCGTCAATGCCGGTGATTGGATTCCTCAATATCGCGTCGCCGCGCGCGTTCGCGGGGTTTGTGGCTACGTTCCACAGGGGCCTCAACGCCGGCGGTTATGCCGAAGGTCGAAACGTCGCAATTGAATACCGTTGGGCAGAGGGTGATTTTGATCGGCTGCGGGAGCAGGCAGCGGATTTGGTTCGCCGCCACGTGGCCGTCATTGTTGCGACCGGAGGTACAACGACGGCGCTCTTGGCGAAGAACGCGACCGAGACGATTCCGGTCCTTTTCATTAGCGGCGCCAACCCAGTCGATGAAGGGCTCGTGACCAGCTTTAGCCGGCCAGAGGGCAACGCTACAGGCGTGAGCGTGTACACCAGCGAATTGGTCGGGAAGCGTCTGCAGCTCCTGCGCGAACTCCTACCCAGGGGCACAATGGTCGCTCTGCTCGGGAATCCAACCGGTGTCGTTCACAAGCTCGAGACGAAAGACCTAGAACAAACGGCGGATGCTGCCGGACTGCAACTGCTTGTCCTTGAGGTCACCGCCGAGAGCGGCTTCGAGGCGGCGTTTGCCTCGGCCCTCCAACAACGAGCCGGCGGGCTCTTCGTCAGCGCGGACGCGTTCTTCACGAGCAAGCGTGATCAAATCATCGAGCTCGCGGCGCGTCATCGTCTGCCAGCGGCCTATCCATGGCGCGAATACGCGTTGGCGGGCGGTCTGATGAGCTATGGTGCCAGCATTCCCGATGCTTACCGTCTGATTGGCGATTATGCCGCCCGCATCCTTAAGGGCGCCAAGCCCGCCGACCTGCCCGTCCTGCAGCCGACCAAGTTCGAACTGGTGATCAATCTCAAGACCGCCAAGGCACTCGGTCTTGATGTGCCGGCCACACTGCTGGCCCTCGCCGACGAGGTGATCGAATGAAAAGCGCGAGTTCATCACGCTGCTCGGCGGTGCGGCGGTCACATGGCCGCTCGAAGCACGGCGCAGCAGGATCGGATTCGGCGGATCGGCGTGTTGACGGCACTTGCCGAGAGCGATCCCGAAGGGTTGCCACGCGCGCATTTCCGCCAAAATTCCGAAAAACTTTTTTTACTTGTGTTCAATGCGGACTTGGCAACCGCGCGGGCGAGAGCGCCACGAACTTCGCGGGTCCTTCCTGCCGTAAAAGGCATCGCGGGGGGCAACCGGGCAGGAGGTCTCCAGAGCCGCGCGATGGAAATCAGCCTTGACTCCTTGACACCTTGACAGGATCGCCGTGACAAATGGCGCGTACGGCACACCGAAAGACGATGCGGCCACTGCCGGCGCTGCGGAGGCTTACTTTCACGAATGGATGTGCCGTGATCAGAATGTAAGGCACTAAGTCCGGCCTTTGGCTATCCCGCTAAGGACCACGCTTTGGCGTGGCGGCCGGAAATGCGCATTTGAGTGCCATCGTAATCTGCGGTGGCTTAATCGAGCATGAACGCTTCGTGCTGCTTCGCACAAAAGTGGTTGATAGGTATTATGCGTCCGCCAACATGCAGCATGGAGAGCGATCGGAGAGCAGCGGACATGCCGCGAGCGGAGCGTGTCGATCCGACGAAAATGCCCCATCGCGGACCTTGAGATCGCTGCGCTGGGGGTGGAGCCTTAAGCGTCCAGCAGAAAATTCTCTATCGCCTCCAGGAACTTCGACCACGCGGGCTCGTCCGGTAATGGAACGTGGTTCTCTGATTCCAAACTCACGAATTTGGCGTTTGGGATCGAGGTTGCAACGCGGCGCCCCTCGTCAAAGGGGACTGAATTGTCGTGACGGCAGTGCAGGACAAGGGTCGGGACGGATACCTTTGGCAACAGATCGACGACATCGATTTCATCACCGGCGTTGCGATTCCTGATCGCGTTTTCAACCGATGTCGATATGCGCAGCATGTTTGCGTACCACCTGATCTGCTCGGCCGAGGCGCCAGGAAGCCAAACCGAGCTGAATATTCTTAGCAGGGCCGAGTTGTCGTCCCCCCATCCCTGACGCATGATGGCAATCCACGCCTTTGCCATTTGGACCTCTTTCGCAGAGGCTCGCTTCTTGCGGCCGAGTGCAAACCCGCCGTGAAGCACCATTTTCGACACACGATCGGGATTGCGAACGGCGTGAGCGATGGCTGTTGCGGCTCCTTGCGATATGGCCAGAAGGGCGTAGCAGCGCAAATGTAAGGCGTCCACGACCGTCTCCAAATCACGCTCGAACGTTGCGAAGGAAATATTGGCAACGTCCCGATCGGAAAGGCCAAAGCCTCGACCATCATAGCGAATGAGGCGGAAGCGGCCAGCGAGGGAATGCCAAAGCCTCGCCCGGGTAGGGCTCTCCCAGTCGTACTCAAGGTGGGTGGCCCAGGTGGGAGTACTCACAAGGGGCATGCCCTGGCCGACAGATGCCACCGCAAGGTTGACGCCGTCCTTGGTCCGGCAAAACGTGATTTCCTGACCACTCGGGACTTGCTGGGCGGCTGCCTCAGCCGATGAACCCAGCAGGCCCGATCCTGCATCTTCGCGGACATCACCGACGAAACGGAATCCCTTACGGGCGACGGTGCGTATCCAGCACTGTTGCTCGCCGCTGTCACCGATTGCGCGGCGGGCGGCGTTGATCCGTGCTGCAATCGCGGAATCCGAAACGATGCGCCCGCCCCAAACCGATGCAAGGAGATCGTCTCGGCTGACGACCCGGTCGCGATTCCGGATCAAAAATTCCAGAATGTCGAAGACCTGCGGCTCGATGGGAGTCAAGGTCGATCCCGAACGCAGCTCGCGCCGCTCGGAATCGAGAACCATGTCGGCGAAACAGAACGCCAAGATTGCGGCCCCTGATAGCCCGCGGAACAACCGGTGCGCCACGAAAATAAATAATACCGCAATGAGAAATAAAGGTCATCGCAAAGCGCGGCCGGAATTGCGCGGGCATTATTGAGCACACGCTAGAACGGAAACCAGGGAGAAGACAATGGTCCGCTTGTCGGCACTTGCATCTTTGCTGGTGTGCCTTCTCGTCACATCCAGCGCAATGTCCAGCCCGTCGGCCAACGAGGTTGCGGTCGACGGAGTTCGCCTGTCCTATGTGGAGCAGGGCTCCGGGGAACCCATTGTGTTCATCCATGGCGCGTTTTCCGACCTTCGCGTTTGGGAGCCAATCAGAGAAGAGATCGCCAAACGATATCGGTTCATCGCTTATACCCAGCGGTACTTCGGGACCGACACCTGGGCGGATGATGGCAAGAACTTCAATGTCCCGACCCACGCCGACGATCTGGCGAAGTTCATCACGTCGCTCAATACCGGACCGGTTCATCTCGTCAGCCGATCCTACGGCGGCGGGGTGGCCGCGATTGCGGCATTGAAAAATCCGTCATTAGTCCGCACCCTCACCGTGCATGAGCCGGCCCTTCTGTCCGTGCTCCCGACGGACAGTGAGGAGGGAAAGGCAGCGCGCGAGGACCGGAAGAGGTTTGTTGGTCCAGCTGTCGCGGCCGCGGCCAGGGGCGGGGATTCCATTCAGGCAGTCCGGCTGTTCTTCGAGGGAGTGTACCAACTCGGCCCGGGTGGATTTGACCGCTTGCCACAAGCGACGCAGACGATGATTCTTGACAACGCTCGAACCGCCCCGCTGCTGTTCGGCTCTCCGCCACCGCCGGCCATCACGTGCGACGCGCTGAAAACCATCACCTGGCCGACGCTAGTCACGCGTGGAGAGAAAACGCATCCATATTACAAACTGATCAACGACGGGGTCAGTAAGTGCGTGCCGGGAGCTCGGCAGGTCGCCTTTCCAAATCTCTATCATGATGCGCCGAGTCGCGATCCGGGAGTATTCAGCGCTGCCCTTTTCGAGTTCCTGTCGCCGCGCTGAGCGACGCGTTTCGTCGTTAGAGTTGACGACGAAAGTCGATCCACCCGGCAACATGCATCTAGACAGAGGCGTGACACTGAACGCGACACCCGTCGTGCCGCCTGAATGAGTCCGCCTGGCGAGGTCGGCTATTGGCACGAAGCTGCATTTGGAGCCGGAAACAAATGAGGACGGCTTCTGGAGTGAAAGCGCACGTCGGCGCGTGTCGGGGGGGGCAGCCGCGCGTGCCCGCGGTAGCGGCAGTTGCAGTTTTCGAAGGTTAACACGTTAACACGTTAACACGTTAACACGCCGGGTTAACACGATATCGGCGACAAGCGTCGAAGCGACCGCGTTCGCGGAACGAACGTTACGGAATATTTCGCCGGGGTCGCGCGGATCACTCGGCCTTGATGTTTGCCGCCCGGACTACCTTGGCCCACTTCTCGGTTTCCTCGGTAATGAGCTTGCCGAACTGGACCGGCGATCCCGGCAGCGGCGTGCCGCCGAAGTCAGCGAGACGGGCCTTCATCTTAGGGTCGTCGAGAGCCGCGTTGACCTCCTTGTTGAGCTTGTTGACGATCTCGGCCGGCGTGGCCTTCGGTGCGCCGAGGCCGTACCAAATACTCCCCTCGTAGCCCGGCAAGAACTCACCCACGGTCGGGATGTCCGGCAGCGCGTCCGAGCGCGTCGCGGTGGTTACTGCGAGCGCACGCAGCCTGCCAGCCCTGACCTGCCCGATCGGCACGACCATTGGGGGAAAGAACACCTGCACCTGGCCTGCAAGCAAGTCGGTCAGCGCAGGCCCCCCACCGCGATAGGGCACGTGCACCAAGTCGATGCCGGCCATCATCTTGAACATCTCGCCAGCCAGGTGAGACGTGGTGCCGTTGCCGGCGGACGCCATGTTGATCCTGCCCGGATTAGCCTTGGCATAGGCAATGAACTCGGGAACGGTCCTGGTTGGAACCGATGGGTTCACCACGACGACATTTGGCTCGCGGCTGATGGCCGCGACCGGCGCGATGTCGCGGCTGAGATTGAAACTAAGCTTTTCGTACAACGAAGTATTGATCGCGTTTGCCGCAGTGACGAGGAGGAGCGTATAGCCGTCCGGCGCCGAGCGCACGACCGCTTCGGCGGCAACGTTGGTGCCCGCGCCCGGCCGGTTCTCGATGACGAACGGCTGGCGAAGCCGCTCCGACAACCATTGACCCATGAGGCGTGCGATAATGTCGGATGCGCTACCGGCGGTGACGCCGACGACGATGCGCACCGGCCGGGACGGATAGTCTTGCGCCCATGCAATGCGCGAGACCGCCGGCAGCGCGGCAGCGCCGGCGGCCAGATGCAACAATGTGCGGCGGGGAAGTTTCATGATAGCGCCAAAAATCGCTTTGGAACGGCAGAGTATCAGCGCGCTGCAAACGGTTCGAGAGGTTCGCCAGTGCGAGTCCGGTAATGGGCATATCGCGACAGGCGCGTTAGGCTGTCCGCTTTTGGGGTAAATCCGGACATACGTCGCTGGCTCCCCCGAATCTCTCGGACGCTAATGACCCCAACCCGACATTGCCAGATTTAAAATCCCGCAGCGCAGCAGACTCGTGCCGTACCGAAGTGTGCTATCCTTTCGGTCGGAGGCGCCGACAGCGCCCGCCTCGATGTCAGGACCTGCCGGCCTGCTGACGAGGTGTTCCAATGAAGCGACGCGAGTTCATCGCACTGCTCGGCGGCGCGGCAGCTGCGTGGCCGCTCGCGGCGCGTGCGCAGCAGCCGGCGATTCCAGTGATCGGGTTTGTCAGTAGCGTATCACCCGACGGATTTACCGAACGGCTGCGCGGATTTCGTCAGGGCCTGAGGGAGGGCGGCTATATCGAGGGCGAGAACGTTGCCACCGAATATCGCTGGGCGGAGAATCAGAACGACCGCTTGCCGAAGCTTGCGGCCGAGCTTGCTCGCCGCCGCGTTGCCGTGATCGTTGCGGCGGGTCCGCCTGCTTCATTTGCCGCGAAGGCGGAAGCTTCGAAGATTCCCATCGTGTTCCTGGTCGGCGACGATCCGGTGCGGCTTGGCCTCGTCGCAAGCCTCTCGCAGCCCGGCGGCAACATGACAGGTATCAATATTTTCAATTTGGAGGTCGCCGCAAAGCGTCTGGAATTGTTGCGCCAGCTGGTGCCAAAGGCCGCGCGCGTTGCGGTGCTTATCAATCCCGCCGACGCTGCGGCAACCCACGCACAATTAGGAGGGATAGAGGCCGCGGCGCGCGCCATGGGATTGCAAACGCAAATCTTCAACGCTGACTCCAGTGCCGAGATCGATGTCGCCTACGAAACGATCGGTCGCGAGCGACCCGATGCCGTTTTCGTTGCTACCTCACCATTCTTCAACGGCCGACGCGTCCAGCTTGCACAGCTCGCTGCATTCCACCGGCTGCCCGCAACCTATGCATTGCGCGACTATGCCGAAGCCGGGGGTCTGATGAGCTACGGCTCCGATATCGTCGATGCCTATCGACAGGTTGGCGTCTATGTCGGCCGCATACTCAAGGGCTCGCGGCCAGCGGACTTGCCGGTGGTCCAGGCGACCAAGTTCGAGCTGATCATCAACGCGCAGACCTCCCGCATGCTCGGCCTCACGGTGCCCCCTTCGCTGCTCGCCATCGCCGACGAGGTGATCGAATAAAAGACACTGTTTGCTGCGGTGCATGAGTCTGGATTTGGCACCAATGCGACCTACGGGCCGCGCAGACCAATGTCCGGAGTTGGGAGTCGAACGGACTCAACGCGGATGTCGCCTTTGGGCCGTTCATGACCCACAACGGACCTCGGCGCCGTTGACCGGTTGCAAAATGCCCGCGATACCCGCTGATTGACGATTGCCAATTCGATATCCTACAGTCCGCTCTGGCTGGCGGGGATCGAATGCACTTCGATCAATTGAAACGACGCGAGTTCATCACGCTGCTCGGTGGCGCGGCGGCGGCGGTACTTGTCGCGATTGGTATTTTTTTGGTCTACCGCGACTACGATGTTAACCGTCCAGGTGCACTTCATTTACGAGACATCGGGGGAGACATCGTAGCACTTATGATTTTGGCAGGAGTAGGTGCATTTGGTGGGTACTTGTCGGCCATCCAACTAAATCCGGTTGATCCCCGCGAGAACTCAAAGTCCTTTCGGCGCGCCGTACTGCAAGGAGCCGCGGGGGCCATTATTATTTTCACGTTGGCTCCAGTCGATCCAAATATTGTCAAGGGTTTGTTTGTCTCCTCACCGGAGCATCCGCATCCTCATGTAGTTATCAAGCTTATAGCCCTTGCTCTGATCGGAGGTTACGCAGGGGGCGCATTGTTAGAATCATCTGCCCAGCAATTTGCGAAAAAGATTAATGATATCGAGGAGAAGCAAAAGACCCTTGAGGACGAACAGAAAAAAGACGCTGAAGCGATCAATTTGGCAGAAGAGTCTCTCCATGGTCTAGAGATCGACGTTCAGGCGCTCAAAAAGGCAATGCAACAAACGACATCGGTTGCAAGGTCCGAAATTTTTAACAGGGCTGACGACAACCGTCGCGAAAACTGGCGGACAAATAAGGACCACATGGAACGCTCAATACAAATATTCAAAGCCTTGACAGCAACTGATGAGGCTAAAACTTGTCATTGGTGGTATGGCGCTCTCGCCTATTGTCTTAAAGACAAGCGCGATCCGGACTACGAAGAGGCGCTACATCTTTTAGATGAAGCCATTGCGAGGCGCGGCAAAAACATAAGGAGCGGCGCCTATGAGTTTAATCGAGCAGTTTGCAAGATACATTTGTCCGCTAAGCATCCAGACAAAGCGTGGGAAGCCGAAATACTAAGCGACTTGGACGCGGCAAAGAGATTTCCAAAATTTGCCGAGGTAATAAAGACCCATCCTACTGTCCAGAATTGGCTTCAGCAAATAGGGTCGGATCAAGCAGGCTCATCCGAGTAGTCTAAAATTGACGTGATCCCTTCATCGAGCGCGCGCGCTCGATCAAAAATCCAGTACGGCCGTCCTCAATTTCATCCGCCACCGGTAGAACATCTTCAAAATGCCTGATTAACTGGCCACGTTTTTCTGCCTCGTCTCGCATCCTTGTGTGTATCGAAAACCTCATCTGGCTTGATTGCGTAGCAGAATCACATAACGTCAGCGCGAATGGTCGCGCTGATATCCTTCTTGCTGAACGTGGTTGCCTCGCTCTTCAAGTCGAAGATCCGGCTTGAAGCAGAGAATGCTGCGCTCCGACATCAGCTGATCGTGCTGCAACGCAAGGTGCGCGGTCGCGTCCCCTTCACGAACAGCGATCGCCTGTTCTTTGTGCAGCTGTATCGTTGGTTTCCGTCAGTGCTCAAGGCCGTGACGATCATCCGGCCCGAGACCCTTGTGCGCTGGCATCGTGCCGGCTTTCGCCGCTATTGGCGCTGGAAATCCCGCTCCCTGGGAGGCCGGCCGCAAATCGATGCGGATCTGCGGGCGCTGATCCGACGGATGAGCGTTGACAACCTGCTTTGGGGTGCGCCGCACATTCATGGTGAGCTGCTCAAGCTCGGCTTTGCGGTCGCTCAGTCGACCGTCGCTAAGTATATGGCTAAAAGACTTGACCCTTCCGCTCAGGGCTGGGGCACCTTCCTGCGCAACCACGCGCCGAACATCGCGGCCATGGACCTGTTCGTGGTTCCGACCATCGGCTTTAACCTGCTCTATGTCCTGGTCATCGTCCGGCTGGCCCGCCGAGAGCTTGTCTGGATTAACGTAACGCCGCACCCGACGGCCGAATGGATCGCACAGCAAATTACCGAGGCCTTCCCGTGGAGTGAGGCTCCACGCTACCTGATCCGCGACCAGGACGGGATCTACGGTGCTGCCGTCACGCGCCGGTTACGAGCTATGGGCATCCGCGACAAGCCCATTGCCCCAGGCTCGCCGTGGCAGAACGCCTTCGCCGAGCGATTGATCGGATCGATCCGACGTGAATGTGTCGACCACATGGTGGTCTTGGGCGAGGCCCGCTTGCGCCGAGTGCTAAGATCCTACGCCCGATATTACAACGAGTCGCGAATTCATCGCTCGCTGAGCAAAGATGCCCCATTCCCTCGCGTGATTGAGCGCCTGGGCGTCATCACATCGCAACCTGTCCTCGGCGGTCTTCATCACAGGTACTTTGGCCGGGCAGCGCCAGGCTGCGACGCTCGCTCGTTCCTCATAGCTCAGTGGCTCCTATCAACGGTCGCATCCCTAGCGATGCGTGGTCCTTGGCCCTCTCAAGAGCCCTGCGGCGCTCATCCAATGAAAGC
>WNGB01010272.1_pt1 | contig 13014 bp, 15 predicted proteins | sample 5400681 | NCBI WGS metagenome assembly WNGB01 (sample SAMN13153367, study PRJNA577476) | soil metagenome | isolation source: 115 cm soil or saprolite under grassland replicate 2 | place: USA:California | collected 2016-06-15 | reverse complement strand
GACCGGGTGAACGAGATGCTGGCCACCCTGATCCGCCAGGTGCTCCTCGACATCGGCGAGGTCTCTCCCTTGATCGGGCTGCTCGACCGGATCGGCGGACGCCGGGACGAGGAGGTGATCCGGTTCAGCGTGGAGGCCGCTCGCACCGGCGCGTGGCGGTTCGCCACCGAGCTGTCCCCCCTCTCTCGGGACTCGTGGGGAGGCCCCATCTCGGCTCGGGACGCCCGAGTCGCTCGCGTGGCTCGGATCGTCCTCGATCCTGGTCTCCTGAGCTTCGGATTGCTGTTCATCCGGGCGGCTGAGAGCAGCGACGTCCCCCGAGTGATCGAGGTCCTCGACCGCGTCCCTCCGCCGGATCTCGCGGACGTCGACCGGCGGGTCCGCCTGGAGCGAGCGACGGAGGAGTGACCCCTCCACGCTCGCGGCAAGGCAGACCGATGGTTACGCCACGCTCGAAGATCACCGTCCGGCGCTCCAACACGCCCGAACAGACCAGCGAGTGAGCTCAGGCCGGCTGGCCGATCTGGATGCGGTTGCCGTCGGGATCCGTGATCCAGGTCGTGCGCACGCTGCCAGCGACGGTTTCGACCGGGCCGAGCTCGATCCCGGCCGCGGCGGCCGCTCGTCGAGGTCGTCGACGAGCAGCGTCACCACCGCCCTGCCGGCCCGGTCGGCGTCGCGCAGTACGTACAGCCAGCCGCCGCCCGTGAGTTGCCCGGCGGCCTCGTCGTCGTTGGGGAGCATTGTCGGGGGAGCGCCGAGGGTCTTCGGCTCGGGTTCCCTCCCGAGGAGACTCGGGCGGCCGTCCAGGAACGCGGAACGGGCCGCCCCCGGTGCGAGGCACCACGGTCCCCACCGCGGCCCGGATTCGACGGGTCGTTTCGGCAGTCTCACCATTGAGCCACCCTAGGGAAAGGGGGCAGCGATGCGCCCATCGCATACGGGGCGCCGGACTCCTACCATCCGGCAGTTCTTCATGGTCATGGCGGCAGTGACGTGGTTCGCCGTGCTGCTGCCGGTGGGGGCCAGGGCGGCTGGTTCGCTGGTGACCCTGGTCGACCCCTCGACGGGGAACAAGGCCCGAGTCGAAACCACCGGGTCGCTCCGGGTAGCCGAATACAACGACCCCGCCCGGCTGCCGTTCATGGTGAGCGGGAGTATCACGATCGCTCCGGGCCTGACCGGGAAGTCCACGTCTCTCGTCACGGTCCCCCGCGGATACCGTCTGGTCATCGAGACTGTCTCTGCTCGGGCGCAGCTTCCGAGCGGCCAGCGAGCGACGCAAACCGACATTCTCGTCGGGCCCGGATTGTTCTATATACCGCTGACCTTCGCCGGCTCCTCCTCCGGATGGGACTACTACCAAGGCACGCAGCACGTGAGTCTCTATGGGAACCCCGGTTCGCTGGCGGCCGCCGACTTCCAGCGAAGCTCGTCGCTCTCGACCGCCTACGTGGTCTTCGCCGTGTCCGGGCACTTCGTGAAACTCTGACGGCGCCCCGACCATCGGCTGGCCACTGGCGAAGTTCTGCCGGAGGCAAGCCGCGCTTGTGAGTGACGCCCGGGACCATGGCGTTCCGCACGACGTGATGGCGGCGGAATCGGCTGTAACCTCGTCGTTCTTCATGGCCTTGGCCAGCCGGAAGCCGCAGTTCGCTCGCTCCGGTTCGCCGCCCGCAGATGCCGCCTGAACGACGGGACAAGGCCCGCCAGGTCTCCTACGATGGGCTTTGTGGAACGCGCCGTCCGGACCATCATCAGACTCCCTTTCCGCTCTCCGTTATCTGAGGAGATGTGCGCTGTGCCAGCACTGTGCGCAAGGGGAGTCGCCGCCCGGCGGAACGTTTCCGCTGGTAGAGCGGCATAAGTTGCGGGGACGTAGCTCAGTTGGTAGAGCACCTGCTTTGCAAGCAGGGGGTCGGCGGTTCGAGTCCGCTCGTCTCCACTGTGTCCGTGTTCATGGCTGTCTGAAGCCATTCGGTCGCTCAGGCGATTCAGAGCCGCCCCGACGGCCGCGAGGACGGCCGGATGGTCGAGTCCTCTAGGCCCCGGTACGCGATCCCGATGGCCGCGAAGTCCTCAAGGAAGGCCCGCAGCCTGTGCCCGTTACCGCGGATCCCGGCAGGGTGGTACGTCGGGATGATAGTGCGGCCATCGCGCCTCTCGGGTCGCCCATGGATGCGCCCGATCTTCTCCTTCGTTCCCAGGATCGCCTGCGTCGGGACGTTGCCAAGCGACACAATCAGCCGTGGGTTGACCAGCTCGATCTGCTCATCTAGCCAGGGCTTGCAGGCCTTGATCTCGTCTTCGGAAGGAGTTCTGTTCTTCAGGACTCCGCGGATCCTATTGGTCGGCCTGTGCTTGACGACGTTGGTCACGTATACGTCCCCCCGCCGGACGCCGATCTCGAACAGCATCGTGTTGAGAAGAGTCCCTGCTCGGCCAACGAATGGCCGGCCCACCGTATCCTCGAGACGCCCAGGCGCCTCGCCGACGAGCATCAGGTCCGCGCTCGAGGGGCCGTCATCGAAGACGAGGGTTGTGCCCTTCCACAGGGCGCACTGCTGGCACTTCTGCGTCGCGCGCTCCACTTCGATCAGGCATCGGCGTGCCACGGGCTTCCCTTCGGAAAAGTCAGCATCGGTGCACAGTGCATGCACTCCCTCTTATCGTCGTGGTACGTCGCACGCTTGACCTGCGTGTTCATGGTGGCGGCGTCCTGTGGGTGTCTGAAGTGACCTACGGCGTTCGGCCTTGCGTGAACAACCCACGCCCGGCGCCCGCTACCTTACGGTTCGTCGAGTCCGCCTTCGTCGACTGCCCACATGACACTTCCGCTCGAGGCTTGCCGAACTAGAGGTCACTCCACCGCCACGGCGACGGTGCCCCGCACTTGTCAGCTCATTGTCGTTCCGCATATTGTGACTCACTGTCCCAGCGAGATCGCCGCCACCTCCGGGTCCGACCCGACTCTTACACGCTCGGTGAGCTCCCACAGGTACTCGACCACCTTCTTGAGATCCGCGAGGCCGTAGACCTCGTCCGGCCACTGGAGCACCCACAGGTGAGCGATCCCGTACACGAATCCAAGGACGTGATCGGTCGTTAGCCTCCCCTCCCGGCTTTCGCCCCAATCGAGATACACAAGTGAGGCCGGGATCTCCTTGCTAGGGTCGAACCCTCGACTGGGGTCGAAGCGCCGATCGGGCATCCGGTAGGGCATCTGCAACTCCACCATCCCCAGACCGGCCAAGACGGTTCGCACCACGGCGCGACGGCTCCGCTCGGCGGCGCCATAAACGGGTTCGGCGTCCGGCTGCAGGATCTCGACGTAGAACTCGCACGCGTCGACTCCCGTCGCCTTGGTGATCCCCCGTTTGAGTGCTTCCCAAAGGCGAAGGAGATCAGCAATCGCCTCATCCTTCGGAGCATCCCGATCGGGAGCCAACTGGACAATCAAACACCGGTTGTGTGGGCGCTTGTACAGGGTCGCGTGCAGCAAAGCCCGGATGCCCCGGCGGAAGCGTCGGCGAATGTAGAAGAATTCCTCGGACTCCGTCGACGGCTCAGCCTCCAGCCACTCTGCGACGTACTTACGGTCGTCCCGGACACCCTCGGGGAGTTTCTGGTAGATCCTCCAGGCTTCGTCGAAGGTCTGCCGGTCCCTCGGCAGGGTGACCCGTTGGACCCGCAATAGCCTCCGCCCCCTCGCGCCCACGAACTGCTTGAACGGCTCCTCCATGGCGCTGTACACGAAGGACAAAGCCAATGGGATGAGGACGATCGTGAGAATCCACACCATCAGGCCTCCTAATGATAAATGCCTCGGAGAACGTTGCTAACTGGGGATGGACGACTCCGCTTCACTCGATTATGGCCCTCCCGCCGCATCCGTTGGGTCCCATCAGCGGACGTTCCTTCCGGGCGGCGGCAGACACCGCCCCAATTCGACCAGTGCGAGGCGACGAGATGCTCCCTCTTCCTGAATCCGCTCGCCGCCCGGGCGGCCCTTCTGGAACGGCCTATTCAGATTCCGGTTGACTTCGGTCCTCAGCCTACCTTCAATCCTGAAGCCATGAGGCAGCGGCGGCCCAGTCGAGGTCGATGCGGGCAGAACGCTGGCGAGAGCAGATGGCACGGACGATATCGATGCTGGTGCTCAGGCTGCACCCGCAATGCACCTACCCCGCGAACAATCCACCTTCATATCCCCGTGCCACAACCCGCTCCAGGAGGTCGCGGTACCCGTCGCGGAAGGAACGGATCTGCGACACGGCGCCGACCTGACCGAGGGCATCGGCGACCAGCTCGGCGATCTCCAACTGCACGGCTACCCCAAAGCCCAGGCAGAACGCCCGGAGGAGGATGTCCCGTGACTCGCGCCTCGGGTCGTCGGGCGCACCGACGATGTAAGCGAGTCCCAGCCCGACGTGGCTGCCCAGGTCCGAGAACAACCGGTACGCCGTGTCGTCCTGGAAGAGCTTGTCCATCTGTGCCTGCAGAGTCTTCGGAGGCAGTTCGGGCTCGGTTCCCGTGGAGGCGGCGCGATCCCGGACCCGACGGTCCAGATCGTCTAGCTCGTTGATCAGCGCTTCGACGCCGGGCCTGAGGAATCGATCGAAGTCAGCCTTCGCGTCCGGGTCCTTCGGAGTCGCCGAGAGGTTCCTCCGGCAGTCCGATATCTCACGCAACGCAAGCCCGAGACTGCGCGACGTCCGGGCAGACGGAAGGTCGAGGAGCCAATCGATCAGGCAACGAGTCTCGGCCACGAACCTGAGCGCGCCGAGCGCGCTCGCCGTCGCCGTCCGAGAGAGGCCGTACCGCGCAAGCGATAGAGCATCGGCCGAGGAGTTGGAGAGGGCCTCGGACTGCGCCTGCCACGTGATGGGAACCCAGTCGAACCAGCCGCCTGGCTCCGACGTAACTCGGGTCCGGAGTTGCGTCACCACATTACGGCATGCGTCCAGCACCTGAGACACATCTGTTCGGTCGCTCACAGAGAACAGGCTAGGTCATGTCCGGTGACACGAAGCGGATCTTGGCTATCACGGGCGGCGGTCGGTTGGTGAGAATTCACGCCCGCTGGGCGCTGTCCGACGCATCATCGTTCTGAACCGTTGCACTGACGGCCGCCGCCGCCCTGGTGTAGCGCACGACAGCGAGGATCACCTGCTGCACGTCCTCGCTGCAGCCCTCGAACCGAAGCAGTTCGAGGGCCCGATCACCGTAGCGCCGCACAGCCTCCGAAATCAATGCGTGGATGTAGGACTGTGTCGCGAGGCGAACGGTGGAGAAGTCGAGTGTGACTTCCTCGTCGCGCTTCAGCGCCGGAAGTATGCGCCGGGTGCGAAGCTGACGCGCCGCATCCTTATCCTCGGCGAGACCCGTCCCCTTCACCGGCTCGATCTTCACGGACTCGGTCACGTGAAGATCACCTTGTCAGCGACGTCGTCCGCCGGAAGACCTACTTCCTCCCGACCGAGGCTAGCCCATGCATCCCGGAGGATCAGCGAGTAGTCGAACCTGCTCGAAAGCCCGATCTCGACGCACACTACTGTTCCGGCGTAGGGGGCGATCGGAAACACCAGCTTCTCATCCGGAGGTGGCTTCTTCGCCGTACTGTTGCGGAACATCGCATCCCCGGACGCAAGCGCGAAGTAACGGTGAGTCGCCTGCGACAGGTGCCGAGTCACGAACAGTCCGGCGCCAGCGTTATCCGAGGAACCGTACATCCCTCCGAGGGCGCCGCTGACGCCGGGTTCGATTGCCTTCACGACGGCGTCGGCGGACGAGGGTACGTAGTACTTCCCCTGCAAGCTGGCGCGAACCCCCCTGCCCGTGTCGGCGATTCCGAGGCTCACATACTCCTCTCGCGTGTCACTCCCTGGGTACCGCTGCGCGCATACCACAGCGCCGCGAGAAAAGCTGTGCTCCAGGGCGTTGCGCACCATCTCGCTCATCGCGTAGAGCACCGACTCGGCGGCAGCATCTATCACGTGCAGCAGTGCGACGAGGCTGCTCAGCAAATCCGCCAGATCGTCGCGGCGGACTATGGTCCTCAGCGATATGAACCGCCCTGCTTCCTCGTGCTCTTGGAACCCGACGGGCGTTAGCACGCCAAAATACTCCGCGAGCCCCATTCGCCATGTGTAGCCGAGTCCAGACGTGTCGGCGTTCTCGATTCTGATCGAACCGCCCTGCTCGCGATGGTCGAGAGCCCACGCGGCTAGCGCCGCGATCGACCAGGGCTGCATGAAGCAGAAGCCTGGATGGAAGCGAACGATCCGGTCGTGCGGGCCGGTCGACCAGTCCACGTTCCCCAGGAAGTTGCGAGCGGCTCTGATCCCGCCGCCGTTGTTCGGCACGAAGATCTCGGCTCTGGCCATGATCTGAAAGCGTAGCGGGCTCATGGGGCGCCGGTCGCGACGTCCGCGTGATCGGTGACTGGCCTGAGGTGACGCGCGTAGCCGCGGGCTCTCGTCCTCCGGGCACCTCCAAGCCCGGGGGGCCGGATTAGCGGCGACCAACACGCCAGATGGAGTTCGACATCGCGGCCGTGTCGACGGCCATACGTCATGTCGCCAGGAACTCTCGGGCTTGACTTCTGCTCATGCCGTTCCATGGGGTGGTTAGGGTGCCGTCCCAGCCACGTCGCGAACCTGTCTCACGAACTCACGGCTAGACAGATGCCGAAGTGCTTGGAGGCGCTGCTCCTGATGGTTCGAGTAGTGTCCGGTTTCCTCCACTGTGTCCGTGTTCATGGCCCTCTGAAGCCATTTCGGTGTAATCAGCGGATTCCAGAAGTCGTCCGGTTCGGGCGGCGGGCGCGAGCGGGCGGGGACGTTCCTGCTGTCAACATGCTGGGGAGCCGGACGTTGGCTGGATGGTCGAGTCCTGAGGGCTACGGGGACCTCCACCTGTTCGATCACCGTGGCCCGGTCGACACCGAGCACGCGACGCCATACGTTGCTCACGTCAGGACGGGTGGGGACCCACGGATGGGTCACAAGAGCCCCGAATCCCCTCTTGACTGGGCGGGCATCCGGTGGGAAACTAAAATTCGTTACAGAATGCCAGATGTGGCTTGAATCGCCCAACACGGAACACAGGGGACCTTGGGGGTAAGGCAGTTTGGACTATTCGCTGTGCTGAGCGGACGTCGCCTCGGAATCGGCAGTGCCACCGCCCAGTGAGCATCCAGATCAATAAGGGGGCGGAGGCCGTGCTTGGACGTCGATTCTTTGTGATTGTGTCTATCGGTGTCATCGTTGCACAGCTGCAGGTAGCGGCGTCCGTGCCTGCGGGGGCCGACACAGGAAGTCGAGGCCTAGCGGACGCGACCGCGACAAGCAAGCTCGATCCGAGCGGAGATCCGCTCCAGGTGCAATGGACCAGAACGGGGAACATCTTCCAGCTCGCAGACGGCTCCTACCAAGCCAGTCTTGTAGCAGGCTCCATTAACTATCGTGCCCCGGACGCCGGCTTTGCTGATATTGACAGCATGCTCTATCCAGTGGCGGGCGCTGGCGACCCTGTGGAAAACGCGGCCAACCGCTTCCGTGCCGATCTACCCAAGGCCCTTGAGGATGGAATCAAGATCTCCCGCGCCGGAATCACGGTGGTCATGTCGCTTGCCGGTGCCAATGGAATTCGTGACACCGCTGGACCTAGCGCCTCGTATGGTGAGGTTCTCCCCGGCGTCCGCCTCAGTTACATTGCCCAAGCGGATGCATTGAAGGAAGCGCTGATCCTGGAGGGCCCAGGTTCTCAATCCGAGTTCGCCTTCCACATCGACCTCCCCGACGGGGTGACCGTGAAGGAGAATTCGGCAGGCGGAGCCGACATAGTCACGTCCGAAGGACGCCTCTGGGGCGAGATTCCCACGCCCTACATGGTCGACGGTATCTCGTCTCCGGAAGAGTCGGAGGGTGCAGTTGCGCTCTCGGTAGGACCTGACGCTGGAGGATACCTCGTCACTCTAACCCCAGACGAGACGTGGCTCTCGGCACCGGAGCGGGATTGGCCAGTTACATTGGATCCGTCCATCGCCTATCCCACCTTAACGCAGGACTGCTATCTGAACGAGAGCGATCCCACTCACACATTCTGCTCAACCGGCGGAATCAATGTCGGGCACAATCAGAACGGAACTCGTCGAGGGCTTCTGAAGTTCGATTTCTTTGGCATTCCGAGCTCAGCTCAAGTGTCGAGTGCTGACCTGACAATGCATCTCACCGCGCAGAGCCAGACCCGCGCCAACCCGGTCGAGGTCAGGCGCATGCTTCGTGACTGGACAAACGCGGCCACGTGGAACACCAGCGATGGTGCAGCCCTGTGGACCACACCTGGAGGCAATGGCGACTACTCTTCAACTATTGAGGCGACGAATGCGAACGTCGGGCTTTCTGGTCTGATTGCGTACTCATGGCCGCTGACCTCGCTCACGCAATCCTGGCTCGCGGAGACCGCCGACAACTACGGGCTGATGCTGCGAGCCACGGACGAAAGTATTGGCAATGTCTTCACCTTCGCGTCGAGTGAGGCGACGGACGCCGCCCTGCGCCCGACGCTGACCATCAACTACACGGTTCCGACTCTTATCGATGAGGGCGAAGTTCCGGCCGATGCGATCTCGGGCCCCGGCATCTTCGATATGACCAATCCTCCTGCCCCCCCGGCCTCGGAGACGTATGAGGCATCGGAGCCCTCTCCGACTCCGAACTTCGGTCCGGGTCCTTCCAGCTCGGGCCCCGGAATTTCCGATGCGGTGCAGAACGAGGGAGGAGCGGCCTCCCTGGGAATCATCAGTAATCACAGTTACGCGGGGCTGAATGAAGACGACAACCCTGCCCCCGGCATATTGCCGCCCGATCCCCAGATAGCCATCACTCACAGCGGTGAGATTGCTGAAGTCGTCAACGCCTATGTGAGATTGAGGGACAGGGGTAACAACCCCCTCACACCCTTCAGTGGCATGTCTCTAAAGTACTTGTTCTCGCCCAGCAGCTCGGGACTGAATCCGGGCGACTCCCGCGCGATCTACGATCCGGTCACACGACGCGTAATTGTTGTCGCGATAGCCAATGTGCCCCCCGGGGTTGACTCTACAAGGGAGGCATACCTCCTGATCGCGATCTCTCCTTACAACACCGTCGAGGGTGACTGGTGCACTTACCGAATGAACGCCAATCGCGCACCAAGTGAGCCCTCCGGATACTATTTCCCTCGCCGGAGCATCGACTACCCACTTGTTGGTGTGTACTCGGACGCGGTGGTGGTTACGGCCAAGATGCTAGCTACCGAGAAACAGGCGTGGGAGAAGTTGTACTGGTTCCCGATCGGGCATCTGACTGATTGCGTGGCGGCCGCCGACCTGCACGCGCGGCAAACCTCTCGGCTGGCCGTGGACAGCCGGTATGCGATAACGATCGCGCCGGCTGTCAGCTTCGAAACGGGAAACAACCCGGGTTGGATGATCAGTGCTGACTTCACTGGGAGTCCCTCGTACATCACGCTGTGGAAGATTTCGGGCGTCTGCTGCGGCGATATATCGCCGCACAAGATCAAGTTGCAAGGGAGCTATCAGGATTCACCGGACGCACCGGAGCAGGGAGGTCCAGACCTGGATAGCGGTGCGTTCCAGATCAACCAAGGTCCAGTAGTCAGTGCCAGTCATTACATGTACGCGGCGCAAGCCTGTGATTGCGGCGCAGGCACTGCCCAGGTCCGGGTGTACCGACTGAACGTAAGCACTCTCTGCGGCGAGGACCTGTTCCCCGATCCGTCATGTTGGACGCGGTCATTCAGTGGAGGGGGCACCTATTCGCTGTTCAATCCCGCGGTGGGTGTCGATGGCAACGACACTAAGGTGCTCACCTACTCGCGGACATCCGCAAGCACGACACCGGTCATGGTCTACCGGACGAAGGCGGGAGACGACGCGTGGAGTGCGGGCACGGTGCTTCATAGCTCTTCGCGGGCTGCGACGGGCTCTACTCGATCTAGATGGGGGGGACATCGCAGGCGCAGCGGCAGACCCTGACGGGCGTGGGGTCTGGATCGTCAATGAGTACTTCCCGCCTTCCACGACTAACCTCTGGGCGACATGGTTTGCGGAGGTTGGTTGAGCCCGACGGGACGCTGCGTTTTCCGCTACGCGATCATCCTGCTGACTGGGGTGGGTGTTCTATCGCCGACGGATGTGAGGGCGTCGTTTGGGCGCTCAGACCAGACGGTGTGTCGCCCCGGGTGGCATGGGGAGATACAAGGGGTTCCTGGTGGCCGAAGCGTGCTGTACGACATCGATGCTTCCGGAACCGCCGAAGCTTGGGCCGTCGGTGCGTACTACAACGGCAAGGGAGTGGTGGAGCATTTCAGAGACGGACTTTGGTGGTGGGGGACGCTCCCGAGGATGGGGGCGGGCCTGGACACCATCACCGTTCTGCGTGGCGTTTCCGCTCTTCAGGCCGGCGTGTGGGCAGTCGGTAGCGTGTCGTCAGGGGACCAGAGACCCAAACCGCTGATCGCCTACCGGACCGGGGGGAAGTGGACAAGCGAGACCGCTCCGGGCGGCGTGACGGCCGGCGTCGTCGAGGACGTGTCAATGATGTCTGCGGATACCGGGTGGGCGGTCGGGTGGCGCAGCGGCCCTCACGGCGCTCGGCCGGTAGCGTTCCGGTATCTGAAAGACACTGGCTGGACGACCTCGAGTCAGGGCCTCGAAGGAGTGAGGGGGCGGCTCCTCAGCATCGATACGCTGCCCGACGGTCGGGCCTGGGCGGTCGGGAACCGCAAGGCCGGCGGCGAGCTTCACGCCCTCCGTGGTTACTGGAACGGGACCCGATGGCTGATCCAGCGGCGACAGGGCAGCGCCTCCAGCCTGTCGGATGTGTCGATGCTGGAGCCAAGCGACGGCTGGGCTGTAGGCTGGATTCTCCCTTCGGATGGGCACATCCGGCTCCCGCTGGCCGAACATTGGAACGGTTCGCAGTGGGAGCGAGTCGGGGCCAACAGCCCCGGCCGCGGACCCTCAGAGTTCCGTGCTGTGTCGGCAGATGCGGACACTGGTGTCTGGGGCGTGGGTGGGTTTCGGTGGCGAGGGCAGCCACGCCCGCTGATTGAGGCGTGGGACGGACGGCGATTCGTGAGTTACCCGAGTGCCACTGACCCCACGATTCCGGATACGATGTTCTTGGGTGCGGGGGCCGTGGACCGGCGCGCCGTGGCAGTTGGGCGCCAAGGGCCCATATTAGGCGCCGCCGCTTCATGTCCGCTCACCGTGAATCCCGACTTTAGGTCCTCGTTGTTCGTGAATCAGGGGGACACGGTCCCAGTACTGTGGAACAGTATCCGCCCTTCCCGCGTCGTCGATGCCGTCTCGGGCGGTTCTCTTATTCGCACGAACAGGATGTCATCCGGAGACATCAGCCTGTTGAGGTTCTGGAGCGCTGGGTCCTATCCATTGGTCACAAAGAGGAAATCCGGGATGCGGCTAGTTGTCAATGTGCCCGTCGAAGTGGACCCGCAAATCGGTTCATCCGAGACGACATTCGACATCCGGTGGGCTCCGCGGCGGCCTGTTGCCGGGTTCGTCTTCGACGTTCAGGTGAGTATCGCCGACGGCCCGTTCAGGAGCTGGCTTCGTGGAACTGCGAGAGCGGCTTCGCGCTTCACATACAGCCCATCCGAAGAGGAAGGATGGACGACGATCCGATTCCGAGCGCGAATGCGCATAGACGGGGGAACCACTGCATGGCTCTTCTCGTTGCCAGCGAGGATTCGTGTTCACCCGTAGTTCAAGATGTCTGTGGCCCGAACTTAAACTTCCTCTGTGCAGGACAGTGATGCCATGACCACATGACGAGCAGGAACATCTATGTCCACGCTGGGACACCGCAGGAAACGCGCGTCACCACGGAGGACACGGAGCGTGTAGTGGCCCGGCTGGACTTCGACACTGAAGCCTCGGTCCCCCCTACTCAGCACTGAGACTCGAACCGGACCCGTGAGCTCTACGGTAGCCATGATCACCCTCGACGGGAGACTGCACGGTGGTGTGTGGAAGAGGCATGCCGGGTCGGCCTCGACACTCCCAATCACCCGCGAATAATCACCCGGCGAGGCGCTGACGTCGAAGGGGGATGCAGTCGTAAAGATAGAAGGCCCCAGCGTCTGTGGGAGAGAGGCCTGTGGATTGGCACCGCCTCCACACGAGATCAAGGCCAATACAGTAGCGAGGACCGTGGCCGAAACCCGAAGTCCGATCCAACTCTGCATCTCCACAAGTGTATGCCGTTCTGGACGTTATGGGCTTCCACGGTCCGGTCACGAAGTGTGATAGCGGCCACCGCGAGCTCGAGCGGAGCCGTCGCCCGTGAAGGGCCACACAGTGCATCGCTTGAAACGGTACCTGCGGCCTCAGGGAGCTTGGTAGGAGGCTCCACTACGGACGCTCGGACAGGTCATTTATGAGCTTGGCGAACTCCGGCTCCAGCAGGAGTCTTAGTACATCTAACTTACTGGTGGGTAGGTTCGAGTACCGTCCGCTCTCCTCCACGGCTTGACAGGCCTCCCGGCATGTTGCCTGGTAGGTGGCACAATTACGTGTCCGATCGCTTCGCCTGACCCAGACGGAGGAGACTCGGGCACCGTGCGGGATCGTGTCTACGGGGCCACCGCCCGGGGTGGAGTCGTTGCTTCCACTCGGAGGGAAGGTCATATGAACGTCGCAGCCTCGGGTCGCGTCCGAATCGGCGAACTCGAAGTCGCGTATCGGTCCGCCGGGAACGGGCCACCGTTGGTGCTCCTGCACGGGTTCCTGTGCGACTCGCGCGTGTGGCGGCTCGAGCTGGAAGACCTCTCCGACCGGTTCACCGTGATCGCCTGGGACGCGCCGGGCGCGGGGCGGTCCTCCGACCCCTCCGATCCGTTCACGATCACCGACTGGGCGCGCTATCTCGGAGCCTTCCTGGATGAGCTGCAGGTGGAGCGGGCTCACGTCCTCGGCCTCTCGTG
>WNGB01018633.1_pt1 | contig 13015 bp, 10 predicted proteins | sample 5400681 | NCBI WGS metagenome assembly WNGB01 (sample SAMN13153367, study PRJNA577476) | soil metagenome | isolation source: 115 cm soil or saprolite under grassland replicate 2 | place: USA:California | collected 2016-06-15 | reverse complement strand
CAGAGGTGCGAGCTGAGGATGACACCGCCCGCGGACTGCGCCTGTCGCAGCACCGCCGCGTGGACCTCATCCAGATCCGCGCGGGTAGTCTTGCCCTTGGCCCACGAGGGCTGGTTGCTCGCGATCGTCAACCCGAAGCCGGCTTCCGTGAGATCGCGCAGCGCCGCCGGCACCCACGGAAACACCTGCACCTCCGCGACGCGCATCGGGCTGTCGGGCCGCGGCTCAGCCGGGTTGTCGATGAGCCGGTTGAGCACGCCGTCCCGGTCGAGGACGATTAGCGACGCGCGCGCAGCCATCCCGCGAAGTCCTCCAGGCCGGCCGGCGAGCCAATCTCGTAGAAGCGCTCGCTGACTTCCAGTCCCGCGAGCGCACCGCGCCGGGAAAGCGTGAAGTAAAGCTCGGCGAGGTCGGACTTCCCCGTGGCTGGGACCTCTTGCGCCACCGCCGCGCGCTCGAGCGCCGCAAGCCCGTAGTCGATGAAGGTGAAATCGGCCGCGGGCCGCGTCCGGCGGTGCTTGTCGTAGAGGGTCACCATCCGGCCGTCGAAGATGACGTTGCTCGTGTCCCAGCGTCCCTCGTTCCGGAACACGGTCATCAGGGCTGGCTGGCGCGCGGCGCGGAACGCGGCGAACACCGCGGCGAAATCGACGGGCAAGAACGAGTCGCCGTAGGTGACCAGGAACGCTTGCTCGAGCACGCCCTCATCCAGCGCCAGCCGCAGGGCGCCCGCGGTCCCTCGCAGGTTCGGGCCTTCGTCGACGGCGCGCACGCGCACCCCGAACCGCGCGCCGTCGCCGACGTGGTCGCGGAGCGCGTCGCCGCGATACCCGATCGACAGCACGACATCCGTGACCCCGGTCGCCGCGAGGTGGGTGAGCTGGTGGTCGATGAACGGCTTTCCCTCGACCGGGATCATCGCCTTCGGCATCACGTCGGTGAGCGGCCGCATTCGGGTCGCGAGGCCGCCCGCCAGAATCACACACTGCACGGGCGGAAAGTCTACGGCCGGAATGCGATTCCGAGCAGCATTTCGACGCGCGAGATGTTGTCGTAGTAATGCGTCTTCTTCGGGCTGTTTGCGATCGCGGGCGACAGGAACACGCAGAGCTCGTTGCTGACGCGATAGTGGATGCCGGCGCCGAGCCGCGCCAGGAACAAGCTCTGCGCGCCGTTGATCATCAGCATCTGCGTCTGCTGCAACAGCACGGACTGCGGCTTGAGGCCGAGGATGGTGAGCATTCCGAGGCCGAGATCGCCGGTGAGAAACCAGCGCGGCGCGAGCCGAATCTCCAGCGTCGGATCGATCACCAACGACAGGAACGTCTCGCGCCACGACATCTCGGTCAGGAACGTGTACCCGAACAGCCCGCCCAGCCGGAACCGCACGTTCGACTGCGGCGACCCGAACGTGTAGCCGCCGCTGAGCGTGAACGCGAACGCCGGGTCAGCCGAGCCGGCGACTCCCGACGACCACGAATCGAAGCCGATCGCGGCGGCGAGGTCGAGCGGCCGGTTGCGGTCGGGCAGGTTGGCGGCGGCCACCGCTTCGGGCCCGCCCAGGACCTCCGGCGGCGGGCCGCCAAACCCCGGAGGCTGCGTGGTCGTGGGCGGGGGCGGGGTGATCGGTGTCGGCGGCGTCACCACGATGCCCGGCGGGGTCGTCGTCTGCGGCGGCGCAACCACGGGCGGCGGCGCGGTCGTGGGAGGCGGCGGTATCGTCCCTGTCCCCCTGCCGCCCGAATCGAGCAGCTTCTGGAGCGCATCGATGCGCTGCTGCACCTCGGCCTTGTTGGTGGCCTTGGGCGAGTTCCGGAGGTAGCTCTTGTAGAAGAAGATCGCCTGCTTCGGGTCTTCCTTCTGCCGGTACGCCTGCGCGATGTTGTAGAGAAAGCTCGGGTCGGGCTTCTGGTCGTAGGCCTGCTGCCAGGATTCGATCGCTTTGTCGAACTGGCCGACGTCGTAATACTTAGAGCCCTGCCGGTACAGCTCGCGCGCTTTCTCCGCGTCTTCGGCGCGCGCGACCGTGGCGGGGAGCGAGACCGCAGCCGCCACTGTAGCCATCATGGTCGCTACCAGTAAGCCACCGGGGATGGCGCGTATTCGCACGACGGGCATGGTATCCGGAAGCCGCGGACCCGGCAAATCGGCGCCGCGCGGAGCGCGTGAGGGAGCACAAGCTCCGCTTGTGCGAGCTCGTCGCGGGAGGTTCGGGACCCTCCTAGGGTTCCGAGGGCAGTGAGGGAGCACAAGCTGGGCTTGTGCGAGCGCATCGCGGGAGGTTCGGGACCCCAGGGTTCCTGAGGGCGAAACAACTCAGCTTCTTCGCATCCGGGGCGCGAGCTCGAGCGCCGCCTTGCCGCGGCGGAACACGCGCACCGAGCCCGACGTCTGCGAGACGACGATCGCGATGGCGTCGCTGTCGCGCGAGATCCCGGCCGCCGCCATGTGCCGCGCGCCGAGGCCGAGCGGCACGTCCAGCTCCTGCTCCTCGTCGAAGTTGAGATACCGGCCGGCTGCGACCACCACGCCGTCCTCGCGCACGATGAACGCGCCGTCGAGGACCGCGAAGGCGTGCAGCGCGTGCCGCACGTCGGGGTTCATGATGTTCTTCTCATCCTCGGAGTAACCCTGGAACGGGTTGAGCGTCAGCTGACGCGACTTCTCCATGACCGTATTCGAGTCGCCGACCACGAACAGCGCGCCCACTGGCCTGCCCTCCCAGCCTTCGACGCCGATCGACACCGCGAGCTCGATGAGCGCGTCCATCACGCCGGCCGAGACGCCTTCGGCCTGCAAGAACCCGAACGAGCCGTCCTCCTCTTCTTGGCCCACGGTGACGACCAGGATCGAGTCGGGCTGCGCGGCCGGCTTGCGCGCGAGCAGACTGACAACGACGTCGCCCTCCTTGTAGAGCCCGCGCGCTATGCCGCTCACGAGCGCGATCTTCAGCTTCTCGGGACGGCCGAGGTCGTATTCGGGAAGCGGCAGCACGGGCACGCCCTTGGCCGCGATGATCTCGCGCTGCGACGGGCCCACCACCGCCTGCGCCAGCTTCTTGCGGGCGCGGGCGTGGCCGCGGAACACCTCGTCGGGCAGCGGCACGTCCCCGACGTAAAGCAGGTGATCCACGCTGGACTTGCTCGCGAGGGCGACCGCGGCGCGGATGATGTCGGTGTGTATCGCCGTCGGTGACTTGGCCATGTTTTCGGGCTGACGCGGGCGCCCATGGTACGCTGAACTCGGGCGCGAGATGAAGTTACCATCGCTGGCCAGCCGATTGCCCCGTTGGATGCCGGGCGCGCTGCCCCTCATCGGGGTGCTGATCGTGATCGGCCTGGCGTTCGACGTCGTCACCCGCTCGCGGCTGTCGGCGACCACGGGCCAGGTGTGCGAGGGCGCCTACGCCGACACGCTGCAAGTTCAGTCGCTGCGCACCCGTGACCTCGAGCAGGGACCGCGAAGCCAGTACAGCTACCTCGTGCGATCGTCGGCCAAGTACGAATGTCCGTTCTTCGGCCCCGACGGCAAGCTGCGGCGGCGGCGCGTGCAGGCGAGCGAGCTCGGCACCGCGTTCGCCTACGAGGTCGTCGGCAACGAGACCTACCTGTTCACGAACGAGCACGTCGCGTCGTGGCCCGAGGTCACCGACCTACTCCACCGCATCGAAGGCGTCCCCGAAGGTTGCAAGCGCGTCGAGGACAGGCTCCGCATCGTGCGCGACGAGCGCGACGACTTCGATCCCGGGCAGATCGCGCTGCAGCGGGTGGCCGCCGATCCGCTGCTCGACGCGGCTATTCTCAAGGCACCGCAGAAGCTGACCGTGCTGCCGTACAAGATCGGCCGCAGCGCGGCGCTACGCCAGGGCAACGCGGTGATCGTGCGCGGCTTCCCGCTCGGGGTCATGCAGGCGGTCTCGAGCGGCAAGGTGGTCAACCCCTATGACCGCGATCAGGAACAGGGCTGGGACCACGTGGACTTCGTCGTCGATGCGCTCTTGTCCGAGGGCAACTCGGGCAGCCCGGTGCTGGCGGCGTCGTGCAAGTCCCGCGAGCTGGAGCTGGTCGGCGTCTACCACGCCGGCTACAAGGGTCACGGCGCGCTGAACGTCGTGGTCGGCATCGACCAGCTCGCCGACTTCATGCGCAAGAAGCGGCGTACGCCGCGGGCGCTGCCCAGCGAGGGGTCCGCAGGCGCCCCCGGCGTCGCCGAGCGCGGCCGCATCCGCGACACGCTATCGGCGGGCACGCTGCCACTGTTCGACTTCGGCGGTCTGGTGGTGCGCGTCGAGGTGTCATCGGAGGGCGCCCTCCTCTATCACGTCTACGGCCGCAACTTCCCGCTCGACGATCGCCGGATCGCCGTCATCGAGGACCTCGCCAAGAACGGCACGTTCGGAGAGCTCGGCCGGCTGTGGGTGCTGGGGCCGACCGGCTGGCGCGAGTGGCCGCCGGGCGCGCTGGGCGGCGACGAGCGCGACCTCGTCGGGCGGGTTGGCGATTCCATGCGACTCCAGATCTTGCACACGCTCGAATACCGGCGCGCGCTGGCCAACCCCAGCTCGCCCGAAGAACGAAAGCGCGGACGCGACATCTCGCGCTCGATCCAGCGCGACGTTCCGCTCGCGCGCGACCTCGCCGCCAACCTGCTCGAGACCGTCGACAGGCTCTCCGCCGGCCGCGAGGCCAGCCCGGTGGCATCGACGTCGAACGAGGCGCCGCCGATCGCATCGCCGCTGCCGGCCCGCGGTGCGCCGTAGCGCGGCGCGCTCGCTTCGCTCGCTTCGCGGGAGGGGCAGGCTGCAATGCGTTCACTTAGACCGACGCCCCGCGCGCCGCAATCGCGCGAAGGTTGGCTCGGCTCGTGGGGTTGGCTTCGATCCGCGCGAAACAGGGGTGAGGTGCGCCCCGGAGATCGTCAGTGAGCGCGCGACCCCGCTACGCGCGGCGCGAAGGTCGCGGTCTAGCCATCGCCACCTGCCGCTTGTTGGCGGCGCGCGGGGCGTCGGTCTAAGTGAACGCCGTGTGTACCTAACTGTAGCGCTTGCGGATGAGCGCCAAGACCGCGTCTTTGGCGCAGTTGTCGCAGTAGCCGTAGCGGGACTTCATGGTGTTGAGGGTCGTGGTCGCGGCGGCGGCAGCGTCGGGCTGCATGCGGTCGGGGCCGTCGGTGAGCATGACCAGCAGGTCCTCGTTGATCTTGCGGACCTGCTTCTTGCGCTCCTCGAAGAACGCGTCGCGCAGCGCAATGATCGGGCGCGGGAAAATTCTCTCGTAGTCGGGCTTCTGGCGAGGGTGATCCACGGACCACGCGCCGATGCGGCTGATGACCTCGCGCCGGAACTCGTCACGCTTCCCCGACACCTCGAGGATGCGCTCGACGTCCGCCATCATGTCCTCGTCGGGATCTTCGTCTCGACCCGTGATCGGATTCGGGACCTTCTCGCGCTTGACCCAGTAAGACACGTGGGCGACATAGCGCTCGAAGCGATCGATGTAGCGGCGCTCTTCGACCAGGCCCATCGACGTCCGCACCTCGTCGTCGATGCGGTCGATGAGGCGATCGCGCACCTGGAAGATGAACTTGCGGTTTTCGTGAAAGCCGCCGGGCAGCGGCTCTTGCTTCAGGAACTCGTACACGGTGACGGCGCGGACCAGCTCCTCGAGCTCGTCGAACATGGCGAACGGGGACAGGCACGCGTAGCGGGGGCTCTGCGCCGCGTTCATGATCAGTAGTTTCATCTCGCGCGGCGACGCGCCGGTGCGGCCCTCGTAGTTGGGATAGCTGTCGGACTCGCGCGCGACCTTCTCGATCCCCGCCAGCAGGTCACGCTGCTGCTCGCTCGACAACCCATCGGGCGTGGTGCTCTCGGCGTAGAGCTGGGCCTTCTCGAGCGGGCCCAGCTTCACCACGATGTCGGACAACGCCTTGCCGTACTTCTCGGCCAGCGGCTTGCGCATCCGGGTCAACACCGACCACAGCGCTGTCACCCATGAGACGTGGGGCGCGACGTGTCGGCCCGACTCGGCGTGCGCGGCGCGGATCTGCGCGTCGTAGATTCGCTGCTCGACGCGGTAGTCGAGCAGGTACGGCACCCGCACCAGCTCCATCCGGCCCTTGAACGACTGGAAGTCGGGAGTCTCCTTGAACGCCGCGAGATACCCCTCGTTGGACGAGCCGATGAACACGGTGTCGAGCTCGAGCGACGCGACGTCGAGCGACACCCGCCCCTGCTCGACCGTCCCCAGCAAATACTTGTACGCCTCGAGCGGACGCTTGAGCAGATCCGCGAAGTCGATCACCCCGCGGTTCCCGTCGACGAGCTCGCCCTGGTACTCGTAAAGCGTCAGCGACTGCAGCGCGGGCGGCAGCGAGCCGAGCGAGCGATCCATCGTCAGCTGGCGCGAGCGGGCATCCACCGCCAGCTGCGGCTCGACCGTCGCCGCCGCCTGGCGGTAGCGCCGCGACACGAAGAACCGCTCGACTTGGACGTGGCGCAGCACCTTGGCGAGATCGCCGTGGTACGACGACAGCAGCGCCTCGAAGATCTGGCGATTGCGGTGCGAGAGATCCCCGCGCAGGAAGTAGTCGGCGGGTTTGAACCCCTCGCGGTTGGCGGCGGACAGCCGCTTGCCGATCAGATCGCGACGCTTGTTGCGCGGGACGAGCAGCAGCGGGTGGTCGCGCATCTCGTCCGAGATCTTCGACTCGATGAGTTCGTCGTCGAGGTACGCGAAGCTATCCTGCGAGCCGCCGGTCTCGAAACCGCCGCCGAAGCCGATGCCGCCCTTGGTCAGCTTTTGCGACGGGAAGATCCAGTTGAACTTGTAGAGCGCGCCTTCGTCGAGCGTCGAGTAGTGCTCCATGCCGCGCTGGAGGCACGCGACGAACGTGGACTTGGCGCTGCCGTTCGGGCCGTGCAGAAGGATGAGGCGGTTGGTGCGGCCCTCGCGCGCGAAGTTCGACACCAGCCGATACACCGCGCCCTGCACTTCTTCGTGACCGGCGAGCGCGTCCTTGCCGCCGTCCCATGGGCAGTCGAACAGCCGCCAGTGGGTCATCGGGCCACGCGGCGTGCGCACGGTCTCGCTGCCGAAATAGTCGAACACATCGCGTAGGTACTGGCCAGCCGACCGCAGCTGGTGCGCGGGATCGGCGCCGAACAACGCCAGGTACTCGGGGAACGACATCACCCGCCGGTTGCGGGCGAAGTTGTCGCGAATTTCCCCTGTCGCCTGGGCCAGCCAATTCTTGGCGTCGAACCCGTCGTTCTCTGCGGAACCCTGGGAGGGTTCCGCACCTCCCGCGACGGGCTCGCGCGAGGCAAGCTCGCGCTCCCCCACGCGTTCATCCCCCCTGCTTTGGGCGGGACGGTCCTGCGACGCCATTGTGTTTCACGGTAGCACGCAGCTTCGGAGCCTGCATAACTTCCCTCCGCGGGCCGTCCCAGGTATGAAGAGGACGAAAATGCAGAGCCATCCGTCGATGTTGGGCCGACTTGCCGTCGCTGTCGTCGTGTCTCTGACACTCGCCGCCACCTCTGTCGCGAAGGCCAAGCCAGCCAAGGCGACCAAGCCAGCCAAAGCCGCGGTCGCGAAGGCCGACAAGGCGGCGGCGGAAGCCCCTCTGCCGGAGAAGGCGTCGGGACCGCCGCCCGCAAACTCGAGCCCAATGGCGGAGCTCAAGAAGTCCAACGAGAAGCTGGACAAGATCCTGCAAAAGAACCGCCCCAATTGGTCACCCGAGGCGGAGCTGCAGCGCGCCGAAGTGCGCAAGCTGGTGGGCTCGTTCCTCGACTACGCCGAACTGGCCCGACGCGCGCTAGCCAAGAACTGGGACACGCTCACCCCAAAGCAGCGCGAGCAGTTCGTCGATACGCTGCGCGAGTTGGTCGAGCGTAGCTACCTCAAGCAGGTCCACGGAAACCCGAACTACACCATCAAGTACGACAAGGAGACCAAGGACAGCAACGAGGCCGACGTGACCGGCACGTTGCTGACCACCGCGCGCGGCAAGAAGGTGAAGATCGCTCTCGAGTACAAGCTGCTATGGAAAGACCGCTGGGTCGTCTACGACGTCGTCACCGACGAGCAGAGCATGCTCGAGAACTACCGCGCGGAGTTCAACAAGATCATCAAGAAGGAAGGCTTCGACGCCCTGCTCGGGCGAATGAAGCGAAAGCTCGAAGAGAAGGAAGAATGACCCGAGCCGCGGCGCGCGCCCGGAGCGGCGGCGCGGTCCGCGCACGGTCGGCCTACGCCGTGGTGGCGCTCGCGGTCTCGGCACTGGCCGGCGGCTGCGACCCGACGCCCAGCACGCTGGTGGATTCCTTCCCGATCGCGCTCGCGCGCGCTCCGATGGGCGGCGGCCTCGCGGGCGACGGCGCGCTGCTGGCGAAGGCGGTCGGAACCGACGGCACCGCGTTCGACATGGTGGTCGACAGCGGCAGCGTGGCCAGCGCCCTCGCAGGCGACGCTTCAGGGGGCGTGAGCCCGATTCGGGGCGGTTTCGATCTGCTCGATGCGGGGGCGGCGGCCCCCGCCGGGACTCTGCGCGCCCGCTTCCGCGACCACGAGCTGGTGCGAATGCCGGTCGCCGCGATCGGTGACGGCAGCCTCGCGCCGCAAGGCATCTTCGGCGGCACGCTGATGCGCGGATTCTCGCTGCAATTCCGGTTCGGCGAAGCGTGCATGCTCGCGGGAGCGGCGGCGCGCTGCACGTCGATGACGTTCTGGAATCACGTCGGGGCCGACGCTTCTTTCCTCGCCGACGCGGGGTTCGCGGTGTACCGGTTTTCACTTTACGGTGGCGGCGAGTACACGGTCGACGGCAGATCCGATTTCCTCGGCTTGCGCAGTCCACAGGGACGGATCTCGCGCTCTTGTTGTCGACCGGCATGGGGCCGCTCGTACTGAGCCAGTCGGCGTGGGATCGCGTCGCGCGCGCCGCCGCACTGCTGCCCGCCCCGGACACGGTGACGCTGCCCGCGCTGCCGCCACGGACGGCGTCGCTTTTTCTCGCCACCTGGCCGAACGCGATCCCCGCGAGCTGGTCGTCGCTGCCGCGGCTGGCATTCGTCGATCGCGAGTTGAGCGAGAACGCGGATCCGGGAGCGTGCGTGGAGCTCGCCCGATCCCGCCGGACCGAGCAGGTGTCGTTCCTCAACGTCATGGACAGCGAGAACCGAGCATGCGCGCAGCCGTGCGACGCCGACACCCGCGAGCCCGAAAAGGCGCAGCACTCCGCGGCTTACCTCGAGCTCGGCGGCAACATCCCGGTCGCGGTGGTGGACGACGACGCCGCCTTCCTGCAGGCGTTGCGCTTCGACGTCCGGCCCGAGGGGCCCGAGCTGGATGGACTCGTGGGCGCGGGCGTGTTCGGGCGCGCACGTGTCGAGCTCGACTACGTCTCGCACCAGCCGCAGATGTTGATGTCGTGCGAAGCGGGCGTGGATCGCGCCGAGTGTTTCGCGGCGGCGCGCTGCCCGCGCCTGCCGGATCACAGCTCCGTGCATTACTGTTTCGGACTGGGCCCGCACAAGCTGCCACCCTCGTGCGATCGCCCGATGTGCCCGGCGCGCTAGTCGACTGTCGCACAAATAGCCGCAAACTCGCGCTGCGCGCGAGAGCGGCTAGCCGCGCGCGACCCGTCGAATCGGGTTAAAATGCCGTGCCCCATGCGCTCTTCGTTTGCGTTGGTGTCGGGTCTGCTGCTCGGTCTGCCGCTGCTGCTGGCGGGCGGCCCCGCCTACGCCAAGGTGCGAGTGGCCGTGTACGAGTTCCAACTGGACGGCTCGCCCCCGCCGGCGCTCGGGATCCAGCTGCAGGACGGGTTCATCCTGGGGCTCGTGCGCGCGGGGGTTCAGGTGCTCGACCCGACCGACACGTCGAAGAAGCTCGACAGTCACCCCGAGCTGCAGCGCTGCGACAGCTCGCCGTGCCTCAAGGCGATCGGGCAGCTGCTGGACGTGGGGCACATCGTGCGGGTCAAGATCGAGGTCGCCGGCAACAGCTACAAGACGGTCGCGCGCCTGTACTCGACCGAGGGCGCGGCGCCCGCCGCGCTGCCCATCGCCACCGAGTCGAAGAGCTGCGACGTGTGCACGGTCGCGGAAGCGCGCTCGGTCATGCTACGGCTCGCGGACGCGCTGCGCGCGCACATCGAGGAGCCGCCGACTCCGCCCGTATTGGCCACCCCGCCGGCGACTGCCCCGCCGCCGCGGCTGCTCGGGCCCATCGTCGTGGCGATGGTGGGCGCGCTCGCGATCGGCGCGGGGTTCGCGGTGCTGGCGTCGAACGGCGACTGCACGGCGACGTCGTGCGACGCGAACCGAACCCGGAACGCGGCGGGCGGCGTTCTCATCGGTGCGGGCGCGGCGCTGACCGTCGCGGGGGCGTACGTCACGATTGTTCGCGGGCGCGGCGGCGAGCCGGTCACCGGCGTAGCCGTGGCCATGCGGTGGTAGCAGGGTCTCGGTCTCGGTCGTCCTATCGTCCTCGTTCGGGGATCCGTTAGTCGTTCGCTCGTGGGTTTAGATATCGGCGCCGAGGGCGCGCAGGGTGGAGGCGAAGTTTGGGAAGGACGTGGCGATGTCGGCGGCGGGGACGGTGGTGTCGGTGTCGGAGAGGAGGCCGAGGATGGCGCCGGACATCGCAATGCGGTGGTCGTGCTCCGGTTCCACGGTGCCGCCGGTGGGGGGATCGCCGGCGCGGCCGGTGACGGTGAGGCCGTCGGGGTGTTCTTCGACGGAGACGCCGGCGCGGCGAAGCTCGCGGGTGATGGCGACGATGCGGTCGGACTCCTTCACGCGCAGCTCGGCGAGATCGGTGAACGTGGTGGAACCGTCGGCGCAGGCCGCGGCGACGGCGAGCGCGGGGATCTCGTCGATGGCGCGCAGGGCGAGCTCGCCGCTCACGTCGGTGCCTCGGAGCTGACAGGCGCGGGCGCGGACGGTGCCGACCGGCTCGCCCATCGCCTCCGTGGTTGGCGTGATCTCGAGCACGTTTTCGACGCTGACGTCGCTGCCGGGGACAATGAGCGCCGCGATCAGGACGAACGCCGCGGACGACAGATCGCCGGGGATCGTGATGCGACCGGCGCGGAGGCGGCCGTTCCAGCCGGTCGGATCGATGACGATTGAGCCGTCGGCGGCGGCCGAGATGGGCGCGCCCAGGAAGCTCAGCATCCGCTCGGTGTGGTCGCGGGAGCGCGCCGGTTCGCGAAGCTCTGTGCGTCCGTTGGCTTGCAAGGCGGCGAGGACGAGCGCGCTCTTGAGCTGAGCGCTGGCGACGGGCAGGTCGTAACGGATCCCGGTGAGCGCGCCGCCGCGAACGCGGACGGGGGGGAAGATGTCGCCGGGTTTGCGGGCGTCGCTGCGGCCGTCGATGCTGGCGCCCATCTGGCGCAGCGGATCGGCGACCCGGCGCATCGGGCGTTTGGTCAACGACGCGTCGCCGAAGAGCTCGGTTTCGAACCGGCGGCCCGCGCAAAGGCCCATGAGCAAGCGAATGGAGGTTCCCGAGTTGCCGCAGTCGAGCGGCTGGGCCGCGGCGCGGAGGCCGTCGAAGCCGACGCCATGGACGATCGCGTCGCGGCCGACGAACCGGATGTCGACACCGAGGCCGCGGAGCGCGGTGGCGGTCGAGAGGTTGTCGCCGCCGAGGCCCAGACCCGATGCCTCGACGGTTCCGCCGGCGAGCGCGCCGAACAGCAACGCCCGGTGCGAGATCGACTTGTCGCCGGGGACGGTGCAGGTCCCATGTAGCGGGCCCGAGCGGCGCACGCGAAGCACGGCGTGGTCATCGGTGGGCATCGACAGGCGCTTGCTTACCACGTCCCTGCGGTGGTCACGGCGCGGACCCTCGCGCCGCGGCGAGCATTTGCAGGACCGCGACCAGCTTGTCGGCGAGCAGCTCGCGCTTGCTGGCCGGGATGCGGAGCTGGCCGAGGACGCGCTGGCCCTGGCCGCGAAACCCGAGGCCCTCGAGGATCGGGCCGAAACCGAGGAACTGGACGATACGCTGGCGGGCGATCTGCCGGACGGCGTCGGCCCAGATCGCCGCCGCGGCGGAGGCGGCGCGAGGGTCGTCGAACACGGCGACGGCGTCGACCGAGAGGTCCTGGCCGAGGTCGAGGCGGCCCGCGGCGCGCCGGAGCGCCGGCGGCAGCTCGAGGAAGCCGGCGGCGCGGGATCGCATGCCCTCGCCGACCGTCAGCGCGATCACCACCGCGCCCTGCGAGGGCTCCGCGCCGAGCCCCCTGCGCAGCTCGCCGAGCTCGCCGGTGCGCGCGTCGGGTACGACGCCCCAGGCGGCGTCGATCGCCGCGCGGACGGTCTCCGGGTCGCCCTGCGCGAGCGTGCGCGGCGTGACCAGCGCGACGGCGCGAGGCATACCACCTGACTGCCCTTCCCAAAGTGGGCTCTGTCGCCATTGCCCGGCGACCGCGCCCGGCGTGGCGGTCGTGAACGCCGTGCCGATGACGTCGGCGCTGAACGTCCCGCGCGCGATGGTCAGCGCGCGCGACGCTCCGGCGGTCTCGATCCCCACCGCGAGCATTCGATCCGCCTCGGTGAAGACGTCGAACCCGAACATGCGCTTGCGCGCGTCGCGCTCGCCGCCGAAGTCGCCGGTCATGAGCGCGCTCGACCACGGCGACGATCGTAGCGTCCGCAGATCGACGTCGGCCACGACCTCGGCGCCGGCGGGCACCAAGTTCCACAGATCGCTGTCGTCGGGCGCCTGGCGCTGGCCCGGCGTGGTCACGCGTCCGACTCCAGCGCCGGCCTCCGCGCACGCTGACAGCGCCGAGAGCAGGCAGGCGGCGGCGGCCGCGCGCCAGGCGGCGACCGCCGCGGGCACGGAGCGCGGGACCGGCACTAACCGGGAACGAGCCGCTCGCGGCCCGCCTTTCCCGCCTCGAGCAGCTTCTCGATGCGGTCGGCGTCGCCGGCGGCGACCGCGGCGCGCAGCGCATCCAGGTTCTTCGCCAGCGCCGCGATGAGCGGCAGCACCTG
>WNGB01015558.1_pt1 | contig 13016 bp, 12 predicted proteins | sample 5400681 | NCBI WGS metagenome assembly WNGB01 (sample SAMN13153367, study PRJNA577476) | soil metagenome | isolation source: 115 cm soil or saprolite under grassland replicate 2 | place: USA:California | collected 2016-06-15 | reverse complement strand
TCGTGGGCTACCGCGTCAACCACAATCTCGACGTCCACTTGGGGGCGCTCGGGATTCACAAGCTGTGACCGCCTTGAACCCAACGGCCGACGAAGATCGCTTTTCGTTCACGCCGTTCACGCGGCATCCGTTCTTCGCCCACGTCAACAACTGGATTCTCGAGCGGGTCATTTGTCCGGGCCGCCAGGTGATCGTCGACCTGGGCTGCGGCCCGGGTGCCATCACGGAGCTCATCCTCGAGCACGTTCGCGACCAGCAGCCGCCGCCCCACGTCATCGGCGTCGATCCCTCCCCCTCGGCGCTCGCCAAGGCGCGGGCGGCGATCTCCTCCAAGTTCGCCGAGTTCGTGCAGGGCAGCGCCGAATGGCTGTCGAAGCTCGTCAAGTCAGCCGACGCGGTCGTGTTCCTCAACGCCATTCATTTGATGCCCGACAAGGAACAGGTGCTGAAGGAGATCCGGCGCGTGCTGAAGCCGGGCGGCCTGCTCGCGTTCAACAGCACGTTCTTCAACGGCGCGTATGTCGAAGGAACGAGCGGATTCTGGCGGCGCTGGATCGTCCGCTCGGTGCAGGCGCTTCGGGAAAAGGGTTTAGAGGTCAAGCACAGCGGGCATGCCGCCGCGATGGAATGGTTTTCCGCCGATCAGTATAGGGCGGCGTGTAACGCGGCGCGGCTGAAGCCCACGACCGTCGAGCTGCTACGCGTCGATATGACGCGTCAAGCGCTCATCGATATCGGCCGGTTTTCGCTCTTCATCGAGGGTGCCTTGCCCGGCGCGCCCCTTGAGGAAGGCGCCAAGGCTCTCGAGGTAGGCCTCGAGCGCACCATGGAAGAGCTCAAGGTCGAGTCGGTGCCGCGCCACTGGCTGGAGGTGGTGGCGGAAGCAGTGTAGTTCGAACTTCGTGGTTTGATTGCGCGGCTGAAGCCGCGGCTCGGCATCTGCCGCGAATGCGGCGCTATTCGCAATAACAGGATCCAGCTCGCGAAAAATCGATGTAACGTCTCGGTTCACGATTCCTTAGTTTCCGCCAGTGTGGCACCGCCTTTACTACCACATCACGTGGACCACCCGGGAGCGTCAACACCTCATTGACGCCGGGCTGGCTCGCTTTCTGGGTCGCTTCCTACGAGGTGTCGCACGTCAGGAGCGCGCGCACATTCTGCAGATAGGCATGGTTGAAACGCATGTCCACCTGCTTGTGCGGACACATCCAACCACGGACATCTCGAGACTGCTTCAGCGAATGAAGGGGGGAAGTTCCGCCGTTGCTGGCAAAGAACGGCATGCCACCACTGGTCGCACACTCAAGTGGAGCAAGGGCTATTCGATTAGAACGGTCGGACCTCGTTCGTTGGAGGCCGTCCGGGAATACTTACGTTCTCAGCCGATCAAGCATCCTGCTGAGGTAATCAAGGATTGGCCCGGCGACGAACCCGAATACGAAATCGCTGGGCAGGAACAGTGGCCTGGCTCCGACCGCTCGATTTTTAGAAATTGAGTGTCGTTTTAGCGACAGATGCCGAGTCGCGAGTTCACTCGCGCAATCTTACGGAACCAATTGAAAACGGAGTTTGCTGTAGGCCTCGCGTAACGCAGTCTCGACCACCGCCGGCGTTTCTCCTCGCGCAAAAATGAATCCGGGATACCGCGAGCCTTCCGGGAACGGCACCAGCCGCTCGCCTGGATGGGCCGTGATCTGGACGTCCTCGATCAGCGGTACGGCCCTCGCTCCCTCGATCCCTCGCACCTCCTGCAGCACGCCGGCCCCTGGGATCGGAATCATCATGACGCCGGCGGCCAGGCGCTCGCGCCGCAGCGACGGGATCGGCATGCCGAGGGCGTGGCGCAGAATGATCTCTTCGAGGGAAATCCCATGATCGCCGAATCGCAGGACGGCCGAGCAGCGCCCGCCGATAGGCCGGGCCGCCAGCTCGATCAGCCAGGGCCCGCGCTCGTTGTACCGCAGCTCGGCGTGCACCGGGCCGTCGACAATCCCTAACGCGCGTGCGGCGCGATCTGCACAGTCTGTGATCGCTGATTGCAGTCCGGCGGGGACACTCGACGGCGTGACATAGATCGTCTCCTCGAAGAACGGCCCATCGAGCGGGTCAGGTTTGTCGAAGATGGCCAGCACGTGCAGGCGGCGATTCACGACCAGTCCCTCGAGCGCCACCTCGTAGCCTGGGATGAACTCCTCGATGAGATAGCTCCGCGCCCGGTCGCCGCAGGCCGCCGCGGTTTCAGGCTCGGCGAGAATCGCGAGCAGCCGCTCACGCGCGGACCGGAAGGATTGTGGATTGTCGGCGCGGATCACGCCACGCGACGCGGACAGACGCACCGGCTTCAGGACACACGGATAGGTGAGCGAGGGCGCGATCGCGGCGGGATCGTCTTCCACGCTCCGCAACAGGAAGCGCGGAATCGGCACGGCGGCCTTGGCGAGCAGCTCGCGCTGCAAGTATTTGTCGCTCGCCGCGATCGCGGCGTGCACGGGATTTCCCTTGAGCGCCAGCCTGGTGGCGATTGCCGCGGCAACGATTGCCGTCTTGTCGTCCACGCCCACGACACCATGGACAGGATATTGTTTCGCGAACACACGCACGGCATCGGCGGCGCGCTCTGGTTGTTCGAAATCGAGGGTGAGCAGGCCGGCGGGGTTGGACTGTTCGAGCGTGCTTGGCTGCTCCGACGCGACCGTCACCTCGACGCCCATCTGCCGCGCGGCCTCCACGAACGCCGCGGTGCGGTACGTGGTGGTGGGCAATAACAACAACAAACGGGGCACGGTGGGGACAAGATAATGTAGGGCCGCAGCATGCTGCGCCCCTACACAATACCTACCGTTCCGACCCATTCATTTTTTGGATGCCTGGAAGTAGGGGTTCGCGCCGGAGGTGTGATCGGTGATGTCGACGATGCCGCGGACCGCGGGGACGAATTGCGCGAGCATCCCCTCGATGCCCTGCCGCAACGTGACATCCGCCATGCCGCACCCCTGACAGCCGCCGCCCATGCGCAACATCACGACGGCGTCCTGCACGTCGATGAGCTCGACTCGCCCGCCGTGGCGCGCGACCATCGGGTTCACCTGCTCGTCGAATACTTTCGCGACCTGCTCGTACAACGCATCGTCGGTGACCGCCGATCCATCACCGGAGGCAGGTTTGGGGGCCGCCGTGACCGCCGGCACGTCAGCCGTCAGTGCGGATCGAATGGCGGCGCCGACCGCCTTGCCCACGGCCTGCCACGGTGCGGGGGACTGCTTGACGACGGTCACGAGGTTGCCCGACACGATCAGCTCACTGACTGACAGCCCCGGAATCGCGAAGATCGCTTCCGCCAGCGGCGAGCCCTTGGCATCTGCGGGCGCCGTAAAACGGCGCACGCCGCCCGCCAACACCGGCACGCTGATCATGAACTTGCAGCGCTGGGCGTCGATCGGCTCGGCCGTGATGCTGATCTCAGCCGCGTCCATTCCGCATCTCGCGCGCCGCGGCCACCATGTTCTTGAGCGCCGCGAGCGTCTCGTCCCAGCCTCGCGTCTTGAGCCCGCAGTCGGGGTTCACCCAAATCTGCGTGCCATCCAGGACCCGCGTCATGTCGTGCAACGCGCCCGTGATTTCCGCCGTCGATGGCACGCGCGGTGAATGGATGTCGTACACACCGGGGCCGATCTCGTTGGGATACTTGTACTGCTCGAAGCCCTGCAGCAGCTCAGAGCCGGAGCGGGCGTTCTCGATCGAGATCACATCCGCATCCATGCGCTCGATGACGCGCAGCACGTCGTTGAACTCGCTGTAGCACATATGGGTGTGAATCTGGGTCCCGTCACGCACGCCCGCCGTCGCCAGCCGGAACGCGTCCACGGCCCACTGCAGGTACCCCGTCCAATCGGCACGCCGCAGCGGCAGCCCTTCGCGCAGAGCGGGCTCATCGATTTGAATGATCCGGATGCCGGCCGCCTCGAGATCGACCACCTCGTCGCGGATGGCCAGCGCGAGCTGCTTGGCCGTGTCGGCACGCGGCTGGTCGTCGCGGACGAATGACCATTGCAGAATCGTCACCGGCCCCGTCAGCATGCCTTTCATGGGCCGCTTGGTGAGCGACTGCGCGTACTTGCTCCAGCGCACCGTCATCGCGCGCGGGCGTGAGACGTCGCCGAAGATGATCGGCGGCTTCACATAGCGCGTGCCGTAGGACTGCACCCAGCCATGCTCAGTGAAGGCGAACCCGGCGAGCTGCTCGCCGAAATACTCGACCATATCGTTACGCTCGAACTCGCCATGCACGAGCACGTCCAGTCCGATCTCTTCTTGCAGCGCGACGGTCTTCGTGATTCGTTCTTGAATGAACTGATCGTATTGATCGGCCGTCAGCTGGCCATCGTGCAGCTTGCGGCGCGCCGCCCGGACCTCGTTGGTTTGCGGGAACGAGCCAATCGTCGTGGTCGGATACTGCGGTAGGTCGACCTGTGATTTCCGGCGCACGGCGAACGGCTCACGGCGCACGCGGTCTTTTTCCGTTACCGAGCCGGCCCGGCGCTGCACCGCGGCATTGTTGATGCGGTTCGACGCGCGGCGCGACGTGGCGGCCTTGCTGCTGGCATCCACGGCCGCGCGATCGCCCTTCGCCAGAGCGACCACCTCTTGCAGCTTCTGCTTGGAGAACGCGAGCCAGCTCTTCAACTCGGGATCGAGCTTCGTCTCGAGATCGAGATCGAGCGGCGTATGCAACAGCGAGCAAGACGGCGCCACCCACAGCCGGTCCTTCCCCACCTTCGCGGCCGCGCGATCCACCAGCGCTGCCGGCTTCGCGAGATCGGCCCGCCACACGTTCCGCCCGTCGATCACACCGGCCGACAACACGCGTCCCTTGGGCCACGCCGCGAGCAGCGGATCGAGCTGCTCGGGTGCGCGGACGAGATCGACGTGCAGTCCCTGGACCGGCAGGGCGAGTGCCGTCGCGAGATTGTCGGCGAGGCCCGCGAAATACGTCGCGACCAGGAGCTGGAGTTTACCGCCACCCTTCGCGAGCTGTTGGTACGCGCGCAGGCAGGCCGCGCGCTCTGCGTCGGTACGATCGAGCGCCAGCACGGGCTCGTCGATCTGCACCCACGTCGCCCCGGCGGATGCCAGCGCGTTCAGCGTCTCGACGTAGACCGGCAGGAGGCCGTCGAGCAGCGTCAGGCGGTCGAACGCGGTGCCTTTGCTCTTGGCCAGCAGCAGGAATGTGATCGGCCCGATGAGCACCGGCGTCGCGTCGATGCCCAGCGCGTTGGCTTCGCGGAAGTCGCTGACCGGCTTTTGCGACGCGAGGCGGAACGATTGGCCGCGCTCGAGCTCCGGGACGATGTAGTGGTAGTTGGTGTCAAACCACTTCGTCATTTCCATCGCCGTGACGTCGCGGCCTTTGCCCTGACTGCCGCGCGCCATGGCGAAATACGTGTCGAGGTCGACCTCGCTCCCCTTCCACTCGTAGCGCGGAGGCACCGCACCGACCAGCGCGCAGGTATCCAGCATTCGGTCGTAGAACGAGAAGTCGTTGACGGGAATGCGGTCGATGCCGAGGTCGCGCTGCAGCTCCCAGTGGCGGCGTCGCAATTCCGCGCCGGTGTTGAGCAGCTGGGCGCGGCTCACCTTGCCGCTCCAATAGCCTTCGGTCGCGCGCTTCAATTCGCGCGCGGCCCCAAGAGGGGGGAAACCCAGATTCGAAGCGATTGTCACAGGAAGGGAATCTTACTTGGCCCGGCCCGCCGCAGGAAGCTACGCCTTGAAATTATGCCCTACGGATGGGGCGGAGCCGGCGGGTGCGGTGGTGGGTTGCCGCGGCCTGGTGGCGGTCCATGCCGGGCTTGTGCCGCGGCCGCGCGCTCGAGGCCCGCGGCGGCTTGTGCCGGGGTGACGCCCCGCGCGACGTCCGCCTGGACACGCGCCGGCAGGAGCAGCAAATCGCCGACAGCCTGACCCGCCCGGAGTTTGGTACTGATCAGCGCGATATTCTCCGCGGTCGGAACCCCCATCGCCGACAGTGTTCCCGCCACGCGGAGCCCGACGGTCAACGCCGAGGCGCTCGCCCCAGTGCGGGCCAGCGCGGTGATGTCGTGTCCGCTGAGTCCCGCGGTGATCGCGAACTCGCCCGCTGTAATCACGAGGGTGTCGGTGACCACGCCACCTTCCCGCAGCGCCGCGGCCGCCGTATCCAGCTGCATGACGACCAGGCGCACCGCGGCCGTCACGCGCTCGCGGGGCACGCCCTTCGCGGTCCCCTCGATTGCCTTTTGGATGAGTGGATCGACCGGTAGACCGCGCGCGGACGCCGCGGTACCGAGCTGTTCGACCAGTGCCGCAACATCAGGCGACACACGCCCGGCCATCCGCGCGGCGATGCCGTTCCCCCCGACCTGTTGCAGGCCGAGCAGGGACAGCGGGAGCGTGAGGAGTGCGATGTTCACAGCGTGAGCACGCTGTTGCGCCGGCCGAAGCCGTCGTTGACGGCGGGTGCGGCCGGATCCGGCACCCAACGCACGCCATCGACGACGAACGCGTACTGGTGCTGGCCGGCGGGAAGCGTCAGTGTCGCAGTCCAGACGCCGCTCGGGCCGCTGCGCACCAGCGGGGTGGCGTGGGCGTCCCACTGGTTGAAGGTGCCGGCGAGAGTTACCCCACGGGCGTCGGGCGCTACGAGCATGAAACGCACCGTGACGAGCGCTGCCGGCGCGGCAGTCGGCGCGGGCCGGAGGAACAGGATGAGGGCTGCGGCGATCGCGAGGGCGGGCGCGAGCAGCCAGGGGCGAATCCGCAGGCGGACCTCGCGTGGCTTCACCACGCCCCGCCACACCGAGTGCACAGGACGCGAGGCGATCGTGCGCATCACGCGTTGGGAAACGGTGGACAGCTGAACAGGAGTCCGATCGACGGCCTCGAGCAGGCGCAGCGCCTCTTCCCCTTCCGCGCGCAGCTCGGGCGGGAGGGCGGCGAGGGTGATGTCGCCGTCCAGGAGCTGCTTCACCAGAGGATGAAACTCGTGCTCGCTCATGTGTGCTCTCGCAACTCTGCGCGCAGTTTATCGTACGCGCGATGCATCCGCATTTTCAATGACGGAACCGAGGTGCTCAACCGCTCCGCGATTTCCCCGTACGACAATCCTTCCACATGCTTCAGCACGAACACCTCGCGCTGATCCGGCGTCAGGGCGAGCAGCGCCAGCTGCAGCGCCCGGCGCCGCTCGGCCGTCTCGGCGCCCCCGTCCGTGCGATCCGCCGCGGCGACGCTCTCGGCGGCTTCCAGTGATGCTTCTACCCTGCTTCGGCGCCGCTCGGCAAAGCAGCGGTTGCGCAGAATAAGGAAGAACCAGCCGACAAACTTCTCCGGGTCCCTACACTGCGCCAGCTGATCGAACGCCCGCACGAACGCGTCCTGGACTGCGTCTTCGGCGGCATCGGCGGAGCCGAGCATGCGCGCCGCGTAGCGCGCATAGCGGTCGCGATACCGTTCGACCAGGTGCGCGTAGCGCTCGCGATCTCCCGCGAGCACCGCGCGAACGATATCGCCATCCGTCGCCGGGGGTTCAGGACGCAACCAATGCTCCGCTAAAGAGTGGCCGTACATAGGATTGGTAACGGTTGAAGCTACATTGCATTGTGACCTGCGTTACCTCCACGCCCCCTGCGGAATCTTTACGAGCCATGTCCGCGATGCTAGAGCCTCAAGCCCCCATTGTCGCCGACGCCGTCTTAATGAGACGCCTGGCGCAGCGGGACTCCACGGCGCTGATCGAACTCGAGCGCCGGCATCGCAGCTCTCTCTACGCGCAAGCCTATGGTATCCTCACGGATGCCGTGACAGCGGAGCGCGTAGTACGGGACGCATTCGCGCAGCTGTGGTTTGCAGCGGCGAGCTACACGGGGCAATACAGCCCTTGGACGCTGCTGCGGGACATGGCGAGAGAGCTGGCACGCGCTGAGCGTGCCCTGCGCGAGACCCATGGAACTCGGAGGTAGCATGTTGCAGCGAATGATTATCATCGGTGCTGCGCTACTCGTGCCCACGTTGCTCGTGGCGCAGACCCCGAAAGTGGCGGCGCCGAATGAGCACGCCGCCGATATCGCCAAGGCGAAAGTGGCCGCGAACATGGCCCGGCGCGCCACGCATGTGCGCGGTGAGGCCGTCGGCCTGGACAACCAGCCGGTGACGGCTGCAACGCCGGCGACGCGCGCGACGCCCGCGGTTCACAATCCCGATGGCGGCCCCGCGACGCCTGCGACGCCCGCCACTCCGGCTATCCCCTCGTCGCATTCTCACCGGCCCGATCATGCCGGTCAGGGTGGACAGGGTCGAGGGAACAACCCCAGACGTCCGTGATCTAGACAGATCGTTGGCCGCTGTATCTTACCGGTCCCATGCGCATGGGACCGGTTTTGTTTGCGGCGCTGCTCGCGGCAGCACCTGTGGCGCTCGCTGCGCAGTGGCAGGGGTCGCTCGGTGCCGGAGCTGGAATTGTCCGCTACACCGGCGGCGCGCGCTTCAGCGCGTTCACGCTGTCCCCAGCGGCGCAACGCTTCACACCGTCGTCATTTCTCAGCGCGAGCGGAGGCGTCTCATTGCTCGAGGCCGGCGTATGGGCCGGTCAGGGACGCGCAGATGTGTGGGCCGCGCTCTCTCGCCGCGTCAGCGGTATCCGGCCGGCGTTTAGCGCCACGATCGCCGGAAGTACACGCTCCGACGGCGTTGGGGCCGGCTCCGCCGCTGCAGTCGTCGAGGCAGTGTGGAGCGGCGCACGAACGAATGGCGGCGCTGGGGGGGGGGCCCTCGGCGCCGGAGCAGTCACCGGAGTCATCCAGGGCGTGCCAGGCGTTGGAGCCGTTCGAGTCCGGGCGCGGGGGTGGTGGCAGTTCGACGATTTACCGCCGCAGTTTTCCCTGAGTGTCGAGAGCACCCGGTTCATCGGCTCGTGGTACACCGACGTTGTGGCAGGCGCGGCGGTCGATCAGCGCCGCCTCGTTGGCTCGATCTGGGTGAGCGGAAGATTGAGCAGCGCGTATGGCGCCACGGGCGCCGCCAGCGCAACCGTGCAGTACTTCCTCCGTCCATCCATAGCGCTCGAAGCGTCGGGCGGCAGCTATCTTCGCGATCCGTTTCAAGGTCTGCGGCGCGCTGGTTTTGTGACGGGCGGCATCAGGTTCTTTACGTCGCGGCGAGCAGTCAATCCAGAAGCCGGCGAGCTGACCACACCCGCACTCCACCCCCTCGTCGCCGAGCATCGGGGTGCCGACACCGTCGTGGTGCGCTTCCGGATGCCCGCGGCGCAGTCGGTCGCGATCGCCGGCAACTGGAACGAATGGACGCCCGCGCCGCTGCACGGACTGGGCGAGGATATCTGGGAAGGGGCGCTGCGACTCCCGCCCGGGACCTACTACTTCAACCTGGTCGTCGATGGGAAAGAGTGGGTCGTGCCCGCTGGGGTGGCCACGATTTCGGACGGGATGGGCGGCCTGATTGCTGTCCTGAACGTGCTATGACTTGACGATTCCCGTCCGATTCCCTACCGTGGCGGCGGCAGGTTGGCGCCGGTTCGATGCTGTCCTCTCATGCGAGGGGGTGCTCGATGGGGAAGATCAACATGCAGAAGGTGCTTGTCGGAGGGCTGATCGCTGGTGTCGTGCTGAATGTGATTGACTCGGTGTTGTTCGGCGTCGTCCTGAAGGATCAGATGGCCGCCGCCATGACATCGATCAACCGGCCCGCCATGACGAATGCGCAGATCCCCTGGTTCGTGTTTCTCGACTTCGTCGCCGGCATATTCCTGGTGTGGCTCTATGCGGCCATCCGGCCGCGCTTTGGCGCAGGCCCAGGGACCGCGGCGAAAGCGGGCGTAGCGGGCTGGTTCCTCGGCAGTTTGCTCGTCACGCTGTTCATGTGGCCGATGCATCTGATGCCACAGAACCTCATGTGGCCGATGCATCTGATGCCACAGAACCTCACGATCATTACGACGGTGGTCGCTCTCATCGAATGGCCGCTCGCTGCGGTCATCGGCGCCAAGTTTTACACAGAGGGTGCCGGCATGGGAGCCGGGATGGGTGCCGGCGCCGGGATGGGCTCGAGGATGTAGCGTCCTCACCTTCCAAGAAGACAAAACCGCCGGGCGGCGTGCTGCCGTCCGGCGGTTTGTGTTTCGGGACCGAGACTCAGTAGTCGAACCGCAACGACACGCCCACGGTCCGTGGCTGATTGGTCAGGAAGCCCACGCGGGCACGCGTGCCGCGCTCGCGGTCCAGCGCCAGGAAAGCACGCTCATCCGTCAGGTTGTTGGCGAACAGCCCAACCTCCCAACCGCTCCGTCGCAGTCCGACGCGGACGTTGACCAGCGTATACGCCGGTAGCTCTGGTTTGAACGTGAAGAGCGTATCGGTCAGTGGCCCGCCGATGGTCGCTTGGCCGGCTTCGGCGAACCTGTTCAGGTCGACGATGCCGAAGGGACAGGAACTCAAGGGCGTTGCCGCGCTACAGACGCCTGTGCCTTGGTCATTGATGGCGGTGAACCGTGAGCCGACGTGCTGGAAACTCCCCGTGACCGATACGTGCGACCCCTGGCTCAGGTCCCATCCATACGTGAGGGATCCAGTCAGCTGGATCTTCGGGACGCTGGGCAGGCGATTGCCGGACCGGATGCCCGAGATGACGTCGTTGTTTCCCGCTGTGTCGGTGGACTGCAGCTTGGAATCATTGACCGCGGCGGAGAACGAGAAATCTACGTGGTTGGTCGGCGCGGCCGTGACTTCCAGCTCCAACCCTTGGCTGCGCGCTTTGGGAGCGTTGAAGACCAGCCGGGAGGAGCAGGAGCCCGCGGTCACGTTCAACTGGAGATCGTGGATATCCATGTAGAACGCCGACACGTTGATGGTGCCGCGGCCGCCAAACACATCCGACTTCACTCCTGCTTCGTAATTCCACACCGTCTGGTCCTTCCACGATTTGTGCCCGCTGAACGTCGCCGAGTCCGCTCCCTGACAAGCCGGGTAATTCAGAGGATCGTTGACGCCACCGAGCCGGAAGCCACGGGAGGCCTGCGCGTTCAGCGTGACGCCGCTGGACACCTTGTAACTCGCGATGAAGCGCGGCGCGAGCCCGTTCGCTTTCGTTGAGGTCGTATCCGTAACCAGCAGGGACCCGGTGTTGTCGTTGGTGAAAATCCCGTCAAAGATCAGTCCGCGGGTCTCTGTGAAGTTGTAGTAACGGAGGCCGGCGGTGAGGTCCAGCTTCGGACTTACCGAATACGTCGCTTCGCCGAACAGCGCCCCCTGTTTCAGGTCGTTGTGGAGGTCGGACCAGAAGAGGTGATCCTTGGGAGCCCGAAGTCCCGTGGTAAATCCATAGGGCGCCCCGAGGATCGGCGCCGCGGCTGTGTCGAACCCGATGTCGCTGAGGTCCTGCCCGTAGTCGCGCGTGTTCTTGCTGTAGAAACCGCCGACGACCCAACGCACGCGATTGCGAGCTCCGGACAGACGAATCTCCTGCGTCCACACCTTCGACTTTGTGGCATCGTCGAGCGGTGAGTCGAGGGTGTAGATCGATTCCGGCAGGCTGAGCGTGCCGCCCGTGACGCTCGACGTCAGGGCAGTGGCGTCTCGTACCACCAGGATGTCGCGGTGCGTGTACGAGGTGATCGACGTCAGCTTCATCGACCCAAGGTCGTATTGGAGGTTCACGTCGGCGAGCAGAAACTTGTCCGTGAACGGTTCCCGGACCTGCGTGTACTGCTGCCGGGGGCCCAGCGTAATCGAGTCGCGAGTGGTGGTGAACGGGTTGGCCAGAATGTTGAAGGCATCGATACGATTCCACCCGTCTGCCTTCACCTGCTGATAGACCACGCGCGGCGTAATGCTGAAGTGCTCGGTTGGCCCAATCCGGAGCGCTGCCCGCAAGCCCGCGCGGCCACTGCCGTTGACGTCGCTGTTGTCGCGCAGTGTCGGTTGTTCGGCGTCCATAAACCCGCCCGTGCGCGTGCTGTAGCCCACGACGCGGAACGCGGCCTTCTCGCCCAGCGGCGCGTTGAACCCGAGCTTCGCGACACTGCCGGGGTCTCCGCCATCGATCCAATTCATCCCGACTTCGCCGAATGTGTGACTCGTACCGATTTCGGGCTGATTGCTGATGTACCGGACCGTGCCCGACACCGAGCCAGCGCCGAACAGCGTACCCTGCGGTCCGCGCAGCACTTCCACGCGACCCACGTCGAACAGATCGAGGTCCGGCGTGAACAGCGAGAGGGAGACGACCGATTCATCGAGATACGCCCCCACCTCTTCTTTCACCCCGGGCTGGTCGCGCGCGATCTGACCCGATGAGGCGCCGCGGATCGCTGCCTGGCTCTGGCCAGGGCCGAGGTTCTGGACGCTGAATCCGGCGACGTTGGCCGCGACCGCTTCGATGTTGTCGGCGCCGCGAATGCGAAGCGCCTGTTCTGTCGGCGCGGCAATCGAGAAGGGTACGTCGGCGAGCCGCTGCTCGCGCAGCATGGCGGTCACCGTCACCGCTTCCAGCTGGAGCGCCTGCATGACGAAGTCGACCACCGCCTCAGCGTCCCCGGAGACTCGGACATTTGCCTGGGTCTGCGTACGCAGACCCGGCAGCGACGCCGACACCACGTAGGTCCCGGCCGGCAGATTTGCGATCGCGTAGCTTCCGTCCGAGGCCGTCGTTGCCCGGTGTGCCGCGCCCGTCCCTTGGGCCCGGATGGTCACACCCAACAAGGCGTCGCCACTGGCGTCGCGCACGGTGCCTCTGACCCGACCGTTCTGGGCCAGCGCCAGCCCCGGCGCCCCGAACAGCAAGGCGACGAGGGTGACGAGGCTCAGGAGACGGCTTGCGGGGCTGGCCATAAAACCCACCTCCCTAGAAGAGTGTCACTTGTTGAGCCGCATTTCGGCGCGAGCGTAGAGATAGCGGCCGTTGTAGCCGAACGGCGACGCCGCGGCCCAGGGGAAGACGCCAAAGTTGTTGTTGTAATCCTTGGC
>WNGB01019048.1_pt1 | contig 13017 bp, 11 predicted proteins | sample 5400681 | NCBI WGS metagenome assembly WNGB01 (sample SAMN13153367, study PRJNA577476) | soil metagenome | isolation source: 115 cm soil or saprolite under grassland replicate 2 | place: USA:California | collected 2016-06-15 | reverse complement strand
TCGATGGATCCTCACGCCGCGCTGCAGTTTCTCAATCTGCTGTGCCGCCTCATCAGCCGCCGCCTGCGCGAGATCAACGACAAAATCGTGCAGTGGAAGTACATGTCCGGCGGATTCTGAGCCCAGTGTCATCCTGAGCGGGGGAACTGCGCATTGCCGCAGATGGTGCGGTGATGACACGACCCCTCACCCGCCGCTTCGCGGCACCCTCTCCCCGCTTCGCGGGGCGAGGGACCTCGCACGACGTCCTTCTCCCCGCGTGCGGGGAGAAGGTGGCCGAAGGCCGGATGAGGGGTGTCATTAGAAGCCGACGGCGAAGGATCTCAAACTGCGAAGCTGGAGAACCTTCCGCCTCGCTACACTCGGCGTCAGGATGAGGTGACCTCTATCTCCGCCCGCCGACGATGACCCGCAGTTGTCGCATGCGGGCATCGAGCTCCTCCGGCGTGATGTTCGCGTATTTCGGCGGCAGCAATCGCCGGCTCGATGCTTCGAACACGGCGAGGAGCTCCATGTACTCGAGCAGCTCGACGTCGCGGCTGGGGAAATAGTCGGCGGCGGCGCGGACGAAGCGGTCGTCAGTCACCGATGACGTATTGTCACGTGCGGCGTCGTCGTTGGCCATGAGGATCACCGCCTCGATGTCCGCATTGCTGTAGCCGACGAGCTTGCGCGAAAACTCGTCGCGAATGGTGGAGAAATCGACGTCGGTCACCACGCGGTTCTTGCGCACCGATGCGCGGGCGATGTTCTCCACTTCCTCCGGAGTCTGGCAATAGAGGAACGGGATTTTTCGGTCGAGGCGCCCCGCGCGTTTTAGATCGACATCGAGCTTGTCCGGCCGGTTGGTCATGACCAGAAAAAGAATCCGGCCGCGATTCGACGTGTCGGACATGAACTCCTTGATCCGGGCGATGACGCGCGACGATGTTCCGCCGTCGCCTTCGCCGTCCGTGTTTCCGAATGCGCGATCGCCTTCGTCGATGATCACCACCACCTGCCCGATGGCGCGGATGACGTTCAGAATCTTCTCCAGGTTCCCTTCGGTCGCCCCGACCCATTTCGAACGAAAATTCTTCATCTTAATTGTTGTTAATCCGCACTCCTTGGCGAACGCTTCGGCAACGAACGTCTTGCCTGTGCCCATCGGGCCGGTGAAGAGGATGCCCATTGGTACGCGCGTCGTTTGACCGTCGCGAATCGATGCGGCGACGACGGAGAGATCCTTTTTCACTTCGTCCATTCCGCCGACGACTTCGAATCCGTGCTCGGGCTCGACGAATTCGATCAATCCAAAACATTCGCGCTCCAGAATCTCGCGCTTACGGCGGGCGATCAGCAGATCGACGTCGCGACGCGACGCTGCAGCGCGATCATCGGGAATGCTCGCCGGCTGCGCGCCGGGGGCGATCAATCGCGCGATCTCTTCCTGATTGAGTCCCGACGTGAGCTGCGCGAGTTTTTTCGCGCGGTCGGCGGCATCGGGGCCGGTGAGCAGACCGGCGATGAACGCTTCGCGCTCGCGCGATTCTTCTTCACTCACCGGCGGCGGCGTGAGGATCGACAGAATCTGCAACGATTTCAGTCCGGCGGTGATCTCGGCGTAGCGGTCCGCTTCCTTGTCCACAAGCCGTTTATCGGCCTGTCGCGCGGTCGCCTTTCGCGTGTCGCGGTCGGGCATGGGGATCTCCACGACGGCGACTTTCGGATTGGAAACGATCTTCGTCGCAAGGTCCGTCAGGTTTTCCACGATGAGGATGACGACGTTATCGCTTCCCTCGATCTCCGGCAGAAACGACCAGCGATGCAGCGTGACCACTGCCGCGCGATCGGCGTCGCTCTGAAAACTCGGATCACCCGACGGCGCAATCACCTCGGCATATTCGAGAATGACCGCGGTCTTTGTGCCGCCGATGAGCATCCGCTCGAGGGCGCCGAGGACGCGCTGCTTGTCGGTGGAGAGGAGGACGTCGTCGATGTTGCTGATGTCGCGCGCCTTCTTGAGAAAGCGCACGCCGGTGGCCACGTTGTAGACGGCGATGGTGTCCTTCGATTCTTTGAGCAGCGTGTTGCCGAGAAAATCAGTGAGAGTGACGACGCGCCCGCCGCACAGCACGCCATCGTAAACATTCCCGTACAGAATAAAGATTGACGCTTCCCCGCGAATGTAACGGTGGCGGAGGTCCTCGGCCCAGGCTGGAAGGAAACGGTCGGCCATCACACCTCCAGCGTGTTGAGGATTTTCTCGGTGTCGCGCGCGGTCTGCTGAATGGATTCGACACCATCGAGCAGATCGTCGAGCTGTCCGGACAGCTCGGTCGGCGACTGCATGGTCACGATTTGATCGGCGATCAGTTGGAATGAATTCTCGATGAGGTCGAGCTGCGCTTTGGCCACACCGAGATAGCTGTGAATGTCGCGGAGTTTCTCGAGCCGTTTGTCGAGCACCGCCAGGTTTTTCTTGGCGATGTCGCGCTCCTGATCGCCCGCTTTGTCTGTGGATGCGCGCACGCGCCATCGTTCGCGATCGCGTTCCAGCGCGTTCAGGTCGATGGTCCCGAGATATTTCTCATATCGGCCGCAAGTCAGCGCCATCTCCACGAATGCTTCCACCAGGCGGCGCGTCTTTACCAACTCGTTTCGGAGAAGATCGCCGGTAAAAGACGGATTCTGCGCCGCCAGTTTGTCGATCTCCTGCTCCTTCGCGACCAGCGCATTGACGCGGTCCTTCTCCTGATCGGGCAGATCCTTGATCCGTTCGGCGCGCTCCTGATCCTCGAGCGCGAGGCGAATTTTCTCGAAACGCGGATCCCACAAAATGCGGCGCAGCGTCTTCGACTCCGGACCGTGCAGCAGCCACAGTCCTTCCGCGCCGAGGGCCAGCAGCGCGAGGACGGGATTGAAAGTGAGCACCGCCGCGCCGAGAGTGCCGAGAAAAAGTGAAAGATTGTACGGATTCTGAAAGGCCATTTTCAGATACGGACGCTTTTCGAAGATGGCCTTGTTGACCGCATCCTTCGCGGCTTGGCGTGCAGCGGTCGCCAGCGGCGAGGCCGTTTTCTGCGGCGGCGTCGTGGCCAGGCGCGGTTTGTCGATCTGCCCCACGGTTGTGTCATTGTATTCGTCGTGTCTCCGCGCCGTCGATTTTCGCGATCGAGCGACCTCGCAGCGATATCTGGAGCGGACGTATGGCATTCCGCGTTGGGTTTCCGGCGAGATGGTGTCGTGATTCAAGCGGACGGCGTGTACAGCAGGTCAAGTAGTTTTTTCTCGACGTTGCGGAACTCCGCCGACGACTTGAGAGCGATGTCCCGATTCGCGAAAAACGGGACGTCGACGCGGTGCAGGATGCGAGTGGGGCGGGGGGCCAGCACATAAATGCTATCGGCCAGATACACCGCCTCGGACACATCATGCGTCACGAACAGAATCGTGTTGTCTTCGGTCCGCGAGATATCGAGGAGCAGGCCCTGCATCCCCCAGCGCGTCTGCGGATCGAGCGCGCCGAACGGCTCGTCCATCAAAACCAGCTTTGGCTTGTTGATCAACGTGCGAGCGATGGCCACGCGCTGCTTCATGCCGCCGGAGAGATCCTTGGGGTAGCGGTCGGCGAAATCGATCAGGCCGACGGCGCGGAGATACTTCTCGGATTGTTCGCGCCGCTGCGACTTCGGCACGCCGCGCAGTCGCAGGCCGTACTCGACATTTTCTCGAGTGGTGAGCCAGCCGAATGATGTGTACGCCTGGAACACCATTCCGCGATCGCGCCCGACATCGACGACCGGTTGCCCGTCGACAAGAATCTCGCCGCGCGTCGGCGGTAGAATTCCGGCCACCGCTTTGAGGATCGTCGATTTGCCGCAACCCGACGGCCCCAGAAAAACGATGACTTCTCCGATCCCCGGCTTGTCGAGAACGTCGAGCGTGATTTCACGAACCGCTTCCGTCTCCTTTCCTTCGCGATCGATGTACGTGATGCCAAGATCGTGGATGCGAAGCCTTGGGGTCGCCTCCGCGCGCTCGGGCGTGTACGTCGCCTTCGGCTTGGGTGAGACATCGACTGCGACGGTGCCGGGCTCGCCTTGTTGGGGCGTTTGGGGAGGCCTCTCGCTCATATTTGCCCGCCTGTCATCGCGACGCTGAGCGAAGCGAAGCGGAGGGACTCGGCGTGACACACCTTCATATCTCCGCCTCGCGCCAGCGGAACGCAATTTGCGAAACCGAGCGAATGATGAAATCTGTGAGCAGGCCGATGCCGCCGATGACGATCAATCCGGCGAACGACCACGACGCCTTCTGGTGCGTCCGCGCCAGCTCGACCATGTATCCCAGTCCATGTTCCGGATTCACCGCCTCGGCCAGAATCACGTACGTCCAGGAAATCGCGTTCATCACGCGGAACGAATCGAAAATCTCCGGCAGCGCGGCCGGCAGCAGGACGGTCCGGATGACCTGCGATTTGCTCGCGCCGAGTGTGAGCGCCGTCTGCACGAGCTCTTCGGGCACGGTGCGGATCGCGGAGACGACGACCGGCAACAGATACACAAAAACGCCAAGAAAAAGAAAGGCGATCTTTTCCGACTCGTAAATGCCGAACCAGAGAATCAGCAGCGGGATGAACGCGGAGATCGGCATGTAGCGCAGCGGCGCCACGATCGGCTCGAAGATGTGATGAATCGGCGCGAACGCGCCCATCAGAATTCCGAGCGGCAGCGCGAGCGCCGATGCGAGAAGGAATGCGAGAACGATGCGGCGCGTCGAGACGAGGATCGCCGACGAGAGATCGTACTGAATGAAAAGCTGCAGCGTTCCGCGAATGACTTCCGTCGGCGAGGGAACAAAATCCGGAGGCGCGAGCCCGCCATAGCTGATCAGACACCAGCCGGCCAGCACGACGATCGGCATCACGAGGCCGAGCGCGAGAGCGACGCCGCGCGGGATCGGCTGGCGAATCGACCAGAGTGAAGCGTTTCTCACTCTGCGGAGAGCACCACCTTGATCTCCGTCCGTCGATTGAGTTGGCGTCCCGCTTCGGTGGCGTTGTTGGCAACGGGATTCGTTTGCCCGCGGCCGATCGTCTGAAAGCGATTGACGTCGATATTCGGGAAGGTCTGCACGATGTAGTTCTTCACCGCCAGCGCGCGACGCTCCGACAGGGACATATTCGCGGTCGGATTTCCAGTTGCGTCGGTGTTTCCTTCGACGCGCAGGTACGTCTTGCCGAACGAGGTCATGGTGTCGCCGAGAGCGTCGAGAACGAAGAATGACCCGGGCATGATCTGATCGGAGCCGGGCGTGAAGTGAATCTCAATCTGCTTGTTGATGATGGCGCGATCGTTCTTCGATGGGCTCTTCGCCGCCATCTTCGGCTCTTCCACTTTCGCGCCCGGATAGTCGGCAGCGAGCGATTGCAGGAAGTGGGTGTCGGCCCAATCCTTCGCCTCGACTGGGCGCGTGACCAGCCCTTTCTTGCGCCAGATGACGAACGCCGTGTCGAAGAGCGTTTCGTAATGCGGTTTGCCGCCGGACAATCCGTAGAACTGCGCATTGTCGGCGTACGGCGTGAGCTTCAAACCGGAGAGCATTCCGGAGACAGTGTCGGCGTCGAGCTTCAACGCTTTGCCGACGATGTTGTACGAACCGGCCGGATCGGTCTTGATCATCTCGATGCCGTCGAACCAGCCGTGAATGAAATTGCGCATCGTTTCCGGCGCGCGGTCGATGACATCCTGGCGCGCGCAGAGCGTGTCGGCGATGATGTTCGTCGCCGCGGTCGTCGAGACCAGCACATGCGCCTCATTGCCGCGCGCGGTCACTGCTGCGGAAAGATCCGGCTCCCACGTCACGGCGGCGTCGACCTGCTTGGCCTTGAACATCGCCGCTGCGGCGGGCGCATCCTGCGTGAAGATGATGCTCTTCTCCACGTTCGTCCGATCTTCCGGCGAGAGTCCCGACTGCGCCAGCAGGTACAGAAGCAGGAAGTGCGACGGCGTGAATTGGGTGCAGGCGACCTTGTGGCCTTTGAGCTGTTCGATCGAGTTGATTGATGCCAGCGACACGATGCCGTCGCCGCCACGCGACCAGTCCTGCATGACGATCGATTTTGCGTGCTGATTGTTCTCGGCGAGGATCGACGCTTCGCGCGCCCAGTTGTCGACGGTGTTCCACATGATGTCGACATCGCCCTTGCGGAATGCTGCGAGCTTCGCCGCCGGGTCCTCGATCAGCACGAACTTCACATCCATGTTGTACTTCTTGCGATAAGACGAGCCGCCGTTCACCTCCAGACCGTTGTTGTAGACGATGCCCGGCGCGTGGCCGGCCCACGTGTTGATGGCGACGACGAGCGGCCGGTCGAGTTTTCCCGATGCGCCGAGGGAAACCGGCGATACGCCGCTGGATCCCGCGTCCCGCGATGGATCTGCCGGCGCATTTTTCAGAGCATCGAAATCGGTGGACGACACCGCATTCGAGGCCGACTTGTTGCCGCCCCCGCCACCACCGACCGCCCACTTCCGCAGATCCGACCCTTTGTAGTGATAAACGGCATAGCCGACCACCGCGAGGATGACGACGGTGATGAAAAACTTTGCGAACCCTGTGAGTTTCATTGCTGTACCTCGCTACATCGTTTTCTGCTGCTGCGAAGCCTGCTGCGCCGCTTTGCGCGCTTTGATTGCCGCAAGCTCCTGTTTGGCCTGGACGTCACCAACTTGATTGCGCAGACCGGCCAGCCGGGCATCGAGCGACGAATCTGAAATCTCCTTCGTCAAATTCGCCTCGGCAATCGTATTGCGGATGTGAGTGCGCACGGTGTCGAGGGCACGCACTTCGTCGTCGACTGAAAGCCCGTCGAGCTGCTCCTGGATCTTGAGACGCGCCTGGGCCGACTCCATTTTGGCGAGCATGGAGTCGCGTTCGCCTTTGAGCTTGCGAATCTCCGTCTGCACGGAGAGCAGTGACGTTTTCGCGGAATCGGCATCGGAGTGCGCCGACTCCATGTCGGCCTTCAGCTCGGTGATGTCGGCGGCGAGCTGATTCTTTTTCTGGATCAGCACCACCGCGAGATCATCCTGATTCGTCTCCACCGCAGTGTTGAGCTCCCCTTCGGTCTGGGCCATGTCCGCAGTCGCCTTCTTGAAGCGGTCATCGAGCTCCTCGCGCCGACGGATGATCGCCGCAGTGGCATTTTTCAGCTTCGCGTACTTCTGAATCATCGAATTGATCGCGTTCTCGTACGCGATCTCCGGGTGCTCCTTCTCGATGTCGGCGATCCACAGCGAGAGGAACCCCTTCCACAAATTCGACAGACGTGAAAACAGACCCATGATTTCTCCTTTAGGCCGACGGCTGCTGCAGCTTCGGCGAGTCGCGCACGACGCGAGCGACCGCCTCCTGACCAAAGAACTCGAGCACTTTCTGTACATCGAGTTTCTTGTTGTTGCAGTTCTTGACCACCGACTGTTGTTCTTCCACGCGCTGCTGCATCACTTTGCGCAGATTGACGATTTCCTCTTCGTATTGTTTGATGCGCATCTCGGCTTCGGAAGTGACTTTCTCTGTGTCAGCCGCACCCGAACGGATGTACGCCTCGAGCGCCTGAAGTTCCTGCGCGCTCGCCTCGATGATCTTCTCGACCGGAACGCCGAACGCTCGCAGCGATGCCGTGACGATCTGCTTTTTTACCGCTTCTTCGGTTCCCGGCGGCAGCGAAGTGAGAAGCTCCAGAGTGCGCGTCACGCGTTCGCGCTCCTCGCCGCCGATGCCTGCCGCGTCAAAGACCTGCTCGTAATCGACTTGCCCGCCGGTTGCGGCAGGAGGTGGTGTGGAGAAAACGTCCAACTGCGGTTGCGGCGCAGAGCGCCTGGGCGCAGGCCTGTCGCTATCCGCGGGATTCTGCGCCTCCGCAGTGGGCGCCTCGTCGGGGTTCTGGACGATGAACCAGCCCATCACCGTCGAGCCCCAGGACTTTTTCTCGGTCATGACGGATTTGGTCGTTTTCGGAGCCGGGATCATAGCATGTGCTACGAAGGCGCCCCGGCGTGGTTGCGAGGTGTTGTGGCATGACGCCGTCACTAGATGTGGGTCGGGCTTTCTTGGACACGTCATTCGACGTCGTAAACCCACGCGAATCCAGGCAGATGTAAGGATGACGCACGGCGCCTGATACAGTTTCCACTCCGTGCTCTACCTCGCATTTGTCGCATTGTTTTTCATTCTCTGGGGCTGCTTCTACGTCGCCTTGCCGTTGTTGCGCCACGCGGGCGGGGCCGCGGCGCGGCTGATCGCCCGCGCGTCAGTCCGCTACGCGCGTATCGGCCGCTTTACGAATTGGTTTCGCGCTTACGCTCCGATCGCGCTCATCGTGATCGTCGGAGCTCTGGCGACCGCATGGTTCGGCGATCAGTTCCTCGATCTCGCGGAGCTGGTGCATTCGAAAAGTGAGAAGCTGCAGGACTTCGACGCGCTCGCGCACGCGTGGGCCATTTCCAAGCGGACCGTCGCCGACACATCCTTTTTTGCGACGATGTCGAATATCGGCAGCCCTGTCGGAATGGGCGCGATCGCGGCGTGCGTGGCCATTGCGCTGGGGGTCACCCGCCGCTTCCGCTGGCTGCTGTATCTCGCGGTGACGGCGGGCGGCGGCTCGCTGCTCAATCTGGAATTGAAGCGCTATTTCGCGCGCGCACGCCCCGATATCGCGCAGATGTTGCGTCAAGCGCACGGCTATTCTTTTCCCAGCGGCCACGCGATCTGGAAGACTGCATGCCTCGCTCTCGCCTGGACACTGATCCTCGGCATCGCCCTCTCGCGCGTGTACCTCGGCGTTCACTGGAGCTCCGACGTTGCTGCCGGCATCGCGGCGGGCGCGCTGTGGGTCAGCGTGACCACTCTCGCGTACGAGACGCTCAGGCGAATCCGTATGCTGCGCGGCAGGCGCACTAGCGGCCCGTAAATCGGTCTTCGATCCGCGACGGCGCCCGCGGCGCGTAGAAGTCGCGTACGAGCTGCCCGATGGTCATGCGATTCAGAGCGTTCTTTGTCGCTTCGGAGAGCCGAGTGAAAATTTCGGCGATCACGTTTCGCTCACGATCCTCAGGGCCGATGTCCGGAACGGCGTGAGTCGTCCCCGCGATCTGCTGCACGACTTCTTCGATGGTGATGCGATCGGGATCGCATCCCGGCACGAAGCCGGTCCATTCGCCGCCGATCTCTTTCACCAGTTGCACGTCCCGTGGTGCCAAACTGCTCCGCAAGCCGGTAAGACGACGGCGCGTCCTCGCGACGATCGAAACGACGGGCGATTTCCACGAGCGCCCGCAAGGCGAAGTAGAGATCGAATCGCGGCTCGTCCTGGATGCGCTGCTCTGTCGCGCGCAGCAGGCCGTAGACATTCTGATAGACGTAACTGATCTCGACACCGAGAAGGATGATCACCCACATCACTTCGATGGCGATCAGGAAAATAATCGCCAATCCGATCGTGCCGTAAATGAGATTGAAGCGCCCGTGAATCAGGCGGTCGGCATAAACACCGAAGCTCCAGCGGACCAGCGAAAACAGCGACGTGGTGACGAGCGCTCCGATCGCGGCGGCTTTGAATTTCACGCGCGCCGAGGGGACGAGCCAGAAGAGCATGGCGAAGGCGACGAAGAGGACGACGATCGGCACGATGCGAAAGATCAGATCGCTCTGAAAGAGAAAGCGCAGGAGGCGATTCTTCTCCAGCATCCTGGTGCTGGTGAACGACAGTCCCATGAGCACCGGACCCCAGAAGAACAGCATCGTGAAGGCCATGATCTTCTGCCGGTATCCGCGAACGCTGCGAACCTTCCAGATCTGATTGACCGTGGCTTCAACGGCGAGGAACAGGCGAAAGGCGATGATGATGAAAATGATGATGCCGAACGTCGATGCCGCCTGCGCGTTCTCCGCAAATCGCGCCAGGTGATACGTGAGCACCGGCGACTGATAGGGAATGATGACGTTGAGAATGCTGTCGATCTGGCTCTGAAAGTTCGGGAACAGCGTTTTGAAATATTGCTGCAACACATTCGTGAACGCGACGAGCAGCGGGACCAGCGACAAGAGCGTCGTGTACGCGAGGGATGCGGCGCGGGATGTCCCCTCGATGACGTAAAACTCGTGCGCGATCTCGCGCACGAAGAGGAAGAATTCGACCGTGATGACGCGGAGGCGGTGGCGCCCGTGCGCCTCGCGCCGATACAGCAGCACGGCGGGGTCCGTCAGCCACGACCACAGGATCGTCCGCGTGGCCGTGAAGCGGTCCTTCATCCGGCGCCGTGGGACCTCAGGCATCTCCTCCGGCATCGCATGAGTGTAAACGCAACCCGCACGCCCACCCCGCCCCCACCCGCCCGGCGAGTAGCGGGTGGCGGGTGGGCCCACCCGCTACCCGCCAAAAGCCACCCGCCGTGTTGGGTGGGGTGGGCCCACCCGCCAAAAGCCACCCGCCGGGTGGGCGGTGGGTGGGCGGGGGCTTGCATAATCTGCTGAGCATGGCTCGGGAGAAGGTCATCATCCCGGAGGTGATCGAGCCCGACGAGAAGCTCCCGCCCGATCTCGTCGCGCTTCGCAAATTCGCCTATTTCATGGATGAGGCGGTACCGATTCCCGGGATAAGGCAACGCATCGGGCTCGACGCGGCGCTCGGATTCATTCCTGGTTTCGGCGATGCCATCGGCGCGATTCTCTCCGCGTGGATCATCCTCGGCGCCCTGCGCCATCGCGTGCCGCTGCTGTACGTGACGCGAATGGTGATCAACGTGCTGCTCGATCTGGTGATCGGCGAGATTCCGATTTTGGGCGACGTCTTCGATATCGCCTTCGAAGAGAACGTCATGAATCTGAAACTGCTGATGCGCTATCGTGACCGGAACCGGCCGCCACGATCGTTCGCTGCGATCGGCATCGCAGGCGCGGTCGTCGTCGCGGTCATCGGCGTGGCAGCAATCGGAGCCATCGCTCTGCTGCTCACGGCGATGATTTGGGTGGCCAACCAACGCTGATGCTCTTCCGAAAACGAAAGCCGATCCGTTACCCGCACCGGCCGCCGCTGCCGATCATCCGGCGCAAGCTGCCGATGCGCTACCACATGAAGCATCAGTTCACGGTGCGCGATCTCGCGTTCCTGCAGACGATGCACGCGCTCACCGGATCGCCGGTGGTGGATGGCAATCGCGCGGAGATTCTTCGCAACGGCGTCCAGATTTTTCCGTCGATGCTCGCGGCCATTCGCGGTGCGAGGAAGACGATCAATCTCGAGTTCTACATTTACTGGGACGGCGAGATCGGCCGCCAATTCGCCGAGGCATTGGCGGAACGCGCGCGCGCAGGGGTGCAGGTCAAGGTGATCCTCGACTCGGTCGGCTCCGCTCAAATGTCCCAGTCCCTCATCGATTTCCTCGGCCGCAACGGCATCGATCTCGAGTGGTACCACCCACTGCGCTGGTACACGATCTCGCGCATGAATCACCGCACGCACCGCAAGTTGATGGTGGTCGACGGCGCGATCGGATTCTCCGGCGGCGTCGGAATCGCCGACGAGTGGCTCGGCGACGCCGACGCGAAGAATCACTGGCGCGAGACGGTTGTGCGCGTCGAAGGGCCGGCGGTCACGCAGTTGCAGTTCGCGTTCATGGACAACTGGGTGAAGAGCCGTGGCGAGCTGCTGACCGGCCTCGATTTTTTTTCGCTGGTCGAGCCGCGCGGACCTCATCGGACGCAGGTCATCAAATCATCGCCGACGGAGGGCAGCTCCGCAGTGAAGCTGCTGTACATCGTGTCGATCGTCAGCGCGACGAAGTCGATCTACATCAGCAACGCGTACTTCGTTCCCGATCGCGACACGGCCCGCGCCCTCGAGGGAGCAGTCCGGCGCGGGGTCGATGTTCGCGTGATCGTACCCGGCAAGTACTCCGACGTTCCGCTCGCGCGTCAGGCGAGCCGGATGCAGTACGACCTTCTGCTCCGCCGTGGCATCCGCATTTTCGAATACCAGCCGACGATGATGCACGCGAAGACCATGGTCGTCGACGGCACGTGGTCAACGATCGGGTCATCGAATTTCGATGACCGCAGCTTCCGGCTCAACGACGAAGTGAACGTGAACGTCTACGACGAAGGAATCGCCCAGCAGATGGAAGCCATGTTCTTCGATGATCTTGCGCGCTGCGAAGAGGTCACGCTGCGCAAGTGGTTCCGCCGTCCGCGCTGGTCTCGAATCAAGGAAGCGCTCGCGAACGTCTTGAAACCGGAGCTGTAGGGCCGCGGCCGGCCGCCGAGGGCGGCGGCCCTACAAATGCGCCCAGTCGGTGTGCACAAACGGCGCGTCGCCGCCTTTGTCGTTGCGCTGATACGTGTGCGCGCCGAAGTAGTCGCGCTGTGCCTGGGTCAGGTTCTGCGGCAGCTCGGCGCTGCGGTAGGCGTCGAAGTACGCGAGGCTCGCCGACATCGCCGGCACCGCCATTCCGCTCGACTGCGCGAAGGACACCGCGCGCCGCCACGCTCCCTCGGACTGCTTCACGCGCGCGCTGAATTCTTTCGCCAGCAGCAGGTTCGGCAGATCCGGTTTCTCCTCGTACGCGCGCATGATCGAATCGAGAAATTTCGCGCGAATGATGCATCCGGCCTTCCAGATGCGCGCCATCTCGCGCATGTCGATGTTCCACTTCCACTCGGCCGATCCCGCCTGGATCAGCGCCATGCCCTGCGCGTACGAGCAGATCTTCGACGCGTACAGCGCTTCCTGAACGTCGGCGATGAATTGTTTTCGGTCGATTTTTGTGGTCAGCGCCAGTGGCGTTGCGCCGAGAATTCTCCATGCCTGCATGCGCTCGTCTTTCATGCTCGATAGCACGCGTGCGTCGATTGCCGCGGCGATCGTCGGGATGGCCACGGCGAGATCGAGCGCCACTTGCGCCGTCCACTTGCCGGTGCCTTTCTGTCCCGCTTTATCGAGGACTTTCTCGACGAGCGGCCCGCTGCTCTCACGAT